>ERZ840057.49-NODE-49-length-115896-cov-38.343842_pt1 | contig 115896 bp, 92 predicted proteins | sample MGYA00519907_ERZ840057 | MGnify/ENA primary metagenome ERZ840057 (study PRJEB31850, sample SAMEA3708862) | human gut metagenome | biome: human gut; feature: human-associated habitat; material: faeces | place: China | collected 2014 ...
TCGATTTTTACGCATGTTACTAAATAAATTGTGTCAACTTATTTAGTACACTACATTTTATCTTAAACACAAAGACATTCTGAATAATATAAAAAGAGCGGTTATGCAATCTCTGCCACCGCTCTTTTTTACTATATGTAATTATTTATATCAATGCGTGTGCACAATCTCAGTAGGAGCCATTTCTGCATTACGCTTTTCAGTCTGAGTCACCACATTGCGTGCCAGCTCCATAAAGGCCATACCGGTCATAGAGTTTTCATCGAGGGCAGCAGGTGTTCCCGCATCGCCACTCTCGCAGATGCTTTGCACGATAGGAATCTGTCCGAGCAACGGCACCTTCAACTCTTCAGCCAGGCGTTTGGTACCTTCTTTACCAAACAAATAATACTTGTTTTCCGGAAGTTCTGCCGGAGTAAACCAGGCCATATTTTCCACCAAGCCAAGAATAGGCACGTTTACCTTATCATTAGTATACATATTAATACCTTTACGTGCATCGGCCAGTGCCACCTGCTGCGGAGTGCTGACAATCACGGCTCCCGTAATGGCCAATGTCTGCAATAAAGTCAGGTGAATATCGCTGGTGCCCGGAGGCGTATCCAATACGAAATAATCCAAATCTCCCCAATTGGCATCTGCCACCAATTGTTTCAAAGCGTTGCTGGCCATACCTCCACGCCAGAGAGTAGCCTGATCTGGGTCTACAAAGAAACCAATAGAGAGCAACTTGATGCCGTATTTCTCTACCGGTACAATCAAATCACGTCCGCCCACTTCTTCTGCATACGGACGGGCGTCTTCTACCTGAAACATCTTCGGAACAGAAGGACCAAAAATATCGGCATCCAACAAACCTACCTTATAGCCCAGCTTAGACAGAGCCACAGCCAAATTGGCGGCCACAGTAGACTTTCCTACTCCTCCCTTTCCAGAAGATACCGCAATCACATTCTTTACCTGCGGTAACATTTTGCCCGGTTCCGGACGAGCAGCCTGTTTGCTTTCAGTAGCAATCGTTACTTCTACCTCTTTCGATACATACGTATGGATTGCAGTTTCGGCCGACTTGACTACCGACTTCATAAACGGATCGGTCGGTTTCTCAAAAATCAACGAGAAACTCACCTTCATACCGTCAATGCGAAGATTGTCGGCCACCATCTCCGCTTCTACAATGTTTTTTCCGTTACCCGGATAACGCACCGTGGCCAGTGCGTCCATAATCAATTTCGGATAAAGTGTCATATCTTTTTCAGTTTTGAATCATTTGCTTGTTTTCAGTCCGCTGCGCTTACTCCGGTTATAGCTCCGGTAATCGTCCAGCTCAATCTCCACATCCGGTTCCTGCAATTCACCGTCCTGTGGCAGGTGGAACTGGATGTACTTGATATTCAGTCCGCGGTCCAGCCACTGCTGTTCGTAATAGGTACGGATACTGAGAATATCATCGTCCATACCGGAATGATACAAATCGTCAGTAATAAATTCTACCGGAAAATGATTGGTTTCAATCATGTACTTCGTATAGGTAAACATAAAATTACTGTCCGTTTTTAAATGTATCAGTCCGTCCGGTACCAAGAAACGACGGTAACGGTTCATAAAATAGGTAGATGTCAGTCGCTTAGTCGCTTTTTTCATCTGAGGGTCCGAGAAAGTCAGCCAGATTTCGCTTACCTCTCCCGGGGCAAAGAAACGGTCAATTATCTCAATGTTCGTCCGCAGGAAAGCCGCATTCTTCAATCCTTCATTCAATGCTTCCGTAGCTCCGGTCCACATACGTGCACCTTTTATATCTACTCCAATAAAGTTCTTGTCGGGATAGCGACGTGCCAGCCCCACGGTATATTCTCCACGTCCGCAACCCAATTCGAGCACAATCGGATGGTCATTCTTGAAAAAGTCCCGATTCCAGTTACCTTTCATTTCGAACGGCACATCATCCACCACCGAATACGGATATTCAAACACATGCGGATATTCCGCCATATCTGCGAATTTCGCTAATTTTCCTTTTCCCATATTTTCGTGAAACGTTTCCTTTAATCGATGCAAAGGTAAAGTTTTTCAATGTAATGCACAACTTTGACCAAAATTACCCTCAAAAAGTGGAAACGGAAAAAGGAATTTACGTTAATATAACAAAACTGCAATTATGAAAAGAAACATCTTTTGGACAATACTTTTTTTACTGACGGGTGGATGTACAAATGAAATGATTGAAACCAGCCACCACACATTACACATCAAAGGCAATGAAATAGGGTATTTCAATTCTCATTCACACAGCAGACTCAGTGAAACAAACGAAACATTACCCACAGGAAGCAATATAACCTTTTACAGCCAAGGAGGTATCCATGCCGATGAACTTCTGTTCACCTATAACGGAACTGCCTGGGAAGGAGACACCGACCTGAAATGGGAGGACGCACAACAGCAAGCCATCACAATGTCCTACTATCCTCCTTTGTATCGAAGCCATCAGTCTTTCTATCAGGAAGGTAGTTTATGTGACCAGCTTTACGCCTCAAGCACTACCACATATGGAAATGATATCAATCTATCTTTCCGGCATTTGTTTGCACGTATCATATTCAATGTATCCAGCCAACTGAACAGCCTGATTGATCAAATAGAATTTATTCCCTCCCTATCTGTCATAAATATTACGCCTGAAACAGGAGAAATATCCTGCCAGCAATCAGACACCCCCATTCTTATGAAAAAAGACGACGGAGGTGCATACGTTTTCCTGATTCCTCCAGCCACTTTATCCATTGCCATACGCATTCATACTACCACAGGAGAAGTGCATGAAACGCAACTGAATGAATACACCTTTGCATCCGGCCACGAATACACGTGCCCCATAAAGCAAAGCGGTGAAAGCCCCGGAATTTCCACTGTAGAAGATTTTATCGCCTTCACTCATCTAATCAACGGAGAAAGCTACGAAGGCAGAAGTCTGGAAGAATTTGGCGAAAAGACTGGAGAAACCATGACCTATTACCTGCTTAATGACTTGACTTTTACAGCTGAGGAATCAGCGCAAATTCAAATGATTGGAATGTATGGCACAAGTAGCACCTCACAAAAAAGACTATTCAATGATGTATTCGACGGACAAGGGCATAGTCTGAATGACTTACAATACACCAACCCGACCAGTGGCTATTATTATTCCGGTCTTTTCAGTGGAATATCCGCCGAAGCAACTATCAAAAATTTAATCATAAACCAGGCTGTATACAATAATCCAGATGATACCAACAAATCATCATTTCTGGCAGGTATCAACAAAGGAAAGATAGAGAACTGCATCATACGCAATTGCCAGATTGAACAAATTGATGAAAAGAACGAATTCGGGAGTATATCTTCCCGTAACGAAGGAAATATCATAAATTGTCATATAGACAACATCAATTTAAAAATCGCGACTAATTATGGTAATGGAATTACACGTTATAATTATGGTGGAAAAATTATGAACTGTGCCGTCAGCAATTGTAACTTCAGCAAAGTACAATTAGGAGGTGGACTTATTTGCAACAGAACCCGAGATGGAGAGATACAGAATTGCTATATCACAGGGAGTGCAAGCAGCACAAGCAAATGTAATGCTATCAGCCTGGTAGCAGAAGAATCCAATATTATTCGTTGTTGTTTCTATCCGCAAGCATATACGAAGGCCCCAGTTGGCACCAATTATACGAGTTCACCCTCCGATTCTCTCATGAAATACGGGTCTCAGCAATCTATTACAGAAGAAACATTGCCCCAAGTATTAAACCAATGGGTATTAGGCAGCGGCTCCCAACTTCATCCCGACCTCTCTTTCTGTCTGTGGAAAAAAGGAGAAAGCCTGCCTGCCATCCTTGTATCCCCATAATTTTTCTAAAAATAAAAAGAAGGTATCTATAAATATTGTATTTTTGCGCCAAATGCAAAAATTGAAACCATGAACAATAAAAAATTTATCATCACCATCATTATATTGGCTGTCATTGTGGCTGCTGTATCATTCTTTGCCGTAAATGAAGCCCGTAAAAACAAAGAAATGAGTCAGCTCTTTGCGGTGGAAAAACAAGAAATGGAAAATGAATACAGCACGTTTGCTACCCAATACGATGAATTGCAGATTCAGATAAACAACGACTCCTTGCGTGAGAAACTGGAAAGCGAGAAATTGAAAACACAGCGCTTGCTGGAAGAGTTGCGCCAGGTGAAAACCAGTGATGCAGCCGAGATTATGCGACTGAAAAAAGAATTGAAAACCGTACGGGCCGTATTGCGAAGCTATGTAATGCAAATAGACTCTCTGAACAAAATCAATGCTGCCTTAATGCAGGAAAATCAGGAAGTAAAAAGTAAATATACTGCTGCTACTGCACAGATTTCCAATCTGTCACAAGAGACAAAGAATCTGAACGAAAAAGTTACACTGGCCGCACAGCTGGATGCTACCAACATTCAAGTGCAGACACTGAACAAAAGAGGACGCGAAACAGAGCGCGTAAAGAATATCAAGAAAATCGCTATTTCATTTACTATTGTCAAGAATATTACTGCACAAACAGGTAACAAGACCCTCTATATTCGTATTGCCAAACCGGATAACGAGATACTAACCAAGAATCCGGGCAACCAGTTTAAGTTTGAAGACCGTAATATCAGCTATTCTATTAAGAAATACATTGAATATACGGGTGAAGAACAGAGTGTCACTGTATACTGGGATGTAGAAGAATTCCTGCCAGCCGGTACATACCATATCTATATATTTGCCGACGGCAATATGATTGGCCAGGGTTCATTCCGCATGAAATAAATTTTAAGCACATGAGAAAGCACATCAGTCACCTGATATACAGCTGCCTTACACTTATGGGGCTGCTATCTTCCTGCGGAGAAGACCGCTCGGGAGAATATTATGCCTTGATTGCTACCAAGACATGGATTTACGAGGTGATGCAGGAAAACTATCTTTTCTATGAAGATATTCCGGCAGAGGAAAAACTGGATTTCTTTAAAAAACCGGCTGAATTTTTAACTTCAGCCGCCTCTTCCAAAGATCAGAAAAACGGGTATGTGTTTTCTCATGTAGATTCTGTACTTACTACCTCACGTGCAACCAGCACCTATCCTTGCTTTGGCTTTGAAGCAGCTTTGGTACGTACTGATGGAGGAACAAATGCGTTGAGAGTATTATACACACAGCCTAACTCGCCAGCAGAAGAAGCCGGATTGAAACGGGGTGACTGGATTATTGCTGTCGACAACCAAAAAGTATCTACAAGTGATTATTCTACTTATATTACCCGACCTACAAAAGCTTACAGTTTTACACTAGGAAAATATAATCCTTATCCGGAAGATGTGGATGACCCGGAATTCAACTACATAGAATTCGATACGCTAGGGGTAGTCCAAATGCCTGAGCCTCGTTATGTAGAAGAGCAGGATGTACTTAAATATGGCATTATTTCTGCAGGTACACGAAAAGCTTTTTACTTGTTATATAACGAATTCGGAGAAAGCACTGATGCTCTTAAGGAAGTTTTTTCACAATTGAACGGACAGCAGTTTGACGATATAATCCTGGATTTGCGTTATAACCCGGGAGGATACGTAAACACATCTCATCAGCTTTGCTCGGCTTTGGCTCCAGCTACGGCAATAGGGCAGCCTTTCCTAAATATGATTTACAACGATAAAATCAACAAAACAGAGACTCTGAACTTTGAGTCCAGTTCATTGACGGGAGGGACAAGTATCTCTTATCAAAATCTATATGTTCTCACATCTGGAAATACAGCTTCAGCCTCTGAAATTGTCATCAATTGCCTGAAGCCTTATATGGAAGGCCGCCTGTATCAGGTAGGAACAGCAACTTACGGAAAGAATGTGGCCCAGCAATTATTTACCAATGCGGAAGCTCCAGGCATAGAGTTGTGGCTCACTACTACCTACTTGAGCAATTCACAAGGATATTATGACTATTTTACAAACGGCCTGTTACCGGATTACGAAATAGAAGAAAACTATGGAGGTGAATTAGGTGATTTCGGCTCAGCCGAAGATCAACTTCTGCAACCGGTACTCTATAAAATGGCCAACGGAAGTTTCCCGGTAATTACCAATCCGGACGAATCAGAAGATGCCACGACTTTAAGCCGTAGCCGGACTTCCAAGCATGTACAATTGCTAGTTGACCCCATTGCCCAGAAACCTCATTACAATCGCATAAAAAAGTAAAAGTAACCGATAAGACACACACTAAGAAAAATTAAATTTATTACTGATTCTTTTCAACAAAACGCTTTGACTATTTGTTCTAATGTCATACATTTGCAATGTTGCATAAGCAACCAAATAAAAAGTCAGCATCAGTAATGAAAAAAATTACAAGTTTACTCTTACTGCTTGGCGCAACTCTCAGCAGTTATGCCCAACAAGTACTTACTCTGGACAGTTGCCGGGCACTCGCTCTGGCCAACAACAAGGAGCTGCGAATTTCACAAGAAAAAGTTAATGCCGCCCACTATGAGAAGAAGGCTGCATTCACTAATTATCTGCCCAAAATTGATCTTACGGGGGGATATATGCGCACGCAAAAAGAAATATCCCTTCTCAGTGACGCACAGAAGCAAAGCATCGGCAACATGGGTACCAACTTAGGTAACCAGTTGCAACAAGGTATGCAGTCGGCTGAGTTCCAGGCTGCCATGCAACAACTTGCAGCTGCTAATCCCGGACTGGCTGCCGGCTTGCAGGGATTGCTACCTGGTGCCATAGCCGGATTAACGGATGGCCTGAACGCCGTAGGACAAGGTCTGGTGGATGCATTCCGTACAGATACCCGAAACATGACGGTGGGAGCTGCGACCCTCACCCAGCCTCTCTTTATGGGTGGAAAAATCATAGCTTACAACAAGATTACCAAATATGCAGAGCGCCTGGCTGAATCACAGCACGCCACAGGCATGCAAGACCTTATCCTACAGACAGACCAGATTTACTGGCAAATCATCTCACTCGTCAATAAGAAAAAACTGGCAGAGAATTTTTTAGAGCTGGTACAGAAACTGGATTCGGACGTAGACAAGATGATAAAAGAAGGAGTGGCTACTAAAGCCGACGGATTAAGCGTTAAAGTAAAGGTAAACGAAGCCGAAATGATGCTTACTCAGGTAGACAACGGCTTGAACCTCTCAAAAATGCTTTTGTGCCAGCTCTGTGGTCTTCCATTGGAAACCGACTTCCAACTGGCCGATGAAAGCATGAAAGACTTACCCCTTCCTAACACCTATACGGAAGCGAACGTCAGCACAGCTCTCAGTAACCGTGAAGAACTGAAGAGTCTGGAATTAGCATCGGAAATCTATCGCCAGAAAGTAAACGTAGTCCGCGCGGACTTCCTTCCTTCTGTGGCATTGACCGCCAATTATCTGGTGACCAACCCATCGCTCGTCAACGGATTTGAAAATAAATTCCGTGGCATGTGGGCTGCCGGAGTAGTAGTAAAAATTCCTGTATTCCACTGGGGAGAAGGTATTTATAAGGTAAAAGCCGCAAAGGCAGAAGCCAACATCGCCCGCTACAAACTGGAAGATATCAAAGAAAAAGTGGAACTTCAGGTGACACAGAACTCCTATAAAGTAAATGAATCGACCAAGAAATTAACTTTAGCCGAAAAAAACATGGAGAAAGCGGAAGAGAACCTGCGCTATGCCAATTTAGGATTTAAGGAAGGAGTCATTCCAACCAGCAATGTGCTGGAAGCACAAACTGCTTGGTTCTCAGCACAAGCCGGAAAAATAGACGCACAGATAGACGTCAAAATGAGTGAACTTTATTTGAACAAATCAATGGGAATTTTAAAATAATACAGATATATGGAAAAGACTCAACGCAACAATATCATGCTGGCTTTCTTTACATTGTTAGCCGTAATCGTTATCGTCAGCATCATCGGATTCTTCACATTAGGAAAAGGTCCTGAAATCATACAAGGCCAGGCTGAAGCCACAGAATACAGGGTATCGAGCAAGGTACCGGGACGTATCCTGAAATTCTTTGTCAGCGAAGGAGATAAAGTGAAAGCGGGTGATACACTGGCTATTCTGGAGGCTCCAGACGTGATGGCTAAATTGTCACAAGCACAAGCTGCCGAGCAGGCTGCACAGGCACTGAACGAGAAGGCCCTGAGAGGTACAAGAAGTGAACAGCTGCAGGCTGCATACGAAATGTGGCAGAAAGCCAAAGCGGGACTGGAGATTGCCGAAAAATCATACAACCGTGTGAACCGCTTATACGAAGAAGGGGTGATGACCGCACAGAAAAGAGATGAAGCGAAAGCGCAATACGATGCCATGAAGGCAACCGAACGTGCCGCCAATGCACAATACACAATGGCCAAGAATGGTGCACAGCGTGAAGACAAGGCCATGGCTGCTGCACAGGTAGAACGTGCGAAAGGAGCTGTAGCCGAAGTTTCTTCTTACGTATCGGAAACTTACCTGGTGGCTGCAGCCGATGGAGAAGTAGCTGAAATTTTCCCGAAAGTAGGTGAACTGGTTGGTACAGGCGCTCCCATCATGAACGTAGCCCAACTGGATGACATGTGGGTGACATTCAACGTACGTGAGGATTTTCTGAAAGATTTCACCGTAGGAAGCAAGATTAAAGCCTACGTCCCTGCTCTGGAAAAGGAAGCTGAATTTCAGGTAACAGTCATGAAGGACTTAGGTACGTATGCCGCATGGAAAGCAACCAAGACCACCGGTCAGTTTGACCTGAAGACTTTTGAAGTAAAGGCAAAACCCGTGCAGCCTGTAGAAAACTTACGTCCGGGTATGTCTGCTATCATTGAAAAATAAATTCACATGTCGACAACCACCTATCAATGTTACCTGAAAGTGATGCGAAGAGAAATTCTCCGCATTGCAACCAAGCCGATGTACCTGTTCTGCATGGTCATCGCTCCATTGTTCTGTTTCCTGTTTTTCACCACCCTGATGGAAAACGGGCTGCCGACCAATCTGCCTGCAGGAGTGGTGGACCTCGACAACACCGCCACGACACGCAACATTATCCGTAATCTGGATGCGTTTCAGCAGACCCAGATTGTAGCTCATTACCCAAGTGTAACAGAAGCAAGGCAGGCCGTACAGCGCGGAGAGATTTATTCGTTCTATTACATCCCAAAAGGAACGACCGAAGAAGCCCTTGCCAGCAGACAGCCGAAAGTGTCCTTCTATGTCAACTATTCTTACCTGATTGCAGGTTCCTTACTCTATAAAGACCAGAGAACCATGTCGGAGTTAGCCTCTGCAGCTGTGGGACAAGCAACTCTATTAGCCAAAGGAGCCACCGAAGACCAGGCACTTGCCTTCCTGCAACCGGTAGTCATTTCTACCCATGCACTGAACAACCCCTGGCTGAACTACTCGGTGTACCTGTGTAATACCCTGTTTCCGGGTATCCTGATGCTGCTCATTTTCCTGACTACCGTATATACCATCGGAACAGAATTAAAGGAAAAGACTTCAAAGGAACTGATGCAACTGGCCGATAACTCCATTGTGACGGCACTGGTGGGAAAATTGATTCCTCAAACCGTTACGTTCTTTATCATGGCTACGTTCTATAACGTGTACTTATACGGATTTCTGCACTATCCGTGTCATAGCGGGATTTTCCCGATGCTGTTAGCCGGACTGCTGCTGGTGCTTGCCTCACAAGCATTCGGTGTATTCCTTTTCGGCTTGTTCGGTTCACTCCGCCTGGCATTGAGTGCGGCTTCCCTGTGGGGAGTCATTTCATTCTCCATCTCGGGATTCACTTTCCCGGTCATGGCGATGCACCCTACACTGCAGGCTTTGTCCGTCTTGTTCCCTTTGCGGCATTACTTCCTTCTCTACGTGAATCTGGCCTTAAACGGTTATCCGGTCATTTATGCCTGGCATGCCGTTACCGCCCTGCTGCTGTTCATGCTCCTGCCTTTCTTCTTCCTGAAAAGAATACGCACGGCCATGCTGCATTATGTCTATATCCCTTAACCCTTTGCGTTCATGAAAAAAGAATCGTTAAAACAAACCATACAACAAGGCTTTGCAGGTCTCTTCCATATATGCAAGCAGGAACTAAAAGCCGTTTTCAAAGACCAGGGCGTACTGATTTTCTTCTTGCTTGTCCCGCTGGCCTACCCGCTGGTATATGCCTTTATTTATACCAACGAGGTGGTACGCGAAGTGCCCGTAGCGGTAATTGACAACAGCAACACGGCACTCAGCCGCCAGTTTATCCGTACGGTTGATGCAAGCGCCGATGTGCATATCCAGTCGCATTGTGCGGATATGGAAGAAGGGAAAAACCTGTTGAAAGAAACAAGGGTATATGGCATTCTCTACATTCCGGAAAGTTTCAGCAAAGACATCGCTTCCGGCAAACAGACTACAGTCAGTATTTACTGTGACATGAGTGGTATGCTATACTACAAAGCACTGGTATTGGCAAGTACCAACGCCTCACTCACCTTAAATAAAAAAATCCAGATACAACGGATGGGAAATACAACGGAACGGCAGGATGAGGTCAGTACGGCTCCCATCGAATACGAAGACATATCGCTATTCAACCCGCAAGATGGATTTGCCAGCTTCCTGATTCCGGCTGTACTTATCCTGATTATACAGCAGACGTTATTATTAGGTATCGGACTCTCAGCAGGAACAGCCCGCGAGACCAACCGCTTCAAAGACTTGGTCCCTATCAGCCGGCAGTATCAGGGTACGCTCCGCATTGTAGGCGGAAAGTCATTGGCCTATTTCCTGATTTATGCATTAGTATCTGCGTATGTGCTCTGCCTTGTACCACAACTGTTTGATTTGGTACAAATTGCACAGCCGATGACCCTGCTGGCTTTTGTGGTGCCTTACATCTTGGCATGTATTTTCTTTGCGATGACCTGCTCCATCTTTATACACCACAGAGAGTCGTGTCTGATGATTTATGTCTTTACCTCCGTGCCGCTCCTGTTTATCTCCGGAATCTCCTGGCCGGGAGCTGCCGTGCCTACGTTCTGGAAAGTATTCTCCTGGATATTCCCATCTACGTTTGGTATCAACGGGTTTGTAAGAATCAACAACATGGGCGCAACTCTTCCGGAAGTGTTAGTCGAATATCAGGCACTTTGGATACAAGCTATCGTATATTTCTTCACAACCTGCATCGTCTACCGGCGACAAATCATATTGAGCCGCCGACATGCCATGGAGCGCCTGCGTATGTTCAGGCTACGAAAACTGGTTGCAAAGACATCCAAATAACCAAACTTTATTCCTATTATCCGGCTTCGTAAATTTTACCAAGCCGGATAATTTATCTTTATTAACACCTGAACAAGAGTGAATACCCCAGAATACTCGTAGCTTTGCGAATATTTATAAACGAGCTTATGAAACACCTTATTTATATATTCGCTGGGCTGATATGTTGCCTGGTTACATTGACTCAAGTGGGGGCTTCTCCATTAGAAAACAAGAAACAGCGATTCCAAATTACCGTGCTGAATACCGGAGGAGAGCCGCAACAAGGTGTCATTCTGAAAGTGGCAGGCTACAGCAACGAGTATATCAGCGACGAACAAGGTCTCATCGATTTCGAACAATCCACTGACAACAATTACGTTCGTACTGCCAATTTCTACTTCCCGACAGATAAGAACAGAACAATCAAATCCTTGCGACTGGACGAAGCAGCACAAGATACAATCATCCGCATAGACCGTCCGGAGGATTTGGCACGCTTCAAGCAAAGCGGCAAGACATTACTGGTAAATGGCGTGCTGAAAGAAGGAGGCAAACCTGTTCCTCATGCAGAAATCAGCATCCAGGGTACAGGAAAACGAACTTTCTCTAATGCACAGGGCGAATTCAGCATTGAAGCGGATTACAGTCATCTGATTATGATACGGGCAGAACGCATGGAAAACAAGTATCTCGACATCGAATCTTTCCTGCAGAACCCAAACCAGCCGTTGGAAATACGAATGACAAAGAAAGGAGCTGACCGAGTGTATCACGTGGTAGAGAAAATGCCGGAGTATCCTGGAGGTATGAAAGCCTTCTTCAACTATATCAGAAGAAAGGCGCATACCACGGAACTGGCCGAGGAAACTCAGAAAGAGGGGGCGGTCATGATTCAATTCATTGTAGAAAAAGACGGTAGTATCACTTCTCCCAGCATTGTAAGAGGGCTAGACGCACGTTTGGATACGGCCGCCTTAGATGCCATCATAGTGATGCCCGACTGGATTCCAGCACAGGAACACGGAGTTAACGTGCGCTGTAAATATTCTGTTCCGGTTCCTTTCAAGAAGCCGAAACCCGCTCCTCCTGTTGCTCCGAAACCCGCTCCTGAAATAAAGAAAGACAGCATTGCGGTACCTTCAGTTCCAGCTGACTCTCTTGCGCAGGATACGATTCTTCAGGTTATCCCTATGCCATCTGCAGACTCACTGGTCACGGATACACTGGTCACGGATACAACTTTTGTAGTCTCTGCTGACAGCACAGCCATACAAAAAGAAACAGTTGCACCATTGTCTACTTCTGAAGCCACAGAAGCCAAACCGAAAAAACGGAACTTCATAGTTCGTTTCTTCCGCTGGCTGTTCGGCATAAAAGACAAGGAAAATACACCCGCAGAGCCCAAAGAAGAAAAAACATCCGAGGTTGTACCTGAAGAAGGAATTCAGAAAGAAGAATAAATGTAAAACTTAAATAACACAGTCATGAAAAAACTTTTTGTACTTTTTTATGCGCTAATGTGCCTGGTTACTCTGCAGGCGCAAAAGGTAACTCTACAGGATGTAGCCAACGGTACCTATCGCGCACAAAGTATACAGGGATTAAAACCAATGCTGGACGGTGAACATTACACCCAAATCAGCAAGGACCACAAACGAATTGTCAAATACTCTTTTAAGACCGGTAAGGAGGTAGCCACCATTTTTGACGTAGCTACTGCCCGCAACCACAAGTTGAAAAGTTTCGATGACTATATCATGTCACCGGACGAAAGCCTGATATTGATTCAAACGGAGACCAAACCGATCTACCGTCGTTCATTCACGGCTGTATATTATATATACAACGTGAGAAACCGTACACTCGAACCTTTGTCAAACAACGGTCCGCAGCAGGTTCCTTTGTTCTCACCCGACAGTCACCAGATTGCATTTGTGCGCAACAATAACATTTACCTTATCAAACTGCTTTTCGGTAACAGCGAATCGCAGGTAACGAAAGACGGAGAGTACAACAAGGTGCTCAACGGTATTCCTGACTGGGTGTATGAAGAAGAATTCAGTTATAATCGTGCATTCGATTTCAGCGCTGACAGTAAAATGATTGCATACGTCCGCTTCGATGAAAGCCAGGTTCCCATGTACTCTTTCCCATGGTATAAGGGTATGGCTCCGGAAAAAACTGAATATACCACTTATCCGGGAAGCTATGACTACAAATATCCCAAAGCAGGAGTCGTAAACTCAAAGGTTAGCGTACATTCTTTTGACATAAAAAGTCGTGTAACCCGTAAAATGGAACTTCCTGTGGATTCTGACGGTTACGTACCTCGCATCAAGTTTACTGATGACCCAGAAAAGCTGGCCATCATGACATTGAATCGCCACCAGAACCGCTTCGACCTTTATATGGCCAACCCACGCAGTGCCATCTGCAAAGTGGCCATCCGCGACGAAGCAGAGCAGTACATTAAAGAGCAAGCCTATTCAGACATTGCATTCTATCCGGAACACATCGTCATGATGAGTGAACGTGACGGATACAATCACCTTTACCTGTACACCATTGGAGGAAACCTGGTGAAACAAATCACAAAAGGAGAATTTGAGGTAAAAGATTTCCTGGGATGGGACCAGAAAGCAAATGTTTTCTATTACACCAGCAACGAAGGAAGCCCCTTGCGCACTGCGGTGTACAAGATTGACGGAAAGGGTAAAAAGACCAAACTTTCTACACGTACCGGAACAAACAGTGCGTTGTTCAGCAAAAACCTGAACTATTACATCAACACGTATTCTAGTGCACAGACTCCTACCCTTATTACGCTGAACAACAACAAGGGTCAGGAAATGGCTACACTGCTTGACAACAAAGAACTGAAAAGCAAAACAGCTCAGCTGAACATGCCGACAAAAGAGTTTTTCTCTTTCAAGACCAGCGAAGGAGTAGAACTGAACGGTTGGATGATGAAACCGGCCAACTTCAATCCTTCCAAGAAATATCCGGTAATCATGCACCAATATAGTGGTCCCGGCTCTCAGCAGGTACTCGACAAGTGGAGTATCGGAAGCTTCGGCGACGGAGGTATGTTTGAAGCTGTAATGTGCGACAAAGGCTATATCATGGTCTGCGTGGACGGACGTGGTACCGGAGGTAGAGGAGCTGCATTCGAAAAATGTACTTACCTTTCCATCGGTGTGAAAGAAGCTACCGACCAGGCTGAAGCAGCTAAATACCTCTCTACTCTGCCTTACGTAGATGGAAGCCGTATTGGTATCTGGGGCTGGAGCTATGGAGGATACAACACGTTGATGTCAATGAGCGAAGGTTCTGGCGCATTCAAAGCCGGAGTAGCCATCGCTGCTCCGACAGACTGGAGATTTTATGACTCAGTCTATACCGAACGCTTCATGCGTACACCGAAAGAAAATGGTGACGGTTACCGGGCCTCTTCTGCCATTAACCGGGCATCTAAGCTGAAAGGAAAACTGTTACTCATCCATGGAAGTGCAGACGACAACGTACACCTGCAGAATTTCATGGAATATAGTGAAGCACTGGTACAGGCAAACATCCAGTTTGACACGCAGATTTACACCAACCGTAATCACAGTATCTTCGGAGGAAATACCCGCAACCACCTGATGAACAGAGTGGCTAATTTCTTCCTGCAGAACCTATAATATTTCATTTTAGCAGATGACACCAGCAACAAGAAGCTGGTGTCATCTGCTTTTATTTGTTCTTTTATCTTACCACTATGACACATATCAGAAAGCCTGAATGGCTAAAAATCCAGATTGGCACCAATGCCCGATACACAGAAACCAAACGCATTGTAGATACTCATAAACTTCATACCATCTGCAGCAGTGGACGCTGTCCCAACTTAGGTGAGTGTTGGGGAAAAGGAACCGCCACCTTCATGATTGGAGGAGCCATCTGTACCCGTTCCTGCAAGTTCTGTAATACGCAAACCGGAAGACCTCTCCCATTGGACCCGGAGGAACCGCTCAGAGTGGCTCAGTCCATCCAGCTCATGAAGCTTGACCATGCTGTCATCACCTCCGTCGACCGAGACGATTTGAAGGATTTAGGTGCCTCACACTGGGCGGCTACCCTGATGGCCATCCGAAAATTATGCCCTGACACCACCATAGAGGCGCTCATTCCCGATTTTCAAGGACACAGCGAATTACTGCAACAGGTCATTGAAACGCGTCCCGATATTCTTTCACACAACCTGGAAACCGTCCGACGTCTCAGTCCACAGGTCAGAAGTGTAGCAGATTATGATACTAGTCTGAAAGTCATCCACCAAATTGCAGAGAATGGACTAAAAGCTAAATCAGGTATCATGGTCGGACTAGGAGAAACGGCAGAAGAAGTAGAAGAAACGATGGATGACCTTTTACAAAACGGCTGCCAGATACTGACCATCGGACAATACCTGCAACCAACCGCCAAGCACTATCCTGTAGCAGAATACATACATCCAGATCAATTCAAAAAATTTAAAGAAATAGGTGAAACCAAAGGATTTGAAATTGTAGAAAGCGGTCCATTAGTCCGCTCCTCTTATCATGCTGAAAAACATCTACGCAAATGATGAACAATTTACTTTTTTCGATTGTTCAAAATTTATCAACAGATGCTTTTCAACTATGAATCTATTGCTTAAATATAAGGACAAAATTGTATCGTTTGGTTTACTTCCTATCATTATCACACTGATAGGTATTCATTTCTTCCCAACAACAGCAATGCTGGGAATAGGGCTAGCTATCAGCATTGCTGGTTTACTTTATGATGTATTGCGACTAAAAGGACTTAATTTCTTCTTGTTACAAGGAACTATAGGTATTGGTATTTGCTTTTTATTAAGACTGTTCACCGGATATGACTATATTCCGAAAAACAGTCTGACTCCTTCATTAGAATTCATGTTGCTGATATGTGCCTTCATACATGTCACAGCTCCGGAAATTTATCGGAATTTTTTAAGAAAGTTCCACCTGAATTTTACTTCCTCCTATTTATTGGAAGCAAAAATAATCGTGATTTTTTCCAGTATCCACTTAATTGTTTTATTTTTCCTCTACAACAAGCTGATACCTTTTTCGCCTGAGAATAACTTTGGAATTATTTATTTGATCCCCACATTAATCTATGTAATCTGTTTGGTTGTCAACATAATAGGAATACAAGTTGCTGCAGCAAACTCACCTCAGGAGCAGCATGTTATCCGAATTATTCCAATTTGTAATGGAAAAATCTATCTAGCTCCACATAGCGAAAATAAATCCATTTGGGATGCCCCTATTGCGTCTTTATTTGAAGGATCACTAAGAAAAAGTCAACGCTATGCCAAACATCTGGTCAAAAAACATCAACAAAATCTTCTAAGAAGTTTATATACTCAGAAAAAGTCTCTCCCCAGACTTATTCTGAGTTACAGAGCGCAAGGTATAGCTCCTGCTTTCACACAATTATATATACTTCCTGTCAGCCATGAAGATGAATTCAAACTCACAGAAGGATGCTTCTTTACTTGTGAAGAAATCAAGCAAAATCCAGAGAAATTCAGCAATGAACTGAGAATAGAATGCGAACGCCTACAGATGGTTGCCCAGGTATGGAAAGAATTCAAATAAATTTTATTTGTAAATCAAGAAAATACAAGGAATCTTATTCAGTTCCGGCAACTTTCCCTTCCATTCCTTCACTGTTTTCGTCTGAATAAATTCTCCTTCACAAGTAATATTAGCAGCAATGCATAATTTAGTCTGGGGACGACAAGTTTTCAAGATATCTTCCAACATCTTGTGATTACGATAAGGAGTTTCAATGAATAGCTGAGTCTGATTTTCAGAATAAACACGTCCCTCTAATTCTTTTAAACGACGCATACGCTCAGCAGGCTCTATTGGCAAATACCCATGAAAGGCAAAACTCTGTCCATTGAATCCAGACCCCATCACAGACAGAATAATCGAGGAAGGACCGACAAGAGGAACCACCTTTAATCCCCGTCGCTGAGCAATAGCCACTACATCTGCTCCCGGATCAGCTACGGCCGGGCAACCCGCCTCAGAGATAACTCCCATGGAATGTCCTTCTGCAAGCGGAGACAGATAACCAGATATAGCCTCTGGAGAAGTATGTTTATTTAAAGGATAGAAAGTAAGCTCATCAATACAGATAGATGCATCTACTTTTTTTAGAAAACGGCGGGCTGAACGTACATCCTCTACAATAAAATGTTTTATATTGACAATCACCTCCCGATTATAAGCAGGTAAAACCTTCTCGATAGACGTATCACCTAAAGTGACCGGTAACAAATACAACGCAACTTCCATAAAGAATCCTTTAAGTCAATCAGTTTAATTCTTTTATCATTTCTGCATAATCCGTTCTCTCTAGCAAACGCTTTATAGACAGCTCCGGATGCTTTTTCATATATCGATCTATCACCTTCATACCCAACCATATTCCCAAGAACGGAGGAGTCTTTTCACCATTAAATAAAAGTCGTGTATTAGAAGATATATAAGAACGGATTACCATAGGATCGGTAGTTTCCATATAATGATTCAGCTTCATTTCTTTCCACAGCTCTTCTTCATGCTGCTCACACCATTTGATTTCCTCTTTGGTGTAACCTAAAGCTGTTTTTCCACTTCTATCTCCTTCAAGCACATTCTCCACTGTCCAGGCTATTTTTCCTCGATACAATAGAATGTCCATTAAAGAACGGTGACCTTCCAGCCACAGAAAAGGATATTGTCCCAGCAGATAAAAAGTAAAGCAGTCAGGCACAATATATTCTGGTGACATCGAACGACGCTGGTTGGCGTAATAATATTTTTTATAGAGAGGATAATCATCTCCCATATACTTATCCAAGCTTATTCCCAAAATACTATCACCTACCACTATAGATTGATTGAGAGCAGAAATCTGTGTATAAATCTTTGGAACAGGTAGTTCACGGATTTCCTTCTTCAAGTTTTTAAATCCATGAGTCAGATTCTCTTCAATGCTGCTGACATCCTTGAACTTCTCTCCCACATCTTCCATCAAATGCACCAATATGGAATCTGAGAAATACGTACACAAACGCTCGTTCATGTCTAACATATTTACAGAGCCCAAATCAAGCACATCTTCCACTAACAGACGGGTTTCCTGAGCAAATTCAGTATTCATTCTCTGCAGAGAAAAGAAACTGTTTTGCACAGTAGCCTCATACTGCAAACGGTCATATCGGGCTATTTTTATTTCTGAAAACGAAAAATCGTCTTTCTGCTTGTCAGAACGACAAGCAGAAAAGACGATTACACTCAATAATATAAAAATAAGCCGATACATTCAATATTATCCGTAAATTATATTGCCATTGGCATCCTTATATTCATCCAGACCTTTTTCATAAGTTGCCATAGCTCTCAAACTCATACCTACGCTAGAGAAACCTCCATCGTGGAACAAATTCTGCATAGTTACCTTACGAGTCAGGTCAGAGAACATTACGATACAGTAATCAGCACATTCATCAGCCGATGCATTACCCAGAGGAGACATGCGATTAGCAAAGTCGAACAATTTATCCATACCTTTTACTCCCGATCCGGCAGTAGTCATAGTAGGCGACTGAGAAATGGTATTGATACGTACATGGTGTTCACGTCCGTAAATATAGCCAAAACTACGAGCAATTGACTCCAGCAAAGCCTTTGCATCTGCCATGTCATTGTAACCATAGAACGTACGCTGTGCAGCGACATAACTCAAAGCTACAATAGAACCGTATTCATTGATGGCATCCAATTTTTTAGCAGACTGGATCATCTTATGGAATGATACGGCTGAAATATCCAATGTTTTATTCAACATATCATAGTCCAAATCGTCGTAAGTACGCTTTTTACGAACATTTGGAGACATACCGATAGAATGAAGTACAAAGTCAATCTTTCCGCCCAATACTTCCATTGAACGTTTAAAGACATTTTCCAAATCTTCTACAGAGGTTGCGTCAGCCGGAATCACTTCACAGTTTAATTTTTCCGCCAAAGCAGAGACCTCACCCATACGTACTGCTACAGGGGTATTAGAGAGTGTGATAACGGCACCTTCTTCTACAGCCTTTTCTGCCACTTTCCATGCAATAGACTGTTCGTTCAGTGCACCAAAAATAATACCTCTTTTTCCTTTCAGCAAATTATAACTCATATTATTTTCAATTATAAATTTGGGGCAAAGATACAAACTTTATTTACACTATTTACATTTATTGGGGCAAAATATTTAATCACGTAAAATTATGCTCAGTTTTTTCACTGATAAAATCAAAAATTGCAAGCGTATATCAAACAGAAAGCTTATTTTTGCATCCTGAATAAAAAAGGTTTTTCATAATATTATTTAGGTTAGAATTAGATTTATTATCCTCCTGCATGTCCCCTGTGAAGGCAGCATGTTCAGGAGGATAATAGCTTAAAGAAACATACGTGAATCACATTAATCTTAATATATAAACACATTATTACAATGAAAAAATTTTCCATTCTTTGTCTCGCCTTCATCTACAGCGGGAGTATGCTTTTCGCTCAAACAGCAGAAAAGACCATCAAAGTAATAGTCGAAAACCCTTGGAAGACAGCTAAAACAGACGAACCAGTAGTCATTGATATCCATTCCTTAAATACAGGGTTTACCGTTAAATCGGCCGTTGTGAAAGAAGGGAACAATGAAATACCTTCACAGCTGGACGATTTAAACTTCGATTTAAGAGCTGATGAACTGGCTTTCGTAACTAATTTGCCAGCGCAATCAAAAAAAGTATTCACCCTGACTCTTTCCTCTGCCAAGACAAACAAGACCTATCCAGCCCGTGTGTTTGCAGAAATGCTGTTCCGCACAGCCAAATCAAATGAATACGCTCATGGCACAGCCGTATATGCTCCAGGCGACAGCTATACTTATACCATTCTGCAACACCATGGCATTGCTTTTGAAAGTGAACTGGTTGCCTATCGTATCTATTTTAACGAAAAGCAGACAACTGATTTATACGGAAAGTTCAACAAAGGCCTGGAAATAGAAGAAAGCATGTTCTATCCTACAGACGAGCAATTACAAAAAGGATTCGGAGATGACGTAATTTTAGTAAGAGGCAGTTGCGGAGCCGGAACATTAAGAGGATGGGACGGTTCACAAGCTACCGACATTCAGCCCGTTGCCTTCCGCGGACAACGCCTCATCGCCAGCGGTCCGGTACGTACCATTGCTGATGCAGAAGTAAAAGGTTGGGAATACCAGGGAAAGGAACTGAACATGATTAACCGTTACACACTATATGCCGGACACCGTGACGCACAAGTAGACGTATTGTTTGACCAGCCTTTAGATAAAGAGACATTCTGCACAGGAGTGCAAAACATCGGTTACAGTGCTACCATGTATTCCGATCACGAAGGACTGGTTGCCAGCTGGGGCACCGACTGGCCCGTAGGCGACACCATCAAATACAAAAAAGAAACTGTCGGCCTGGCTACTTACATTCCGAAGAAATACATCAGAAAAGAAGCTAAAGACAAAGAAAACTTCCTTTATACAGTCAGTGCTCCGCAAGAAAAATGTTTCCGCTACTATACCATGTTTACATCACGCAAGGAAACATTCGGATTTCCAGACTCACAGACCTGGTTCTCTTACGCACAAGAATGGAAAAAATCCCTCGAACAGCCCTGCAAGATAACCATTGAAAAGTAATCATAAAAAAACAGCCTCGACAAATTGCCGAGGCTGTTTTTTTATGATTACGAAATAAATTAGTTCTCTTTTACTTCCCATCCCAATGCACTAGCACCCAATACGGCTGCATCTGCATCTTTCAACTGAGAAAGCAATAATTTTGTCTTTCCTGCATAAATCTTCAGGATATTCTCATCAATGGCTTTCTGAATCGGTTTCATGATGTAATCGCCAGATTTTGCCAAGCCACCGAACAATACAATTGCTTCAGGGCTTGAGAAAGCAATAAAGTCGGCCAAAGCCTGTCCTAAAATACGACCTGTAAATTCAAAGATATCCTGAGCCAGTTTATCTCCCTTCACTGCTGCATCATACACGTCTTTTGACTGAATCTCATCAGCAGGAATATTTCTCAGCAAACTCGGTTCCGTACGCTGTACCAGGAATTCGCGTGCAGTACGAGCCACTCCGGTAGCAGAGCAGTAAGTTTCCAGACATCCCTTACGACCACATCCGCATGCACGACCGTTACGGTCTACAATTACATGGCCCAATTCACCAGCAAATCCGTCATGACCATAAACCAACTGTCCGTTGATAACGATACCGCTACCAACACCAGTACCCAAAGTAATCATGATAAAATCTTTCATGCCACGTGCTGCACCGTAAGTCATTTCTCCGATAGCAGCCGCATTTGCATCGTTTGTCAAGGCTGTCGGAATTCCCAGACGTTCCTCAAACATTGAAGCCAAAGGAATAATTCCTTTCCATGGCAAGTTAGGTGCAAACTCAATTGTACCGCTATAGTAGTTTCCATTAGGAGCACCCACTCCCATACCTTTTATCTTTTCAGCTCCGCCAAACTGCGACAACAGAGGAAGAAGTTTCTTACATACAGCATCCACATAATCTTCAATGTTGTCATATTGCTGTGTCTTGACAGAATCAGAAGCCAACACATTACCACGTGAGTCTACTACACCAAATACGGTGTTTGTTCCGCCAATGTCCATACCTACTACATAAGGTTTTTCCATGTTTATTGTCATGACATTTCTCTATTTAGGGTTAATTATCTACGGACAAAAGTAAATAATCAGTAAAAACAGAGCAAATTTTTAACGCATTATTTTTCGGAGCATTTCACTTTTCTTATTTTTGCGAAACCTGATAAATGAATAAATTCACACAAACCAAATGATACACTTAAAAAACGTTCACAAAACCTATTACAACGGCACCCCCCTTCATGTACTTAAAGGTATTGACCTCCACATAGGAAAAGGGGAATTTGTTTCTATTATGGGAGCTTCCGGCTCCGGAAAATCTACCTTGTTGAATATTCTAGGTATTTTGGACAACTATGATTCAGGAGAATATTATCTGAACAATGTACTGATTCGCGACCTGAGTGAAAGCAAAGCAGCCGAATACCGTAACCGTATGATTGGTTTTATTTTCCAGTCATTCAACCTTATTTCTTTCAAGAATGCGATGGAGAATGTAGCTCTTCCCCTGTTTTATCAAGGGGTAAGCCGGAAAAAACGTAATCTGCTGGCTATGGAATACCTCGATAAGCTGGGATTAAAAGAATGGGCTCACCATCTTCCGAATGAAATGTCGGGCGGACAAAAACAGCGTGTAGCTATTGCACGAGCGTTAATATCAAAACCTGAAATTATTCTGGCAGACGAACCGACCGGAGCGTTGGATAGTAAGACATCGGTGGAAGTCATGCAGATTCTAAAGGAACTGCATGAAAAAGAAGGGTTGACCATCGTAGTAGTAACCCACGAAAGCGGAGTTGCCAACCAGACCGATAAAATCATCCATATCAAAGACGGACTGATAGAGCGCATAGAAGACAACATTGACCACAATGCATCTCCATTTGGCAAAAACGGATTCATGAAATAAAACACTTACCATGACAGAATTAATACAAGAAATCTACGGAACCATCATGCGCAACAAACTGCGCACCTTGCTGACCGGTTTTTCCGTAGCATGGGGCATTTTCATGCTAATTGTATTATTGGGAGCCGGAAACGGTCTCATCCATGCTTTTGAAAACCAGTCGAAGGGCATGATTATGAACTCCATGAAAATCTATCCAGGCACGACCTCACAACCTTACAAAGGTATGAAAGAGGGCCGCAGCATTTACCTGAAAGAAAGTGACCGCGAACTCACTGCTACATCATTTCCAGATCACATCATTCACACCGGTGCGACCGTCAGTAAAGGAGATGTCATTCTTACTTACGGAAAAGAAGCTATCAGTATCGGAATCAACGGAGTCTTTCCTAATTATCCTTCACTTGAAGCTATCAAAATTAAAGAAGGACGTTTCGTTAACGCACGCGACATGGAGGAGCGACGAAAGATCATCGTACTACATGAAAAAACGGTAAAGAACCTTTTTCCTCACACTTCTCCTATCGGAAAGTACCTTAATGCGCAAGGCGTACCTTATCAGGTGGTAGGCATCTATACTGACCAGAATAGTTTTTCTCCTTCTGCTCTCGTTCCGTTCACTACCCTGCAAACCATCTATCAAAAAGGCGACAGCATAGACAACATCACGTTTACGACCAAAGGCCTGACCAATGAAGCGACCAACGAACAATTTGAAGCGGAATACCGGCAGGCTTTAGGACTGAAGAAACAATTCTCGCCTACCGATGAAGGAGCCATCTGGATATGGAACCGGTTTACGCAATATCTTCAACAACAGACGGCTACCCAAATCCTGCATACTGCCATCTGGGTAATCGGAATCTTTACCCTGCTCAGCGGTATCGTAGGAGTGAGCAACATCATGCTGATTACCGTCCGCGAACGCACACACGAGTTTGGCATCCGCAAAGCCTTGGGAGCCAAACCCGCTTCCATCCTCTGGCTGATTATCTCGGAAAGTGTGACCATCACGACTTTCTTCGGCTACATCGGCATGGTAGCAGGCATTGCCGTGACGGAATACATGAATCAGGTGGCAGGCAAACAGACCATGGACATGGGTGTATTTTCGATGACCTTTTTCGAAAACCCGACAGTAGACTTATCCATCGCCATAGAGGCTACCTTGACATTAGTTATCGCCGGTACACTGGCCGGACTCTTCCCGGCAAGAAAAGCAGCCAGAATCCGACCTATTGAAGCACTTAGAGCAGATTAATCATGAGACGATTTGATTTAGATACATGGGAAGAAATTCTTCTCACTATCACCCGCAACAAAACCAGAAGCTTTCTGACTGCCTTCGGTATTTTCTGGGGAATATTCATGCTGATTTCCCTGATGGGAGGAGCCAAAGGACTACAGCAAATGCTTTCGCGCCAGTTTGAAGGCTTCGCTACCAATTCCGGCTTTTTAGGTACAAACAAGACAAGCAAGGCCTACAAAGGTTTTCAGCAAGGCAGGTACTGGGACCTGGAAAACAAGGATGTGGAACGTGTGAGAAAGCAGGTCAGTGAACTGGAAACCGTGACCGCCACCCTCGCCAAATGGGGTATCAATGCCATTTATAACGAAAATAAAATCTCAGGTACGCTGAAAGGACTTTATCCGGAATACCAGAAAATAGAAGAACCGAACATCGTGTTCGGACGGTTCATCAACGACGTTGACATACGCGACCAGCGAAAAGTCTGTGTGATTGGAAAGCGTATTTACGAGACCTTGTTCCCGGGAGGAGAAGACCCTTGCGGAAAGTTTATTGAAGTCAATGGCATCTACTACCGGGTAATCGGAGTAAGCATGGCAGTAGGAAATATTTCCATACAAGGACAATCCGAGACGTCGGTCATCATCCCGTTTTCCACCATGCAACAGAACTATAACTTCGGACAGAATGTGCAGTTGCTCTGTTATACGGCCCGTAAAGGATACTCCATCGGTGAGGTAGAGAAAAAGGTAGAGCAAGTGGTCAAAAAAGCACACCTGATTCATCCGGACGACGGACAGGCCGTTATTCTGGTCAACGCTGAAGCCATGTTCAGCATGGTAGACAACCTGTTTTCCGGCATTCGGATTCTAGGATGGATGGTCGGCCTTGGCACCTTGCTGGCCGGAGCCATCGGTGTGAGCAACATCATGATGGTTACGGTTAAGGAACGGACCACCGAAATCGGCATACGTCGTGCCATCGGAGCTCGTCCGAATGATATCTTGTCGCAGATTCTCTCCGAAAGTATGGTACTGACCATCCTGGCTGGTATGGCGGGAATCTCCTTTGCCGTCTTCCTGTTAAACCTGACAGAAATGGGGACCTCCACTCCGACCTCTCCCACTGAATTTCAAATCAGTTTCTGGCAGGCAATCGGTGCTTGTGCTCTCCTCCTGATTTTAGGACTGTTAGCCGGACTGGCTCCTGCCTACCGCGCCATGAGTATCAAACCCATTGAAGCCATACGCGACGAATAAATAAAACCACAAAACAAAAACCAAAGTTGATATGAAAAAGTACATCAAGATTATCTCGCTGATAGTGATTGCACTCATCTTTATCGGCACATTTGTATTTCTGTACCAAAAGTCACAACCCAAAGATACGGTTTATGACATTCTTCATCCTCAAACCACAGACTTGGCACAAATCACCGTAGCTACTGGAAAAATTGAGCCACGCGATGAAGTGCAAATCAAACCGCAGATTTCAGGCATCATATCCGAGGTCTACAAGGAAGCCGGAGAAACGGTGAAAAAAGGAGAAATCATCGCCAAAGTCAAGGTAATCCCCGAATTAGGTTCGCTCAACTCTGCCGAAAGCCGCGTGCGCCTGGCCGAAATCAATGGCCGTCAGGCTGAAACCGACCTGGAACGTATGGAGAAGCTTTACAAAGACAAACTGGTAAGCAGTGAGGAATATGAAAAGACCTTGCTGGCCGCCAAACAAGCCAGAGAGGAACTCCAGGCTGCCAAAGATAACCTGGAAATCGTGAAGGAAGGTATCACCAAAAGCAGTGCCTCTTTCAGCAGCACACTGATTCGCTCTACAATTGACGGATTGATTCTGGACGTTCCCATCAAGGTCGGTAACTCAGTTATTATGAGCAATACGTTCAACGACGGTACCACCATCGCCACCGTGGCCGATATGAGCGACCTTATCTTTAGAGGAAACGTAGACGAAACAGAAGTGGGACGTATTCACGAAGGAACTCCTGTAAAAATCACGTTGGGAGCCTTGCAGAACATGAAATTCGATGCCGTATTGGAATATATCTCTCCAAAAAGTGTAGAAAATAACGGAGCCAACCAGTTTGAAATCAAGGCCGCTATCACGGTGCCCGACAGTATCACCATCCGTTCCGGCTACAGTGCCAATGCGGAAATCGAACTTCAGCGGGCCAACAATGCCCTGACCGTACCGGAAAGTACTATCGAATTCAGTGGTGACTCTACTTTCGTATATGTGCTGACGGACAGCGTACCGACACAGAAGTTTACACGCCGACAGGTACAGACCGGCATCAGCGACGGAGTAAATATTGAGATTAAAAGCGGACTGAAAGCCAACGAACCGATACGCGGACTTAAAAAAGAAATGTAAGCCATGAAAATCAATACAAAACTACTGACCGTACTGAGCATCAGTATGCTGTTGGCCAATGGCACACAAGCCCAGGAAGCATGGGATTTAACCCGCTGCATCGACTATGCCATTGCTCATAACCTGACTGTCAAACAACAGGAGGCAGCTCGTGACAAAAGCGAAGTGGAACTGAATACCGCCAAATGGAGCCGTCTGCCCGACCTGAACGGTAGTGCCTCTCACTCTTTCAACTTCGGACGTAGCTTGCAGGCCAACAATACATACCAAAGTATCAACACCCAGAACACCGGCCTCAACCTGAGTACGAGTGTACCCTTGTTTACCGGTATGCAGATACCCAACAACATTGCGCTCTCCAAACTGAACCTGAAAGCGGCCACCGAAGACTTGAACAAGGCCAAAGAAGACATCAGCATTGAGGTAGCCTCTGCTTACCTGCAAGTGTTGTTCAACGAAGAACTGGTCAAGATAGCCCGGCAGCAGATAGAGTTAAGCCAAGAAATGCTGACACAAAAGGAAGCCTATTTCAAAAATGGGAAAGCATCTGAAGCAGAATGGTACGAAGCCAAGTCGCGCGTAGCACAAGACCAGTTGTCGCTGGTGCAGACTGAAAACGACTACCGTCTGTCTCTGCTCGACCTAAGTCAGCTGCTGGAACTGCCCTCTCCCGACAATTTCCGAATTGTCTCTCCCGACATCCAGCCTGAACAGTTGTTCGGTACACTGACTCCTCCTGCCGAAATCTACAGTCAGGCTTTGCTGACCAAGCCGTCCATCAAAGCCGCACAATACCGTCTGGAAGGAGCTGCACGCAGCATCCGCATTGCACAAAGTGCCTATTATCCGCAACTAAACTTCGGAGCCGGACTGGGAACAAGTTACTATAATGTATCGGGAAGAGAAAATCCGAGTTTCCACTCTCAGCTGAAAGATAATTTCAGCCAGTATGTAGGACTCTCGTTAAGCATTCCCATCTTCAACCGACTGAGTACACGCAACCGCGTACGCACGGCACGCCTTGAACAGACTACCTTAAACTGGCAACTGGAAGAAACCAAGAAGAAACTTTACAAAGAAATCCAGCAAGCCTACTACAATGCGGTCAATGCAGAAAGCAAATACCAGAGCAGCCAGGTGGCAGATGAAGCAGCAGAAGCCTCTTTTAAGCTGATGAAAGAAAAATACACGCACGGAAAAGCAAATGCTACGGAATACAACGAAGCCCGGACCAACTGGATGAAAGCTGTATCCGACTGCGTACAAGCTAAATACGATTACTTGTTCCGTACCAAGATACTGGATTTCTACAAAGGAATCCCCTTAACCCTAAAATAGAGCAACTTTCTATATTTCAGAAAGTTACAAAAACTTCATCAAAACGCTTTAGCTCTTTCAGAAAAACATCTTTATGTTTGGATGAAAACACCAAAGCGTTTTGATTAAAATGAACTTGCGTTTCAAATAAAGCGTACTTGCGTTTGATTTGAAACGCACTTGTGTTTTATGACGAATGTAAAGACGTTTTTTAACCGAATAAATCCGGAATAATTTCCGGCAAATATCCGCTTCGGATTCGCCACTCCTGCGGGTACAGATTATTGGCCCGGTTACCGATATTCTTGGCAAATCCTAATACCTCTCCTCGATAAGTAAGCGTCACATACCCTCTCGGCACTTCCGGTGAAAGTACCACTGCTTCTTTCCGTAAATAAGCGATGGCCTGCGAGTAAGTCAGTTCAGCCATCGGAAACGATTCTTTCTCAAAAGCAGTACTCATGGCCAGCGCATGCGAAGGCTGCCAGTCCTTTCCCTTCAATTCCCCTAAAGAAATTCCGGCATGAAGTATGCGCAACTGGCTCTTCAGCAGGTCATACGTATCTTTATAGGCAGCGGGAAAAGCCATCGCTTCATTATCATTTACCTCAAACACATAGTCTCCGGTTTCCTTCACCCATGCTTTCATCTCCTTAGGCACTTGAAGTGCAACGACCTTACCTCCTTTTCCTTTTTTGGAAGCCTTCCCACCGGTCTTTGTCCGCATACTTACCGCGGGTTCATCCGCTGTTTTCCGCAGAACTGCCAGAAACAGGCCCTCGCCCGTAGTTTTATGAGGCAGGAAACGATAAACCGGAAACTCCGTACCGATCAGATTTCCCGTAATGTGCCAGTCCGGCTGCATTTCCAAAGGAAGTACATCTGCTCCAAGTTCTTGAGCAATCCATGCCACATTGTCCTCATTTTCCTCCCGATTATATGTGCACGTGCTATAAACCAGCAGGCCTCCGGTCTTCAGGCAAGGCCATATATCCCGTAAGATACGGCGCTGACGCTGCCAGCAGGTGTCCACATTCTCTATGCTCCACTCCTGCACGGCCACTTCATCCTTGCGGAACATTCCTTCACCCGAACAGGGCACATCTGTCAGAATCACATCGAACAGCGGTCCCAATTCTGTAAAATCAGCCGGATCATTATTGGTTACAATCACCCCCGGATTTCCCCACTTTATCAGATTCTCGGCCAGCACCTGCGAACGGTTGCGCATCACTTCATTGGCAACCAGCAAGCTGCCTTCCGGAAGCACGCTACGAGCCAAGGTAGATTTCCCTCCCGGAGCCGCACACAAATCGAGCATCGTGACCGGCTCTTGCACATACTGCCGCAGCGCCTGTTCCAGGAACATGGACGAAGCTTCCTGCACATAATAGCAGCCCGCATGAAACAAGGGGTCAAACGTAAACGACGGACGACCGGACAGGTAATATCCTTCACGGCACCAGGGCACAGCAGTGCTTTCCTGCGGAACAAGGCCACATTTATCGGTATTCATACGAATACTGACAGGCGTATCTTTTCCCAATGCTTCAGCCAAAGCAGCAAACTCCGCATCTCCCAGCAACTCACGCGTACGGAGGATAAAATCAGAAGGTAAATTCATGTTTCCAGCAATTGATTACGGCGGCAAAAATACAAAAAAATTAGCTACCTTTGCACAAACAAAAAAATCCAATCATGAAACAATATCTCGATTTGTTGCACCGCATCCGTACGGAAGGAGTACGAAAAGAAGACCGTACCGGAACGGGCACCATCAGCGTGTTCGGACATCAGATGCGCTTCAATCTGGAAGAAGGCTTTCCGCTTGTCACGACCAAAAAACTTCACTTGAAATCCATCATCCATGAACTGCTCTGGTTCTTACAAGGAGATACCAACGTAAAATACCTGCAAGAAAACGGGGTCAGAATCTGGAACGAATGGGCAGACGAAAACGGCGACTTAGGACACATCTATGGTTACCAATGGCGTTCATGGCCGGGTTATGACGGCAAGTTCATCGACCAGATTTCGGAAGCAGTGGAAACCATCAAGCATAATCCCGACTCACGACGCATCATAGTCAGTGCATGGAACGTGGGCGACCTGAACAACATGAACCTTCCCCCCTGTCATGCATTCTTCCAGTTTTACGTAGCCAACGGACGACTCAGTCTGCAAATGTACCAGCGCAGCGCCGATACCTTCTTGGGAGTACCTTTCAACATCGCATCGTATGCCCTGTTGCTGCAGATGATGGCACAGGTAACCGGCTTGAAAGCGGGCGACTTTATTCATACACTCGGCGATGCTCATATTTACCTGAATCACCTGGAACAGGTAGACCTGCAGCTCACCCGTACCCCGCGCCCCCTGCCTACCATGAAAATCAATCCGGACGTGAAAGATATTTTCAGCTTCCACTACGAAGATTTCCAGCTGGAAAATTATGACCCCTGGCCTCACATTGCCGGAAAAGTATCTGTATAACATTAAGAACCACCAGACATGACACTATCCATCATTGCAGCCATCAATCAGAAAAGAGGAATAGGCTATCAGAACAAGCTGCTCTACTGGCTGCCTAACGACTTAAAACGCTTCAAGGCACTGACCACCGGACATACCATCATCATGGGACGCCACACGTTTGAATCTCTTCCGAAAGGAGCTCTCCCCAACCGGAGAAACGTGGTACTCAGCCGTCAGGAACTGCACTTTGAAGGTGCGGAATGTTTCCATACACTGGCCGATGCCCTGCATACCTGCCAGGAAGACGAAGAGGTATTTATCATCGGAGGAGCTACCCTCTACACGGAAGCACTCCCACTGGCCGACTGCCTGTACCTTACAGAAGTAGACGATGAGCAGGCACCCGCCGATGCGTTCTTCCCGGAAGTAAGTCCGGAGTTATGGAAAGAAAAAAGTAGAGAATGCCATCCGACAGACGAAAAGCATCTCTACTCCTATAGTTTCGTGGATTACGAACGTACGCAAAAATAAGCCTCGCGATTTTAATCTTCATCATTCGCCAGATCCATTATCGGCATCTGGCGCTTGATAGCTTCACGGAAAGAAATAATTGTTTCCGAGCGCGACAAGCCCAACGGTTGAAGTTTATCGTGGATAATTTCCAGCAAGTGATGATTGTTCTTCGCATAAATCTTGATGAACATGTCATACTGCCCTGTCGTAAAATGACATTCCACTACTTCCGGAATAAACTTCAAAGCTTCCGTTACAGTATCAAACTGCTCCGGATCTTTCAAATACAAACCGATGTAAGCACAGGTTTCATAACCTATCTTTTCCGGGTCAATGATAAATTCTGAACCTTTCAGAATTCCAAGGTTCGTCAACTTTTGAATTCGCTGATGAATAGCGGCTCCTGATACATTGCAAGCACGTGCTACTTCCAAAAAAGGAATACGTGCATTGCCTGCGATCATACGCAGAATTTGTTCGTCTAAACTGTCTAATTGATGATGTCCCATCTTCTATGTTTTTGTATTCATGCAAAGGTAATACTTTTTCTTCATACAATTTCAATATTTATTACTTTTACATGCCTTTAACCATAAACTTTGCAGAAGGACCGACATTTTTCATCAGATATTTATAATATCGGCCGCTCATTTCTAATTTTTGCAAATTCCAAATAGCAAAGAAGAATCAACCTCCAGCTTATTCTTCTTTGACTTCAGAATCAGCATTTGCTTCTTTTTCCTTTTCCCCTCTTCCTCCTTTCTGATAAACGGAAGGAGTCACACCAAACTGCAGTTTAAAACATTTACTAAAATAGAACGGATCGTTAATTCCTACCTGATAAGAAACTTCGGCCACCGTCAGATTCTCCGGAGAGGAAAGCAGTTCTGCCGCTTTTTTCATTCGCATAATACGTATGTATTCATTGGGAGAATAACCTGTTACCCCTCGCACCTTACTGTAAAAGATAGAACGTCCTACTCCCATCATGGAAGCAAACTCATCCACGGTAAACTGAGGATTACCCAGTTGCGTTTCCATAATGCGTCCCATCTTTTCTACAAAGAATTTATCCTTATCAGAGGAACAAAGAGCCGGACGCACCTGATTCGGGTCATGCGAGAATTTCTCCTTCAGTTTTTCACGCTGTTCTATCAACTTAAACGCACGTGTCAACAACAGTCGCGGACTAAACGGTTTCGTGATGTAAGCGTCGGCTCCACATTCCACTCCTTTCACATGATTGTCTACAGAAGTCATGGCCGTCAGCAGAATAACCGGAATATGACTGGTATTAAAATCAGTCTTCAATTTCCGTGTCAGTTCAAAACCTGAACATCCCGGCATGACCACATCACTGATAATCAAGTCCGCATCATAATTACGCGCACGTTCCAATCCTGCATCTCCGTCGGCTTCTGCTACAACCTCAAAATATACCCCCAGCTCCTCTTTCAGGAATTCACGCACATCATTATCATCCTCCACAATCAATACCTTGTATTTATTCAGCGGATTCACCGGAAGAACTTCCTCCAGTCCTTCTTCATCTTTCAATACCACATCTGCCAAATGCTTTTCGGCCCTCTCTTCTTCACGCAGAAGTACATTGTTCGGCACAAGAAAATCTTTTTCTTCATATACAGATTTATCCGTTGGCAAAGTCACAATAAAGATGGAGCCTCCTCCCGGATTCTCTTCATACGTAATTGTTCCTTTATGCACATTGACCAGTTCATGTGTCAGATGCAGACCTACTCCTACACTGTCACCAGAGAAATTACTTTGCATGAACCGCTTGAACAATTCTCCCCGTTTTTCTTTAGGAATGCCGACCCCCGTATCAGACACACTCATTTTCAGTTTTCTGGCCGACTCGTCTACATTCACCACAAACTCAATCTTTCCTTTTGACGGAGTGTATTTAAAAGCATTAGACAAAATATTATATACTACCTTATCTACGTTTCCTTTATCAATAAACATCCGGTACGACTGGCAAGAAGGAATAAAACGGAACTCCATGTTTTTTGATTCTGCCGCATCCTTGAAGCTCAAATAAATTTCATACAGGAAAGCTATCACATCTGTCTCTTCCAATGACAAGGCCAGTTTATTATTCTGCATCTTACGGAATTCAAGCAACTGATTAATCAGACGCAACATACGTTCCGTACTCTTGTCCATAATCTTAAGAGAGTATGCCATCTCCTTAGGTACTTTCAAACGGTGAATTTTCTCCAACGCACCTTGTATCAGCGTCAACGGCGTACGGAACTCATGTGAAATATTGGTAAAGAACACCAGTTTGTACTCAGTAAGCTGTTCCTCTACCTTAATCTTGTTGCGCAAAGTATTCATATTACGTATAATACGGAATACAATGTACAACAATACAGCTATCACTATCACATACAAAATATAAGCCCACGGTGTTTTCCAGAAAGGAGGATTCACCACAATCTTCAATACAGACTCCTCCGCTCCCCATAATCCGGAAGCATCAGACGCTTTTACATGAAGATAATAGGTCCCGGGAGAAAGATTTTTGTAAGCAGCAAAGTTCAAGGACGAAGGAACACTCCACCCCTTATCATAGTTTTCAAGCTTGTAACTGAATTTAGAACCTCCAGCTCCCGAATAGTCAAACGTAGAAAACTCTACCACAAAAGAACTTTGATAATACTGTAAATTCACCTCTGAGGCATAAGCCAAAGACATATCCAAGGGAGAATCCGGTTCATCGGGACTGACAGAAATGCCATTCAACCGCAAATCTGTAAATGTAACTTTCGTTTTACTTTCCGGATGTTTCACTCTACGTGGATCAATCACCGTCAATCCATAGTTTGTACCAAAGGCAATACGACCGTCATCCAAACTTAGTCCACAATTCTCGGCATACACATTGCCCAGCATATTTGTAGAGAAAAAATAATTCTCGAACGTCTTACGAAGTGTATCAAAACAAGAAACACCAAATTCTGTGGTAATCCATATTTTACCATTCATATCCGGCACAAAAGTTTGTACCATTCCGTTAACCAAACCATCTTCCGGTCCAAAATGCTCAAACTTCAGTTGACTATAATCCCCGTTTTTCGGAAGAGAACAAACCGAAAATCCGGCTCCCGATTCTGCTACCAGGATATGCCCTTTTCCGTCAGAAGCAATACTCCGGATTTCGTTACTTCTCAGCATTCCGTTATCAAAGGTATAGCTATAATAAGCAGAAGGATCTTTCAACAGCTTATCTGGATGGAACACATAAACACCTTCACTGGTTCCAACCCATATCCAACGGTTATTATCTTCAAAAATTACCCGAACCTGACGTTGTCCGTAAGTGGAAGTTAAAAAATGGCGGAAACTATAACCCGTCTTACCCGGAATGGCCAAATCAAGCCCTCCTTCAAAAGTTCCAACCCATATACGGTTTTTGCTGTCTTTCAACAAACAAAAGACTTGATTTGAGCCCAAAGAAGACGAATCAGAAGGATTATGTGTATACACATGATTGCCTACTATCAGTCCTTTCGTACGCGAAGCATACCATTGAACTCCATCCATATCCTCCACTACTGCATAAATATTACTCCCATAAGCAGTTTCTTCCTTCTTGTTATTCAAATGTGAATCATATGCATACATTTTTCCATCACGGGTTCCAAGAATAATATCTCCCGAAGAACGACGATGTAAGGTACGCACCGTATTCGAACGATTAAACTTCCCTTCTCCAGCCGGGAAAATACGAAGCGTACCTTCATTCAAGACTTCCAAACGGGACACACCCGTATATTCAGAACTTACCCATATATTGCCAGAATGGTCTTCTATGACACATTGCAGAAAATCAGAGCCAATCTGACTTTGCGTATTGTCTGAGTCGGCCACGATATGTTTCATTTGTCCGTTTGCCACATCATATACAAACAGACCATTTCCATAAGTTCCAATCCAAATAATTCCACGTGAATCGTGTACCACATAATAACGTTCCCGATCCACATAATTGCGTTTCTCTTCCGGCATCAATAAAAAAGGTGTCACCTTCCCCGATTGTGAGTCAATCCAAGTCAGCACTCCATTATTTCCATAAACCCACGATTCTCCTCTATTATCTTTAATAACCTTCGCTCTTTTTATTTGAAGTGCCTCTTCGGCCAAAGTCAAAGCATTCGTATCAAAGTCAAAACACCACGTGCTGGTACCACTAAAAATCAGCCATTTCTTACCTAATATCAGGTTATCATAATAAGTAAAATCTCCTTCAATAGAAACTTCCTTTTTTAGTGCCCCATTCCGGAAAGTATAAACCCCTCCTTTATTTGCCAAAAAATAGGTTTTATGCCCATAAACTGCTATTTTCCTAAACTCCATACGCTCATCTACCGCATGGAGTTTCTTTCCATCCCAATAATAAAGTCCTTTTCCTGTGGCAATCCAGACCCAGCCTTCTGCACCCACCCTCAAATCGCGAATAAGATTTGACGCAAGCCCATTACGAGTATCGAAAGCAATTGAGGTAAAAGTACGGTCCTTCTGATAACGTATTAACCGACATCCTTCTCTTTCTCCCGTTACCCAAGCTTCATTTTTATTGACAAAATAGACATTCCAATAATGACGTAAATATTCACCACTCCCCGTAAAATCTACAAAACAGTCTTTTTTCAAATCGTAGCATCCTACCAGCTCACCAGTTGTTTTTATCCATAAGAAACAATTTTGATCCTCTACAATTTCCTGTACACGATGATCCGGCAAGGAGGGTTTATTTCCTTTTCGAGGACGGAATGTAACAAAAGAAGTTCCATCAAAACGACTAAGGCCATTAAGGGTACCCATCCAGATAAATCCCTTACTGTCCTGATACATGTATCTGACCGAATTGTTCCCTAGCCCAGATGTAGTTGTAAAACGAGTGGAACGTACATCCACCGAAGCCTTAATACCTTCTACACACGATACTATTAAAAAGAATACGAAGAAGAATAACCTGTTCATTCCGCCTTATTTTGTATAAATTATTTGCAAAAATATAAAAAAAGTGCATCACTAAAAAAGCCATGCACTTTTTTCATTCTTTGTATTGAATTACCTGCTTAATCCATGTGGAAAACCTCTGGCAAAGGAATGGTAACCGGAGAATTGTCAGGATTTACTTCCATAATGTCGGCCATATAATCCCACCATTTCTGCACAATCGGGTTATTTCCCATATCCTGTGAAGATTCTTCACCCTTCGTTTTCTGGCAAGCAAACAAGATATTGGTATCTTTATCCCAATAAATAGAATAATCATACACCCCATTTTCAGACAACATCTGTTTCAATTCCGGCCAGATAGCTGCATGACGTTTTTCATACTCTTTTTCAAATCCTGGTTTCAGGAACATTTTAAAAGCTTCACGTTTCATAGTACCTCCATTTATTTTAAGTAGTTTTTCAATGTACAATCTGTTTCTTTCAAACCTTCTGCAATGCTTTGCGCATTCAAGTGCGCTCCTTTCAATGATGTATGTGTATGGTCTTTACAGAAATAAGGAGCTACATACTTCAGGCCTTGTTCATAACCTATCTGCTGCAATTTATCTGCTGACAACTTATTCAAATCAATAAAATACGCACCTGTAGCTTCAGCAGCTTCCCGTGTCCATTTTCCAAAAGACGTAGTATTACGCTGTATCTCATTATTATCCCACATATTACGTGGCGTATGACTCAGCACAATAGGGATAGCTCCTTTTTCTTGAACATCGCGGATAAATTTACGCAAATACCAGCCAAATGTATATACGACATCATAAGTTTTAGTGGCTTCCATTAGAAAGACTTTACTTTCTTCTCCAGCTCCTGGAAGTTCGGCACGCGCCTTTCCAGTATTAATAGCTCCAGCATCGTTATGTCCAAACTGAATCAATACAAAATCGCCAGGTTGCAAGGCATTATAAACTTTATCCCAGCGACCTTCCTCCAAATAAGTACGCGCACTACGACCCGCTTTCGCACAATTTTCTACAGAAATTCTATTTAAGTCAAACAGTTCGGCAATCACGCTTCCCCATCCCCACTGACCATTCTCGTCTTTGTCCTGGTTACGTACCGTACTGTCACCTACAGTAAATAACACCGGACAACCTTTCTTTCGGGTTGATCCTGTAACTGTATCTTTTTCGACCGGTTTCAGGTAACGAGCCAGTTCCAGTTTTTTATATTCACGAATTCCTTCGGCGGCAGATTCAGCATTTACCCGTGCTCCAAACACACTGGTATGAATGCGATCCAAGTAGAACATATATTTTACCTTTTCCTTGCCAAAAGTCTCAAATTTACGAGCTGTTATCTCATTAAGGTCAATAAAAGGTACATGTTCTTTTTTAGCCACTTGCTTGGCCCACAAACCAAAAGTTTTATTTACACGAGTTATTATGGTACTGTCCTTATCCTCCCAAGCATTGCGCGGAGTAAGAGAAAAAAGAATTGGATGAGCTCCTTTGGCCTTGACTTCACGAATATAACGACGCATATATTCGCCATAAGTATACACTGTTTCCTTAACTCCTGTCTCCTTAATTGTTACTTCGAGACTGTCTTTACCAATGCCAGGAATAGACGCACGTGCCCGGCCGCTATCATACGGTCCGTTATCGTTATGTCCCAATTCGATAATAACCCAGTCACCTTTCTTTACTCCTTTCAGGACATCTTTCCACAAATGAGTATAAAATGTACGGCTACTGGTTCCACCCAACGCATGGTTTTCAACTGTAATCTTATTTTCATCAAAATATTCATGGAAGAAATATCCCCATCCCCACTGTCCGTTATTTCCATTGCCTAACGTTCCGGTGCGCATCGTTGAATTTCCTACCAAGAAAAGTACAGGATTATTCCCCTTACGGGTAGACCCCGCAACCGGACGAGCCGTTTTAGCCTTGTTCAAACTATCCAGAGTCAAATCTACGACCTGGTTAACATCTTCCATTGGCGCTTTCACCTTGTTTTGCGCATAAGCAGAAAAAGAAAAGCAGGTTGCCCCCAGCAACCAGACTCCCCACATTATGTGTTTTTTCATATACAATATCTAAATGTTTTTTAACTTGTCAAAGATAGCACAAAGAGATTATACCTACATGGAATATCGTACACAATCATGTGCTTTTGTACAGAAACATGTCTGTTAAAAGCATAAGAGCGAGCCGGATGCATACCGGTTCGCCCTTTTTCTCTCTACCCTAAATATTGTTAGTATACCTATTAAAACTTATAATACTCAACCAACTTACAAAAATCAGTTTCCATCAGGTTTTTCAACCTCCGTGAAAGGACTGTCATTCCACTTAAACGTATCTACCCGATCAGGTGCTGCCGGATTAAACGGATGATAATCATCTCTCAAATATTTAACCCAGGGAAGATTCAACTGCTTAATACCTTCAATCACACATTTAGCAATTTCATAAGCTCCATAAGGATTGAAATGGGTATTATCAGCCAGATCCTTCGTTTGGTTCGGATAAGTTCCTGCCGGATAATGTACAAAAGCTTTTTTAGAAGGTTCTACCCCCATAGCTTCATAAAACACACGGGTCATGTCATGCAATTCTATCACCTGCACTCCCTCACGCTGAGCAACCCAACGCATTGCATCAGGATAGTCTTCGTGTGTTTCCTGTATTTTACCAGAATTATCAAATGAACGACGTTGGGTAGGAGTCACAAAAACCGGAATTCCCCCTTTTGCACGTACTACATCTACAAAATATTTCAAATTGCTGGCAAATGAATAATAGGCTCCCTTGCCAGGCCCTTTTAACTTCTGGTCATTATGTCCAAACTCAATAAACATATAATCCCCTTTTTTCATCTGAGTTAAAGCTTTCTTCAAACGACCAGCTTTAATAAAGGTATCGGCACGTTCACCACTTTCCGCATAGTTCGCAAAACATACATGTTCATCAAAAAAGCGCGGAATCATCTGTCCCCAGCTAGCCCATGGCTCATTATCCTGGTCTACTACAGTAGAGTTACCTGCTAAAAAAACGGTTACCACATCATTTACCGGCTCAATTTTCAGACTAGCCAAACAGGGAGCATCTCCATTAAACTCAAATGTCAACTTATCATCCCAGTTCAATTTATTCTTTTCCCGTTCCTTAATCTGTACTTTTTCGCCATCTGCTATTACTGTATTACGCTTATTTACAGTAAAACGATAGGTCAGAAACTCTCCCTTCCGAGTTGGTATATTCTCCAGGAACAAACGTCTGGACTCCGCACGCACCGTGGTAGATCCTGCTTTCCGGGCATTGCCTAAAGTTACTGTTACCAAATAGTTTCCATCAGGAACGTCTACTGAAAAGAAAAAAGGCTCGTTACTTTTCTTCGCTGGTGCAGGTAAAAAATCATACCCGTAACCACCCTCACAAGGATATATGGAATCTGAAGAGATTTGAATCACTCCCTTCTCTACTTTTTTCTTCTCACTAAAATCAAACTGGTAATCTTGTGCATAAGCCATATTTACCAAAAACAGGCTGGCAAGACTAATATTCAGGAATCGCTTTGTTTTCATACATTTTCATCTTAGGTTATTGTAAAGACAAAATTAGAGGCTTATTACCAAACAGAATGCAGACAAACGTACGGAATCATAGAATATCGTACAAAAATACATTTATAAGGACATTCACACCTGATTTATTTCAAAAAGAATAAGTTTCTTTGCTACCAAAGATATCCTAATTAATATATTACCATGAGAAGCAGAACATTACTTTCTATTTTTGTAGCAAGCCTGATGGCGTATACAACCTCAGCACAAAAGGTGCACGTACAACCTGTACATGTGGAAGCTCCTTTCCCCATGGACTCCGTATACTTATGCACATTCCCCAATAAAGAGTTCCCCATTACAAAATATGGAGCAAGAAAAGGGAACAATCATCTAAACACCCAGGCATTTGCCAAAGCAATTGAAGCATGTAACCGTGCCGGAGGCGGACGAGTGGTAGTTCCTGCTGGAGAATGGTTCACCGGACCTATTCATCTCAAAAGCCATGTCAATCTTTTTCTGGAAGAAGGAGCTGTGGTCAGGTTCTCCGACAATCCCAATGATTACCTTCCAGCCGTAATGACTTCCTGGGAAGGACTGGAATGTTACAACTACTCCCCACTTATCTATGCATTTGAATGCGAAAATGTAGGTATTTCCGGAAAAGGAACACTGGCCCCGGTCATGGATACCTGGCGTACATGGTTTAAACGTCCGGAAGCCCATTTAAACGCATTAAGACAATTATATTCCATGGGGTCAACAGATGTACCTGTAAAAACAGCGTCAAATGGCAAAAGGAGAAAATCATCTCCGACCACACCTCATTCATTTTAACCGCTGCAAAAATATATTATTAGAAGATTTTCACATTCGCCAAAGTCCTTTTTGGACCATCCACCTCTATTTGTGTAACAGCGGTGTAGTACGTCATCTCGATGTGCAGGCTCATGGACACAACAATGACGGAATTGATTTGGAAATGAGCCGGAATTTTCTGATTGAGAACTGTAAGTTCGACCAGGGAGATGATGCAGTGGTCATCAAAGCCGGCCGCAACCAGGACGCATGGCGGCTTAACACACCTAGCGAAAATATCGTCGTCCGGGATTGTGACATCCTCAATGGACATACCCTGCTCGGAATCGGAAGTGAAATTTCCGGAGGAGTACGCAACATCTACATGACCCGCTGTAAAGCCCCACAGAATGTACACCGTCTGTTTTTCTTAAAAACAAACCATCGTCGCGGAGGATTCATCGAAAATATTTACTTGGAAGACATCGAAGCTGGAGATATGCTTCGTACATTTGAAGTAGATACCGACGTATTATACCAATGGAAAGACTTGGTTCCAACTTATGAAACACGTATCACCCGTATAGATGGAATACATGTAAAGAATATCCATTGCCAGTCGGCTGATGCCATTTATGAACTAAAAGGAGATGCCGATTACCAATCCGTAATGTATTTGTTGAGAATGTAAAAGTAGATACGGTACGTCAGTTTATCAATCGGTTATCAAATGTAGAAAATTTTCAGGCTAACGAGGTATCCGCTACTATCTTACTTCACAAAGAAGCACCCAGCATTGATTTAGACAAACTATATAAGCAAAAAGCGGAATAATAAAATAGCGAGAAGTGGCGCCACATTGCCATCTTCTCGCTATTCCATTATAACTTAATCCAGATTAGAACTGGAACAAAGCTGTAAGAACAATACGGTTATTTTTTACCAAATGAGTATCAGTAACTCTGGCCTTATCAGTATAATCGCCATACCATGCTCCGGTCCAAGTATATTCCGCTCCTAACTTCCAGTTCGGACGGTTATAAGTCAGTTCGGCTCCCAAGGTATTCAACTGATCAATATTTGTCCCTGTACCCAATACTCCGGTCACATTCTTCGACGCCCCCAAGTTTTTGAGATATCCGGCAAAAATTCCTCCACGAAACTTACTTCCATACATCATATTTACCCAAGTATGCGATACACGCAAAGGAGTATACTCCTGTTCACCCGTGCGAGAGTCGGTACACGTAATGCCATACCCACCAATTGTACTGGTCTGTGTCAGGTTTGATCCTAACACGCTCTTGGCTGCCAGCAAGAAACGGCGGTGCACATATTTCACATGCGCCTCAGCCGAAACACCTGTTACCCGTTCACTTACCTTATATACCTTGCCATCGTATTCCGACTGCGTACGGGGAGACATAGAAGATACATGCACACCAGCCCCCGCAAGCAATCCGGGACGATTGTAATCCATACCCAAATAAAACTCAGGCAAGCAACCGTTCTTCATAAAGCTCTGGCTTTTAGTCGTAGTAATGGCTCCAGCCTCGTTTGAAGAAGGACCTACCGACAAATATTGTGACTGCCATATAGCAGCGGCTGTCAGCTTGAAATTTTTGTTCGTAAACCGGTAACGAACCTGCGGTGCGCGACTAAAAGGCTGATAAGGTGCTCCCATGTTCAAGTTCAAAATTTCAGGAGCTACATCTCCATACAAAGGATGCCATGTTTGTCCAACCAGCAGAGCCGACTTTCCCCAATCAAGGTTGAAATACACGTGACGAATACGGAACAAAGAATAAGTGGTACCCGAACCACGGAAATCGACTTCCACTTTTGCCGAAGTCTTTGCCTTTCCCCAGGTAGGTCCGGTCACATCCACTCCCAATCTGGTATATAATGTATAGAAGTTACCATCTGGTTTAGCATTCAAATCCTTGCCGTCCGCATCAGGAACTACATCCTTAGGATACATGTAAAAAAGTCCGTCGACAGTTTCTGAGTTGGAACGGCTATTATAGAATAAGTCGGTCCGCACCTGTCCATAAAATTTATAACCAAAACCTTCTTTCTGAGCCATTACCCCTGCCGAAGCGGCCATCATGACCCACATTAAAAAGCATCTTTTTTTCATTGGAAATTACTTTTATCTTTACTGCCCGCAAAATTATACATAATCTATAGAACAGCCAAACAATTCTTTATAAGGAACGTATCCGGCGGAACCAGCATACAAACCAGACCGCAGCCACCAATGCACAACACAATCCGACAGGATAAGCCACTTCGGCCGACAAGGCCAGCCCTTCGGGAGCAATGAGAATATATGTGGCACAAACACAAGTCATAAACAGAGCCGGTATCAAGGTTACCCAATAGTTTTTTCGTGCACAAACCAGCCAGACCGTAATGGCCCATAAGGTAAAGACTGACAAGGTCTGATTACACCAGGCAAAATATCGCCAGATAATCTTGAATCCTTCCGCATCTCCAAAGCTGTACACCAACAACAAGATGGTAACCAAGAATATAGGGATACAAATGAAGAGACGTTTAGCAATAGAGCGCTGCTCTACATGAAAAAAGTCAGCCACAATCAGACGTGCCGAACGCAAGGCGGTATCACCACTCGTAATAGGAGCTGCCACAATTCCCAATATGGCCAAAATACCACCGAATGCCCCTAACCAGTCTTTTGAGATATCTGTAGCGACCTTGGCTCCGGAATAAGCCACTCCGGTCACTTTATCCACAATACCGTTCTCCTGAAAGAAATAAGTCGCTGCTGCAGCCCAGATAAGTGCCACAATTCCTTCCGTTACCATCGCTCCATAGAAAATCGGACGGCAGTGCTTTTCATTTGTAATGCAACGCGCCATCAAAGGCGACTGGGTAGCATGAAAACCGCTGATAGCTCCACATGCAATGGAGATAAACATCATTGGGAAAATCGGGTTCTTCTCGTACTTTGTGCCAAATCCCTCCCACATTTCAGGCAAGGCCGGACTTTTGACATACAGCATAACAAGGATGCCTACAGCCATAAACAGCAAGGCAAAGGCAAATAAAGGATAAATGCGTCCGATGATTTTATCAATAGGAAGCATAGTCGCCAAAATGTAATACAAAAAAATCACGACCATCCAGAAATACACATCCAGCGCAGAAGGAGTCATACCGGCCAGCAGCTCTGCAGGTCCTGAAACAAAGACCGCACCAACCAGAATCATTAGCAAGACGGTAAACACACAGGCCACTTTTTTAGTCCGGCTTCCTAAATAACGACCGATAATTTCCGGAAGGCTTTCTCCATTGTTACGCAACGATAAAGCTCCGGACAAAAAATCGTGTACGGCTCCGGCGAAAATCGTACCGAACACAATCCACAAATAAGAAGCCGTACCAAACTGCGCCCCCATTATCGCTCCGAAAATAGGTCCGAGCCCGGCTATGTTCAAAAACTGAATCATAAAAATTTTCCATGTAGGAAGAGGAATAAAATCCACCCCATCGGCCATTGTCAAAGCCGGCGTTTTACGTGTGGAATCAGGAGCAAACAAGGAATTGACGTACTTTCCATAAACCCAATATCCCACCACCAATAATACCAATGCGAGAGTAAACGTTATCATATCTATCAATTTATCTTTTATTATCGCGCAAAAGTAATAAAAAGAAACAAACCGCTACTATTTTCAGGAAAAATTTACTCCAAAGCCCTCATTCTTTCACCTCTTCTTCCGGATTATTATCTTCTTTCTCTACATATCCGTAATTTATATGTATATTTGCACAAACATTTAAAAGATATGCGCATACTATTAATCGGTCTTCTATTTATAAGCAGCTTGCTTTCCTTACAAGCTCAGCCTAAAGAGGAAATACGCGCCACCTGGCTGACCACTCTTGGAGGAATGGACTGGCCTACACGGAAAGCGAATTCGGCCAATGGAATTGAAGCACAGAAAAATGAGCTGATCCGGCAACTTGATGCCTTAAAGGCTGCTAATTTCAATACCGTACTTTTTCAAACCCGTCTTCGGGGAGACGTTATCTACCCTTCTGCAATTGAGACCTTTGCAGAAAGTCTTACAGGACATACCGGCAAGAACCCCGGATATGACCCACTGCAATTTGCAATAGAAGAATGCCACAAACGAGGACTGGAACTTCATGCATGGCTGGTGTGTATTCCTATCGGAAACAAGCGCCAAGTAACGCTGTTGGGAAAGAACTGTGTAGTAAAAAAACAACCGGCACTTTGCAAGCAGTTCAACGGGAGCTGGTACCTTGACCCTGGAAATCCAGGAACAGCCGATTACCTGAGCCGGATAGCCAAGGAAATCACAAGTCGCTATGACATTGACGGCATCCATTTGGATTATATCCGCTATCCGGAGCAGGGCGAAAAGTTCCCGGACAAAGATACCTATCGGAAATATGGAAAAAAGCAGGAGCTCAAGCAATGGAGACGGGATAACATTACCCGCATTGTCGCACGAATTTACGCGGAAGTAAAACAACTGAAGCCGTGGGTAAAAGTCAGCAGTTCCCCCATCGGAAAATTCAACGACACACGGCGCTATTCATCCTTTGGATGGAACGCATACAGCACAGTATACCAGGATGCGCAAAAATGGCTGAATGATGGTATTCAGGATGCGCTTTTCCCCATGATGTATTTCCAGGGAAATCACTTCTACCCTTTTGCACTCGACTGGAAAGAAAACAAGAATGAACGTTGGGTCGTACCCGGACTGGGAATCTATTTTCTTCACCCTAAAGAGCAGAACTGGAAAGTAGATGAAATCATACGCCAGATTTACTTCTCCCGAAGAATAGGGTTGGATGGACAGGCTTATTTCCGTAACAAATTCATGCTGGAGAATACCAAAGGAATACTAGACGAACTGACGAGCCATTTTTACGCCTACCCGGCAGTAGTGCCTCCCATGCGATGGACAAAAGGCAATCTTCCTTCTCAGCCGACTTCTCCTTCTTTAGTATTAAATGGAAACAATATCAAAATGAGTTGGAAGGCATCCCCATCTTTGCCGGGAGGAGTTTATTACCGGATTTATGCATCCGCAACTTATCCGGTAGATACAGAGAAAGCTCAAAACCTGATTATTACGCGTACGGACAGTTGTCAATACACTTTTGTGCCGGATTTGTCCACAAAGGGAGGTGTCTATTGGGCGGTTACAGCCGTAAACCGTTTTGGATATGAAAGCATCCCACTGGCTTTAAACGTACCGACTAAAGACAAGCCTGTGATTTATTACGGAAGCTTTCCAACTATCCCAAGCGGATATATGCTCATTGTGAGTGACGCCACAGGCATGGAGATTCTCCGTACAATCCAGCCGGAGAAAGACATTCCTCTGAAAACGGGAAAAGGCTTTTTCCGATTCAGCCTGTTAGCTCCTGACGGTACAATTACCCCTGCCGGAGTGACGGTGTACTGATTTTATCCCGAAACGCATGGTAATAAAAGGAATAATCACTAAATTTGCACATTCAATTGAAACAAACAAACTTACTATACTCATGAGCAATCAACGATACATGCAGCGCGGCGTATCTGCATCTAAAGAAGATGTACATAACGCTATCAAGAACATTGACAAAGGTATTTTCCCAAAAGCATTCTGTAAAATCATTCCTGATATTTTAGGAGGTGACCCGGAGTACTGCAACATCATGCATGCCGACGGAGCCGGAACAAAATCTTCACTGGCTTATTTGTACTGGAAAGAAACCGGTGACTTATCTGTATGGAAGGGTATCGCACAGGATGCATTGATTATGAACATCGATGACTTGTTGTGCGTAGGAGCGGTAGATAATATCTTAGTATCTTCTACCATCGGCCGTAACAAGCTGCTTGTACCAGGAGAAGTGATTTCTGCCATCATCAACGGAACAGATGAGTTACTGGCTGAACTTCGCGAAATGGGTGTCGGCGTATATGCTACAGGTGGAGAAACTGCCGATGTAGGCGACCTGGTTCGTACGATTATTGTAGACAGTACGGTAACTTGCCGTATGAAACGTGCCGATGTCATCGACAATGCCAATATCCGTCCGGGTGACGTAATCGTCGGTCTGGCTTCTTATGGTCAGGCTACTTATGAAAAAGAATATAACGGCGGTATGGGAAGCAACGGTCTGACCAGTGCCCGTCATGATGTATTCAGCAAATACCTGGCTGAAAAATATCCGGAAAGCTACGACAAGGCTGTACCAGAAGAATTGGTCTATAGCGGTAAACTGAAACTGACGGATGCCGTAGAAGGCTCTCCACTGGATGCCGGTAAGCTGGTTCTTTCTCCGACACGCACTTATGCCCCGGTGGTTAAGAAATTGCTGGATGCCCTACGTCCGGAAATCCATGGTATGGTTCACTGTTCAGGTGGTGCACAGACAAAAGTGCTGCACTTCGTAGACGACAATTGCCGTGTCATCAAAGACAACCTCTTCCCTGTTCCTCCTTTGTTCCGCACCATCAAGGAACAGAGTGGCACTGACTGGGACGAAATGTACAAAGTATTCAACATGGGACACCGTCTGGAAGTTTACTTGTCACCGGAACATGCAGAACAAGTAATTGAAATCAGCAAGTCGTTCAATATCGACGCACAGATTATCGGACGCATCGAAGAAAGTGACCACAAGGAACTGATTATCCGTTCTGAATTTGGAGAATTCAAATATTAATGACCGAACATAGATGGGCGCAGGGAATTTATTACCAACCTGCCCCATTATATATATTTATGAAGCCACAAGAAAAGAAGGGATGTCTTATAGGAATCGGCCTACTTGTTTTATACTGTATCCTTACTTATCTTAGTATGAAATTTGACTCCCTATTCTTAAAACAATAAGTTTCGGGATACCAGGATTCGCCTCTTCATATGTTTTGGGAAAATACTTTGGCATTAAAGATTTTCAATGGAAAACCCAAAGATATCTACCTCTTATCTTGCTCGGACTCATAATCTTCATTTTCTTTACTTGGATAGCCTATGGTAGATTATGGTAAATAACTACCCTTTCAATAACCCAACAGTATAAGCATTCCACTTGAATGGCAGAAAACAACACATTATTAGAAAAATTAGAAGGCTTGGTATCACGCTTTGAAGAAGTGTCCACACTAATTACAGACCCAAACGTGATAGCTGACCAGAAACGATACGTCAAACTGACCAAAGAATACAAAGAGCTGGGCGACCTGATGGCTGCCCGCAAGGAGTATCTTCAATGCATCAACGGCTTGGAAGAAGCCAAAATGATGATGAGCGAGAACGATCCGGAGATGAAAGAAATGGCTCGTGAAGAAGCGGCCTCCTGTGAAGCTCGTATTCCGGAACTGGAAGAAGAAATAAAATTATTGTTAGTACCGGCAGACCCGCAAGATGACCGAAATGCCATTCTGGAAATCCGTGGTGGTACGGGAGGTGATGAAGCTGCTATCTTTGCAGGCGATTTGTTCCGTATGTATTCCAAATACTGCGAATCAAAAGGATGGAAACTGGAAGTATCCAGCGCCAACGAAGGAGCTGCGGGTGGCTTTAAAGAAATTATCTGTTCGGTAACAGGTGAAAAAGTATACGGTACACTGAAATATGAATCTGGTGTACACCGCGTACAGCGAGTTCCTGCAACTGAAACTCAGGGGCGTGTACACACCTCGGCTGCATCGGTAGCCGTACTTCCTGAAGCCGAGCCATTCGATGTAGAAATCAACGAAGGTGAAATCAAATGGGATACATTCCGAAGCGGTGGTGCCGGAGGTCAGAATGTCAACAAGGTAGAATCAGGCGTACGCTTACGTTACAACTGGAAAAACCCCAACACCGGTATCGTAGAAGAAATCCTCATAGAATGTACGGAAACTCGCGACCAGCCGAAGAACAAGGAACGTGCTCTCAGTCGTTTGCGTACATTTATTTATGACAAGGAGCACCAAAAGTACATTGACGACATTGCTTCCAAACGCAAAACCATGGTAAGTACTGGTGACCGTTCAGCTAAGATACGTACTTACAACTATCCACAAGGACGTATCACTGATCACCGCATCAATTATACCATCTACAACCTAGCCGCCTTCATGGACGGTGACATTCAGGATTGCATCGACCACCTGATTGTAGCTGAAAATGCAGAACGATTAAAAGAGAGCGAATTATAAATACGCATGTACGATTTTATCCCACCCCGCGTACAAAAGAATACATTATTACCATTAAAATAAACGTGTCATGAACAAACAAGAATTATTTGAAAACATCAAAAAGAAAAAATCTTTTTTGTGTGTAGGACTTGATACTGATATAAAGAAAATCCCGGAACACCTTCTGAAAGAAGAAGATCCGATTTTCGCATTCAATAAAGCTATCATTGATGCGACAGCTCCCTACTGTATCGCTTATAAACCCAACTTGGCTTTTTATGAAAGTATGGGTGTGAAAGGTTGGATTGCATTCGAAAAAACCGTTGAATACATCAAAAAGAACTATCCAGACCAGTTCATCATTGCTGATGCAAAACGTGGAGACATCGGTAACACTTCAGCCATGTATGCCCGTACGTTCTTTGAAGAACTGAATATTGATTCTGTAACCGTAGCTCCTTACATGGGAGAAGACAGCGTAACTCCATTCCTTACTTACGAAGGTAAATGGGTTATCCTACTGGCACTGACTTCCAACAAAGGCTCACACGATTTTCAATTGACTACTGATACAGAAGGCGAACGCCTGTTCGAGAAAGTATTACGCAAGTCACAAGAATGGGCTAACGACCAGAACATGATGTATGTGGTAGGTGCTACCCAGGGACGTATGTTTGAAGATATCCGCAAAATCGTTCCAAACCACTTCTTGCTGGTACCTGGTATCGGTGCCCAGGGTGGTTCACTGGAAGAAGTCTGCAAATACGGTATGACTAAAGAGTGCGGATTAATCGTTAATTCAAGTCGCGCCATAATTTATGCTGACAAAACAGAAAACTTTGCCAATGTAGCTGCGGAAGAAGCTAAAAAGGTACAACAGCAAATGGAAAAAGAGCTCGCTGCTATTCTTTAAGAAACAATTAGTTTCCACATACAAAGAAGTACAAAGATTTCGTCAGAGATTTTTGTGCTTCTTTTTTATGTACAAAAACAAGTTCCAAAGCTGTTCACATGCAAGAGCAACGAAAATTAATGGCCTTTTCAGGCAAATAATTGTGTTTTTTCACTGATATGTAAAAAAAAAATACGTAATTTGCATAATTAAGTAGTAAGTATGCTTTTTTTAGGCGACTAAATATTGAAGAACAACCAAGGAAAACAAAGGAATTAAAGATAACTAATATGGAGTTCTCAGCTAAGCAAATTGCGGAATACATCCAAGGAATAATAGTTGGTGATGAAAATGCCACCGTACATACCTTTGCAAAAATAGAAGAAGGTGTACCAGGTGCATTATCCTTTCTGTCTAATCCAAAGTACACTCATTATATCTACGATACGAAATCTTCCATTGTATTGGTAAATAAAGATTTCGAACCAGAACATGAGTTGCAGACCACACTCATCAAAGTGGATAATGCATATGAGAGTCTAGCCAAACTCATGGCTTTATACGAAATGAGTATTCCTAAAAAACAAGGTGTAAGTTCGTTAGCTTTCATTGCAGAAAGTGCAAAAATCGGCAAGAATGTATACATCGGTCCATTTGCTTGTATCGAGGAAGGTGCAGAAATCGGGGATAATGTATGCATACATCCACAAGCAACAATCGGAAGCAATGTAAAAATAGGCATGAATACGATTATTTATCCGCACGTAACTATCTATCAGGATTGTAGAATTGGGAACAACTGTATTCTTCATGCCGGAGCTGTAATTGGTGCTGACGGATTTGGCTTTGCTCCCGGAGCTGAAGGCTATGAGAAGATTCCACAAATAGGCATTGTTGTATTAGAAGACAATGTAGAAATTGGTGCAAATACTTGTATTGACCGAGCCACAATGGGATATACCCTCATTAAACAAGGAGTTAAACTTGATAATCTAATACAGGTTGCCCACAACGTGGAAATCGGGAAGCACACAGTCATGGCATCACAAGTAGGAATTGCAGGCTCTGCAAAAATTGGCGAATGGTGTATGTTTGGAGGTCAAGTAGGAGTTGCAGGACACATCAAAGTGGGAGACCATGTCAATGTAGGAGCACAGTCTGGTATTCCAGGAAACACAAAATCAAACACTACATTAATGGGTTACCCAGCAATTGACCCGAAACAGTTCGCTCGTTCTGCCGCTATCTATAAAAAATTACCGGATATGTACGTAGAACTCGGACGCCTGCAAAAGGAAATTGAAGAATTAAAAAAACAACTAAATAAATAAACCCATGTTGAAACAACAAACCTTAAAAGGCAGCTTTTCACTCAATGGAAAGGGACTCCATACGGGAGTTAAACTGACCGTTACGTTCAATCCTGCCCCAGAGCACTACGGGTATAAGATACAGCGAATTGATTTGGACGACCAGCCCATATTAGATGCTGTAGCAGAAAATGTGGTAGACACAACCCGTGGAACAGTTTTAGCAAAAAACGGGGTAAAAGTTAGTACCGTAGAACATGCGTTAGCTGCATTATACGCAGCAGGTATAGATAACTGCTTGATTCAAGTCGACGGACCAGAATTTCCTATTTTGGATGGAAGTGCCAAAGCATACGTAGAATGCATCAAGCGCGTAGGCATCGAAGAACAAGCTGCTCCGAAAGACTATTACATCATCAAGTCAAAGATTGAATTCCGTGATGAAGAAACAGGTTCTTCTATCATTGTACTTCCTGATGACAAGTTCAGCGTCAATACACTGATTTCATACGACTCTAAAATATTGACCAACCAATATGCTACGTTGGAAAATATGGAGTGCTTCCCTACAGAAATTGCTTCAGCACGTACTTTTGTGTTTGTTCGTGAAATTGAACCGTTGCTGAATGCTGGACTCATCAAAGGAGGTGACCTGGATAATGCCATTGTTATTTACGAAAAACAAATGACACAGGAGAACTTTGATAAGTTAGCTGACGTAATGGGAGTTCCTCACATGGATGCCAGCCATTTAGGGTATATCAACCATATTCCATTGGTATGGCCTAACGAACCTGCACGTCATAAATTATTGGACATTATAGGTGACTTAGCATTGGTTGGTAAACCAATTAAAGGACGTATTATTGCTACACGTCCGGGACATACCATTAACAATAAATTTGCACGTCAGCTGCGGAAAGAAATCCGTATGCATGAGATACAAGCTCCGATTTACAACTGTAATGAAGAACCGTTAATGGATGTAAATCGTATTCGTGAATTACTGCCTCATCGTTATCCATTCCAGTTGGTAGATAAAGTCATAGCTATAGGAGCAAACTATATTGTCGGTGTTAAGAACGTAACATCTAATGAACCATTTTTCCAAGGCCATTTTCCGCAAGAACCTGTAATGCCTGGTGTGTTACAAATCGAAGCAATGGCTCAAGTAGGAGGCTTGCTAGTTTTAAACTCAGTAGACGAACCAGAAAAATACTCAACCTACTTCTTGAAGATAGACAACGTAAAGTTCCGTCAGAAAGTGGTTCCAGGCGATACTTTAATTTTCAGAGTTGAATTGATGGCGCCTATTCGCCGCGGAATATCGACTATGAAAGGATACGTTTTCGTAGGTGAAAAAATTGTCTGCGAAGCTGAGTTTATGGCACAAATTGTAAAAAACAAGTAACATGATCAGTCCTTTAGCATATATAGACCCAGAAGCTAAAATCGGGGAAAACGTAGAAATAGGTCCTTTTGTCTTCATTGATAAAAATGTAGTCATTGGTGACAATAACGTCATTATGCCCAATGCAAATATATTATATGGTTCTCGCATTGGGAACGGAAACCGCATTTTCCCCGGAGCAGTAATTGGAGCCATTCCACAAGACTTGAAGTTTCACGGAGAAGAAACCACTGCAGAAATCGGCGATAATAATACCATTCGTGAAAACGTAACCATCAATCGTGGCACAGCCGCCAAAGGAAAAACCATCGTAGGTAATAACAACCTGCTGATGGAAGGAGTACACGTAGCCCATGACACGATTGTAGGAAGCGGATGTATTATTGGCAACCAGACTAAAATGGCAGGAGAAGTGATCATCGATGATAATGCCATCGTAAGTGCTTCTGTACTGATGCACCAATTCTGCCGTGTAGGAGGCTATGTGATGATTCAGGGAGGATGCCGTTTTAGTAAGGATATCCCGCCTTTCATCATTGCCGGACGTGACCCGATTGCTTATTGTGGTATCAATATTGTAGGCTTGCGACGCAGAGGATTCTCCAACGAATTAATCGAAAACATCCATAATGCTTACCGTATTATCTACAACAGCGGAAAGATGGTGACAGATGCCATAGAAGAAATCAAGCGAGAAGTTCCAATGAGCAAAGAAATTGAATACATCATTTCATTCGTGGAAAACTCACAGCGCGGTATCATCCGATAAAAAAGATTTTGTATATTTACCCCATCAACAAAAGACAAAAAGAAAATGGTATACAAATTTAGAATCATATCTGACGAAGTCGATGATTTTTTGAGAGAAATCCAAATCGACTCTGAAGCTTCTTTCTACGACCTGCACGAAGCTATTCTGAAATCAACTGGATACAAAGATGACCAGATGACTTCTTTCTTCATTTGTGACGATGACTGGGAAAAAGAAACAGAAATAACCCTGGAAGACATGGGAAGCGGCAGTTCGGAAGAAGATACATATATCATGAGAGAAACTACTTTAAGCGAATTGCTGGAAGATGAAAAACAGAAGATGATATATGTATTTGACCCGCTCGCTGAACGTGTATTCTTCATCGAACTTTCAGAAATCATCACTGGAAAAGATTTGGACAAGGCAGTATGCACTCGTAAAAACGGAGAAGCTCCTCAACAGACCATCGATTTTGATGAACAGATGAATACAAACGCTGCACTCGACCTTGACGAAAACTTCTATGGTGATCAAGACTACGACATGGAAGACTTTGACCCGGAAGGTTTTGACATCAACGAAGGAAGCGGAAATCCTTATGATGAAGATAAATATTAAACAGAGCTGACACGCAGTTGCATCAGTGTAAAACGATATAAGAAATGTCATCCTGGGTCTGACTCAGAATGACATTTTCTTTTTTTCTACCGACTATACTCGCACACAAATGAAAAAGCCCATCCTTATCGTACTTATTGGTCCTACCGGTGTAGGAAAAACAGAATTGAGTCTTTCCATTGCCGAAAAGTATCATACCTCTATCATCTCTTCAGACTCTCGCCAGCTGTATAAAGACCTGAAAATTGGTACAGCAGCACCTACTCCCGATCAGTTGAAGAGAGTATCTCACTATTTTGTAGGTACCCTTGAACTGACCAATTACTACAGCGCAGCCCAATTCGAGACGGAAGTACTAAAGAAGTTGGAGGAGTTATTCAAAACTCATCCGGTAGTAGTGATGACTGGAGGTTCCATGATGTACGTTGACGCAGTCTGCAAAGGTATAGACGATATTCCTACGGTGGATAAAGAAACACGCGAACTGATGTTGCGCCGCTACGAAAGTGAAGGTTTGGAGCAACTTTGTGCAGAACTGCGGGTGCTTGATCCGGAGTATTACCGCATTGTAGACCTGAAAAATCCCAAACGAGTGATTCACGCACTTGAAATCTGTTATATGACGGGAAAAACATACACCTCATTCCGTACCCGTAACACCAAAGCACGTCCTTTTCAAATCATTAAAATCGGACTCACACGCGACCGTGAAGAACTATACCAGCGCATTAACCAACGAGTAGATGAAATGATAAAAGAAGGATTGCTGGAAGAAGCCAAAAGCGTATATGCTTACAAGCACCTCAATTCACTCAATACCGTTGGCTACAAAGAGATATTCAATTACCTGAATGGAGAATGGGAACTTCCTTTTGCGATAGAAAAAATCAAGCAAAACTCACGCATTTATTCCCGGAAACAAATGACTTGGTTCAAGAGAGACCCGGAAATCACATGGTTCCATCCTGCACAAGCGGAAGAGATTATGAAATTCCTGGAAGAACGAATCAATCAGGCGTAGCCGATTGGTTATCTTCCAGCAAGAATTCCTTCCGGAACATATCCACAAACAGAAGGAACAGCGATACGAGCAACGGACCAAATATCACTCCCATAAAACCAAATAAAGGAAGACCAGCCACTACACCGAAAATCGTAATCAACGGATGCACATCCGCCATTTTCTTCTGAAGCAGGAAACGTATCAGATTATCGCACTGAGATACGATGATAGCTCCATATCCTAACATCATCAGAGCGTTCACCCAGCTTCCTACAATCAGGAAGTAGATGGTGATTGGCACCCATACCAAAGCAGTACCCACCAAAGGAATTACCGAAGCAAAAGCTGTCAACATGGCACTTAGAAATGGATTGGGGGCATCGCAAATCAAATAGCCTCCTAATGATATAAATCCTTGGATAATGGCCAGCAAAGGAATACCAATGGCATTGGAACGCACCATCAGCTGCACTTTCTTCAGTACTTCAATCTTATTCTCTGCCTTAAAAGGCAACAGTGTGGAGACATAGTGTTCCATAGATTTTCCTTCATAAAGCATAAAGAACAACAGCATAATAGCTACGCACAAGTTAACCAGCAGATCGCTCACTCCACTCATCACCGACTGCCCGATAGAAGAAGCTTGTGATACAAAGAACGACAGACTTTTCTCCGACAAAATATCAAAGCCGGTACGGTCTTTGATAAAATCAATCACATGCCATGCCGGACGAATGATAGCCTCCGTATCAAAGTGCATCTTTGAAACCTGACTAACCAGTGCCCAGCCAAACAAAGAAAGTGGTATCAGAATGAAGAGTGTCACCCCAATTGTCACCAGCCATACAGCCAATGCCGGCTTCATCTTGGTCTGAAGCCAGAAAGTGACATTCCGCAACAGCAAATAAAGCGTAAATCCTCCCAAAATACCGTTCAGAAACGGCTGTGCCTGGCGGAATAGCAAATACCCCAATCCAAGGATAAACACAATCAGTGAATATTTCCAATACCTTTCTTTCATGATTCCTTGATTTAAACTGTCACATTAATTCTCTTTTGCTTCTTCCTGCGGAATACGGAATGCCGTGTAAAGTTCCAATACCGCGGCCACCGTAAGGCACACAATCCATTCATTCCGTTTCCACAGCAACATGATTACCCCTGTCAACACCAGCAACATAGCTCCCAAAAGCTGCTGACGGCGCAAACGACGGATAATGATATTCTTTCCTTTATAATCAGAAACCAACTGTACGTAAGCAAACAGACAAGCCCCTACCAGATACACATACGGAGCCCATACTAGTTTTACGAACTGCAATGCCAAACCAATAAACAACACAATGGCTCCCACTACAGCCAGTTTATCTTTCATCTTTGATTCCATCACTTGTCTTCTTCAAAAATAAAAATATCCTCATTTTCTTTCTTCATCAGGTATTTTTCACGAGCCACCTTCTCTAATGCTTCCTTATTGGAGGTAATCTCCTTCAGCAACTTGCTATCCTCTTCATACTGCTTCCGGTAACGCTCAATCTCTGTATTCAACTGATGAATTTCACGTTTATGTGCAATGCGGCGTATCAGACTATTTTCATCCAACACTCCAATAATCAACAGAAAAGCACCAATGGTTACCCAATACTTATGCCTTCCGATAAAAGCCCATATATTAGCCAGTTTACCCATAAAATACACACTTTATTACCCTTGCAAAGATAGAAATTATTTCCTAGCAAGCCCATGACAAGAAAGAGATTTTATGTACATTTGCAGAAATATCAAGGAATCAAACAAAAGAATCGACACATGGAAAATTATATCGTATCGGCACGCAAATACCGTCCCTCTACTTTCGATACCGTAGTGGGACAACGTGCATTGACCACGACCCTAAAAAACGCCATTGCCAATCATAAACTGGCGCATGCCTACCTGTTCTGCGGTCCGCGAGGAGTAGGAAAGACCACCTGCGCCCGTATCTTTGCCAAGACCATCAACTGTCTTCACCCAACCAGTGAAGGAGAGGCATGCAACGAATGTGAGTCATGCAAGGCTTTCAACGAACAGCGTTCCTATAATATCCATGAGTTGGATGCGGCCTCCAACAACTCAGTCGAAGACATCCGTTCCTTGATTGAGCAAGTACGAATCCCGCCCCAAATCGGCAAGTACAAGGTGTACATCATCGACGAGGTGCACATGCTGTCTACCGCCGCTTTCAATGCTTTTCTGAAGACACTGGAAGAACCGCCACAGCATGCCATTTTCATTCTGGCCACCACTGAGAAGCATAAAATTCTTCCCACCATCCTGAGCCGGTGCCAGATTTACGACTTCAGCCGCATCACGGTCAACGATACGGTGGAACACCTGGAGAACGTAGCCCGCAAGGAGCACATCGAAGCCGAACCGGAAGCCCTAAACGTCATCGCACAGAAAGCCGACGGAGGTATGCGTGACGCCCTTTCTATCTTCGACCAGGTAGTGAGCTTCACCAACGGGCACATCACCTACCAAAGTGTGATTGAGAACCTGAACGTATTGGACTACGAATATTATTTCAAGCTGACCGATTTCTTCCTGGAAAATAAAGTAGCCGAATGCCTGCTCACGTTCAATGATATTCTTCGAAAAGGATTTGACGGCAACCATTTCATCACGGGACTGACTTCGCATTTCCGAAACCTGCTGGTAAGCCGCGACCCGTCTACCCTGCAACTGCTGGAAGCCGGTGCTTCTATCCGGGACCGATACCAGGCTCAAGCGCAGAAATGTACGCCACAATTCCTGTACAAAGCCATGAAGCTGTGCAACGACTGCGACCTGAACTACCGGCAAAGCAAGAACAAACGCCTGCTGGTAGAGCTCACCCTTATTCAGGTAGCACAACTCACAGCCGAACCGGAAGATGCCGGAAGTGGGCATGGCCCTAAGAAACAGTTATCTCCCGTCTTCCATACGGCACAAGCCAGTCAGCCTGTAGCCCCCGTACAAACGACTCCGGTAGCTACAGCTCCGGTTTCTCAGCCGACTCCTCAGCCTCAACCGGCGGCAGCAAGGACACAACCCTATACAAGCACCTTGCAGCAATCGGAAGTACCCTACACCCAAAGCAGTCCACTGCCCAAAGTCAGTACGGAAAGAAAGGCACCGGTCATCAAAGCCGGCAGTTTAGGCATGTCTATCCGCAAGACACAGACAGCCTCCGCAGAGCCAGCCGCACGAACAGCATCCAGTGCACCCGTGCAACAGTCCGTGGCAGAGACATGGGAAGATTACATGTTCAATGAAAAAGACTTAGTCTATTACTGGCGTGAGTTTGCCAGTCTGCTACCTAAAGAAGAGGCTGCCAATGCCGGACGCATGATGAACATGCACCCTCACCTGCTGGCCGACCAGCAGACATTCGAAGTTGCAGTGGACAATGACATGGTTCAGAAATACATGCAGCAACTGGCACCGAAGATAGAAGCCCATCTACAGGAGAAACTGCATAACCGCAAAATCAGAATGACTACACGGGTAAGCGAAGCCAACGAAAACGTGCGTGCCTATAGCCACGTAGAGCGTTTTCAGATGATGAGCAAGAAAAACCCCAGTCTGCTGAGACTCAAGGAAGCCCTCGGCCTGGAACTTTCCTGATACCGAAGTATTCATAAAAAATACGGGCGGAGAAACATTCACATGCTGTTTCTCCGCCCGTATTCTTTTATATTTCGGCAAACTCCGGCTTACAAATCATGATTCTTCATCCGATACTCAGCCAGTTCCTCGTACTTTGTTCCCGGACGACCGTAATTGCAATACGGATAAATGGAAATGCCGCCACGTGGAGTAAAGATACCCGTCACCTCAATGTATTTCGGATCCATCAGTTTAATCAAGTCTTTCATGATGATGTTCACACAGTCTTCATGAAAATCGCCGTGATTACGGAAACTGAACAAATACAGCTTCAAGCTCTTGCTTTCCACCATCTTCACATCCGGCAGGTAGCTGATACGGATTTCCGCAAAATCCGGCTGCCCCGTAATCGGGCAAAGACTGGTAAACTCCGGACAGTTGAAACGCACCCAGTAATCATTCTCCGGATGTTTGTTTACAAACGATTCCAGCACTTCAGGCGCATAATCCTGCTTATATACCGTTTTCTTATTCCCCAACAAAGTGAGTTCGTCTTTTCTTTCCATACTTACTTATTTTGTTTTGAAGCCAAATATTTTTCCAATCCCTCACGGCGCAATTTACAAGCCGGACAATGTCCGCACCCGTCACCCGGAATTCCATTATAACAAGTCAGTGTCTCGTTTCGAACCAAGTCAAGCACTCCCAGTTCATCGGCCAGCGCCCAAGTCTGTGCCTTGTCAATCCACATCAACGGTGTATGAATCACAAACTGTTCTTCCATGGCCAGATTCAGTGTCACGTTCAGCGACTTGATAAACGAGTCCCGACAATCGGGATACCCGCTGAAATCCGTCTGCGATACCCCCGTCACCATGTGATGGATGCCTTTTTCACGCGCATAAACCGCTGCAATGCTCAGGAAAAACAAGTTTCTTCCCGGAACGAAGGTATTCGGAAATGAATCTTTCGGTTTTTCCTCATCCATGTGAATAGACGTATCCGTCAGAGAGTTTTTTCCCAGGTGTCCGATAAATGACACATCCATGACTTCAAACTCTACCCCGGCTTTCCGTGCAATTTCACGCGCCAGTTCCACTTCTTTTTCATGCTTCTGTCCGTACAGAAAGCTCAGTGCATATACTTTCTCAAAATGCTTTTTTGCCCAGAAAAGACAGGTCGTAGAATCCTGCCCGCCACTAAATACGACGAGGGCCTCCTTATTATTTACCATATTTCTTAGATTTCCTTGATTCTTAATACATTATACGAGATATGCTCGTCATATACATCTGTATCATCCACTCGCTTGATGTACTTCACTACACGAACAGTTACCGGCAGTACAATCACTTCATACAAAGTCTTGAGTACCACCTGCACCAGCATCATCTTGGCCAGCTCACTCACCGGCATCAGTCCGCCAAAAGCCAGCGGGAAGAAAATCAGCGAGTCAGCTCCCTCTCCGGCTATGGTCGACAATACGGCACGGGCAGAGAAATTCTTTCCGTGTGAAGCCACTTTCATGCGGCTCATCACATATGCATTGATAAACGAACCAACCAGAAAGGCTGTCAGACTGGCTACCGCAATTCGAGGTGCCATGCCGAATACGAAATTGAAGCTTTCTTCTCCCTTCCAGAACGGAGCAGCGGGAAGAGCCACAGCCAACTGTCCCATGGCCACTACCATGAAATTCATGAGGAAACCCATCCAAATAATCAGACGCGCCTTACGGAAGCCCCATACTTCGGCAATACAGTCATTAATAATGTAAGAAATCGGGAAAACAATGAGTCCGGCAGTTACGGAAATCGGACCCAGCTGTACGACTTTGGTTTCTAACAGATTGGCTGCCACCAGGCAGACACAAAACACAATGCCCAAAACCATAAAAGGCACTGATACGAGATTTTCTTTTTTCATCGCTCCTGTTTTTTACGTGGTGTTCTAGAATACACGACCGCTATTCACGGCATCGCATGTAAATGTTCTCTTTTTAATTGGGCACAAAGATACAAAGAAATTTCGGGATTAAACTCCATTCCCCTCCAATTATCTTACAAACCTGCGGCAAATATGTGGCAAATACTTCTTCATTTTCTATGTTTCCCGATGCAGAACCCTATGTTTTCCTTACGTGAAACCTACGTTTTCCGATGCGGAAACATAAGTTTTACCAAAAGGAAACATAGAAAAGGAAGCAGCACCCCAAAAACGTCACAAGGTCAATCTCCGAATACCGTTTTCTCCTTACGCTTACAGAAAAAACAAATAAAAATCGTACCTTTGTGAATAATGTATCTAAATTTATTCCACACTATGGTTCAAATACATATCAATCAGAATACATGCATACGTTGTAAGAAATGCGTCAGAATATGCCCCTCCGCTCTATTTACCCTTCAGGAAGATAAAGGTATTGAAGTGAATGCCGACGACTGTATCAGTTGCGGACACTGCGTGGCCGTTTGCCCAACCGACTCCATTGAGCATGCTGATTTTCCACCCGAAAAGGTTCATACCATCGACCGCAGCCAACTTCCCACTGCCGACCAGATGGAACTGCTCATCCGTTCCCGCCGCTCGAACCGCGCATTTTCCAAAGAAAAAGTCTCGGAAGAGTTGTTACAGCGCATCATAGAGGCTGCCCATCGGGCCCCGACGGCAACCAATGCACAAGAAGTCAAAATGGTATTGGTCACCCGCCCGGAAACTTTGAAGGAGGTCAGCCGTATCACCATCGGTACTTTTATGTCGATAGTAAACTTGGTGGAAAATCCGTTACTGAAATTGATATTGAAGCCGCTTATGCCTTCGGGCTATCGCTACGTGCCGGTGTTCAAAAGACTGCATGAGGAATTTGAACGAGGCAACGACGGTATTTTAAGAGGGGCCACGGCTGCCATCTTTTTCTATACCGAAAAAAAAGAACGTTTCGGATGTCAGGACTGCAACCTTGCCTACCAGAATGCTTCACTCATGGCAGAAGCAGCAGGAGTCTCACAGTTCTACACCGGATTCGTATGCAGTGCAGCAGGAATGGACCGGAAAAGAAAGTTGCAAAAGCTGTTAGGTATTGAAGGAACCGTTCATGCCGGTATCGCATTAGGCATGCCGTCTTTCCACTTCGATAAATACATCGACAAAAAAGAAGTGGTACTGAAACGTATTGATTAAACCGAAAGTGCCATGACAAGAAACAACCTGCTAAGCGAAAAACTGAATTATACGGGAGCCAGCCATACGCCGACTCACCTGCATTTCTGTACATACAATACAGAAATTCTGGAATATCATCAGGGAGCTTCCATCAAAGAGTTTTCTCCTTTCATCCGGCCGGATGCCATCAACTGGGTACAGATTCACGGATTGCAGAATACAGAAATCGTGCAGGAAGTCTGCGATTTTTTCCACATCGATTTTCTTACCACACAAGATATTCTCAATGCGGAGCATCTGACAAAAATTGAAGAGCATGACACCTACAATGTGGTCATCCTGAAACAGTTGTCGGTAGACGAAGAAAACACGTACACTCCCCAACAGCTTTGCATTGTGCAGGGAAGTAATTTCGTACTTACCTTCATGGAACACGACAGCGATTTCTTCAATGAGATTCACACGGCACTGAAAAACAATACCCTGAAAATCCGGAACCGTCAATCCGATTTTCTGCTGAGCGTCATGCTGAACAGTGTCATGGCCAGCTTTATGTCTATCATATCCCGAATGGAAGACCAGCTGGAAGATATGGAGGAATCGTTGCTGTCACCGGAAACCAGAAGCGGACTGACATTAGAGGATATACAACCCTATCGAAAGGATGCCCGCCTCATCAAGAAATGCATCCTTCCTCTTAAAGAGCAGATGAGCAAGTTGTTTCATGCCGACAACGTACTGCTTCATAAAGCCAACCGTCCGTTCTTTAACGACGTAAACGACCATCTGCAATTCGTACTACAGACTCTCGACGGCTGCCGCGACATGATTTCGGCCCTGGTAGACCTTTACCTGTCGAACAATGACCAGCGGATGAACAACATCATGAAGCAGCTCACCATCGTATCGACTATCTTCATTCCGCTGACATTCTTAGCAGGTATCTGGGGAATGAATTTCGAATGGATGCCCGAACTGGGCTGGAAATACGGTTACCTGATGGCCTGGGGACTGATGCTGGTTACCGGCATCGGAGTATACCTGTTTTTCAAACGGAAGAAATGGTATTAATCACAAACTATTCACCTAAATTATTCTACACAGTATGCGAAAAAAAGAACTTTATCAGAAAGTCATCGAATATTTTCAGACGGCCATGCCCGTAGCCGAAACGGAACTGCACTATAGCAACCCGTTTGAACTGCTGATAGCTGTCATTCTCAGCGCACAATGTACCGACAAGCGGGTCAACATGATTACCCCTCCTCTGTTCAGGGATTTTCCTACTCCCGAAGCTTTGGCTGCCACCACTCCGGAAGTAGTGTTCGAATACATCCGCAGCGTGAGCTATCCCAACAACAAGGCCAAGCATCTGGTAGGAATGGCGCAGATGCTGGTACGCGATTTCCAAAGTACTGTGCCCGACACGCTGGAAGAGCTGATTAAATTACCCGGTGTAGGACGCAAAACGGCGAATGTTATCCAGAGTGTGGTATTCAACAAGGCTGCCATGGCAGTCGATACCCACGTGTTCCGCGTAAGTCATCGCATCGGACTGGTTCCCCGCACATGTACCACTCCGCTGGCTACTGAAAAACAACTGGTAAAATACATCCCTGAAGCACTTATCCCGACCGCACACCACTGGCTGATTCTCCACGGACGTTACGTCTGTACGGCACGTGCCCCTAAATGTGAAAGCTGCGGACTGAATGGGATCTGTAAAGAGTCTTTGAAAAGTTTTCAGAAATAAAGAATGGCATGTGAGGTCGTATGTAAATCTCACATGCCATCTTTCATACTATAATATTAAAGACTCACGTCAAATAATCCAGCTCATTCCGCATGCTCACCAGCTCCTCGCGGATACGCTTCAAACGCTCTACCACATTGGCCGTCTGCATGGTTCCTTCCTTGTTCTGCCGTAAGCGCTGCCTGGCGCCGGACAGCGTCAACCCCTTTTCTTTCACCAGATGATACACCAGGCGAATGTTCTCAATGTCTTCTTTACGGTACTGACGTACATTTCCCCCTGTTTTCTTAGGAGAAATCATCGGAAACTCTTTTTCCCAATAGCGCAGCAATGATTCATTCACATCAAACATTTTTGCTACTTCGCTGATGGAATAATAGAGTTTCAGTTCTTTATCTGTTTTCAAAGCCATAACAAGCAATTCTTTTTTAATCAAATACACGACCGTGGTTGGCAGCCAGTTCAATCATCTTCTCATAATCGTCGGCATTCAAATCCATGAAATAATAGTTTACCGGATTGACAATCTTTCCTTTCACACGCACTTCATAATGTAAATGCGGACCGGTACTCTTTCCAGTAGAACCTACCTGACCAATTACTTCTCCACGTGCCACATTCTGACCCACTTTCACTTCAATTTTATTCAAATGAGCGTAACGGGTCACATAACCAAATCCATGGTCAATGATGATACAATTTCCATACAATCCATCCCAGCCAGCCTGTTTTACCCGTCCGTTTCCTGTAGCATATACCGGCGTACCGATATTGGCAGAAAAATCCATTCCTGCATGAAACTTCACGGTCTTATAAATCGGATCAATACGCATACCGTATCCAGAAGCTGTCTGTTTCAGATTCTTGTTTGAAACCGGCTGGATAGCGGGAATACAGGCTAGCATTTTGTCATGCTGTTTACAGAGCCCCACCACTTCGTCGAAAGATTTGGACTGGGCATAAATCTTCTTCTCCAAATCATCCATTTTCTGTAGTGTATGGATAACCAGACGACTGTTGGCCATGTCCATCAGCTCATTATAACGTGCATTATTTGCGGTAGCCGAACGCTGCTCATCCGGTAACGGGTCGGCCTGCATCATTACGCGGTAGATGTTATCGTCACGTTGCTGCAGGCGTTGCATCACTCCTTCCGCCTCATCCAGACGAGAGGAAAGAATGGCATATTGCGACAAAAGTCGGGAATTTTCCGTACGAAGGTCTTTTTCCGAAGGAGAACCGAAAATCCACAACAGCAGGATAAAACTGCCTGCTCCCAGTCCCATACCGACGAAGAGCTGACGCAAGTAGCTCAAAGCCCGCTGGCGTACGGTGGGATAAATACGGTCGTAAGTACGAGTTTTCGGGTTGTAGATATAATAGACTTTACGCATGTCGTTCGATTTTGGAAATTTTTAAGCAACAAAACATTAAGTTTTTGCACCAAACATACAGACAAAAATAATAAAACCAATTATCTTTGCAAATCAATTTTGAGAATATTAACTACAAGACGATATAACGATTATGTTGACAGCAAATGAAATCCGCGACTCATTCGTGAAATTCTTTGAGTCGAAAGGACATCAGATTGTGCCTTCTGCACCAATGGTTATCAAGGATGACCCTACCCTGATGTTCACCAATGCCGGTATGAACCAGTTCAAGGATATCATACTTGGAAACCACCCTGCTAAATACAAACGCGTGACTGACTCACAGAAATGTCTTCGTGTGAGCGGAAAACATAATGACTTGGAAGAAGTAGGCCACGATACCTATCACCACACCATGTTTGAAATGTTGGGTAACTGGTCATTCGGTGACTATTTCAAAAAAGAAGCTATCAGCTGGGCATACGAATACCTGGTAAGCATACTGAAGCTTGACCCGAAAGATTTATATGTGACTGTTTTCGAAGGTAGTCCAAGCGAAGGCATCTCACGTGATGACGAAGCTGCAAGCTACTGGGGACAGTTCTTCCCTGAAGACCATATCATCAACGGAAACAAGCATGACAATTTCTGGGAAATGGGTGACACAGGTCCCTGTGGTCCGTGTTCTGAAATCCACATCGACTCTCGTTCTGCAGAAGAAAAAGCAGCTGTTCCAGGACGCGAACTGGTAAACAAGGATCACCCGCAGGTTATCGAAATCTGGAACCTGGTGTTCATGCAATACAACCGCAAGGCAGACGGAACTTTGGAACCACTTCCTGCGAAAGTAATTGATACCGGTATGGGATTTGAGCGTCTGGTACGTACACTGCAAGGAAAAACATCCAACTATGATACAGACGTATTCCAGCCTATCATCAAAGTGATTGGTGATTTGTCTGGCAAGAAATATGGAGACGATGAAAAGACAGACGTGGCTATGCGTGTAGTTGCTGATCACATCCGTACCATCGCTTTCTCTATCACAGACGGTCAGTTGCCTTCAAATGCAAAGGCCGGTTATGTCATCCGTCGTATCTTGCGTCGTGCTGTTCGTTACGCTTACACCTTCCTCGGACAGAAACAGGCATTCATGTACAAACTGGTTCCGGTGCTGATTGAAAACATGGGTGGCGCTTACCCTGAACTGAAAGCTCAGCAGGCTTTGATTGAAAAAGTGATGAAGGAAGAAGAAGAATCATTCCTCCGTACACTGGAAACAGGTATCCGTCTGCTCGAAAAGACAATGAACGAAACCAAAGCTGCCGGCAAGACAGAAATCAGTGGAGTAGATGCCTTTACACTATATGATACATTCGGTTTTCCATTCGACTTGACTGAACTGATTTTGCGTGAAAACGGTCTGACAGCCGACGTGAAAGGCTTCGAAGCTGAAATGCAGAAACAGAAAGAACGTGCCCGCAATGCCGCTGCAGTAGAAACTGGTGACTGGGTTACCCTGAAAGAAGGTGAAACTACTTTCGTAGGTTACGATTATACAGAATATGAAACTAGCATCCTGCGCTACCGCCAGATCAAACAAAAGAACCAGACTCTCTACCAGATTGTATTGAGCGAGACTCCGTTCTATGCAGAAAGTGGTGGTCAGGTAGGTGATACCGGTGTATTGGTAAGCGAATTTGAAACTATCGACATCATTGATACAAAGAAGGAAAACAACCTTCCGATTCACATTGCCAAGAAACTTCCGGAACACCTGGAAGCGCCGATGATGGCATGTGTAGATACAGACAAGCGTGCTGCTTGTGCTGCTAACCACTCTTGTACGCACTTGCTGGACGAAGCTTTGCGTCAGGTATTAGGTACTCATGTAGAACAGAAAGGTTCTCTTGTAACTCCTGATTCACTGCGTTTCGACTTCTCTCACTTCCAGAAAGTGACTCCGGAACAGATTCGTGAAGTAGAACACCTGGTAAATGCCAAGATTCGTGAAAACGTACCTTTGACTGAATACCGTAACCTGCCGATTGAAAAGGCTAAGGAACTGGGTGCTATCGCTCTGTTCGGTGAAAAATACGGTGACGAAGTTCGTGTCGTACAGTTCGGTTCATCTATCGAATTCTGTGGAGGTACACATGTATCTGCTACCGGAAAAATCGGTATGGTGAAAATCATTTCTGAAAGCTCTGTAGCTGCAGGTGTACGCCGTATTGAAGCAGTTACCGGTGCGAAAGTAGAAGAGATGTTCGATACCGTACAAGATACTATTAACGACCTGAAGGCATTGTTCAACAATGCACCCGACTTGAAGGCTGCCATCTCCAAGTACATTGAAGAAAACGCTGGTTTGAAGAAGCAGATGGAAGAATTCATGAAGGAGAAAGAAGCTGCTGTCAAGAACAAGCTGATTGAAGGCGCTAAAGAAATTAATGGCGTAAAAGTAATCAAAGCTGTACTTCCGATGCCGGCTGACGCAGTAAAGAACATTGCATTCCAGTTGAAAGGACAGTTCACAGAAAATCTGTTCGTAGTTATCGGTAGTGTATTTGAGAACAAACCGTTGCTGACTGTAACCATGAGCGAAGATCAGGTAAAAGCCGGACTGAATGCAGGTCAGTTGGTACGTGAAGCCGCCAAGCTGATTCAAGGTGGTGGCGGTGGTCAGCCTCATTTTGCAACTGCAGGTGGTAAAAATCCTGACGGATTGAATACGGCAGTTGACAAAGTGGTTGAACTGGCTGGATTCTAATTTTTCAGAAAACCCTATCAACACTTAATTTTTTACTTTTCATCCCCCCTTATTTGCCCTTTTTAGGAAAATGAGGGGGATTTTTTTCGTACTTTTGCTCACATTCTACAAGCAGACAACCTATGCCTCAAGACAAATATACGCTCATGACCACGGCACCGGTACCTCGCCTTATCCGAGGATTGGCCGTTCCTACCATCATCAGTATGCTGGTCACGTCTTTCTATGTCATGGCCGACACTTATTTTGTCGGGAAAATCAATACTCAGTCTACTGCGGCTGTAGGTATTTCTTTTTCCATCATGGCCATTATTCAGGCATTCGGTTTTTTCTGCGGACATGGTTCAGGTAATTTCATTTCCAGAAGATTAGGTGCACGTGACTATCGCAGTGCGGAAAAGATGGCGGCTACGGGCTTCTTTAGCGCATTCCTTATCGGTTGTGCCATCGCGCTTGTCGGCCTGCTTTTTCTGGACCCTATCTGCCGGGCATTAGGTTCTACCCCCACCATTCTTCCATACGCCAAGACCTATTTAGGAATTATCCTGTTGGGAGCCCCTTTTATGGCCTCCTCGCTGGTGCTCAACAACCAGATGCGATTTCAGGGAAACGCCGTTTATGCCATGATTGGCATCATTGTGGGAGCCGTACTCAACATCGGACTTGACCCGTTATTGATATTCGTATTCGACATGGGAATTGCAGGAGCCGCCTGGTCGACCTTCATCAGTCAGGTATGCAGCTTCACCATCCTGCTTTTCATGGACCGGAAAGGAGAAAACATCCGTATCCATTACCGGCACTTTACTCCGACTCCAGCCTATCTGAAAGAAATCGTATACGGAGGAAGTCCTTCTCTTTGCCGTCAGGGTCTGGCCAGTGTATCGACTATCCTATTGAATGTAGCAGCCGGAAACTTTGGAGATGCTGCCATTGCCGGAATGTCCATTGTAACCCGCATCTGCATGTTCATCAATTCCTTTGTCATCGGTTTCGGACAGGGATTTCAGCCGGTATGCGGATTTAACTACGGAGCAGGGTTAAACCGTCGTGTCCGCCAAGGATTCTGGTATTGTGTGAAGGTAGGCGTTATCTTCTTGGCTATCTGCTCCCTCATCGGCTACATTTATGCCCCAGAAGTAGTCTCCTGGTTCCGGAAAGAAGACCCACAAGTTATCGCCGTAGGAGCCGAAGCTCTACGCTGGCAACTCATCACGCTCCCATTAGGAGCCTGGGTGATACTGTGTAACATGCTGTTACAAACCATCCGTCAGCCTCGCCGGGCCGTCATTCTTTCCTCCTCCCGCCAAGGTTTATTCTTCATCCCCTTGATACTGATTCTGCCGTACTTTTTGCAGTTGCAGGGTGTGGAAATGTGTCAAGCCGCAGCCGACCTATGCTCTTTTCTACTGGCTCTTCCTCTTACCATTCCAGTATTGAAGTCACTGCGCATAGACAGAACTCCCATGAAAGAAGAAAATGCCTGATAAACACGAAACTCCTTATTCGTCTTTTCTTCGATAATCATTAGGAGTCATTCCTGCCATTCGCCGGAAATACTTACTGAAAAATGACGCATTGGGAAAGTTCAATTCATCGGCAATCTGATACACCAGCTTATCCGTGTGGCGCAACATCAGTTTAGCTTCCTGCATTACCGCCTCATTTACCCAGTCCATCACCGTGCGTCCGCTGGCCTGACGAACCAGTGTACTCAGATAACGGGGTGTCAGAAAAAGCCGGTCGGCATAAAACGCAATGCTTCGCTCGCGAACTGCATATTTGTTAACTAATTCCAGAAAACGATTGAAAATGTCCTCCTGACGCGTATGCTGCTGACGTTCGGTCGATTGGCTTCTTTTCCTGACAAAATCCAGTTGATGAAAGCACAGAGAAATCAGACTCTGCACGGAAGCTCTCGGAAAAGGCCGGTCGTGCACCACTTCCCATAGCAAGGCAAACAACTGCTCCATGCGCTGCACTTCCTTCTCAGTTAAAGACAGATGCAAAAACAATCGCCCTTGTAAATAGATCTGCAACAAATCTTCTTTCTGCCAATTCTCCATTAAGCTGTTTGAAAAAGCCAGCATAGCTAAATCCAAATCAGATGATATATAAAGGAACTCAAATACCGTTCCCGGAGATACAGCCAGCAAATCGCCCTCCTTAAATTCCACTTCACGAAGGTTGATACGCAGCCGAAGCGTCCCCGCACGAAAAAACACCACTCGCCCCTCGGTCAACCGATAAGGCTGTCCTTCCATCGGGATAAAATGAATTACATCGGCTATCCCCTGAATGGAACGAAGCAATCCCAATTCGGAAGTAAGAAAGCGGGAGGTGTTCGTCCCTTCTCCCACATGTTCACGCACTTTCTTCAATGCCAGCAACAACAGATGATTCGATTTCATTTGACACAGCGTTTTCCTGCAAAGATAATATTTCAAGCCTTTTTTACAGCAAAGACAAGCATTTATCGAACAAAAAGAACATTCCGTCACACATATAGGACCGAAAGATTACACAAAACCCTCTATCTTTGTCATACAACCTTTTAATAAACACCCAATGCCTATGATACGAACATTTCTCCTTTTGTGTGCATGGAGCCTGAGTGTGATAAGTCAGGCACAAATCACCTTGGAAAGTTGCAAGCAGCAGGCCCGTGAAAACTATCCGCTGGTACGACAATACGACTTGATTCAACTGTCCGAACAATATACGCTATCAAATGTAGCGAAAGGCAATCTGCCCCAAATCAGCGTGAGCGGAAAAATATCTTATCAAAGCGAAGCCACTACCTTTCCTTTCGAGATTCCGGGATCGGGCATGAGGGGACTACCGAAAGACCAGTATCAGGCATTGATTGAAATCAAACAAAATATATGGGACGGAGGAAAAATCCACAACCAAAAAGCTCAGGTCAAAGCCGAAGCTGAAGAAAACGAGCGACGGATTGATACCAGTCTGTATGCACTGGAAGGAAGGGTGAATCAGGTATTCTTCGGTATCCTGTTACTGGACGAGCAGCTGGCACAAAATGTATTATTAGAAGAAGAACTCGTACGCAACCAGAAAACGGTGGAGACTTATCGGATAAACGGCACCGCCAATGATGCGGACGTAGACGCGGTAAAGGTAGAGATTCTTCAAACCAAGCAGCAGCGTATCCAGTTGGAAAATAACCGTATGGCCTATCTGCGCATGCTGTCCTTACTTACAGGAAAAGAGCTTCCGGCACAAACCCAGTTAGTACGTCCAGCCCTTGTGGAAACGAATGCATCTGAATTCAACCGCCCTGAACTACGGTGGTATGAAGCACAAGAACAGACCGTCGCCGTACAACGAAAGGGATTGCAAACGGGTTATCTTCCAGCTTTTAGTCTTTTTGCACAAGGAGCCTACGGCAATCCGGGACTGGATATATTGAAAGACAAGTTTAGAACCTACTACTTAGTCGGAGCCCGGTTTACCTGGAATTTCGGAAGCCTGTACACTCTGAAAAACGACCGGAAAAACCTGGACAACCGCATCCAGCAAATTAGAAACGAACGCGACTTATTCTTATTCAACACACACTTACAACTGGCAGAAGAAGACGGCACCATCCAAAGTCTTCGGCAGCAGATGAAAGAAGACGAGGAGATTATCCGATTACGGGAGAACATCCGACGGTCTGCCCAAGCCAAAGTAGCCAACGGCACCATGAGCGTCAGCGACATGCTGAAGGAAATTACAGCCGAGAATCTCGCGCGCCAAGCCAAGGCCGTACATGAAGTACAATTGCTTATGCATCTACACCAAAGAAAACACCTGACCAACTAACCCGTTTCACCCTAAAATACTCAAGCGTATGAAAAAAAGATATGTATTTCAAACTCTGTTACTGATTTGCCTGACTGCCTGCGGTTCCAAAGACGAATTTGATGCCACCGGCACCTTCGAAGCGACGGGAATCGTGGTATCTTCCGAAGCTACCGGAAAACTGTTCTACCTGAATGCGGAAGAAGGTATGCACTTTACGCAAGGAACCGAAGTCGGACTGATTGATACGGTGCAACTTTATTTGAAGAAACGACAGCTGGAGGCGCAGATGAAATCGGTGGAGAGCCAGCGCCCCGACATCCACCGGCAAATAGCTGCCACAAAAGCACAGATTGCCACGGCACAGCGGGAACGAAACCGGGTAGAGAATCTGCTTAAAGCACAGGCTGCCAACCGCAAACAACTGGATGACTGGGATTCACAGTTGGCGGTACTCAACCGGCAACTGGAAGCGCAACTTTCTTCGCTGGGCAATACCACCGCCAGCCTGACAGAGCAAAGTTCATCAGTCGCCATCCAGGTGGCACAAGTAGAAGACCAATTAAATAAATGTCACATCACCGTTCCCATCAACGGAACCATCTTAGCAAAGTATGCCGAACCCAGTGAACTGGCTACAGTAGGAAAACCGCTGTTCAAGATAGCCGATATGGAACACATCTTCCTGCGGGCATACCTCACCTCTTCACAGTTAGAGTCAGTGAAATTAGGTAACGAAGTCACCGTTTTTGCCGATTTCGGCAATGCGCAACTCAGAAATTATCCCGGCAAGATAGTCTGGATTTCCGAAGAAGCGGAATTTACGCCCAAAACCATCCTGACCAACGATGAACGGGCCAACCAAGTATATGCCGTCAAAATAGCCGTCGAAAACGACGGACACATCAAACTGGGCATGTACGGGAAAGTCAAATTCTGAAAACCGAAAGTGACATGAAAAACCTTATCGAAGTCAGCCATGTAAGCAAAAGCTACGGAAAGGTACAAGCCCTGCGCGATGTATCCTTCAGCGTAAAGCAAGGAGAACTGTTCGGCCTCATCGGTCCCGACGGAGCTGGGAAAAGTACCCTGTTCCGCATCCTGACCACCTTGCTGCTACCGGACCAGGGAAGTGCCCGGGTACTGGATGCGGATGTACGGGCCGACTTCCGTACGATACGGCAGAGCGTAGGGTACATGCCGGGACGCTTCTCTCTGTATCAGGACCTCACGGTAGAAGAAAACCTGCGTTTCTTTGCCACCGTATTTCATACGACCGTTGAAGAAAACTACGAGCGGATACGCGCCATTTATGAACAAATTGCCCCCTTCAAGCAGCGTCGGGCAGGTGCATTGTCGGGAGGAATGAAGCAGAAACTGGCTTTGTGCTGTGCACTGGTTCACGCGCCGAAAGTCCTCTTTCTGGATGAACCGACTACCGGCGTAGACCCCGTTTCACGCCGGGAGTTCTGGGAGATGTTAGCCTACCTCCGACAGGAAGGTATTACCCTTGTCGTATCCACTCCTTTCATGGACGAAGCCTTGCGATGCGACCGAGTGGCGTTTCTTTACGAGGGAGAAATTAAAGGCATCGACCGTCCGGAAGCCATACTGAAGCAGTTCAGCGAGATTTTATGCCCTCCCGGCCTGCAACGAAAAGCCGTCGATAAACATACTCCGCCCATTATTCAGGTGGACAACCTCGTCAAACGATTCAGCTCGTTCACAGCCGTCGACCACATCTCATTTTCGGTACAGCGGGGAGAAATCTTCGGCTTCCTAGGGGCCAACGGAGCCGGAAAGACTACCGCCATGCGCATCCTGTGCGGGCTAAGTCTCCCCTCCGAAGGAAAGGCGGAAGTGATGGGGTTTGACGTACGGACACAAAGCGAGGAAATCAAAAAACGAATCGGCTACATGAGCCAGAAATTTTCACTTTATGAAGACCTGACCGTACGCGAAAACCTCCGTCTGTTCGGAGGTATCTATGGCGTCAATGCCAAAGAAATCAGCAAGCGTACGGAAGAAACCTTACAGCGTATCGGACTTTACGAGGAACAACATACCCTGGTGCGTTCGCTGCCTTTAGGATGGAAGCAACGACTGGCCTTTTCAGTAGCTATCTTCCACCGTCCGGAACTGGTTTTTCTGGACGAACCGACAGGAGGAGTCGACCCGGCTACCCGCCGTCAGTTCTGGGAGCTGATTTATCAGGCCGCCGACCAGGGGATTACCATTTTTGTCACAACGCACTACATGGACGAAGCTGAATATTGCGACCGTATTTCCATGATGGTGGACGGACATATTCGGGCACTGGATACTCCCGACGGACTGAAACGCCGTTTTGATGCCCGAAACATGGACGAAGTCTTCCAGAAATTAGCACGTGAAGCCCAACGAGGAGAACATGCTTTTACTCACGCACAAACAGAACAGCCATGAAACAGTTTATCGCTTTTGTCAGAAAAGAATTTCACCATATCCTGCGCGACCGGCGTACCATGCTGATACTGATAGGCATGCCGATGGTACAGATTATCCTTTTCGGCTTTGCCATCTCGACTGAGGTGCGCAATGTACAGACTGCCATCCTTGCACCTTCCCTCCAGACGGATGTACGGAAAGTGATGGAACAACTGGATGCCAGCGAGTATTTCACGGTGAAATATGTCGTTCAGTCACCCGACGAAATCGAACGGCTGTTCCGGCGCAACCTCATAGAACTGGCCGTAGTTTGTCCCTCCGACCTGCATCGCCTGCGTTTCGATTCGGAAAAGATACAGATTTTAGCCGATGCCACCGACCCGAACCTGGCCGTCACACGGAGTACGTATGCCCAGACAATTCTGAGACAAGCCATGCACACCCTCCGGCAAGCTACAACCACCCCAGCCTATTCACAACCGGATAAGCAGCCTGTCATGGTGTACAATAAACTGCTCTACAACCCGCAGATGAAAAGCGCCTATAACTTTGTACCGGGAGTCATGGGATTGATTCTGATGCTGATTTGTGCCATGATGACCTCCATCTCCATCGTACGCGAAAAGGAAACAGGCACGATGGAAGTCCTGCTGGTCTCTCCCGTCAACCCGCTGTTCATCATTCTGTCGAAGGCAGTTCCCTATTTCGTGCTGTCCCTACTGAACCTGACGACCATCCTGCTGCTCTCCGTCTTTGTGCTCGATGTACCGATAGCCGGAAGCCTGCCTGCCCTGTTAGGCGTATCCCTATTGTTCATTTTCGTATCCCTGGCATTGGGACTGCTTATCTCCTGCATCACCCATACGCAAGTAGCTGCCCTGTTAGTGTCGGCCATGGTACTGATGATACCCACCATTATCCTGTCGGGCATTATCTTCCCGATAGAAAGTATGCCGGGCATTCTGCAGGTCCTCTCCTGCCTTATTCCCGCACGCTGGTACGTAGAAACCGTCCGCCGGCTGATGATTGAAGGTGTACCACTGGTGTATGTATGGAAAGAAGTGGCAGTGATGTGCCTCATGGCAGTGGTACTGATTACGGCTACTGCCCATAAGTTTAAGAACCGACTGGAATAAACCGCCAAGCCTATGATGTTACGTTACCTGATAGAAAAAGAATTCAAGCAGTTGAAACGCAACAGTTTCCTGCCCCGCCTCATCCTGCTTTTCCCCTGCATGATGATGCTGGTCATGCCCTGGGCCGCCACACTGGAAATAGAGAACCTGCGCATTGCCGTCATCGATAACGACCGCAGTCCTTCTTCCGAAAGGCTGGTGCACCGCATCGAAGCTTCCCGTTATTTTCAACTGACGGCACTTCCTCCGTCCTACGCACAAGGACTGCAAGCCATCGAGAAAGGCCAGGCCGACATGCTGCTGGAAATTCCACGCGGCTTTGAGAAAGCGCAAGCCAACGGACAAAGTCCGGCAGCACTCATTGCAGTCAATACCGTTAACGGCACGAAAGGCGGACTGGGCAGCGCTTACCTGCAACAGATACTCAACCCGTCTTCTTCGCAAGATTCTGTCCGCTACCGGTTCAATCCTTACCTGAACTATAAAGTATTCATGGTTCCTGCACTGATGACCATGATACTGGTCCTGCTCTGTGGCTTTCTGCCTGCCCTGAACGTGGTAGGTGAAAAGGAAGCAGGTACCATCGAACAAATCAACGTGAGTCCGGTCAGCCGCTTTACCTTCACCTTTGCCAAGCTGTTGCCTTATTGGGCCATCGGGTTTGTGGTACTGAACCTGTGCATGCTGTTGGCCTGGCTGGTGTACGGATTAACTCCGGCAGGAAACGTGCTGACCATTTACCTGGCCACCCTGATTTTCGCACTGGTCATGTCGGGACTGGGACTGGTCATTTCCAATTACTCTTCCACCATGCAGCAGGCCATGTTCGTCATGTGGTTCTGCATGCTGATTTTCATCCTGATGAGCGGACTGTTTACCCCCATCAGCAGCATGCCGGAATGGGCACAAAGCATCACCTACCTCAATCCGTTACGCTACTTTATGGAAATCATGCGCATGGTCTACCTGAAGGGAAGCGGCATCTGCGATATCGGCTTCCAACTTTCCGTACTTTCGTCCTTTGCCCTTCTGCTCTACGCATGGGCCATACGCAGCTACCGCAAACAGCAATAAGCCCAAACGCGCCTGCCATCTTACCTCGACACGTACGTGCGGAGCTCTCATCACGTACGTGTCAAGGTCTCGTCACCTTCGTGTCAACACCTCGTCACGTACGTGTCGAGGTATTTACGCCAAGAAATTTCTTCAAAAATGCCCTTTTCGGGGGTAAGAATTGTAAGTCAATTATTTCCACCACACAGAATTATTCAGTAACTTTGCCCGAATCTCTTTACATAGGAACCATTTTAATATGAGCGAAGATACTTTTGACAAGGACGAAAAAGAAATGGCAAACTTGCCCGAGAAAGAAGAACACTCTGACTACAAACCGGTATCGACCACTGACGAGGCAGTAAAGCACCAGTTGAGTGGCATGTACCAGAACTGGTTTCTGGACTATGCTTCATACGTTATCCTAGAGCGTGCCGTACCGCATATCAACGATGGATTGAAACCGGTGCAGCGACGCATTCTCCACTCCATGAAACGGCTGGATGACGGACGCTACAACAAGGTGGCCAACATTGTGGGACACACCATGCAGTTCCACCCTCACGGAGATGCTTCTATCGGAGATGCCCTTGTACAATTGGGACAAAAGGACTTACTCATTGACTGCCAGGGAAACTGGGGTAACATCCTGACGGGCGACAGTGCGGCTGCTCCCCGTTACATCGAAGCCCGGCTTTCCAAGTTTGCGCTGGATGTGGTGTTCAACCCCAAAACCACCGAATGGCAGGCTTCCTATGACGGCAGAAACCGGGAGCCGGTCACACTGCCGGTCAAATTCCCGCTGCTACTGGCCCAGGGGGTAGAAGGTATTGCCGTGGGACTTTCCTCCAAGATTCTTCCACATAACTTCAATGAACTGTGCGATGCGGCCATCGCCTACCTGCACGGAGAAGACTTCCAGCTTTATCCGGATTTTCAGACAGGTGGTTCGATTGACGTATCACGCTACAACGACGGCGAGCGAGGAGGCGTAGTGCGCGTGCGTGCCAAAATCTCCAAGATTGACAACAAGACCCTTTGCATCAGTGAAATCCCTTATGGAAAGACTACGTCTTCGTTGATTGACTCTATCCTGAAAGCCATCGAGAAGGGAAAAATCAAGGTAAGAAAGGTGGACGACAACACGGCCGGAAAGGTAGAAATCTTAGTACACCTTACTCCTGGCGTATCGTCTGACAAGACACTGGATGCCTTGTATGCCTTTACTGACTGCGAGGTGAACATCTCGCCCAACTGCTGCGTCATCGACAACAAGAAACCGCATTTCCTTTCAGTGAGTAAGGTGCTGAAAAAATCGGTCGACAATACGCTGGCACTGTTACGCAAGGAACTGGAGATACAACGGGACGAAACACTGGAAACCCTGCACTTTGCTTCGCTGGAAAAAATCTTTATCGAGGAACGTATCTATAAAGACAAGCAGTTCGAACAGGCTGACTCTATGGATGCAGCTTGTGAGCACATCGACGAACGCCTGACGCCTTACTATCCGCAGTTCGTACGCGAAGTGACCAAAGAAGATATTCTCCGCCTGATGGAAATCAAGATGGCACGTATCCTGAAGTTCAACAAGGACAAGGCAGATGAGTTCATCGCACGCCTGAAAGCGGAACTGGAAGAGATAGACAATCACCTGGCGCACATCACGGAATATACCATCGACTGGTATCAACGCCTGAAAGAGAAGTATGGTAAAAACTTCCCGCGCCGCACGGAAATACGCAACTTCGATACCATCGTGGCTACCAAGGTGGCCGAAGCCAACGAAAAACTGTATATCAACCGTGAAGAAGGTTTCATCGGTACCGGACTGAAGAAAGACGAATATGTATGCAACTGTTCTGACATCGACGATGTAATCATCTTCTACAAAGACGGTAAATACAAGATTGTCCGCGTGTCCGACAAATTGTTCGTCGGAAAGAACATCTTGTACGTCAACGTATTCAAGAAAAACGACAAACGTACCATCTATAACGTCATCTACCGTGACGGAAAGGAAGGTTATTATTATATCAAACGTTTCAATGTCACTTCCATCATTCGTGACAGAGAATACGACGTAACGCAAGGTACTCCGGGCTCTAAAATCGTGTACTTCACCGCCAATCCGAATGGAGAGGCAGAAGTCATCCGTGTAGTACTGCGTCCTACGCCCCGCATCAAGAAGCCTACGTTTGAAAGGGATTTCAGTACCATCAATATCAAGGGAAAACAATCCATGGGTAACTTGCTGACCAAGGCTGAGGTACACAAGATTTCCTTGAAACAGCGAGGAGGTTCTACGCTCGGAGGCAGAAAGGTATGGTTCGACCATGACGTGCTCCGACTTAACTACGATGGAAGAGGACAGTACTTGGGAGAATTCCAGAGTGAGGACAGCATCTTAGTGGTACACAAGAACGGAGAATTCTATACTACCAACTTCGACCTGAGCAACCATTACGATCCGGATATTCTCTGCATCGAGAAGTTCAATCCTGACAAGGTATGGACAGCTGTGCTCTATGACGCCGACCAACAGAACTATCCTTACCTGAAACGCTTCACCTTCGAAGCAACCACAAAAAAGCAGAATTTCTTGGGTGACAACAAACATACACAACTTATCCTGCTGACCTGTCAGGTGTACCCGCGCATCCAAGTGGACTTTGGTGGACACGACAGCTTCCGCGAAGCACTCATTCTGGAAGCCAGCGACTTTGTAGGCGTGAAGAGCTTCAAGGCAAAGGGTAAGCGACTGACGACTTATACCGTCGGCCAGATTACGGAGCTGGAGCCAACCCGCATGCCGGAACCGGAGCCGGAAGAGCCTGAAAAGGAAGAAGAAGGCATGGAGGAAGATGACAGCCAGGAAGACGACGGACAAATGAAACTCTTTTAAAACCGTATGAAACTACGAATTTACCTTATACTTTGCGCATGCTGGGCGGCTTTTTCGCTTCAGGCACAAGAAGACAGCCTGCGTGCCACACGTTACGTAATGCGCTCCGTACTCTATGGAGCGGGAATGAGCAACGTGCTCGATACATATCTTTCTCCCTTGGAATACAAAGGGGCGGAGATTCGTATCCTTCGCGAAAACATGCGTATGACCCGGTTAATGAACGGAAACGTTTCGGCCCAAAATCTGTTGCAGGCCAATGTATCGTACACGCATAATCCGAGCCAGACTGCCAATATGTATGCCGGACTTGTGAACTGGACCTATGCACTGCACTATCAGTTTCGTCTGAACGAGCAACTGAAACTGCTGGCAGGTCCGATGATTGACCTGAACGGAGGATTCGTGTACAACACACGCAATTCCAACAATCCGGCACAGGCAAAAGCATACGGAAGTGTAGGTATATCCGGAATGGCCATCTACAAGTTCCGTATCGGAAACTATCCGCTGGTGGTACGTTATCAGGCCAATCTTCCGCTGTTGGGAGCCATGTTCTCTCCTGAATTCGGACAGTCATACTACGAAATGTTTTCCTTGGGACACAAAGGAAAGAACGTACTGTTTACTTCGCTTCACAACAACCCGTCGCTCCGACAGATGTTGACGCTTGATTTTCCCATCCGGAAAGTCACTATGCGCGTGGGGTACATCTGCGACCTCCAGCAAGCGAAAGTCAACCACCTGAAATACCATACTTATTCACACGATTTTATGATTGGCATCGTGAAAAACTTCTATCTGCTGAAAGGAAAGAACCGTATTTCCATGCCTTCAAACGTTACGCCTTATTGATATGAAACGGATTTATCATTGCTACTTATATGGCCTTCTGCTGATGCTGTCCTGCTTCACATTCTCTTCCTGCATACGTGAAGACATTCAGGGTAATTCTTCGGAAGCCAACTTTGAATCGCTCTGGAAAATCATCGATGAGCAATATTGTTTTTTGGACTATAAGCACGAGACGTATGGACTGGACTGGGATGAAGTACATACCCGCTATGCCAAGCGGATTTCTTCCTCCATGAGTTGGGAATCACTTTTCGAAGTCCTGTCGGAAATGGTCAATGAATTAAGAGACGGACACGTCAATCTGAGCAGTTCACTGGGTACATCGCAATACCGGGAATGGTTCGATGCTTATCCACGGAACTTCAGCGACAGTATCCAGAGCAACTACCTGAAAAAGGATTACATCATTACCTCCGGATTGACCTACCAGATTCTGGAAAATAACATCGGTTACATCTATTGTGAAAGTTTCTCCGACGGTATCGGCGACGGAAACCTGGACCAGATGCTGAAGAAACTGGAGATTTGTGACGGACTGATTATCGACGTACGCAATAACGGAGGAGGCAACCTGACTACAGCACAGAAACTGGCCGCACGGTTTACAAATGAAAAAGTACTGGTCGGCTACATCCGTCATAAAACAGGTCCGGGGCATAACGATTTCTCGGACCCTGAGCCTGTATATCAGGAACCGTCTAACAGTATCCGCTGGCAGAAAAAGGCTGTAGTATTAACTAACCGCCGCTCTTACAGTGCCACAAACGACTTTGTGAACACCATGCGTCAATTCCCCAATGTAACGACCATGGGAGATACCACCGGAGGGGGCTCAGGTCTCCCCTTCAGCTCAGAAATTCCCAACGGATGGTCTATCCGTTTCTCTGCCAGCCCGATGTTCGACCCGGACATGAACCAATTGGAATTCGGCATCGAACCAGATGTGAAAGTAGACATGACCAGCGAAGATATGCAGCAAGGAAAGGACACTATCATCGAAACCGCCATCAAAAAGTTAAAGAATTAAGGTGCAGTATTTGGAGAATATGAAAATTCTTCCTATCTTTGCCCTCGCAAAACAGAAATACATATTTCTGCATGCGCCTGTGGCGTAATTGGTAGCCGCGCCAGACTTAGGATCTGGTGTCGTGAGACGTGTAGGTTCGAGTCCTATCAGGCGCACACGAGAATGGATTTAATAAAACCGGAAAAAAGGTTTATTAAATCCATTTTTATTTATGTTCCAATTACCACTATGCAGACCAGTCGCACGCAGGACCTTACTTCAGGAAGCATCACACAAAGCATGCTCAACCTTGCCTATCCGCTTATTTTAGGAAACTTGCTCCAGCAAGGATACAATATTGCCGATACATTCATCATCGGAAGGACATTGGGCGCAAAAGCCTTAGCCGCTGTGGGGTCCTCATACACACTCATGGTCTTTATCACCTCCATTTTCATCGGATTATGCATGGGATGCAGTGCATTGTTCTCCATGCGTTACGGAGCAAAAGATTACGAAAACCTGCGACGTACACAAGCTGCTTCCCTGCTGATTACAGGAACTTCCACACTGATTATATTCGCCTTCTCCTGCTACTATATACAAGATATTATCACACTCATGCAAACTCCACAGGAGCTGCAGGATATGACCTACGACTACCTGAAAATCATTTTTATGGGAATCTGGTTTGTTTATCTTTATAATTACTATGCGTATCTCCTACGTGCATTGGGTAATTCACTGACTCCTCTCATTTATTTAGCCGTTTCCGTGGTATTAAACATCGTGCTGGATATATGGTTTATTGTGAAACTTCATTACGGAATAGAAGGAGCTGCGGCAGCGACCATCATTTCCCAGGCAGTTTCGGCCATTGGCTTATGCTTCTATTGCTGGAAAAAGGTTCCAGAAACCAGATTTTCCAGAAAGGATTTCAAGGTCAGCAGGCAGCTCCTGAAACAAGTCTTCTCATACGCTTCACTGACCTGCATTCAGCAATCCGTCATGAATTTCGGTATACTCATGGTTCAAGGCCTTGTCAACAGCTTCGGCACAGCCGTCATGGCCGCTTTTACAGCAGCCGTAAAGATTGATTCGTTCGCCTATATGCCTGTACAAGATTTCGGGAACGCCTTCTCTACTTTCACTGCACAAAACTACGGAGCCGGCAAAAATGCCCGCATTCTGAAAGGTATAAAAAGTGCATTTGGAGTAACCACTCTCTTCTGCCTGCTTCTCTCATTGGCAATCTTCCTGTTTGCACCGCAACTGATGCAAATTTTCATCTCCCCTGAAGAAACGGAAATTATCCGTATCGGTACTGAATACTTGCGGATAGAAGGCAGTTTTTACCTCGGTATTGGGTATTTATTTTTATGGTACGGATTCTACAGAGCCGTCTGCAAACCGGAAATGTCCATCATTTTAACGATTCTCTCTTTAGGAACCCGAGTGGTGTTGGCCTATGCACTGGCTGCCATCCCTTCCATTGGTGTACACGGCATCTGGTGGTCAATCCCTATCGGATGGGCATTAGCCGATATATATGGCTGGATGTATTACTGGAGGAAGAAGAATACTATGCTTTCCTTCCCTACCAAATAAAGATATAACTTTATATCCATCTTTCTATCACTGAAAATAGTATATCCTCGTATCAACATCGGGAGCTACACGCAAATAGTCAGCCCCGATACTCCTGCCATCTCTACTCTTCAGCCAAGTATCATCCAACTCAAACTAACACATAGAATAGATACACAAAAAAAGGCCGCCTCATAAGAGACAGCCTTTTTTCATATTTATAAAACTATTACTGACGCTGAGTAGCTGAATAGTTAATCTTCAGTGCGTATGCCTGACGAAGAGCCTGTTTTACTTCTGTTACGATACCCATCTTGGTTTTTGCATCCACCTTCATGGAAACAGTCATAAACGGTTTATCTTCCTCTTTCATGTTTTCACGTTCCTGATAGATGTAGTCCTGAACTTCTGAAGATTCAGCGAATTTATCGTTCAACTGAATACGGTCGGTAGTACCCATCTTTTTCTGGAACTCCGGCATCGGTTTACCGATGTAGATGAAAGACACCAAAGATTTCTTTTCCAATTTTTCCAACTCTGTAGCCTGAGGAACCTTGAACTGAACCTTCAATGTAACTTCACGCATGGTTGTTACAATCATGAAGAAGAACAACATGGTAAAGATAAGGTCAGGCAAAGAAGAGGTATTCAACTCCGGCATGCCACGCTTACCAGTCTTATTAAATTTTCCCATGATTATTTTCCTCCATATTTTTTAGGTTCTGCTTCAGAAATCTTCTGCGGATAATAGTCTGTGATAGCTTTCTGTTCATCTTCAGAACATTCAGCGAATGTTTTACCGAACTGAGACTGAGCCAATTCGTTACGCAACTCATTGTAAGCTGCTACCAATTCGTTCTGAACCTGAATATAAGCATCGTAGCTAGTACCCACGTCATTCTGTACAGAGATTACATGCTTTTCTGTAATCATTACGTCACCGAAGAACGGAAGATGTTTTGCATGCTTTTCAGGCAAGTTCTCATCGTTATTCGGATTGGCAATGAATTCTTTTGCCTTTTGTCTCAACTGTCTGATATCAGACCATTCTCCACCAACCATCAACTGGTCGTCTTTGTTCAAACGAACCTGAAGAACGTTTCTTTCCTTTACAATAATATCATCTTTCTGCTCCTTGTTTTCAGGCGGAGGCGGCAAACGTCTCGCCAAACCACGGTCAGTATCCATTGATGTTGTAATAAGGAAGAAAATAAGCAACATGAAGGCAATATCGGCCGTAGAACTTGAGTTAATTCCGGGCACTGATCTTTTCTTTTTTGCCATTTGACTTACTCCTTATATTTTAATTAAACTTCAATGATGATATTATTTCTTAAAGATACCAGACAAGTTAATCAATGTACCAACAGCTGCGATACCAAACAATACATAAGTAGAGTAGATCAGCATATCTGATAACTTCAACAAGAATGTATCATTAAATTCTGTTCCATCTCCTAAAACAACAGTTTCAGAAGAACCGATATTGAATGTTACAATCAATAATACAATCAACAGAATTAAGCCAATCAAAGATTTAATTGCAGCTTTTGGATTATCTTTTAATGCTCCAGCAAACTGAGCAATAGCACCAATCAGGGTAATTACTACAGTTACACCAAACATTGCATACATAAGGTAAATTAATGCCTCTGTATTTTGAGGTTCATTATATTCACCAACCGGATTAGTGTATCCTACGAAGTAGAACATGCCTAAAACCACCAAGATAAGGGCGATGCAGACATAAAATACGTAGTAAGATACTTTGTATGATAATTTAGCCATTGTTCTTATTATTTTTTGTATTTCAAGTTGTATTTCATGATCATGTCAAGCAATGTGATAGAAGAATCTTCCATCTGGCTTGTAATAGCTTCAATCTTAGACAAGATATAGTTGTAGAATACCTGAAGAATCAAAGCAACAACCAAACCGAAGATTGTAGTAATCAAAGCCACTTTCATACCACCTGCTACAACTGTCGGAGAAATATCACCTGCCTGCTGGATTTTATCGAACGCCATAACCATACCGATTACAGTACCCAAGAATCCCAAAGACGGAGCCATAGCGATGAACAATGTAATCCAAGAGCATCCTTTTTCAAGGTAACCAGCCTGAACACCACCGTAAGAAACAACTGAACGTTCAACTACGTCCAAACCTTCGTCGATTCTCATCAAACCCTGATAGCAGATAGAAGCAACAGGACCACGAGTGTTACGGCAGATTGTCTTAGCACCTTCTACATCACCTTTTTCCAAAGCAGCTTCAATTTTAGCCATCAATTTCTTCACGTCAACTTCAGCCAAGCTCAAGTAAATAATACGTTCAATACAGAAAGCCAAACCAAGTACCAATGCGATAGCAACCAAAGACATGAAGCTTGCATCACCTTCGATAAACTTAGTCTTTAATTCTTTGTGTAAACCACCTTCTTCAACAACTGCAGGTGCTGCTGCTTCATCAGCTGCTGCTACTTGTTCTGTCTGAGCCGGAGCTGCTGTAGCTGTAGAATCCTGAGCCATAGCTGTCTGAGTCATTCCAAATGAGAGGACTCCCATCACTGCAAGAATTGCAAATAACTTTTTCATTGTGTGTCTAATTTTTAAGATTAATTAATTAATAGTTTGTTAATTGTTTTTCTCTTTTTTCGCGGAGAGAACGGGATTCGAACCCGTGATACGCTTTTGGCGTATACACGCTTTCCAGGCGTGCCTCTTCAACCACTCGAGCACCTCTCCTTTATGGCCTCGCCAAGGGGTTTCCCTTAAAAACGAACGCAAATTACAAATAAAAATGCGAACGGCAAGCGATTTCAGCCACAAATGTATTCTTTTTTTTCGTCTTACATAACAATCGGAAGACAAAAGTTCACAGATTCACCTAAAATTAATAAACTTTAAAAACTTCCTTCGGCTTTTTTGAAGACTTTGAGTGCATTTTCGGAAGTCGTAAGTCCGATTTCGGACAAAGGTCTCTCATAGATTTCAGACAACTTTTCTGCCACCTTTACCAGATAGGCACTCTCGTTTCTTTTACCTCTATAAGGCACCGGTGCCAGATAAGGAGAATCCGTTTCCAGTACAATACGCTCAAGAGGAATTTCCTTCAAGACTTCAGGCAATGTACTTTTCTTAAAAGTCACCACACCGTTTACTCCCAACATGAATCCTTCGTAAGCCAGTAACTGCGCTGCATCTTCTGCCGTACCAGTAAAACTATGGAAAATACCGGTGAGTGAAGTTCCGGCATAAGGTTTCAAGACTTCCAACAATTCCGGATAGGCTTCTCTACAGTGTACGATCAACGGCAAATCATATTCCAAAGCCCATTGTATCTGCTCGTCGAGTACCAGCATCTGTTCGTTCCGGTAAGTTTTATCCCAATACAGGTCCATTCCCACTTCTCCAATACCATAGAATGTCTGCTCCGAGCGCAACCATTGTTCAACGACAGCCAGTCTGCGTTTCCAGTCGGCATCTACAGAAGTAGGATGAAAACCAATCATCGGATAGCAACCGTCGTGAGTATTGCAAAGCGCCAGCATAGCTTCTACCGAAGTGTCATCGATATTAGGCATAAACAAACGGAGTACACCAGCCTCTGTTGCACGAATCAGTGCCAATTCACGATCTTCATCAAATTCTTCAGCGAAGAGATGAGTATGTGTATCAATCAGGTTTACCATAGTCTTACAATTTACGGTTCATCAATTTCAATACAAAATCCATCAGATTCTGCTTCAAGGCATCTTCTACCGATACTTTTTCCAAAAGAGCTTTTGCCTCTTCGTAATACTGATCGATTTTCTGCTGGCAAATTTCTCCGATACCCACCTTATTATATATAGCCGTTACAGCTTCAATCTTAGAAGAAGGCACATAATTTGATGCCGCAATCCAATCAAGCAATTCTCTTCGGGTTTGTGTATCGGCTTTCTCAAGAGCTGTAATCAGCATATAAGTTTTCTTGTTACACAGAATATCTCCTCCTATTTTCTTACCGAATACAGCCGGATCTCCATACACATCCAAATAATCATCCTGCAACTGAAAAGCCAGTCCCATACGGACACCGAAATCATAAAGCAATTGAGCATCATCTTCCGAAGCTCCACCCAATATAGCTCCTATCTTTAATGCACCGGCCAACAACACTGAAGTTTTCAGACGAATCATTTCAATGTATTCTTCGACCGTCACATCCGTCCGTGTTTCAAACTCCATATCCCATTGTTGTCCTTCACACACCTCCAGAGCTGTTTGTCCGAAAACTTCCATTACACTTTTCACATACTGAGCCGGACAATTCTGCATCATGAACTGATAGGAAAGAATCAGCATGGCATCACCGGAAAGGATAGCCGCATTCGGATTCCATTTTTTATGCACAACCGGTTTTCCCCGGCGCATTTCTGCATTATCCATCAAATCATCATGCAAGAGCGTAAAGTTATGATAAGTTTCTATAGCGGCTGCCTGCGGAAAAATGCGTTCTACATCCTCCTTATATAAATTATAGGCAAGCAACATCAATACGGGACGTAAACGTTTTCCGCCCAATGACAAGACATATTCTATCGGATCGTAAAGTCCTTTCGGATTACGGGAATAAGGAAGCGATTCAATATAAGCATGAATCTGCTTCATCAAGTGTTCACTGCTTTGCTGGTTCATAAAAGAAAGATTTAGAGAGTTGGTACAAAAAAGGCTGCTCTTTGCAAAAGCAGCCTTTTAAAGAGTTATCTAACCAAATAGATTACTGCAATTTAAATGTTACAGGCACGGTATATTTTACACGTACTGCTTTACCACGCTGTTTACCTGGTTTCCACTTCGGCATGGTTTTGATGACACGAAGTGCTTCTTTATCCAAGTAAGGGTCAACACTACGAACAACAACCGGGTCAACGATAGAACCGTCCTGATTTACGACGAACTGAACGATTACACGTCCCTGTACACCGTTTTCCTGTGCGATAGTCGGATATTTGATGTTCTTACCCAAGAATTTCAAACATTCTGCCATACCACCAGGGAATTCAGGCATTTCTTCTACGACCATAAAGATTTCAGCTTCTTCCGGTTCTTCTTCTTCAACAACAGGAGCTACATACTTAATTTCAACTGCCTGATTGTTTTCTTCACTTGACTGGATGGTTGTTTCCTGTACATCCGCGTCATTTTCTGCAATCTGCAACACTTCTTCCACCTTCGGAGCTTCGGGGGGAGGAGGTGCCTGTTTCGGCTCTTCCTGTTCTGTAATAGGAATCATTTCTTCTTCGAAGATCGGCATTTCGACACCACTATCGGTAGTTACCTGTTTGTCACGTTCTGTCCATTCGAACGCCACGAACATCACTGCCAATATCAGCACGAATCCAATCAGCAGCCATGTGGTCTTTTTACCTTCCAAGTCTGCTTTGGGCGATTTTTTAATTTCCATAAAACAATTTTATAGGTTAATAATTCTCTGTTCGGCAAATGTAGCATAAATCTTTTAATCTGCCACATCTGGAAGGTAAAAAAATGCTATTTTATTTCATCTTATGTCCAGAAGCATAAAAAGTGGCATTTCTTGTATTTCATTCTCTTTGCATTATCCTATTCCTTAGCGTATTTTAACCATCGCTGATACAGAAAAACAAGCTTTTCTATCGTAAAAAAGAGTATCTTTGGAGCCTGAATTCAAACATATTATTTATAAGGTATGAAGAAAATCATTATCGCAATCGACGGCTTTTCCTCTTGCGGAAAAAGCACCATGGCTAAAGATCTGGCCAAAGAGATTGGCTATATTTATATAGACAGTGGAGCCATGTACCGTGCCGTAACACTCTACTGCATCGAACATCAGTTATTCGATGAAAAAGGACAAGTGAAAGAAGAAGAACTGAAAGCCCGGATGAACGATATACATATCTCTTTCCGGCTAAATCCGGAAACCCAACGCCCCATGACATACTTAAATGGAATGAATGTAGAAGACCGTATCCGCACAATGGAAGTTTCTTCTCATGTCAGTCCGGTTGCAGCTTTAGGATTTGTACGCGAAGCACTGGTCCGTCTGCAGCAGGAAATGGGGAAAGAAAAGGGTATTGTTATGGACGGACGCGATATCGGTACAGCTGTATTTCCACAAGCCGAACTGAAAATATTCGTGACGGCTTCTCCTGAAATCCGTGCCCAACGCCGGTACGATGAATTGAAAGCCAAAGGTCAGGAAGCGTCTTTCGATGATATATTATATAATGTAAAGGAACGCGACCGTATCGATCAGACTCGTGAAATCAGTCCGCTCCGCCAGGCTGAAGATGCAATTCTTCTCGACAACAGCCACCTGACAATTCAGGAACAGAAAGAATGGTTAAAAACTCAATTTTTAAAAGCCACTCATGCGTAAAGTAGAGATCGATCAGGGTTCCGGGTTCTGCTTTGGAGTAACAGCTGCAATCCAAAAAGCGGAAGAAGAATTGGCAAAGGGAGAAAAACTCTATTGTTTGGGCGACATCGTGCACAACGGTCAGGAATGTGAACGTCTGAAACAAATGGGACTCATTACCATCAACCACGAAGAGTTTGCTCTTCTGAAAAATGCCAAAGTGTTGCTCCGCGCCCATGGAGAACCTCCACGCACTTACGAGATAGCACGCGAAAACCACATTGAAATAATCGATGCAACGTGCCCCGTAGTACTGCGCCTGCAAAAACGAATTAAGCAGGAATACGATGCAACCCCTTCCGACCGGGAAAAACAAATTGTTATCTATGGTAAAAACGGACATGCCGAAGTCTTGGGACTGGTAGGGCAGACTTGTGGAAAAGCCATTGTCATCGAGAAACTGGATGAAGTCAAATCGCTCGACTTCTCCAAAGACATCCGTCTTTATTCGCAAACCACAAAATCGCTGGATGAATTCCGCCAGATTGTAGCCTATATCAAGGAGCATATCTCCCCGTCTGCCACATTCGAATATTACGATACAATCTGCCGTCAGGTAGCCAACCGCATGCCTAATATCCAGAAGTTCGCGTCTGCACACGACCTGGTATTCTTTGTCTGCGGGCATAAAAGTTCAAATGGAAAGATTCTTTTTCAGGAATGCAAAAAAGTCAATCCTAACAGTTACCAGATCGACCAGCCGGAAGAGATAAACAAAGACTTATTAAAAGACGCACAATCCATCGGCATCTGTGGTGCCACATCTACTCCCAAATGGCTGATGGAAGCGTGCAAAAACGTGATAATGAAAGAGTAAAACAAAATATTCTTTTTTGTTTTATTCTTTTATATTTTTAGTAAATTTGCGTCATAGAATTAAACTTATAGTTAACTTATGGGAACAATTAAATGTATTGGTATCCTTACATCGGGAGGTGATGCTCCCGGTATGAATGCAGCGATACGTGCCGTGACACGTTCTGCAATCTACAACGGATTAAAGGTAAAAGGTATTTATCGAGGTTACAAAGGTTTGATTACAGGAGAAATTCAAGAGTTTCAAACACAAAATGTAAGTAACATTATACAGTTGGGAGGTACCATCCTGAAAACAGCACGTTGTCAGGAATTCAAAACTCCTGAAGGACGAAAAGTCGCTTACGAAACCATGCAGCGTGAAGGAATCGATGCGCTGGTAGTAATCGGTGGTGACGGATCACTCACCGGAGCGCGCCTTTTGGCACAGGAATTCGATGTACCGTGTATCGGACTTCCGGGTACTATCGACAATGACTTGTATGGAACAGATACTACCATCGGTTACGATACCGCTTTGAATACAATCCTTGATGCAGTCGACAAGATTCGTGATACAGCTACTTCTCACGAGCGTCTGTTCTTCGTAGAAGTAATGGGACGTGATGCCGGCTTCCTGGCTCTGAACGGTGCCATCGCTGCCGGAGCAGAAGCAGCCATTATTCCGGAATTCAATACAGAAGTCGACCAGTTGGAAGAATTCATCAAGAACGGTTTCCGCAAGTCAAAGAGCAGTTCTATCGTATTGGTAGCCGAAAGTGAAATTACGGGTGGTGCTATGCATTACGCAGAACGTGTAAAGAACGAATATCCACAATATGATGTACGTGTAACCATTCTCGGACACTTGCAGCGCGGCGGACGTCCTACTGCACACGACCGTATCATTGCCAGCCGTATGGGTGTAGCAAGTATTGAAGCTTTGATGGAAGGACAGCGTAACGTAATGATCGGTATTGAAAACGACCAAATCGTATATGTTCCGTTTACCAAGGCTATCAAGAACGACAAGCCTATCGACCGCGAACTGGTTAATGTATTGCGCGAATTGTCAATCTAACACAATTACTTGTATTCCACATAAAAGCCTGCCGTGCAGAAAGCACGGCAGGCTTTTTTATTATCGTCTCAATCCATTAGGCCTTCATCCGTCTTCTGCGTTTACGGCGTTGCAGATTTTTACGCTTATAGCTAATCCAGCGGCGACGGATTTGCCATCCGCATAATCCTACGACTACAGCCAGAATCAGAATCACAATGCCTCCGCTCAGATTATCCCCTTTCACACGCGACCATATTTCCAGTACATTCACCGTCTTGTCACCAAAATCGCGAATCATTGAACAGCGGGCTATTACCGAACGGTCCGGATACTGTGTATTGCGCAGGCGTACATTTTGCGCTTCAGCACCGAAGAAATAACTGGCATCTACTTCTTCCAGTGTAGAGTCAATGCAGGCTTCCATGATTTCGGGAGCAGCAATCGAGCTCACATACCCGTTTTCCTCCATATTACGCAAGGCAATGTCCGGACGACATAAAAAATTGATGAAATAACTTGCCGCCTTCGTATTGCGGGCATATTTAGGAATCACCCAGCCGTCGTACCACACATTACTGCCTTCCTCCGGAATAGTATAGTCCAAATCCACACCTACTGTAGCCGCTTCCTCCATGGCCCACTGAGCATCCCCGCTCCATGTCACGTTTATCCAAGCCTTTTCTTTGGTCATCATCTCTTTACCAAAGTCAGCTTCCCATCCAGCCACATTCGGTTTCAGTAATTTAAGATACTTTTCCACTGTATCCATGGCCGCAGGTGAATAATCGTTCATCAGTTCCGGAACAGTTTTCAGTCCTTCTTTCAGTTCTTTGCGGTGTGCATACAGCATAGCTGTACCGTAAGCATCACGGTAAGCATCCTTCATCAGCAGCTTACCGGCAAAATGTTTATTCCACAGACAGTCCCACGATTTCAGTTCCTCCGGTTTTACATATTTCTTATTATAGAGAATACCTGCAGTACCCCACATGTAACACACTGCATAACGGCTGGCTGGATCATCCGGACGGGTACTCAACTTATCAATCTGTTCCTTGATATACGGAGCTACTCCTTTCATATAATTGGGCGAATGAGCAAATACCGTATCAATAGGCAACAACAGATTCTTGCGCAACATTCGTTCGATGATGTATTCCGACGGACACACCACATCAAAATCCTCATGCCCTTTTTCAATCTTGGTCAGCATGATTTCGTTGATATCGAACGTCTGATACACAATACTGATATCTTCTCCGGTCTGCTCTTTATAATACTCCTGGAAATCCTCCAGCACTCCTTCGCCGATGTAGTCGGCCCAGTTGTATATTTTCAGTACTTTCTGCCGCGAACCGGTATCGTTGTAACACGCGGTACACAGAGCACACAGCCCCATTATCAGTACAAGTAAATTCAGTTTCTTCATGTTGTTTTTTTAGGTTACGAAACTTTTCAATTGAAAATTGAGAATTGATAACTGGCAATTACTATAGTTCTCTTGTCAAGCTCAAGAGTTCATATTAAGTTTGTAAGTTTTTTAGTTCGTAAGTTTGTCAGTTTGTTAGTATTCTCAAGCTCAGGAACTTAAAAACTTAAGAACTTAAAAACTCATATTAAGTTTGTTGATATCCTCATACGCAAACTCAAAAACTCAAGAACTTAAAAACTTAAAAACCAGTTTTCTCATCTTTTTTTATCTGCCCTTCTGTTCAGAATAATCAGCAATACCAGAATCACCACAAAAATGATGGCCGAAAGCGGACGCAATTCAGGGGTAAGTCCTCCCTTGCGTGCATCAGCATAAATATAAGTCGACAACGTTTCCAGCCCCTGATTACCGATGGTAAACACCGTAACGGCAAAGTCATCAATAGAGATGGTCAGTGCCAGCAGAAACCCTGTAATCATTCCCAGACGAATCTCCGGAATAATCACCTTGCGAAGTGCCTGCATCGGAGTTGCCCCCAAGTCCAAAGCAGCCTCATAAAGATTCGGGTTCATCTGTTTCAGTCGCGGAAGCACACTCAACACCACATAAGGCGTACAAAACGTAATATGTGCCAGTACCACAGTAGTAAATCCCTGAGTAATACCCAACGATACAAAAAGCAGGAAAAGTGAAATACCCGTGATAATATCACCGTTCAGAATAGGAATTGTATTGATAAATCCCATCGCCTGCCGTCCGCGAGCCTTCAGATTATAAATACCGATAGCAGCCAGACTACCCAATATAGTAGATGCCGTTGCTGCAATCAGTGCAATGGCAATGGTATTGACAAAGGCATTCACCAGCGAATGATGCGCTCCCGTATCAAACAGCGAAGCATACAGTTTCATCGAAAACCCCGTCCAGTTACCCAGTACCTTGGCTTCGGTAAACGAGTAAATCACAATAATGGCAATCGGTGCATACAATGCCAGCAACAACACCCACAGATATGTCTGTGCAAGAATCTTCTTTACCATACGCCACTTCCTCCTTTATCCGATTCGCGCTCTTCACTGCTGAAAAGTGAAGTTGCCGCAATCAGGAACAGCATAATCAGCGACAAAGCTGCCCCGTAATTCCACAAACTGTTGTTTATATTCTCCTGCATGGTCGTACCGAACAACTTGATGTTGTTCATCGTCAGCAGTTCGGCGATGGCAAAAGTCGAGATAGTAGGCATGAATACCATCATGATACCACTAACCACCCCCGGCATAGAAAGCGGGAATACCACCTTCCAGAACACCTGAAACGAGTTGGCCCCCAAATCCTGTGCTGCTTCAATATAACTTTTGTCCATCTTCTGCAGCGTATTGTAAATAGGGTAAATCATAAACGGAATAAAGTTGTATATCATACCGAATATCAGTGCCCCCTCTCCCAATGGCAAACGGAGGAAATCAAACAGAGCCACCGTAGCCAGCGTACGGATCAGGATATTCACCCACATGGGCAGGATAAACAGCATAATCACCGTCTTGGCATACCCCGAATTGCTCCGACTCAGAATCCATGCCACCGGATAGCCCAACACAATACACCCTATCGTAGTGAGAATGGCAATACCAATCGAATACACAAAGGTATTCACGTCTTCCGGATGTGCCAGAAACTTGCTGAAATTGGCAAGTGTCAGATGACCTGCATCATCCGTAAAGGCATAGACCACAATCAGCACCATCGGAATAATCACGAAAAAGAGGGAAAACAGCAGATAAGGCAGTGTCCAGCTCTTACGTGAAGAAAAGAAAAATCGTAACTTATTCATTTCCGTATGTCGAGAAAAAGAAAATCAGATAATCACACGAATCGCTTCTTTCGGGATAGTAATACCTACACGGTCTCCGTCGTCCCATACATCATTGGTATCGACAAATACATTTTCATCCCAATCGGAGAATACCGTCAGATGATAATGATTTCCCTTGTACAGAATAAACTTCACTTCTCCAGTCAGCATACCGTCCTCTTCGTTGTCCTGCAACACCACCTGATCGAAGTCCACTTCCACTTTTACGGCTCCGTTCTCTTGTACCCGACTCATATCCACCGTCGGACATTCGAACTCACATCCCAGAAACTCCACATGTGTTTCATCTATCATGCGCGCTTCAAATGTATTGCAGGTACGCTCTTTCTTCATAATATGAATATCGAAAGGCTTTATCAGCAAACCGACTTCCGTACCCGCTTCAAAAGCATGATAGTCCTGTACTACCATTTCATAATCACCACACAGCACCACCATCTCATAATGCACTCCCTTGAAGATGCACGACTGCACTACACCACGCAACTGCGCCATGTCTGATACCGGGAAAATATACAAGTCTTCGGGACGAATCACCACATCCACCGGCATATTTTCTCCAAATCCCTTGTCTACGCACTCAAACTCATGGTTGCAGAAACGTACGCGGCAATCCTTCACCATCGTTCCGTTCAAGATGTTGCTCTCTCCAATAAAGTCGGCTACAAACGAGTTGATCGGTTCATTATAGATATCTGTCGGTGTACCAATCTGCTGAATCTTACCCTCGCTCATTACTACGATGGTATCACTCAGTGTCAGTGCCTCTTCCTGATCGTGTGTCACATAAATAAAGGTAATTCCCAGACGGCGGTGCATTTCCTTCAACTCCATCTGCATATCCTTACGCATCTTCAAGTCCAGTGCAGCCAGCGGTTCATCCAGCAACAACACTTCCGGTTCATTCACAATGGCACGGGCAATTGCTACACGCTGCTGCTGTCCTCCCGACAGAGAATTCACATCACGATATTCGTAATCCGTCATTCCCACCATCTTCAGCGCAGCCTTCACTTTCTTCTCCATTTCAGCCTTCGGCATCTTCTTCAGTTTCAGACCAAAAGCAATGTTATCATACACATTCAAATGCGGAAACAGCGCATATTTCTGAAACACGGTATTCACCGGTCGCTTGTGCGGCGGTGTCTGCGTAATTTCCTTTCCGGATATACGTATTTCTCCCTCCGAAGCAGTCTGAAAACCAGCAATCAGTCGCAACAGCGTAGTCTTTCCACATCCGGACGGTCCCAGAATCGTTACAAATTCACCCTTTTTAACCGAGAGGTTAATATGATCCAATGCAGTCTTTTCTCCAAAAAACTTGGATACATCCTTTACCTCAATAATAGACATGTTCTCGTTTTGCATTAATCCAGTTCAATATTTATGGGGCAAAGTTACATATATTATTCACCAAAAGCACCATAATCAGCTTATTTTCGATAAAATATTCTAATTATGGTGCTTTTTGCGTATAATTATGCGATAAATAAATCTCTTCTTTTCCTTTTTATTTCATTTCCTCAAAATAAGTATCGAGCAGTCGCTTGGCTGCCGCAAACGAGGTAGCCCGTCCGTTCAGTACTTCCTGTTCCTGTCCGGCCAGCATAGCTGCTATTTTCTCATTCTGATAGAAACTGTCGCGCAGATGTTCGTTGATGGTTTCATACATCCAATACTTAGCCTGTTCGTTACGACGGTGTTCAAAATATCCATTGGCCTTCACAAAGTCGAAATACTTGTACACCATGTCCCAGATTTCCTCTACGCCGATGTTATAGAATCCGGAATACGTCATCACCTGCGGTGTCCATCCCGACTCGGGTGCCGGAAACAGATGCAGTGCGTTACGGAAATGAGCCGCAGCCAACTTAGCCTTTTCAATGTTATTCCCGTCTGCCTTGTTGATAACAATTCCGTCTGCCATCTCCATAATACCACGCTTTATTCCCTGTAGTTCATCTCCGGTACCTGCCAGTTGAATCAGCAGGAAGAAGTCCACCATCGAGTGTACAGCTGTCTCACTCTGTCCCACTCCTACAGTTTCTACAAAAATCTTGTCGTAACCGGCAGCTTCACAAAGAATAATCGTTTCACGGGTTTTTCTCGCCACACCTCCCAGCGATCCGGCCGAAGGACTGGGGCGGATAAACGCATCCGGATGAACCGACAACTTTTCCATACGGGTTTTGTCACCCAGAATACTACCTTTTGAACGTTCACTGCTGGGGTCGATAGCCAGCACAGCCAGTTTCCCGCCTTTTTTCAGTACATGCAGTCCGAAGACATCAATCGATGTACTTTTTCCGGCTCCTGGTACTCCACTGATTCCCACACGTACCGAATTTCCTGAATACGGAAGACATTTTTCAATCACCTCCTGCGCCAGTGCCTGATGCTCGGGACGCAAACTCTCCACCAGCGTAACGGCCTGACTCAATATCGTGACATTTCCTTTCAGAATACCTTCTACATATTCTCCTGCAGAAAACTGCCGTCTTTGCGGACGCTTTCTGTTCTTCAGATAAGGATTTACCGTTGCAGGCTGTTCTATGCCTTTATTCACGATCAGTCCTTTGTATTCTTCACTGTTTTCCGGATGGTCCATAGCTTTTTGTTTTTATTTTTAGTTAACAAGGGGCAATTTAAGTTTTTAAGTTTTTGAGTTCGTAAGTTAGTAGGTTTTTAAGTTGGTGAGTTTACAAAACGCTTCCAATTGACAGTTTATAACAAACTTAAAACTCAAAAACTTAAAAACTCAAACTAACTATCTCAAACTCGCCTTCACCCTCACGGTTATCTTCGGATGCTGCGGGTCATTTGTAATCATCAGAATACGCTGTGTACCTCTCACACGTGACAGGTTCTTGGCTAATACAGTCACTTTCATCTTAGTCGACTCACCCGGTTTCAGCACACGCTTCTTCAAATTCACCGACAAAGCCATACTGAACACCTGCATATCCTTGATTACCAGGTCAGTCTTTCCTGTATTTGTAATCACAACCGTCTGCGACTTCTTCTGAGTAGGCTTCAGATTCAGATATTCCAGTTTTTGTGTAGAAAGTGAAATAACCGGTGGATTCTGTTTTTCGTACTCGCTCATTGAAGAGAAGTCGGGCAACAATACAACCGATACCGGAATCTCATTTTCACTACCTACCTTGTCACCCAGGAAGCGCGACAAGTACACCGATGCACGGGTAATACCCAATGCCGGTAGTTTTTCCGTATCCAGCGTCACCTCTATCTTTCCACTCTTGTTACGTCCTATCACCTCCGGAGTCGACTTCACACTCAGGTACGGAGGCAAATGCATCAATACCGGAGTATATGGTTTGTTCGATGTATTGGCCACCAGAATTTCAAACACCGGCTTGTCACCCCGGTTCACATCATCAAACTCTATCTCTTCCTTATCCAGACGGATGGCTCCGAAAGCAATCGGATGGGTAAAGGTAAAGTTTTTCGGATCGGCAGTTACTTCTCCGTTGAATTCCAGATACAAAGGCATCGGCGAAGCATTGCAGTACACTCCCACTTCCTTATAGAAACGTCCTATCGCCTCTGCATCAAACACAGCCGTTACCGTACCTTTTCCTCCTGCTGGAATCGGCTCTTCCGTCCATGTAGCCTTTGTACATCCGCACGAAGTCGTCACGTTCGAAATCACCAGCGGTTTGTCTCCCGTGTTGGTAAAAGCATAGGTCACCGTTACCGGATTTCGCCACAATACGTAGCCCAAATCCTGCTGTTCACGGTCGAAAGTTATCTTAGGTTGCGCCTTCCCTGCCAGGGCCACAGCACTCCATATCATCAATAAGAATAAAATACGTTTCATCAATTTCGTTTTCTATTATTTTCGCCAAAGATAATATAAAAATATAAGATATAATCAAAGTCCGACAGAATGATGACATATTCAGTTTTTTTAAAACACCACTACTTCACCACCAACAAGAAAAACAAAAAACCGGCATATACCCAATAAAAATATTGGAATATATGCCGGTCCCCTCTATAGGTTTCTAATATTTAGCTTAGAAGACTCCTTCTGTAAAAACAGGTCAGTTAGCTGTAAATATCATATATCCTTTATAAACGTTTCCATCTATTTCAGTATAATATATAGCCCATACTTTTCCATTCTGTTTCTGAATTACCTTGAAGGTACATGTCGTTGTATTCTCGTTAAACTGATATGTAAAGTTTCTTCTGACATGCAGATATCCGGTAGTTTCCTGACCTACCACAAAATCGTTTTTCGTTTCAAAACCGATGGTAAGAGCAGTTTTGGTACTTCCTCTAAAATAAACACCTGTATGTACTACACCAGCTTTTCCATAATACATAATCTCAGAGTTACAAGCATACATTATACTCGTACTCGGCTTGATTAATTCCATAAAGTTTTCTTCAGCCGATCCCGGTTGCGAGAATATATATTTTATATCTGTCTGAGCCTTAATTGCTTCCAGTTCCTCATCCGTATACGGAGAATCGCTGATTGTAACCACCACACTTACCTTTACAGACAAGCCATGCGAGTCTGTAATTGTTATCTCAGCCTCTCCTTCTGCCACAGCATTCACAACGACAGTATTCGGAGATGCTTCATCTATTTTTACCATAATGATACTTTCATTAGACGAAACAGCAGTATATCCTCCATTTCCTTCTGTTATATTCAAAGACATAGAAGACGGTTTACCAAACGGAAGAGAAATATTCAGTTCACTCTTTTCAGGAACAAGGTTATCTGTAAGATATACGTCAATCTTCACATTCTTGTATCCTCCGTCTTTATCGGAAATCAATATTTCCGTTTTTCCCTGTGCCACTCCGGTTACGGTTATCACATTACCTTCCAAAGAAGCTTCGGCAATATCCGAATCCAGTACAGAGATACGATAATCTCCTGCTCCTTCTGTAATTTCTATAGTCTTTGCCTGCTCTTTAATTATTTCCAGTTTTTCCGTATTGACACTAATTTCAGCTTTACCTCCCGGAACTTCTACCAATTCATCGTTCTCTTCAGGATAAGTAGGAGTTTCATCCTCACTACAAGCGTACAAAGCACACGATGCAAAAAGCATCAGGCCCATATATAAATGTACTATTTTCATAATTCGTATATTAATTATCAACTGATTCCAAAAATAAGATTCCCTCTATTAAAAGTCTTTCGGATAAGGTTTTCCGTCATACACCACATCCTCACCATAAAGGATTTGTCCGATTTTCTGCAGCGCATCTTGTTGAGTCTGATAGATATTGCTTCCTATAGGTGTATTAAATGAGCTTCTAAAAGGATCCATTGCAAAAATAAAGTGCGCATATTGCTCGTCTTTAATTTCCTGCAGATACTCATCTTTAGCCCAAAATCCACGGTTGAATTCCTGTGAATACATACCCCATCTTGTCTTGTCTATACCCGGATAAATCGGAGCAATCTCAATATTACGGTCATTATAGTCACACATCACATAATCCACATAATCTTTCACGGCGTTGCCATCGATTACACAACCTTCAGAAGACATATCTCTCAGATTTCCCAATATATAAGCGATATTGATTTTATCGGGCATTATTCTCTTCATCTCATACATAAGCCGGGCAGCATATTCAGGCGATTTAGTAGCCCAGAATCCGGGAGGAGTAGGAACTTGCGGATTATCATATTCATCATCGTAGAAAAAGCCATCCAGTCCATAAGTATCACACACTGTTTTCATGTAACGTGCAAAAACCTGTGCAGTTTCAGGTTTAAGATTAGCTATACTTGCATGTGTATGGTCGGCCATAATACCAAGAATAATCTTCATACCACGATCTTGCAGAGGTTTCAGATATTTATCCTTGTTATTCAATATCTTCACGATATTGTCATTATGCAAAGCATGCACAGTTCCGGTTTCCTGGTCAAGTACGATATTATCGCAGAATAATACCACATAGTCAAAAAGATATTTCTTGGAATCCTTCAATGTAAAACACAGATGATTCAGCGGGTTTGTTTCATTTGTTTCAATAACACTGAAAAGTTTCACTGCATTTTCTCCCTTGAAATTGTCTCCTAAATTCTCCAGAAGTTTGACAAAGATCAGGTAAGAGCTGCTTTTCTCTGAAAACTTCAGCGATCCTTGTGTGACTTTAGCCTGCAAGGGAATTACATAAGTCTTACCGGCCTCCATCTCCTCGGTAGTAGTAAAACTTACCTTCAGTCCTTCAGACACTTGAGTATTTTCAGGCAATGTCATGGCGCCTCCGGCACTTAAAAGGACATTACCGGAAGGAAATGCAGCAAAGTCGTTTTCTGTTTCCTCATTATAGCGTTTCAGTACTTCTTCATCATAAGTCAAGGTCACTTCCGAAACAGAAGAAGAGGGCTTCGTAGCCTTCAGCAACAAAGTGACATCCTTGCTAGTACCAGCCTGTATTTCAAATGATGAAAACTCTGTTCTACCATCTATATCAGCCAAATAGCCCATCTGGTCAGACGATACTTCAAACTGACTTTCATCAATATATTTTGCATCAAATTCCGTTTCACTGCACGCTGTAAACAAGCCTCCGTATAGAGCAAACAGGATGGCAGTCAAACCGGTTTTATATAAATTATGTTTTTTCATATAGTCATATTTTTAAGAGTCATTACACTAATTATTCCGGAAGCTCTACATAGTTCCATACCAGGCTTTCCGAAGCTGTGGCATTATTGCCATTGGTTGTATAATCCTTCACGGTATCTCCCATTCCATCATTAAATTTCCAATAAGATACCAATCCTTCAGAATCCGGAGAAATACGATAGAAATGGTTTGCAGCTCCGATTTCCTCTTCTGTCAACACCCGGTTCCAGATACGGCATTCAGCTATCGAACCGTCCAGATAACGCTGGTCGTTATAAGAATAACCAATCCAGAAACAGCGAGGCTTTCCATCCGATTCATCCGAATGCTGAACTCCCCAGTTTACCGGTCCGGCAAATTCTTTGAACACTTGCTCACTCTTTTTACGTCCATTAATGTACACCTGTATAGTCTTGGTATCACCATTAAAAGTTACCGCCAGATGATTCCATACCCCTGCTCTTACAGTCCAGTCCGAAGCAGTAACATTGTCTCTGCCATCTGCTGCAATCTGCAACTGATTGCTTGGTATTGCATTGTCTCCAAGTCGAATCAGGAAATGGTCTTCAATACCCATAATAGTCGTAATTTTGGAATCTCTATCATTTGCAAAAGCATCCACCTTAATCAAGGCTTCCGCAGTCAGTGTATGCAAGTTTTGAACTACCGAAGGATTTTTCCAGTCTACATACACATTATTATTGCGCAGGTTGGCAGCCCAGTTTACAAGTGCAGCCTTTTTAATCACATAATAAACCGCACGTTGGCTATCCAATATATTCACATCCGATGAAACGATAGCAAGAGGAAGGACATAAGTCTTTGTAAAGTCAAGTTGATCCAGTTTTACAAAATCAATCGCAAGTCCCGAAGCTGTCACCTCACCAGCTTTGATTCTTACCGTCAGATCATCAATCTTATAAAAGCCGGCAGGCAGCAGTTCTGCATTGTCGTTGTTCAGTGAGTTATATCGGTTTACCAGACTTGCATCCACTCCGTATGTTACACACACATCAGTAGAATGAGGTTTGGTAAGATAAGTCTTTACCTCTCCTTCCTTTTCAGCTTCACCTGCTTCCACATCGACCAGCACCATTTCTACTTTATCTGTTTCGCCCAAATAGACACAGTTGTCGTAATTTTCTATATCATTCTGGCAACCAGCCAAAAGGCCTGTTCCCAATAAAGCTGTACACAATACAGCAGTATGTATAAATTTCATATTCATTATTTTTTAGACTTTATTTAACAGATGGATTTAAAATAGAAATCATTTCTCTCACGTTTTTGTAATTATATCCGGAAGAATAATAATCCGATGCTACGTTATAGACTCCCACCGCGTCAAGCTGGTTTTCGAAGTGCTGCTGTACAGCCCATTGTCCAAACGCCTGCATAGTCAGATTTGTATTCTTCACATCCGCTACCGCTCCATATTTTTGTCCATATTCCAACAGATAACTTTGAGCCAGGATATACGACAACTCACTTCCGCTTGTAGCTGTCTCTCCGGAAACGAATATTGTATTACACTTGTCAAGGATGAAAACACCTTCATACAGATTTTCCGGATTTCCCAGGAAAAGCAACATCTTTTCCGGATTACGCTCTTTCCAGTCGTTTACCATATTGATAAAGTTGTTCTCATTTTCCTTATACTCTTTCTTCTCTTCTTCGGTCATATAAATAGGCAATCTTCCTTTATACTTGATGCAAATACCATCATACTGATATTTGTTTGCCAGAGAAAGAGAATACGCCAGTGTATCTGTCAGGAACTGTCGGAATTCCATCGCTACCGGTTCATTTTCCGGAGCCTCGTTTACCATGTTGTTATATATGGTCTTCAACTGGTCAAAATCAACATCATAAATCACTTTCATGCCTTTTTCATCACGAATCTGATTGATTTCCTGCATTTCCGACTTCACCAGTTTGTCCGGATACATCAATGATACCACATCGATGCTGTCTGGAATATCAGTCAGATGATGAGCTCTTGAATAAGGCTTTTTCTCACTGTTGTCAAACCAGGCATACACCCACTTATGACTGGTAGTTCTATATTCACGCAAATTAGCCAGATAGCGCGCATACAAATCCGGATTCTGCTCTTGTATATTTGTTTCGTTTACAGTAAATGCTTCAGTATCTGTCCAGTCACTACAAGCAGTGCACAAAGCTCCAACAGCCCACACAGCACCTACCATCAGTTTTGAAATAGAGTTCATATCAAAATCTTTTTTATTCATATAATATTAAATTCCAGGTTTACAATCCCACCACACACAAGTGCTCATATCGTCAGTTCCAGACAGATATTTAGAGACATCCTCCTGCACATTGTTCTTATTGCTCACATATTCGTCAGACGGATAAGGCATACGGCGTGCACCACGTTCAGAGTCTACCCGACCTCCACTCTTGTTTCCGGCAGAAGTAGCAGGAATCAGTTTCGGGTAACCGGTACGGCGGTAGTCAGCCCATGCTTCATTTCCAAGTGTCCAGTTCGCAATCCATTTCTGTACAATGATACGTTCCTGTTTTTCATCCAGAGAAACTCCGTCGTTCCATCTTACCGTTATATTGGAAAGAGTACCCGAGTATGAGTTTGCGCCTTCAGGGTCATTGTATTTTTCTGGCTGCATATCGCATTCCAGATAACTTCCAATTTCAGCGTTCCATTGTTCAAACGACTTGGTAATACCTGTTTCATAAAGAGATTTTGCAGTAGATTTCTCATACGGATTGGTGAATCCCTGTACAGCCAGTGCCTCCGCTCTCAGGAAATAAACCTCAGAAGCATTCATCCAGATTACAGGATCTGTTTCCGCTACGTTTATACCCGAATACTTGCGGGCATTTTTTCCAAGTGTACTCAATTCTATTCCTCTGCGAATACCCACATATTCAGGCCATCCGAATTCCGATTTCACAAAATACTTTTCACGGCGACTATCCTGATATCCGTTCATATAGCATATAATATCCGCTGCAGCATGGCTGTCACCACCTGTCATACTACCCTCTGCCGAGTTATAGCGGGAAGCCACATAAATAGGATTCGAGCCACTCATAAAGTAGTTCCACTGTGCACTGTGATCATTTTCTTCCATATATCCGCCGTTTTCCGGATTCATCGCTTCCACAAACATTGCCTCAGCTTTCGCTTTATCTGCATATACAATACGCATTGCAAGTCTCATTTTCAATGAGTTTGCAAAACGGATCCATTTCTTGATATCCCCCTTGAATACATAATCCGCAGAAGACGGCAACTGATATTCCGGATTATCCACCAACTTGGCATTCAGCATGTTCACCGCCTGAGTCAGTTCCTCAAAAAACTTATCGTATACTTTTTCTTGCGAATCATAAGGTGTTTCTACCTTTCCGTCCTTACCAATCTGAGAGTAAGGGATAGGACCATACGTATCGGTCACACGGCTCATGGCAGCCACCTTGATGATATTGGCAATCATCAGAGGAATATTGTCACCCGATTCTTCACACAATTTCTCCACCACTGTCAGATTTGTATACAGCACAGGAATAATTCTGTCCGATTTCATAAAAACATTCGTCCAGTTATCGGTAGGATTATAATTGGAAATGGTATTATCCCATCCGCTTGCTTTCGAATCAGCATAATATCCTCCCATAGGTCCACCGAGCAGACAGTCTGTAAACTGAGCCGTATTCACATCAGGAGAAATCACACAACCGGCTATATTACTCATCGCAGAACTCAGTCCGTATCCATCCGGTGTCAAATCACCAGGCTGACAAGGATTAGAATTGATTTCAAGATAGTTGCCTGTACAAGAGACACAAGCCACAGCCAGAGTTCCTACTAATATTTTATTCATTATACGTTTCATGAGTTTTTAAAATTTTAAGGTTACACTACATCCCACATTACGAGTAGAAGGCATCATAAAATAATCGATTCCCTGATAGAAATTATCAGTAGACGCAACGCTTTCCGGGTCAAATGGAGCCTTGCAGTAAATCATCCACAAGTTACGTCCCACCAGAGACACAGTCAGGTCGCATACATCTCCCAGCATCTTGCGAGGGAATGTATAGCCGATAGAAGCTTCCTGCAGGCGTACATTGGTTGCCGAATAAGTATAATACTGTGCCACAGCATCTCCACTACCGATTGTACGATACCAGTTTTCCAGAGTAACACGGTCGTTTCCAATTACCAGAACTAACCCAAATCACGTGCTTCAGCAGTACTTTCAGATACTCCGAAGTCGTCCAGAATAGCCTGAGTACGAGAGAATACGACACCTCCCAGACGAGCCGAAACCATAAATCCGAAATTAAAGTTCTTCCATGAGAAGCTGTTGCGCCATGCCATATTTGCTTTCGGCAACACACTACCCAATTTTATGTAATCATCCGAGCTGGCAATTTTCTCAGTCACCGGACGTCCGTTTTCTCCGATATAGATGTTACCCTTGTCGTCGCGGCGCAAGTCCATATTCGAATATACATCTCCCATCGATCCGCCTTCTTTCAGCAGGAAGCGTGTAGAAGCCAGACCACCCATGTTCAATGTGCTGATAGAGAAAGATTCACCTGTAGCCGGATTTATTACATTATCGGCCAGTGTCAGGATTTTGTTCTGGTTAGCAGAGAATGTATAGTTGCTGTTCCAAGTAAAGTCTTTCCATGTTTTTTCATAACCCAAGGCCAATTCCACACCCTGGTTACGTACGGCACCTGTCTGGATATACAGTTTCGAATAGCCGGAAACACCAAGCTCCGGATTAAAAGTCTGGTTTTTTGTCACCGTATGATAGTAAGTCAAATCCAGGTTAAAGTCTTTCAGGAAACGCATGCTGAGTCCCACTTCCCAAGACTCTGTACGTTCAGGCTTCAGGTTATACAACGGATACTGTGTAGTGTTACTCCACTGTCCGGTACTTTCGTTCCATTCATAACGAGGGTTTGCAATGTATCTCTCAAAAGCTGTACCTACCGAAGCAAACGAAGCTCTCACTTTCATGTACGACAGATAATCCTTGTTTACATTAGGCATCAGTTCCGACAGTACGACAGAAGCACCCACCGAAGGATAGAAGAACGATTTGCTTTTAGAGTTAGGACCAGCCAGCTGAGAAGGCCAGTCGTTACGTCCGGTCAGTGTCAGATAATAAGTACTCTTATATCCAAGTTCGGCCGAAGCAAACAAAGACTGAGTCTGCTCTCTCCATCCATCTTCAATTTTCATTGTTTTTCTGACACTCAGGTTCTGCACGTAGAATCCGTTGGACAGTCCCGGTTTTTCTCCTTCAAAGTTTTCGTCGGCAATAGGACCTCTGTTTTTCAGGAATTCATATCTCATGTCAGTAAACGATCCACCGAGGTTGGCCTGGAAAGACCATTTTTCACCAAAATTCTTATTGATGTTTACCAGGAAGTCTGCATACAGCTGACGGTCTGCACTCTTTTCTATAGCATACAGACCACGGGTAGACAATTCAGTCATCTGCGTATTTGTACCCGCATAGAATTTCTCTGTATACTTGTTGTTCGAATTATCCAGACGAACACGTCCGCTCACGCTCAACCAGTCCAGAATCTTATAGTTCAGGCTGGCATTAAACATATATCTGTCTTTCCGGTTATTACGAAGCTGACGGTAGTTTACCCAGTAAGGGTTCTGCATCACCATACCCGCATCACCTACCGGCCAGTATTGTGTGTTCAGCTTACGCACCGGATCATAGCGTTCATACATTTTGATATCTTCCCAGTCATTTCCGCGAGGAAACAGATAAGCTCCTACAATCGGGTTATTATAGACACCCTGGTTTACCATGTTCTGGTCTCCCTGCATGATATAGCTTGCAGACACATCCAAGGTCATCTTGTCATCCAGGAAGGAAGTCGTATTACGGAAAGTAAAATTGTATCGGTTGTATTTGTTATTGGGAACAATACCCTTAGAGTTTACAGCCGATGCCGAAGCATAAGTCTGGTTCTTATCTGTACCGGTAGAAAGAGAAATACTTTCCGTACCGGTTATACCTGTCTGGAAATAATCACTTACAGGGTCATAACCATAGTAATTATACTCATTCAGAGCCTTTCCCCAGCTGCGTGTAATGTCGGCAGAAGACCATGAACTTCCCGTACCATAACGGTTCTGGAAGCTGGGTGCCACAAATACATTCGAAAATTCGGTATTGCTGTTTACGGTAATCCGTACACGTCCTTCCTTACCTTTCTTTGTGGTAATTACAATGGCTCCGTTTGCCGCATCCGAACCGTACAGTGCAGCTGCAGCCGCACCGGTCAGCACCGACATCGATTCGATATCTTCCGGGTTAATATCCGCAATCGGTTCAGTAGCACCTTTCGAGTCAAACTCAGTACCTCCTTTATTGTTGGCAGAAAACATCGGAACACCATCAATTACATACAAGGCATTAGAAGACTGCATGATTGATTTGGTACCACGCATCACTACCTTCGAGATACCTCCCACACCCGAAGAAGAAGCATTAATGTTTACTCCCGCTACTTTACCGCTCAACGAGTTCACAAAGTTCACATCCTTGTTGGATGTCACATCATCGGCGTTTACCTGCTGTACGTTATAAGAAAGAGCTTTTTCCGAACGTTTGATACCCAAAGCAGTCACCACGACTTCTTCCAGCACTTCCGTATCTTCTTTCAGTACAAGTTGCGACAACTTAGGATCCATAGCCGCCAAAGTCATCGTTTTATATCCGATGTACGACACATTCAGTGTTGCATCCTCCGGCACATTTTCCAGAGAAAACTTTCCGTCAAAATCCGTAATTGTACCATTGGTTGTTCCGTTGACCAGGATACTTGCACCGATAATCGGCTCTCCGTTGGCATCAACTACTGTACCGGAAATGTTCCGGGGTTTAGACGATTTAGCCTGCGCTTGCTGACGTAAATAGACTTTTTCCTTGCCTATTTCAAAAGTTACATTCGAACCGGCAAACAAACGTTTCAGCACTTCGGCCAATTCTTCGTTCTTGGCAGTTACAGTGACCTTCTTTTCCGGATCTACCGTCGGACGACTGTATGCTACACTCAGACCTGTTTGTTCTGTGATGACATCAAAAACTTTCTCAAGTTTGACATTTTCATCTCTAAGGATACTTTTTGGCCGTAGGATGCCAACCCCGATGCCATAAAGAAAGCAAAAGCAAATAGATATCTGCGTTTCATAAATTAGATAGTTTATGTTTTAATAGTATTTTGTTTTTCTGTATAAATTCAACGGTTTTTATCAATTGACACATAGATGAAACAAACGGGTGAGGAAAAATTCATTTTTTTCTCATTTTTTTTGCAATCCGCTTTTTATCAGGCCAGAGATATCCACACAAAGAAACGGCTGCCTCTTCCGAAGCAGCCGTTTCCTTATTCTGTCAGATCAGTCAGTTCAAACCATCCAGATCAGTCCAACTCCTCTACATATACCTTTTTTTCCTTTTTCTCATACCGGAAAGTCAAAGGAGATATCATCTCCAGTTCAGACAAGACACTTTCCAGAGTAGCGTTTTGGGAAGACAATGTAATCAGTATGTTATCAGCCAGATTTGTGTCCACTACAAATTCCACATCAAACCAGCGTTCCAGCTTCACCATCACATCTTCTATCCGTTCGTCCTTGAAAGATAAGATATTATCCTTCCACACCGACGAATTACCTACATTCTCTACCTTGTTTATCCGATACATGCAGGTAGCCTTGTCGTACACAAAACTTTCTCCCGGATGCAGCCTCACCTCATCTCCCTTTGCAAGTAGCATGTCAATCTTTCCTTCATCCAGTTCCACAGTGATCTGTTCGTTTTCAGAATAAGCATTGACATTAAACGATGTACCCAGCACTTTCACTTTCGTATCTCCCAGTTTTACGATAAACGGACGGTTTTCGTTTTTGGCCACTTTAAAATAAGCCTCTCCTTCAAATTCCACTTCACGGTCTCCGAGTCCGAACTGCACAGGATACTTCAGATGCGAATCCGAATTGATATACATACGGGTACCATCCTGAAAAGCCATCTGAATCCGTTCTCCCTTCGGTACATACAGTTCTTCCAGCGGACCGGTACCAAACAGGTTCACCCGGGAATCCAGACGGAAATACAGACCTATCACCAGTACCAGTGGCAATAATACCGCAGCCACCCTTCCTACATATCGTTTTATCTTTCTTCTTCGGATTCTGCTGCATATCACCTCCCACATTTTATCCCCGGGTATTTCATGATTCACCAGAAGTTCCGCATCCTCCTGCGAGAAGTGTTCACACTCTTTATAAAAATGTTCCGAAAAGTACTCCGAACCTTCTTCCGTAGCCAACCATCTTGCTACCAGCCTCGCCTCCTCCTGAGTCGCAAGTCCGACGAGCACCTTTTCTATTGTTTTTTCATCCGGTCTATCCATTGTTTTCCTATTTGTCTTTTTGAGTTAGACACCTATCTTGCCAATAAGGACTATAGCAATGACAATTATTAACAATTCCTTCAAACACAATCTGAGGAATTTCAACGATTCCGAATAATGCGTTTTCACCGTATTGACAGACAAATTCATGCGTTCCGCTATCTCGGAGTTACTCATTTCCTCCTTCAGCTTCAGCAGACAGATGGTCTTCTTTTGTTCGGGAAGTTTTTCTATAGCCTTGTAAACCAAGTCCATTCTCTCCCTCTTCTCCATCTTTACAATCAGATCATCCTCGTATTCGGACATCCCCTGAGCAATTTCGTAATTTTTTTCAAGTGCAGAAGTTTCGTTCCTTATCACATTGAGTACATAATTCTTTGTCATTGTAAACAGAAAATTCTTCAGACTTATGTCCACATTCAAGTCCGAACGATACTCCCACAAACGCACGAAAACATATTGTATCGCATCCTCTGCTTTGTCCTTATCCATCAAATACCGATAAGACAAGGCATACAGCAAACGGTAATATTTATAATATACCTGAGTAAAAGCACGATGGTCTCCTTCTTTTATAAAGCGGTATAACTGTTCATCCGAATAATCCAAACTTCCGGTCAATTTCATATTACAAATCCACCCTAAATTTAACTATAACCATAAGCACATACTCTCTATCAGGTAAAATTAATCTATGCAAAAGTTCTTCGAACTATCAGTCAAAGATAAAGAGAAAATCAATCACCGCAAAAAGTTACAGTCAGTTTCTCCGCTCCCGTATGTGCAGCAAACTCCGGTGCATAAACCGACTGTACCGAAGCCATACCTGCCCTGTACGTACCGCTACGATCAATATATACGTCATACTCCAGCACGTAAGTACCTTTTCTCATCCGGTCGATAAAAAACTCGGTCGATGCGTCACGGCTCACCCGGTAGCATCCCGTACCACCGATGCGGCAATATCCCGACAACTGTTCCACCGGCTCCATGCAGGCAGCCCGTTCATCCTTCACCCGTACAAAGTCCATGTCGCGGTCGGCACGCACCGTCAGTCTCACCGTCAGCTTGTCTCCCGGTTTCAGCACCGTCTGTCCGTCTGTCGGTTTTCCCTCTTTCCGGTACTCCCGGTCTACATACAGTCCGTGTCCCTCATCCGCCTTCAGCCGGTCCATCTGCTCCGTATATTGTGCATACACGGCTCCCCAGCCTATGCCCTTTCCGGTCTTTTCCACTATCACACGGTCCACCTTGGTCTCCTTGCCTTCCCAGCTCCGGCGCACATAGCCTAAAGCATCCTGTGGGGTTTCCCATATCGTCTTGCCCACGGTCGCCTTCATCTGTCCGGCTTCCTCCATCCGATGTTCTCCGCCACACAAGAACGCATACACCGCATCCGCCGTAGCAATCGGAGTCTCCCATGCCTGTACCTGCTTCTGCTTCAGCAGCCACAATTTCATTTCTCCCTCCATCCGTTCGTCCGGAGCCAGCCGGTGAATCGCTTCCAGAGCAGCCGTCTGGGCAGGAATCCGGTAACTGCTCCACGAATAGGCCGCCTTCGGTGTGTCAAAGTAGCGTCCCATCTCCTTGCTGTACACCGTATACTCTTTTACAGACTGCATCAGCTCTGCCGCCTTCCGGGTTCTGCCGCAAGCCTGCATCACTATCGCATGCATCGCTTTTTCATAAATGCCATACACCTTCTGCTCTTCCACCCGGTCCAGTATCCAGTCCACTTTCTTCTGCTCCGGCAGACTCACTTTATCCGGGCACAAAGCCTGCATATACAGCCAGCGTACTGTCTCCGTACGGGGAACAGCCTTCCCTTTTCCTTCCTTCTCCATTTTCCGAAGCTCCTCATACTCTTTCTCCACCTCTACCTTCAGGTAATTCATGGCCCGCACATACATCGGTTCCGCTCCCAACTCCAGTTTTCCGGTCAGCGCATACAGCCGGCTCAACAGTTCGGCAATCTGTGTCGTCACATACAGATTCCCTTCCATGCCGCGGTACCAGCTCCACGAACCGTCTTCTCGCTGCAAGCCCTTCAGTTTTTCCACAGCCGTCCGCAATTCCTGTTCCCGGATGTTCCGGTCGAACAGCCGGACTATCTGTCTCCGTTGTTCCGTTTCCTTCATCGCTTCTGCCAGCCAAGGCATTTCCTCCTCCAGCAGCCCTTTCAAGTCGGCATTCTGTTCCAGCGGACTCTGTGTATGCTCGTCCAATGTCCCCGCAGCTTCCCAAGCCTTCCATACCTCTTCGATACGCGGATTCAAATCCACAAGATGCGCAGCCAGACTCTGTGCATAGTACGCCGAAGCCCAGGCAATGGCATCCTCCGAAGCCGGATTCCCCAATGCCGGCAAAGCCTGTACCACATACCAGTCCGGATTGGCTGTCATCTCCACCGTCAGTCTTCTGTCGGCAGCTGTCTCGCTCTGTCCGTTGAACAAATCCTCCGTCTTTATCACCAGCGTATCCGCTCCGTCCAGTTGCAGCGGAACCGTTTCAGTTACCCACTGCTTGTCGGTCAGCACCGGCAGATACCGCTGCTCGCCGTCGGTATGTGCACCGGCTTCCGCCACCACCTTGCACACCAGTACCTCATGGCGTCCGTTTGCTTCAAAATCGAAATACACCTGTCCGGTTTCCCCCTTTGCCGTACGGAATTTCTTTTTGGCAGAAAAAACCACCTTGTCCGTCATCGGATCGGTCAGTTGCAGACGAACTGTCCCTTTCACCTCTTCTTCCGACAAATTCACCAATGATACCGCCACCTGTGCCCGGTCGCCGGCACGCACAAAACGCGGCAAGTTAGGCTGCACCATAAACGGCTTCGAAGCCACTACCGTATCCGTCATCAGTCCGTAGTCCATGGCTTTTGTATGGGCAAATCCCATCCACTTCCAGGTCGTCAGTGCATCAGGCAACGTAAATACCATGCTCACTACCCCTACCGAATCCGTACGCAGTTGCGGATAGAAGAAAGCCGTCTCGGTAAAGTTCGTTCTCAGTGGCATGTCTATCGGAGCATCCGGTCCTTCTGCCGTTGCCTCTCCATTTCCTCCTACCGGCACCATTTCCTCCTCAAAGACCACATCCGTCAACTTCGCATTCTTCGGTGCCGCATATTTCACTTCCACCGCATTTCTCGAAAACGCCGGCCTTGCCAATACACAATCTTCCGTACTCTGAACCGTTTCTTCATAATCGCCGAACGTCGGTTTCCACAGCCTGCTGTAGTCTCCCCACTCATCCAGCCTCAGTCCACTACCTGCATAATGGTATGCAAACGGCACATACATTCCCGCACGCTGTCCGTTCCACATCGTTCCCGTAAACACATACGGCACTGCACGGTTAAAATGCAGTCCGAATCCCCAGCTATGTCCGTACAGTCTGTCCAGCGAAGCATCATACAGCACTGCCATCACATTGGCACGCACCGGCTTGCCGTCCTTGTCCACAATCTGCATCCGCCATTCCTCCTGTGTGCCCGGAGTCAGACGGTCGCGGAAAGTCTTCCACTTCATCCGGAGCTGCTTCTCCGGTTCGGGACGTACCAGACGCTCCTGGCGGCTGTGCCATACCCCTTTCTTCATAAAGGCCATGTTCACTATCACCCCGTCTCCATACTCCTTCCGGTACGGATACGACAATTTCACCACCTCGTTGCTCAGATTCATCCGTTCCGATTCGATACGTCCCTCTTCAGTATACACATCTACAAACAGATACACACTGTCTTCGCTGCTTCCCACATACAGATCCACCGCATTCTCTTCGCTCCACGGTCCCTTTTCATCCCGGTAAAACCATTCCGTTGCCACTACCGGCATCCGTCCCGTATGCAGCGAGCACCACACAAAGTCCTGCTCCGTCTTCCCTTCTCTTCCGGCTTCATCACAGGCCGATGCCTCCATCCGGTACATACCGTCGGGCAAGTTCCACACAACGGCAGGCGAGAACGCTTCCTGTGCCTTCCGCTTCCCTTCGTACACCAGCTTTCCTTTCTTTCCGTCTTCTCCCCGTTCAAACACCCGGAAAGTCACCTCCGTATCCACCGGCATTCCGTTCAGGTTCTGTACCCGGAAGACAATCTCTTCCTTTTTCTCCCGCACCATTGTTTCGCGCAGTCCCTCTATCTGCAGTCCGATGGAACAACTGCCCACCGGCAACACCATCTGTCCTGCCTGAGTCTCTCCGGCTCCATTGGTCACCTCCGCCTTCAGCGTATACGCATAATAAAAATAGGATCCTTTCCGGAACATTTCACTCTCCGGACGGGTAAGACATACCTCTACAGCAAACCGTCCTTCGGCATCCGTCCTTACCGTTCCGTGCTGAATCTCCTCTCCCTGTCCGCCGGGCATCCAGAACCAGCGCATGGCACGCGTCATACGGAAGTCCACCTCCGCATTCCGCACCGGCGCCCCCGCAAAAGTCAGTGCCCGTCCTTCCACGCGCAGACTGTCCCCCCAGGTATACGCCTTTTCCACCGGTGTAAACGTCACCTCAAAAGTGGGCCGTTTATATTCTTCTACCTTTATATAAGCCGAAGTTCCGAAAGCCTTCACCAGTGCCTCTCCCGGAAGCACCTGTTGCGACAACACCAGTTCCGCAGCAAATGTACCCCATTCATCGGTACGCACAGCCGTTTTCTTCCATTCCTTTCCGTGCAGCACCAGCACCGCTTCATCCGTCTCGTTGGCAGCCACCTGCAACGAGTCCCCCCGCTGCCGGTATACCACACCCGATACCCGTACCGTCTGTCCCGGCCGGTACAGCGAACGGTCGGTAAAGAGCGATGTCCTTCTTCTCCATTCCTTTTCTGAGGCTACTGTATGCCTGTACAAAGACAGAGACCCGATGGCCATAAAGTCATTCCCCGGAGTCCGCACATTGCACAATAGCTCCCTGCCCTCCGGCACTTCTATCCGTACACTTCCTCTTTCGTCCGCCTTGTCCGTCTTCTTCACTATATACGTACCGTTCTTCTCCTCATACATCACCAGTTCCGCGCCCGGCACCGGCTGTCCGGTCCGCTTGTCCACTGCTACCACCTCATAACAGTTCTTTTCAGCCGTCAAAGCCACACACTGATAAGGCGACACATGCAACACCGTATAATCCACCTTCTCCGCATACCCTTCGGGCACTGTCTTCAGCAGATAAATCCCCGGCTCCGGCATTCTCCAGCGTATCACCGTATCCGTCTGCCGGAAATCCTCCGTCGGCTTCAGCTGCCAGCGCTGCACCTCAGTCCGCTTTCCAAACTTCTTAACCCATCGTTTATACTCGTCCTGCCGGTTATTCTCTACTTCCAGCGGAGTCAGATTCAGGCGATACACCTCCATCCGCAGTGCCGTCAGATTCTTGTAAGTCACCCTCAGTTCCGCTTCCTCCTCCGGATACACAAACGGAATCTCTACCTGCAGCGCCGGTGTTTCTATCCGTTCCATCACCCCTTTCAGCGCCTTCACCGTTTCAGCCTTGGGATACCTCTTCCATCCCTTCTCCGCAGTCTGGTATGCCTTCCGCAAGTCCCCTTCCTGTTCATACAGCAAAGCCCGTCTCTGATACACCTCTGCACACACTTCCAGATCGGCAAACTCCCGGCTCCATTTCTCCAGCAGACTGCCATATTCCTCTCCGCTCAGCCGGAAACGCTCTCCTGCCACTCCGCGCTGTGCCTGCCATTCCGCCTTCGCCAGTTGTGTAATCAGGAAGCCCTCCCGGTTTACGTTCCCGTAAAAAGCCAGCAGGTCATCATACATCCGTACAATCTCCTCCTGCACCTTCTCCATCCGGTTCCATCGCCATGCCCCGTTCAAGGCACGTATTGCTTCCCTGGTCAGCAGGTCGTACATCGAGTCACCCAGATAGCGTTCACTCAACTTTCCCGTCTGTGTCATCGGTACAAAGTCGTCAGCCGAAGCACCCTTCAGCACCTCCTTCGGCGCCAACGAACGTCTGAAATACACCAGTGCACTGTCCACATCCTCTTCCCGTCCCTGTTCCGCCAGTCTGCTTCCCAGGAGACTGTAGAGCACCGCCTTTCCCAGCGGCTCCGTTTCCTTCTCCGCCCAGTCCTCCAGCTGTTTCCGGTCCACCGGAATACTGTCCGGAGCAATCATCCCCCTGTATTGTGCCCGCATCAGCCAGGCTTTCATCATCTGCGGCAAATTTCTTTCCGTCTCCGCCTGGGTATAAATCTTGTCCAACACCCCGATTACCGACTTCGGCAAATCCTTCTGTTGCAAGGTTTCCACCTCTTTCCACCATGCCGTATAAGTCTGTGCCCACGAGAAAAGCGGGAAAAGGGCAAGCAGTAAAAAAGCCCTTATTTGTTGTCCTCTTGTCTTCATATCCTTTTGTTTTTGGTTTCACAATCTCCCGGACCGATTCCCTTTTTCTCCCTTCCGAAGAAGATAAAGTAATCCGGTAGTCTTTTATAAAGAAATGGAATTTTCCCCAAAATACGGCGGTTTTTATCTTAAATAAGGCTAAACACAAGATTTTTCCCACTCATTCAATTATTTTGACAATAAAAAAGCGCGCCTCTGTTTAAGAGGTGCCCCTGTCTTTGCAGATGGTGATTCATATTTTTGTAACTTAAATATCTTATTTGTAAATAAAGGCTAAAGTAAAAGGGCTAAAAACTCTACTTTTCTGCTGCAAATCAAAGAAAAAGTGTATATTTGCGGCAGAAAATGGCCGTGTGTTCGGCTGTGAGAGCGCACCTCTTAAACAGAAGTACTCCCGCCCCCATTTTCCACTTACGGCAAAATAAACCTGATTCCCAGTAACTTAAATACACTGGGGAGGAGAAAAAGGTATACCCCTACTTTATTTAACAAACCTAAACTCAGTAAATCAACTCTACAAATAATTCGTACAACATGCAATTCATTTCCTCCACTCTTGTGGAATTTGAACAGCCGGACCTCATTCCCGTAGAATCCGGAAAGCTTCTTGCGCAAATGCGGAAAATGCAGGCTTTCTATTACGAGCTGTACGACTCGTACCTGCGCGGAGGAAAATACATCGTCCGTTACATGTTCTATACCCTCTCTGCAGTGAAACGGGTCACCCGTGCACAGCTCCGCAAGCAGTTTGCAGCCATCAGCCGGAAAGCCGAATCGGTTCTTCCCGAAGACATGCAGACCCTGCGCGAAGAAGCCGGGAAAAAAGAAATCGTACTCTACACAGACGGGAGCTTTTCACAGGAAGAGGCGCTCCGGAACCTCCGTCAGG
>ERZ840057.53-NODE-53-length-113132-cov-687.984188_pt1 | contig 113132 bp, 92 predicted proteins | sample MGYA00519907_ERZ840057 | MGnify/ENA primary metagenome ERZ840057 (study PRJEB31850, sample SAMEA3708862) | human gut metagenome | biome: human gut; feature: human-associated habitat; material: faeces | place: China | collected 2014 ...
TGCGGAAAGGCAAAGCCCGAGCTTGTGAAAGTTTGGGCTTTGTTGTAAATAAAAATGTTTTTTAAAGATTTCGTATCTGTGAAAAGGCAAAAAATAAAAAGGGGTGCGTCACAGACTTATGACACACCCTCCTTTTTTAGACCTTTATTTTCGCGATTCCCCGGCATTACAAGATGCCGAAGAGTCGCAATACATCGTTCAGATTGGCAACGACAAGCAGAAGAATCAGTATGCCGAAACCAATATACTCAGCACGCTCCATGAACTTATCGCCCGGTTTGCGACCTGTGATAATCTCATAGAGAAGGAAGAACACATGTCCACCATCAAGAGCAGGGATAGGAAGAATGTTCATGAAGGCAAGAATGATACTCAGGAACGCTGTCATAAGCCAGAATGCATGCCAATCCCATACAGATGGGAAGAGACTGCCCAGCGCACCGAAGCCACCTAGGCTCTTGGCGCCTTCCTTAGAGAAGACATACTTCATATCGCCCACATAACCGGCCAAGACATTCCAGCCGTATTTGATGCCGGCAGGGAAACTCTCGAAGAAGCCATAGTTGACATGAGTAATCTTATAATCGAGCATGACAGGATGATTGTAGAAACCAAACTTCACACCCTCTTCGGTAGACTTCAGGAGAACACTCGACTTGACGGTATCGTCAGAAGCCTTGAGATAAGTAACCTGAGCTGTAAGTGCTCTGGCACTATCCTGCGGCGTTTCAGCCGAAGCAAGCACATCCTCTACTCTGCCCAATTCAATCTGAAATTCGTTGAAAGAGACTACCTTTTTATTATTAATAGCAAGAATCTTATCACCCTTTGTCAAACCGAGTTTGCTGGCAGGTGAATCCTTCATCACACTATCAATCTGCAGCGGTACATACACATCTACGAAGCGAGGACTGCTCTTAATCATATCGAGCATGTTGAGATCACCAGGCAGATTAAGCGTCATCGGTTTGCCCTGACGGATGATATTGACCTGCTTAGCCTCAGAGAGATTACGATACAGATCGCCATCAAAGGTCTTGAACTCACCCAGATCGGTGCTTACCAGAATATCCTTGTCCTGGAAACCCAATGCCTTTGCCTCGGTATTGAACTTCATACCATAACTCATATCGCGGGTAGCCACATAATTATCGCCCCAATGGAACAGAATCATGGAATAGATAAAGAGAGCCAGCACGAAGTTAACCAGCACGCCACCTATCATGATGAGCAGGCGCTGCCATGCCGGTTTGCTGCGAAACTCGTATGGCTGTTCCGGCTGTTTCATCTGTTCGGTATCGAAACTTTCATCTATCATACCCGAAATCTTACAATATCCTCCGAGCGGCAACCATCCCAAACCATAGGTAGTATCCGAATTCTTTGGCTTGAACTCGAAGAGATGGAACCAAGGGTCGAAGAACAGATAGAACTTCTCCACTCTTACACCAAAGAGTTTGGAGAAGAAGAAGTGTCCGCCCTCATGGAGCAACACTAAGATGGAAAGCGACAGCATCAGCTGCAACGCTTTGATCAAAAATACTTCCATTTATTTACATTGAACTTTGAACTTGGAACTTTGAACTTTATGATTAGCCCTACGTTCTGCGCTCATTTTAACTATTAACTATAAACTATTAACTATAAACTATTACTTGAGCATCAGCTCTGTAGCTATGCGGCGAGCCTCAGCATCGGTCTGCAGATAGACATCAAGGTCGGGATTACTGTCGAAAGTAGCCTCCGCCATCGTCTCTTCGATAATATCAGCCATCTGAAGGAAGCCACACTCACCTTTGCGGAAGCCGGCATTCACTATCTCGTTGGCTGCATTCACGATACACGACATATTACCACCCTTTCTGATGGCATCGAAAGCCAGTTGCAGACACTTGAACTTCTGATAGTCAGGCTTGAAGAACTGCAAATCCTGCGTCTTGAAGAGGTCAAGACGATCGCCATTCAGATGCAGACGCTGAGGAAAAGAGAAAGCATACTGGATAGGCAGACGCATATCTGGTACACCCAACTGAGCCTTGACAGCTCCATCAACAAACTGAACGGCACTATGCACAACGCTCTGCGGATGGATAAGCACCTCTATCTTGTCAGCCGGAACCCCGAAGAGCCATTTAGCTTCTGTCACCTCGAAGCCCTTGTTCATGAGCGAAGCCGAATCGATGGTTATCTTGGCGCCCATATCCCAGGTAGGATGCTTGAGGGCATCGGCAGCAGTCACCTTCTCCAACTGCTCGTGGGTATATTTACGGAAAGGACCACCCGAACAGGTCAGAAGAATCTTCTCTACCTCGTTGTCGCCCTCACCCACCAGACTCTGGAAGATGGCACTATGCTCGCTGTCAACAGGGAGGATAGGCACATGATACTCCTGTGCAAGATTGCAAATCAGTTCACCCGCTACCACCAGCGTTTCCTTGTTGGCAAGACATATCTTCTTACGCGCCTTGATGGCATGGATGGTTGGTTCCAGGCCCGAGAAGCCTACCATGGAAGCCAGCACCATATCGATAGGCTCAGCCTGTACGATATCGCAAAGCGCCTGAGCACCGGCATAAACCTTGATATCAGGCTCATCACTGAGCATATCCTTCAGCTCCTCGTAGCGAGCCTCATTGGCTATGACCACAGCAGCCGGATGGAACTTGCGAGCCTGCTCGGCAAGTTCCTGCACTCGGTTGTTGGCGGTGAGGCAATATACCTCGTAAAGGTCACTATGCTGCTCGATGACATCAAGCGCCTGTGTACCGATACTTCCCGTAGAACCGAGAATACATATCTGTTGTTTCTTCATTTACTTTGAAATTATTAACTTTGAACTTAGAACTTTATGATTAGTAAAGCAAATGAATTCTTCACTCTTCGTTCTTCACTCTTCACTTTATAAGTCGAGCAATCCCTCTGGAATTGCCATTCTGATTTCTTTCTTTTCAGCACTCACCTCTTCAATGAGATCGTTGCTGGCAGGGATGAGGATTTCATCACCTGCATCGGTTGTTACCTCGAAAAGAAGATTGAGGGTGGAATCGTCTACATGATCAATGGTTCCTACCACCTTGCCGCTTACGGCATCTACCAGGTGGAAACCGATGATTTCTGCCCAGCTCATATTCTCTTCATCACTGTCAGAGAGATGACGTGGGAAGAAAACCTCGCAACCGGTATAGTTGCGTGCCTGCTCTTGGGTATCGATATCCTCAAACTTCACGAGCACATTCTCATCGTTTTTAAAACGATATTCTTCTAAATAGAAAGGCACAAGGATGCCATCGATATCGAGCACCAGGTACTCGGCATCTACACGGTCGAAAACATCATCTGTAATGGCGAAAGTTATCTCGCCCTTCACGCCATGAGGTTTTCCCAACTTGCCTATTTTATATACTTCGTCACGTCTAATCATATTACTTGGAACTTTGAATTTTGAACTTTGAACTTTATGATTAGTAAAGCAAATGAATTCTTCACTCTTCGTTCTTCACTTATCTATTCACTGACACGGGTTATCTTGGCACCCAGCGCATTAAGGCGATGCTCGATATCCTCGTAACCACGGTCTATCTGGGCGATATTGGCAATGCGGCTGGTACCATTGGCACTCATGGCAGCAATCAGCAGGGCAATACCGGCACGGATATCAGGACTGGTCATTCTGCCAGCACGCAGTTTGATCTTATGGTCATGACCAACCACCACTGCACGGTGAGGGTCACAGAGAATAATCTGCGCACCCATATCAATCAGTTTATCCACGAAGAAGAGGCGGCTCTCGAACATCTTCTGATGGAAGAGAACGCTGCCGCGAGCCTGGGTAGCCACTACGAGGAGCACGGAAAGAAGGTCAGGAGTGAGTCCTGGCCAAGGGGCATCGGCAAGCGTCATGATGGTGCCGTCAATAAATGAATCGATGACATAATGTTTCTGTTCTGGAATCACAAGGTCATCATCCTCTATCTTTATCTTCACTCCCAAGCGGCGGAATGCATCAGGAATAATGCCCAAATCCTTGACAGACACATTCTTGATGCGCACACCTTCACCACACATTGCCGCCATGCCGATGAACGAACCTACCTCAATCATATCAGGCAAGATGCGATGCTCGGCACCATGCAGTTTATCAACACCCACGATGGTGAGCAGGTTGCTGGCGATGCCGCTGATCTGAGCGCCCATCGCATTGAGCAGATGGCAGAGCTGCTGGATATATGGTTCGCAAGCTGCATTATAAATGGTGGTAGTGCCCTTTGCCAATACAGATGCCATGATGATATTGGCGGTACCGGTAACCGAAGCCTCATCGAGCAACATATAGCAGCCCTTCAGCTTCTTTGCCTGTATCTGATAAACATTACGCTCATCATCGTGAACGAAGTTGGCGCCCAGATACTTGAAGCCCAGGAAGTGGGTATCCAGACGGCGACGACCTATCTTATCGCCACCCGGCTGAGCTATGGTAGCCTTGCCACATCTACCGAGCAGCGGACCTATCATGAGCACACTACCACGAAGAGAAGAACATTTCTTCACAAACTCCAGACTGTCGAGATAATCGAGTTTCAACTCATCACTTTGGAATGTATAGTCGTGACGACTGTGCTTGGTTACCTTGACACCTATCTCCTGGAGCAACTTAATCAGATTGTTCACATCCAGAATGTCCGGCACGTTGCTGATGCGCACAGGCTCGCCGGTAAGGATTGTGGTACAGATAACCTGCAGAGCCTCGTTCTTGGCGCCCTGAGGTGTGATAGTACCTTTGAGCGGATGACCGCCCTCTATGATGAAAGACTCCATAAGCTTGTCTACTATATATAATAATGTGGATTACTTTTTCTTCTTATTATTATTTACATTCTTAGGCTGTGCCTCAATCTTCTCGAAAACGAAAGTATCGAGATCGAGCTGGATGTTGCCATCGGTAAAACGTGCCAGATCGGAAGCTACCTTGGCTACATCACTGGAACCATGGCTCCAGGTTACCAGGTCGCGATGCATCTGGTTGGCAGTAAGTCCCACGAGTTTGTCGCGCTCCTCACTTGGTTCCATTGTCTTCAGCTTTTCGAAAATCTCGAAGAGCATAGCTCCATAATGGCGCACCGGGATGCGCTGCATAGGATATGGCAATGGCTCCGGCTTGGTTGCTATCTTCACAGCATCCGGTACATCATAAGGGAAATCGATGTCGAGCTGGAAATTGCTCATGATGGCAAGCTGATCCCAGAGTTTCTGCTCATGGTCCTCTACCCCTCTGTTCTCAGGGAACATACGGTCCATGACTGCAATAATGGTCTCTGCACAACGCTGGCGCTCTTCACGGTCGGTAAGCGTCAGACAATGATCTACCATCTGCTGAATCTCACGGCCATACTCAGGCAGGATGAGCTTAGCTCTCTGGGTATTATAGTCTAATCCTTCTATATTCATTCTTACAATATTTTATATAATCAATAATTCTAGAGCAGTTTCTTTGGCATCTTAGCCACGAAATCCTTGAGATAGAAAGGCACGAAATATGCCACATCTTCGAACTTGCCCTCTACAAAACGCTTCTCTGCCAGCGGAGCCATATTCTTTGCCAAAGGCTCAATGCCCTCTACAAGGTGAGCATTCGGATGGTTGATGGTCTCCATACACTTGGCAGCGCCATTTCCGAAGAAGTATACATGATGCTGGTCCAGATATTCCTTGTAGGTATTAGCATCCACAATATCAGCCTGAATAGGGCGAACCACCTTCAGGGCGCGGTCGAGCACTTCGGCATATACCTCCATGCGGCGAGCGTCGAGCATAGGTACGATGAGGGCGTCTTCCTCCTCAGGATGTTCGCCAAGCAATACAGGCACAGCCATCAGTTCGAGTGTTGGAACAGCGATGAGTTTCACACCGCGACCATAACAGATGCCCTTCGCCATACTCACACCGATACGCAATCCGGTATAGGAACCCGGACCACAACTTACCGCCACAGCCTCCAGCGGAAGACCATGAGAATCGAGGAAATCAAGAGCCTCATCCACAAACACACCCAACTTAACAGCATGGTTAGGACCTGTGTGATCTTCCTGGTTGAAAATCACCTGTCCACTATCACTAATTGCCACTGAGCACACGTCCGTACTCGTCTCAATATTCAATATACACGACATAATTTAAAAATATATTCTTAAATAAGGTGCAAATATACTCATTTTCTCGCTTTTTTTTGTACTTTTGCAGAAATTTAACGCGAAAGATTATATGATACAGTCAATGACAGGCTTCGGAAAAGCTACCGCGGCCTTTAAAACAAAGAAGATTAATGTAGAGATAAAGTCATTAAATAGCAAGACGCTTGACCTCTCTACTCGTATTGCTCCGCTCTATAGAGAGAAGGAGATGGAAATCCGCCAGTATATCTCTAAGAATCTGGAAAGAGGCAAGGTTGACTTCGCCATCTGGATTGATAAGGATGCTACCACAGATGCCACTCCTATCAATGCGGCGCTTGTACAGAATTATTACCAGCAAATCAAGAAGATTTCGGCTGAAACAGGCATTCCTGAGCCAACCGACTGGTACAGCACTCTGTTGCGTCTTCCTGATGTAACAACGAAGACGGATGTGGAAGAATTGAGCGATGAGGAATGGGAAGTAGCAAAAAATGCAATTTGCGAGGCTGTGAACCATCTCGTTGCCTTCCGCAAGCAGGAAGGAGCCGCTCTCCAGAAGAAATTTACTGAGAAGGTGGATAACATCCAGACTCTCCTTGCCAGCATCGAGCCATACGAGAAGGCTCGCGTGGAGAAGATCAAACAGAACATCGTTAGCGGTCTGCAGCAGATTCCGAATGTGGATTACGACAAGAACCGTCTGGAGCAGGAACTCATCTACTACATCGAGAAGCTCGACATCAGCGAGGAGAAGCAGCGCCTTGCCAACCACCTGAAGTATTTCCGCGAGACTATGAATGAGGAAGGTCATGGTGTAGGAAAGAAACTCGGTTTCATCGCACAGGAAATGGGACGCGAAATCAACACCACCGGCTCTAAGAGCAATCAGGCTGAGATGCAGAACATCGTGGTGAAGATGAAGGACGAACTGGAGCAGATCAAGGAGCAGGTGCTGAATGCTCTTTAATTAAGTGAGGAACAAAGAGTGAAAAGTGAAGAATTCATTTGCTTTACTAATCATAAAGTTCAATATTCAAAGTTCAAAGTAAAATGAAGAACGGATTGTTAATTTTCAGCGCCCCATCGGGCAGCGGTAAGAGCACAATAGTAAACTGGATGATGAAAGAGCACCCTGAATTGAAGTTGGCTTTCTCTATCAGCTGCACCTCTCGTGCTCCGCGCGGTACAGAACAGAATGGTGTTGAGTATTTCTTCCTCTCTCCAGAGGAATTCAAGGCTAAGATTGAGGCTGACGAGTTCCTGGAGTACGAGGAGGTTTACCAGGACAGATTCTACGGCACCCTGAAGTCACAGGTAGAAAACCAGCTTGCCAAGGGCGAGTCGGTGATTTTCGATGTTGACGTGAAGGGTGGTGTAAACATCAAGAAGTTTTATGGCGAGCGTGCCTTGAGCATCTTTGTCCAGCCACCTTCGGTAGAGGAATTGCGCCGCCGTCTGGTTGGCCGCAATACTGATGCGCCTGAGGTGATTGAGCAGCGCCTTGCCAAGGCAAGCTATGAACTGACCTTCGCCCCTCAGTTTGACCACGTGGTCGTAAACGATGACCTGGAGAAGGCTCAGCAGGAGGTTTATCAGCTCGTCAAGGCCTTCCTAGACGCAGAGTAAGAAATGAAGAAAGTAGGAATCTTTGGCGGTAGCTTCAACCCCATCCATACGGGCCATATCGCATTGGCGAAAAGCCTTTGCGAGAAGGCCTGCCTGGACGAGGTGTGGTTCATGGTTTCGCCCATGAACCCATTCAAGAAAACCGCTACCGACTTGCTCGACGACCAGCTGCGCCTGGAAATGGTAGAAAAAGCGCTGGAGCACGAGCCACAACTGAAGGCATGCGACTACGAGTTCCGCCTGCCTAAGCCATCTTATACCTGGCACACGCTGCAAGCCATCAGCAAGGATTACCCGGAAAACGAGTTCACCCTGCTGATCGGTGGCGACAACTGGGCTGCTTTCGACAAGTGGTACCACCACGACGACATCCTAGCCCACTATCCCATCGTGGTTTATCCGCGCCAGGGAGCCTGCATAGGCAATGTGCCAGAAGGCGTTACCATCGTAGAAACTCCACTGCTCAACATCAGCAGCACGGAAATCAGAAAGCGTATCAAAGAGGAGGAAAGCATCAGGGGAATGGTGCCGGAATGCATCGAGCAACTGGCTGTCAGAAACTACAGGCAGCTCTAAGCATCCCTCTCTCCGAAAACGCTTAAAATCATATTTAAACAACAAACAGCAAAAAATGAGTTGGAAAGAAATCATTAAGAAGTGTCTGAACGTGGCTTCTGCGCCGATTCGCAGAAATGCCAACTTCTTTGTGTTCATGTACCTGCTGGGCATGATCAGTTCTATCGTGACTACACCTGCCAAGGGGACTTTATACGACAACCTGTTCCTGGAACTCTTTGTCGACCTCTATGTTGTGTGTGCCGTTGTCGCCATCTTCCCCAAGAAGGTGCGCTGGGGTCTGCGTGCCGTACTATACCTTATATTATATAGTACAGCTGCCGCCGACACCTATTGCTACGTGAATTTCGGCTCTACGCTCAACCCTTCTATGCTGATGCTGGTGGGCGAGACCAACAGTTCGGAGGCTAGCAGTTTCCTCTCAGCCCTCATCTCTGCCGAGGTTCTCTTCAGTAGTGTGGGCTGGATTCTGCTTCTGGCTCTCATCCAGATTCTCATCGCCATCTTCCGCAAGCAACTCATCAAGCTATACGTTTTCATCATTACCGTTCTGGAGTTGGCTTCAGTCAAAAAACGGCTAATGGCTATCCCCCGCATGACTGCAGCCATGCCTGCCAGCTTCGGAATCCTATGCCTCATCATCCTCATCGCAGGATGCTGCACCTCCTGGCACAACAAGATGGCTTACCATAAACTCATGAATGGTAGAACGATAGGCGAAGTAGAGCATATCCTGACAGAGAAGGATCATGCTGTACTCTATCTGCCAATCTACCGACTCCAATTCAGTATCTATGCCAACCAGCTGGCTGCGCATCAGATTACCCAACTCATTCATGCTGCCCACGAGGTAAAGGTTGACAGCTGCAGCTACCGTTCGCCAAACATCGTACTGATTATCGGCGAAAGCTTCGGCCGCCATCATTCCCAGCAGTACGGCTATTTTATGGATACCACTCCACAGCAGGTAGCCTTGGAGAAATCGCGCAAGCTCACCAAGTTTACCGATGTGGTAACCTGCTGGAACCTGACCAGTTTCGTTTTCAAGAACATGCTCTCTACCCATGTGGTAGGCGAGAAAGGCGAATGGTGCGACTATCCGCTCTTCCCTGAAGTGTTCCGAAAGGCAGGCTACAACGTAACCTTCATCACCAACGAATTCCTGCCACAGGCAAAGGAGGCGGTTTACGACTTCAGCGGCGGTTTCTTCCTGAACAACCCGGAACTGAGCAAACTCCAGTTCGACCATCGCAACACCCAGCTCCACGACCTGGACGACGGATTGCTGAAGGATTATGATGACAGTCTGAAGAACTTCCAGAAGGAGCACAACCTCACCATCTTCCACCTGATGGGCCAGCATGTAAACTATAAGCAGCGCTACCGCACAAAGCAAGCCCGGTTCTGGGCAAGCAGTTATGAAGACAAGCGCCCTGAACTGACCAATGCCCAGCGCAAGATGCTGAGTCATTACGATAACGCCACCCTCTACAACGACTCTATCGTAGCCCAGATTGTAAAGCGTTTCCAAAAGCAGGATGCAATCGTCATCTACGTGCCTGACCATGGCGAAGAATGCTACGAAGAGAACCGAGGCTTCATCTGCCGTAACCATTCTGCAGAAATCGACTGGCCGCTGGCTCACTATGAGTTTGAAATTCCGTTCTGGATATACTGTTCGCCAAAATATATCAGGAACCACCGCGATATCTACCGTCAGATACGCAAGGCTAAGGACAAGCGCTTCATGACCGATGCCCTGCCTCATCTCCTGCTGTATCTGGCTGGCATTGAGACACCTACCTACCAGGAGGAATATAACATCCTGAGTCCGAAATATGACGAGATGCGACCACGTATCCTCAAAAACTCTGCCGATTACGACAAACTTCGTGATGCGCATCTGGAAAAGGTAAAAAAGGAAGAAAGTAAAAAGGTAAAAAAGAAGAAAGGAGATAAGAAATGAGACAATCGATATTAACAAGAAAAGCATGCAATGCCCTGAGAGGACTCGCCATCATCGGCATCTTCATGCATAACTACTGCCATTGGCTGGGACCTATTGTCAAGGAGAACGAATATCAGTACTTTCAACATAATGTTGACTGGCTGAACCAGGTAATGGCCAGCATGGACCTCAACCTGCCTGTACACCTGCTCTCGTTCTTCGGTCATTATGGTGTGCCCGTATTCCTCTTCCTGAGTGCTTACGGACTGGTGATGAAATACGAGGCTAAACCTCATCTCTCTACCGAACAGCAGACCAGAATGTACAGCATCTCGGGCAAGAAGCTTACAGGAAGCATCAACTGGCGCGAACCGCTCCACTTTATCCGCTATCACTATCTGAAACTCTTCAAGATGATGATAGTAGGTTTCGTGGCATTCACGATGCTCGACCTTATCACGCCTGGCTCTCACCACTATGCAGCACTCGACATCGTTGCGATGATGGGCATGTTCAACAATGTATTGCCAAATCCGGATAACATCATCTGGCCGGGTCCGTACTGGTTCTTCGGTCTGATGCTACAACTTTACATCGTCTATCGTCTGTTGCTCTATTGCCGCCATTGGGGATGGACCGTAGGATTGATGGCCATCTGCATCGGCATCCAGCTCATCCTAGGTTTTGACAATCCAGAGAGTGAAGTGATGAACCGCTACCGCTACAACTTTATGGGCGGCATGCTGCCATTCGGTTTGGGCATACTCTATGCCCGCTATGGCGAGAAGATTCTGATGACCTTCCATTCGCCTATCACCAATTTCTTTGGCTGCATCTTCTGCATCTCGCTGATTTACAGTTTGAGCGGCAGCATGGTTGGCTGGACCTTCGTGCCGTTCTTCTTCTGTCTGCTGAGCGTATTGGTAGCCGACATGCTCCAGAACATCAACTGGTTATCAGGCATTTACAAGGCATTAGAGTGGATGGGCAGCATCTCCGCCGCCCTCTTCGTATGCCACCCTATCACCCGCAAGATATTCATCCCTATCAGCCGTCAGGGCGACATCTATGCCGGTCTGCTCCTCTACATCATATCGAGCATCTGCCTGGCATGGCTCTTCACCCAACTGATGAAGAAGATTCCAAACCCGAAGCCCTAACCCTCTTCAATAGGAAGAAGGAAGAACAAAGGAAAAAGCAAGAACAAAGGGAGAAGGAAGAAAGAACGAAGAAGAAGCAAGCAGCAAGAAAGAAAGCAGCAAGCGCGCCCCCGTTCCAGGCGATTCCATCGCCTGTCCCCCATAATAAACAAAAAAGAAATACCAGCATGAATTGGAAGATTAAAGATATAGAACTGGCGAATATCAGCCGGTTTCGCGGCGAGTTGATGGGAGCAGCCATGCTGTTCATCATCCTCTTTCATGTGGCATTGCCTAGAGAAGATGCCTTTTTCGGGCTTCGCAGAATGGGCAATGTCGGTGTAGACATGTTCCTCTTTCTCAGCGGAATAGGTCTCTGGTTCTCGTGGATGAAGAATCCTTCTGTCAAGCATTTCTTCATCCGTCGTTATCTGCGCATCTACCCTACCTGGCTCATCATAGCCTGCCTCTTCTATATCCCTTCTTTCCAGGGCGGAAGCACCTGGAACTGGATCTATCTCTTTGGCGAGATAACCATCAACTGGGGGTTCTGGCTGCATGATGAGCTCAACTTCTGGTACATCCCGGCTACGATGATGCTCTATCTCTTTGCCCCTGCCTACATGGAACTCATCAAGCGCCATCCTATCTACCGCTGGCTGCCGGTGGTGATGATCATGTGGTGCATCCTGGTACAATATGTCACCCCGATACATCAGGCTGTAGGACATCTGGAGATTTTCTGGAGCCGCGTGCCTATCTTCTTCATCGGCATCAACATGGGTGAGATGGTAAGACAGAAACAGACGCTCGACGGCGCTTCGATATGGATGATATGGCTCATGTTCCTGATGACGCTGCTGGCAAGCATCTTCCTGGAACAGGAGAAGCATGGCATGTTTCCGCTCTTTCTGGAACGCATGCTCTATATCCCGCTTACCATCACCAGCATCCTGCTGCTGAACCGCATCTTCCGCCGCACACCGGGCTGGTTTAACAAGGGGTTCATGTTTGTGGGAGCGCTGAGCCTGGAGTGTTATCTGCTCCATATCCACTTCGTACTGAAATACATTGAGCCGCATCACTTGGGCTATTGGCCTACTTTCTTCATCTGCATAGGCATCACCCTGCCTGCAGCATGGATTCTGAGTAAGATAGCCGGATGGATTTCTAAAGAGTTAGCTAAGTTTATCAAGTAAAAAGGAGTTTATTTATTAAGAAAAATAGGAGTTTTATGAACGAGAATAAATTGGAAGACAGTAAAGGTTTTGCTGCGCTGCTGCGACTGGTTCGCCCGAAACAATGGATCAAGAATGGCTTTATCTTCTTACCGCTGTTCTTTGGCGGCGCCCTGTTGCATACAGATGCTCTGCTGGCGGGTCTGATTACTTTCTTCGCCTACAGTTTTGCCGCATCGAGCATCTATTGTTTCAACGACATCTTTGATGTGGAGGCCGACCGCCGCCACCCGGTCAAGTGCCATCGTCCGATAGCATCGGGGGCGGTCAGCATCAAGCAGGCATACGGACTGATGTTCCTGATGTTTGCCCTCTCTATGGGTGTATGCAGCCTGCTCGGCTCATGGGAGACGATGGGAATCATCATCTTCTATTGGCTTCTGAATCTCGGCTACTGCGCCAAATTCAAGCAATATGCCATCATCGATGTGTGTATCGTGGCTTTCGGTTTCGTACTCCGTCTGCTGGCAGGTGGTGTAGCAACGGGCATCGTACTCAGTAAGTGGATTGTGCTGATGACCTTCCTCATCACCCTCTTCATGAGTTTTGCCAAGCGCCGCGATGATGTGCTGCGCATGGAGAAGACGGGCGAGGCTCCCCGCAAGAATACCATTCGCTACAACCTCACCTTCATTAACCAGGCTATCACGATTACGGCTTCCGTAACCCTGGTATGTTACATCATGTATACGGTGAGTCCGGAGGTGATTGATAATTTCCATACTGATTATCTCTATCTTACGAGTGTCTTTGTGCTGGTCGGTTTGCTGAGATACATCCAGATAGCCGTGGTAGACCAGAAGAGTGGTGACCCTACGAAGATTATCCTGCGCGACCGCATTACACAGTTTATCGTGCTCGCCTGGTTGCTCTCCTTCCTGATCCTTATTTATATCGTATAAGAAAATGAAGAAGAAAATATATTGTTTCGATTTCGACGGAACGCTGACAACAAGCGATACCCTACTGGAATTCATCAGATATGCCAAGGGTACCGATCGGTTTCTGATGGTTTTCCTGATGTACAGTCCGCTCCTGGTACTGATGAAGCTGCATCTCTTTCCCAACTGGAAGGCGAAGCAACTCATCTTTGCCCATCTTTTTGCCGGCATGCGTATCGAGAAGTTTGATGCGCTCTGCCGCGATTTTGCCGAAGAATACCAGCATCTGTTGCGCCCCAAAGGTGTCACGCTGGTACACGAAGCCCTGGTTGCAGGTGCTCAGGTTTTCATCGTGAGTGCCAGCATCGACAATTGGGTCCGCCCGTTCTTTAAAGTTCGCGGCCTAGATGGAGTCAGGGTTTTAGGTACCCAGATAGAAGTGATTGACGGCAGACTTACCGGCAAGTTCAAGAGCAACAACTGCTATGGCGAGGAAAAGGTGCACCGCATCTGCGAGGCACTGACCACCTCCGCCAATGCCTACGGTACCCTCTCATTATCTTTCGACCGCGCGCAATACGAGATAGAAGCATTTGGCGACAGCCGAGGCGATAAGGAGATGCTCGCCTTCGCCAACAAAGGACATTACAAGCCCTTCAGAATTTAGAAACGCATAACGGAAGACAGGAAAGCCTAACGGAGTCGCGAACCATCTTGCCAAGTACCCATGTACGTCGAAATGCCGTATTAAGTATACCAACTTACTGACTTACAACACATTAACTTGTTATGAAACAAAGAAATACAGACATCGACAGGATAAGAGCCATACTCATTATTCTCATGATATTGATTCATATCGTGAGCTTCGGCAACGCATACCCCCAGCTCAAGGCAGGCATTCTCTCGTTCATGATGCCTACCTTCCTCATCATCACTGGCTATCTCGTGAATATTGAGAAAAGCTCAAAGGAGATGGGAAGATACCTGATGTGTCTCGCTTTGCCTTACGTCATCATGGTGACCGGTTTCTCTGTCCTCTCCTATTTCATGCCGGTGAGAGATGGCATCACGGAACTGTCACTCTCTCAGATTTGTGAGAAGATATTCGTTACTTCCATCGGTCCCTATTGGTTCATCCAGACCATGATTATCTGCGGCATTCTCTATTACGTCAGTTTCAAGGGAGCAATCTGGGGAACCCTCAGACAGGGAAAAACGACGATGAGCACCACCACAAGCCTCTTTATCTTCGCCACCCTACTCCTGCTTCAGTCCAAGACACCCGCTCTTTCGCCCAGTGCCGCCACCTATTATTTCATCGGAGCGGTACTCAGACAATGTCATATCGGCTTTGACAAAATTTTCCGTCCTTCACCGGTTGCCCTACTTCTCTGGCTGCTACTTTTGGGCATGGAAGAATGGTACGACTGGGGCACGCTCGCCATCGTCTTCTCCTGCTGGTGCTGCATTTCATCCCTGATGTGGATACACAGCCTCATCAACCACCTACAGGATAACGCCTGCGTTCGAAAGACAGAAGCCACCTTATCATATATAGGCCGCAACACGCTGCCCATCTACCTCTTCCACCCTATCTTTACGATGGCAGCCAAGTTTTATCATCCCCTCTTTAGCTGGGACAGGAGCGAGATCATCTTCGCCCTCGTTACCATCTTCATCGCCATAGCCGGAAGCATCGGCATCGCCAAGATGATGGAGAAGACCCGACTGGCTTATCTCTTCGGAAAAGGAAAGATGCTGAGATAAATAATACCAGGATATATTTGGTAATTTGGAGATTTTGAAGTACTTTTGCAACATGAATATCAAGAACAAGATAAATAATATGGATGATGCCAAGCGAGAGAAGCTGGGCGAAGTCATCAGATTCGGAATCGTAGGCGGACTGGCTACGGTACTGCAATATGTCATCTACCTGGCTATGATGCCGGCACTGGACCATTTCATCCCCAACATGGGCGACCACAGCCTGGCTACCACAGCCAACACCATCGCCTACATAGTGAGTTTCATCTTCAATTTCATCGCCAGCACCCGCTATACCTTCAAGGTAAAGGCGAATGCCAAGCGCGGAGCAGGATTCACCCTCTCCCACATCGTCAACTACTCGATGCAGACCCTTTGCCTCAACCTCTTCGTAGGCTTGGGTCTAGCCAAACAACTGGCTATGATACCCACCCTCTGCATCTGCATCCCGGTAAACTTCCTCCTGGTAAGGTTCTTCCTGAAGAAATAAGGGGATTCCCAAAACACGATAAAAGAAAGATATGAAAAAGATATTCGATATTTTTAAAATCAAGAAAGAGGAAAGAGTTTCAGCACTCATCGCACTCATCATAGCGTGTGCCCTCAATGCCCTGACTGTCATCAAATATTACAGTCAGTTCTCGCAGATTACCGATAATTATCACAAACTCTTTGTCAAGACCTTCCATGTGGCAGGTTTCGACCCGCTTACCTATAGCATCGTATCTCACTGGGACACAGAATATAACGTATACCGCCACCCGCTACTGGCGTTCTTCATGTATATCCCGAATCAGATAAATCAAGGATTGATAATGCTTACCGGCATCAACTGCGTTCAGTTTGTCGTGGGAGCTATCCTGGTGTTCTGCGCCTTCTATTCTTTCATTTTTCTTTATCGTATATTCAGAGAAGTGATTGGTACAGAGCGCTTTGATGCCAATCTGCTCTCTGCCTTCTATTTCTCTTTTGCCTATGTGATGGTTTCAGCGATGGTACCCGACCATTTCATCATGTCGATGATCATACTCCTCTGTACCCTGTATATCACAGGCGTATGCATGAAGAAAGGCAGACAACTTACCATCTGGCAGACTATCCTGCTCTTTGTATTTACAGCGGGCGTATCGCTCAACAATGGTCTGAAGACCTATCTTGCCGCCCTTTTCACCAATGGCAGAAAGTTCTTCAGTATCAAATACTTCCTGATAGGAGTCATCCTTCCTGCCGCACTCATGTGGGCTTTCGCCAGATGGGAATACCGCACCTTCGTATGGCCTAAGGAGATGGCAAGACACGAGGCTAAGATGAAGAAAAACAAGGAAGCCACAGCCAAGATTTACCAGCAATACCGCGACAGCACTGGCGTGAAAGACTCGGCAAAGGTAGAAGCTGCCGTCAGGAAAATCATCAAGGATAAAGCGCATGCCAAATATGTTCGTGACCATAAACAGATATGGAACAAGAACACGGGCAAGCCTATCGCCAAGGGCGAATTCATGAACTGGACCGACAAGACGACCTCCCGCTCACAAACTCTGGTCGAGAATTTCTTCGGTGAAAGCATCATGCTGCACCAGCAGAACCTTCTGGGCGATGTATTGCGCAACCGTCCGGTTATCGTGAAATACCAGTCTGCGGTCAATTATGTGGTAGAGGCATTCATCGTTGTGCTTTTCTTACTTGGCATCCTTGCCGGAAGAAAATCAAAGTTTCTCTGGCTCACCCTGACATTCTTCCTGATGGATGCTGCCCTCCATATCGGTTTGGGCTTCGGTATCAACGAGGTATATATCATGACTGCCCACTATATGTATGCCCTTCCTATCGCCATCGCCTTCCTGGCGCTCAAGGCAAAAGGAAAGAGCCTGAAATGGGCCTTCAGAGGATTGATGCTCGCCATCACCCTCTATCTGTGGATAAGCAACGGATATCTGCTGGCAGGCTACATGCTAGGATAAATATTAGCAAGAAGCCTTGATCCAGCGGATGATATCCTCATGCTTCATATCAAACTTACGGGCAAAGAGGCGGTTGCTTTGTTCCAGCTCCTCTTTGTCTGCTATAGTCCAGACGTATGGATTACCGCGTTTCCAGTCGATAAGTCGCATACATCCTTCGTATTCATCCTTTTCAGAATACAGGGCAGCCCGGAAGTCGGGATGATTCCATACCAGGGTCTGCAGGAAGAACTCATCAGGGCAGAAGGTATAATTGAATCTTTTCAATACAAACGGCTTCTGGCTCACCACATACTCCACGCATGCCTGCGTGATGCTCACCCAGTTGGCACCCTTGGCAAAATCCATCTTCTGGCGATGCAGGAAAGGCATGAGCAGCATCGAAAGATATTTATTCAGTCGCCTGGTAATGGCATTCAAAGCCCCATACTTCGAGCGGGTAAGACTGGTAAATAGCCAATAACGCATCATCTTCCGGCGGCAATCCCATTCAAATTCCTCACCATGATTGATGCCCACAAACTCTTTACCCTGATGCTCCTCAAAGAACTGATGGATGTAATCCTGCGATTTGATAGGTAAATCCTGACCACTCAGCAGATGGTAGTAGGCATAAGGTCCATGCTTCAAAGCCTCCTCGAAAAGCACATACTCCGCCTTAATCTGGCTCAGATTTCCCCAACGCACATCCACCCTCTGTTCCAACACAAAGAGGCGTGCCTTGGAAAGAGCCAGCGGTTCAGCACCATCCAGCATATCCGATTTCCGGTCGATATGCAGAAATATATCATTGCGCTCATCATCGAGCATCGACAGCAATACCCTGAGAAGCGGTAAACTGCCATGAGCCATTATCAAAAAAGCATGTTTCATTGTCATTATTTATCTTTATTATCCAACTGTCCGTCCTGATGACTTTTTCATCATCATTGCGACAAAGATACACCAAATAAAAGAGAATACAAAATAAAACTCCGTTTTTATCAGAAAAAAGACACAAAATAGAGCCTTTCTTTTTGAATATTCAGAAAAAACAATTACTTTTGCAGCGCTAAGAAGGAGATGCGGCATGCATCAGCCCAGCAAAAAATAATCAGAGAATGAACAATATATTTAGAATTAAAAAAGAAGAAAGGCTCTTTGCCTTGATTACACTCATCGTTATCATCGCCTTCAATGTGCTGATGATAACCTATCATTTTGATGATTTCGGCAAACCGAAAGCAGGATTCTGGACGCTCTTCACCAAGAACTTTCAGATTTCAGGTTTCGACCCCTACACCTACCTTACCCTCTCGAAGTGGAAGGTGTATTACACGGAGTATCGCCATCCCATGCTCCCTTTCTTCCTCTATCCTTTCTCGCTACTGAACGGCTGGCTGATAGAACTCACCTCCCGCAACTGGGCAACTACCATCGTGGCGGTGATGATGACATTCTTCTCCACCTACTCCACCCTCTTCTTCAGAAGAATCTTCAGAGAGGTAATGCAGCTGAAGGCTATAGACAGCAATGTGCTCACAGCGATGCTTTTTTCCTTTGCCTACGTGCTGCTCGCCACCTTTGTGGATGACCATTTCGGCATGTCGCTTTTCTTCCTGTCAATGACACTTTATCTGGCAGGCAAACAGCAGCAGGAACACCGCAGCATGCCTTGGTGGCAAACAGCCCTGCTCTTTTTCTTCACGGCAGGCATCACGCTGAGCAATGGCGCCAAGACCTTCCTTGCCGCCCTCTTTACCAATGGCAAAAAACTCTTCCGCCCGAAATATCTGGCATTGGGCATCATCTTGCCTACCCTCCTGATAGGTGCTGCAGGCATTTATCAGAACAAGGCTTTCATCATTCCGAACCGTCTGGAAGGAGAACGGCTCGTGGCTCAGAAAGCTGCGAAAGACAGTACTTTTAGGGCTAAGATGGAACAGAAGCAAAAACACGATAAGGCTATCGCTGGCAAGAATATCCAGAAACGGGGCATGCTCTCATGGGCAGATATGTCTATCTCCCGTTCAGAATCACTGGTAGAAAACGTTTTTGGAGAATCGCTTATCCTGCACAGGGAGCATCTGTTGGAAGATATCCACAGCCATCGCCCGATATTCGTGAAATATCAGACACCAATACCTTATATTATAGAGGGTATCATCGTGATTCTACTGTGCATCGGCTTTTGGATGGGAAGAAAGTCTGCCTTTCTCTGGCTCACTGCCTCATGGGTGGCATGCGATGCCTTCATTCATCTGGTCATGGGATTCGGACTGAACGAGGTTTATATCATGGCTGCCCATTGGGCGTTCATCATTCCGATCTGTATCGGATACATCATCAGAAACTGTAAGGAGAAATATCTGCCTTATCTTCGTGGAGGACTCGCCATCATCACCATCTTCCTGTTCTTCTATAACAGCACGCTGATATTCGAGTATCTCACAAGATAAAAAAAGAGAACTCGACAAGATAAAAAAGTATCTTAGATTAAAACCATCATGCTGAAAATAAGTATCTTAACCCCTATCTATGGAGTAGAAAAATATATCGAACAGTGCGCCCGGTCACTGTTCGAGCAGTCGTATGCGTCTATCGAATACATCTTTGTAGATGACTGTACCCCCGATAAAAGCATCGGTATCCTACAATCGCTCCTGAAAGAATATCCTGAAAGAGCACAACAGGTACGCATCATCCACCACGACAGAAACCGGGGCGTGGGCGCCGCAAGACAGACGGCACTGATGGCGGCTACAGGCGACTATCTTTTATTTGCCGATAGCGATGACATGCTGCCGGAAGATGCAGTAGAAAAACTGACCACAAAAGCCGAAAGCACCCATGCCGACCTGGTTGATGGCGGCTACCGGGAATGGTGCGATGAAAAGGCAGGCAGACTCCAGAAACCTTTTGATGTTTCTGATGAGAAACTGCTCAAACTGCTTGTTTGTCAGAACATCATCACCAACCGGCTGTGGGGCAGAATCTATAAGCGTTCGCTCATCATGGAGCACAGGATATTCTTTGAAGAGGGCATCAACTATGCGGAAGATCTTTTCTGGAATGCCCAGTTCATGTTCTACGGCAAAAAGGTGAACATCGATGATGCGGTATATTATTACCGTACCGACAATGAGAATTCCTACAATCACAACATCTCTGAAAAGAATCTCCTGTCATACTTCAAATCAACCCGCCGACTCATCGATTTTTTCGAGCAGAACGATAAGAAGCATCAGTACCTCAGGGCCACAGAGATAGGCATCGTCAATGCCTACCGCTGGGCAGCAAACGCTCATGTAGCCTTCGAAAAGGTGGATCAGGCGCTCTACTACAAGCCTAAGAGCTACCTCATACGCCTCATCATCAAGTTCATCAAAAAGGGGGTACCTGTCAAGAGGGTGAATCTTATCTACCTCGCTTACAGAAAGCTATACACTCTTCTAATATCTGCACCTTCAGCAGTTTCATGATACAGAAGTAGATGATGGCTGAAACCAGCAGACGAACCAGCAGCAGGAGATAGATGTTCTGCAGGCTGCGGGTCATGAAATAGGTAACTACCATCGTGGCTGCTGCACAGAGCATGAATGGCAGTATATCCTTTGCCACATCCAGGAACCGCAATCCGGCAACACGCTTCATCATCCACTGCCAGACCAGAAGCCAGGCGATGATAAACACGGTATAGGCTATCACCATGGTCTGGATGCCATATTGATGACAGAACAACACCAAGGCGAGCAAACCCACTACCTGACCGATGTTGCACCACATATACACATCAGAACGCCCCTTGCTGATGGCAAGGTTCTGATAGAGCGTATAAATCGGCATAAAGGCACCGCTCACACAAAGAATCTGCAACAGCGGCACACTGGCTATCCATTTCTCATGAATCGTAATCAGAATGAATTCGCGTGATACCAGGGTCAAACCAAACATCAATGGAAAAGAAAGGAATGCCGTGAAACGGAGCATTTTTCTAAACACCAGCAACTCGCGGTTCTTATCGTTCTGGATAGAAGCCAAGACAGGCTGAGCTATCTGTCCCACCGTATTGGCAACAAACGAATTAGCCTTGGTGTCCCAGTTGTATGCCTGACTATAGTTACCCACATCATTAATCGGATAGAACCTGCCGAAGACAAAGGTCAATACATTGTTGCTCACCGTATTGATGATGTTGGTAACCAGGAGTTTCACGCTGAATCCAAACATCTTCCTCACCGGTCCGAAATCGATATGAAAGTTCGGGCGCCATCCCGTATAATAATATCTTCCTATATTCAGCACAAGGATAAAGATAACCTGCTGCCAGGCAAGACTCCAGTAAGCCATGCCGTTGAATGCCAGTACCAGTCCCACGACATTCGAACTGATCAGGGCCATGAAATTAACGATGGTAATCTCCTTGTTCATCATGTTCTTCATCATATATCCGTTCTGGGCGATGCCAAACGAAGAGATGAAGAAACTCAAGAACACGAAGCGCGACAGGGAGGTGAGACAAGGCTGATGGAAGAAATCTGCTATCAGCGGCGCACAGAAAAAGAGCACCACATACATGGTAAGACTCACCAGGACATTAAACCAGAACACCGAGTTATAATCGTTATCGGTGGGTTTTCTGATATTCACCAGTGCCTGGGTAAACCCGCTACTCTGCAGATTGCCCGCTATCAGGGTGAATATGGTGAGGATGCCGATGATACCATAATCGGCTGGCGACAACAAACGCGCCAAGAAGATGCCAAAGAGGATATTGAGTACCTGGGTAGAGCCACTGTTCATCGCTCCCCAGAACAATCCCTTGGCGGTTTTTTCCTTTAATGATTCTGCCATCGTTTCTATCTGATAAACATGGAATATTACTTGTTTTTACTTTTTAGAATGCAAAAGTAGCATAAATAGTTTGAAGTTCAAAACTTTTTGCTTACTTTTGCAGCCGTAAAACAGAAAAAAGTATGGATATTAAGAACATCAAGAAGGAATGGAACGCCACAATACTCGATATATTGAAGGCATTCATCGACATCTGCAACAAGTATCACCTCAGATATTACTGTTGTGCCGGCACCGCCATCGGAGCCGCCCGTCACCACGGAATGATTCCCTGGGACGATGACATCGACGTGCTGATGCCACGCCCCGACTACGACCGTCTGCTCGAAATCGCCAAACACGAAGACTTTGGCAAATACGAGGTAGTAACTCCCTACAACAACGAGTCATACCCTCTGTATTTCTCCAAACTCGTGAATCGCGAAACCACCCTTATCGAGGAGAAGGAGCGTCCTTGCATCATCGGTCTTTACGTAGATATCTTCCCTCTTGATGCCACCGACGATGACCTGGAAACGGCAAAGGCGCTGTATCGCAAATACTCTAAGACCATCAACCGTCTGAATGCCGTAACCACCCACAATACTTTCTTTGAGTACATCTCCCTGCTCCTGCACAAGGAAACCTGGGGCCGCTTTGCCATCAAGACGCTCGCCTTCTTCTGCCGCAGCAAGATGCGCCACCGCCTCATCCAGCAGATGGACGAGATGAGTCACCGGTATGACTTCGATAAGGCGAAGAACGTACTGGTGAATACAGGTTCCTACCACTATAAGGAGATTTTCCCGAAGGAATGGCTCGGCAAGGGCAAGGAATTCCCGTTCGAGGATACCACCGTCTTGCTGCCGGAGCAGGCTGATACCTATCTGCGCCACTTCTTTGGCGACTATATGAAGTTTCCACCCGTAGAACAGAGAGTAGAGAAACACCTTCGCTACTATCTGAACATGGAAAAGCGGGAAACATGGAATGAGATTAAAAGAAAGCTTTAGCCTTCCCTCACTTCCTGCAAGGTATGTCCGAAACCTTCTTCTACATCAAAGAGCGGTTTCCAGCCTAAAGCCTTGAGTTTATCCGTACTGAAGGTTGCCTTGGTGATAGGCGTGGTATTGCCCTGCTGCGCATCCGCCTCAGGAATATCAAACACCACCTTTCTATCCGCTTTCCGGGCTATCAGCTCTGCCAGTTGGCGGATGGAGATATTCGATTCTGAATGAGCCACATTATAGGCATTTGCCCTCTCGCCATCCAGCAGGAGGCGCAAGATGGCATGGGCGGCATCTACCACATAAAGCCAGGAGCGGAAAGCCTCACCCTTACTCTTCAGGACGATATCCTCACCCTTCAGAACATTGCGGATAAACTGGGCATACACCCTATTGTCACTCTCCGTAAAGCCCGGACCGTAGGTATGACTCAGTCTGGCTATCACCACATCGGCATCATACTCTGCTCCGTATGCCATGCAGAGCGTTTCGGCAGCACGTTTGGAAGATGGATAGCAGGCACGCACCGATGCACAATCCACATAGCCGCTGCTCTTCTCGGTAAATTCAGAGCCATCGCCCTCGCCATAGATTTCACCCGAAGAGATATAAACCATGCGCTGCATGCGGTGACTCAATCCATATTCCAGCAGGTTGGATACACCGTTGATGTTTGCCTTCATCACCTCTACAGGGTTCTGCCTAAAGAAGTTAGGACTCGCATTGCTGGCTGCATCGATGATGTAATCAGCGCCCTCAGCCAACTCATTATAGACCGGTTCCCCTATCATCCTGTCCATGCTCTTGATGACAGGCTGGGTAACGTCTATCTCTGCAAAGAAGAAAGATTCATCCTCCCAATAGACAGCAAACTTCTGTCGGGCACGTTCCTTGTTTCTTCCGGCTGCTATCACCTTGTAGCACCGGGCAGGATTCTGCATCAGCACATCAACCACACAGCCTCCTACCAATCCTGTAGCACCAGCCACAAGAATGGTTTTGCCATGCAGACGCCCCAATTCCAAACCTTCCCGGAAAAGGCGCGCAATATCTTCCTTATATGGTGAATTTCCTATCATAACACGTTTATTTTAACCAAGCCTCAGGCTGAACCTTCATCAGTGCCTTCAGTATCTCCAAATCCTCAACGGTGGTTATCTTGATGTTCTTCTCTGAACCAGGCACGATATGCATCTGTCTGCCTCCCAGTTCTGCCATCAGGGTACAGGATGCCACCGAATTGGCGATGCCCTTCTCCTTAGCCTCTTCGTGGGCTGCTATCAGATTGCCCAAACGGAAGGTCTGGGGTGTCTGGGTACGGATCAGCTTGTCGCGCGGAATACTGGTGTTGGTCGTGAAACCATCTTCGCTCTCCAGGATAGCCTCTCTACATTTGATACCCGTAATGGCATAGCCATACTTCTGGCAGATGGCGATATTGGATGAGATGATGTCTTGCGACAAGAGTGGGCGCACGGCATCATGCACCAGCACCAGGTCGTCATCACCACATCCCACCTCTTTCAAGCCATAGATACCATTGTGGATCGACTCCTGACCATTGCTTCCGCCAGGGAATATCCATTTCAGTTTGGTAATGCAGAACTGGTTGGCATACGACTGCAGTACCGTTTCCCAACCTGCCAGACATACCACAGCAATACCCTGAATATCAGGATGCTTCTGAAAAGCCATCATCGTATGGATGATGATAGGACAGTTGTCTACATGCATAAACTGCTTTGGGATGTCCTGTCCCATTCTATTGCCAGAACCTCCGGCTATGATCAATGCATAGTTCATATTCTCTATCTTTAAATTGATTATTTCTGAATGATTCTCCCCGGATTCCCTACCACGGTAGCCCCGTCGGGAATATCCTGGAATACCACAGCACCGGCGCCTATCGTCACGTGGTTGCCGATATGGATGCCGCCGAATACCGTGGCGCCGGTATAAATCTTCACGTCATTTCCTATGGTAGGCCTGCCGCCCTTGCCGTTGCCCAGCGTCACCATCTGCAGACAGTAGAAGTCATCACCTATGCTTTCTGCGTTGAGATAGGTGGCATAGCTGTGCTCCAGATGCGCACCCTTCCCGATATGCGGGCACCAGATGGTCATCGTACGCTCGGGAGGCAACAGCCAGCTGATGAAAACCGAACGGTATTCGCCCATGCGGTAATAAAACAGATTGCGGAAACTCCTTTCGCGGGTGCATGCCTTAATCAGGTTGAGCACCGTAGGCTTCCTGTCCTGCACCTTCAGCAGGTCGGCATCTATCTCCTTCTTATGGAGCAGATACAGAGCGATATGCGGCAACATGCGCACCGCCGAAGCTGACAATATGATGGTTTGTACTATCGGATTCATGACTCTAAATCTTTTTTAACATGGATGCAAAGAAAATGCAAACGAGCGCAATGAAAGCTTGCTTTCAAATTGCCGAGTGCAGCTTTTCTTATGCAAAGATACAAAAAATAAAGCAACTAGCATGCTTTTATCCGAAAACAATTGTTCTTTTCACTAAAAATAAGATAATAGAACAGGGTTTGTAGAATTTAGTCGGGTTTTATTGCTAAATAATGTGAATTAAATAGCTTTCCATATAACTTTTCCGTACCTTTGCACAAAGTTATATATAACGATATTTTAGAAGAGGATAAAACAGAACATCATGAAGAGGATATTGATTGTAGAAGACGATTTGGCATTCGGAACCATGATACAGACTTGGCTCAAAAAGAAAGGATTCGATGTGGAAAGGGTAACATCCGTAGGCGCTGCCATCAAAGCGATGGGAGCCAGCGATGCATTCCATCTGGTTCTTTCCGACTTGCGCCTGCCCGACCACGACGGACTGGTATTGCTCCAGCATATCAGAAAGACCGATGCCCACCTGCCTTTTATCGTAATGACTAGCTATGCAGAGGTTCAGAATGCCGTATGTGCCATGAAATCGGGTGCTACCGATTACGTGGCTAAACCCTTCCATCCCGAAATCCTCTTAGAGAAAATCCGTGAGGCTATCCAGTCGGCTGCTTCAGCGGTTTCTGCCCCTCAACCTGCGGAATCTGCCGCCATGCAGGATGCGCCCCAAGAAGAGCAGCAGGGCGCTACGGAAGTGCCTAGATATATAAAAGGTGAAAGCGAAGCTTCCAAACAGCTCTACGAGTTCGTTTCGCTCGTTGCCCCTACCCCGATGTCAGTGCTCATTCTCGGAGCCAGCGGCACCGGAAAGGAATATGTGGCGCGCAGCATCCACGAACAGAGTCTGCGCAAGGACAAACCTTTCTATGCCATCGACTGCGGCGCCATTCCTAAGGAGGTGGCAGCATCTGAATTCTTCGGATATAAGAAGGGTGCCTTTACCGGAGCCGAACAGGATAAGAAGGGTGCCTTCGAGATAGCTAACGGCGGAACGGTTTTCCTCGATGAGATGGGAAACCTCAACTACGAAGTACAGGTGCAGCTCCTCAGAGCCTTGCAGGAGAGGAAAATCCGTCCGCTGGGCAGCACGCAGGAGATTGATGTGGATATCCGACTCATCTGTGCCACCAACGAGAATCTGGCGCAGGCGGTAGCCGAAGGCAAGTTCAGAGAGGACCTCTATCACCGCATCAACGAGTTTACCATCTACATGCCTGCCCTCAAGGACAGAGGTGCCGATATCTTCCTCTTTGCCAACCTCTTTATCAAGCACGCCAACCAGGAACTGGGCAAGAATGTGCTCGGAATGGATGCCAAAGCCTCCGAAATCATTGCCTCATACGACTGGCCGGGCAACCTGCGCGAACTGAACAATGTGATGAAGCGCGCCACCCTGCTCACCCGTGGCAAGTATATCGGTGCCCAGGAACTGGAGAAGACGATGGCACAGACCTCCACCGCCCGACCGCTCAATATGCAGCTGCACAGCGAACAGTCGGAACAGGAAAGCATCGCCGCTGCCCTGAGAGCCACCCACGGCAACAAGAGCAAGGCAGCCCAACTGCTTGCCATCGACCGCAAGACACTCTACAACAAAATGAAGAAATACGGCATGGAGTAAAACATGCCACACCCCGATTCCCCAATATATTCCACACTATATTGGGGAATTTTTCTACACCTTTTCCCCACTTTCCCCACATCCCGTTTCTGGCACAAAACACCATCAATCCTGATTATCAGATACTTAACCAAATCCATCGATTTTTGGCACGCCTATTGTGATATTATTTAGCGAACTCGCAAATGAGTTTCAGCAAGAGAATTAATAAACAAATAATATTCACAATTAAAAAACAAAAGAATTATGAAAAAGTTAGTATTTGCAGTTATCGCAGCAGTAGCAATGGTATCAGTTAGCAATGTATTTGCAGGTAACAGAATGGTAAGCGTTGCAGGTTCAGAACCAGTAGACACAGTAGCTCCAGCCGACACAACAGCAACACCTGTTGAGACTCCAGCAGCAACAGTGGATTCAACCGTAGCAAAGTAAATCCACCTTCAGAAAATAGTAATTACGCGTCGCTTTCAATGAAACAGGAGATAGATGACCAGATTTTGGCATTTATCTCCTGTTTTCGTTGGTTTATATCGCATTTTTGATTAACTTTGCACGCAAATAGCAAAAAGACTCAAAACATTAAAAGATAAGAAGATGCAGCAAACAAACGTTCCTTTCAAGGTAGCCCTGGGTTACATCATCGTCGCCATCGTACTGATTCTGGCGATAGGGCTGGTATATCGCAACACCACAACCGTGCTCGCTATCAACCAGGCAACCCGCGACTATATCGAAAAGCGACAGGCAGCCGACAGCACCATGTCCAACCTGCTCAAGGAGGAACAGACCAATCTGCAGCAGCTTACCCGCGCCATGCAGGGCAAGTCATCCCACAACTATCTGCATGAGAAGATGAACAGCCTCAACAGTGGCGAAGATTCCGTTGTCGTGCATTCCAAGGCACCCAAGACTCATGTGGCAAAGAACACCACCGTAGAGGTGATGAAAACCCGCAAGGGCTTCTTCCGCCGCCTTGCCGATGCCTTCAAGAAGGAGCATGCCGAAACGCTCAGCATCAGACGCGACAGCAACCAGGCTGTCACCGATACCCTCTCTACCCCGGTCAACTTAGCCGGAAACGTAGCCGATATTCTGGAACAGATTGACCGCAAGGAGAAGCAGTCTACGCGCGATAACCACGATGCCATCAACCGCGAGGTGAGAGACCTGCAGATAACCAATGCCCGCCTCGCCCTGCGCTCCTCCCAGCAGCTCAACGATATCCACCAGCGCGAACGTCAGGCGATGCAGCAGGCTATCAACCAGGCGATGCAGGCGCGCCAGAATCTGCTCTGGCAGATAGGTCTGCTTGCCATCGTAGCCATCACAGCCGCCGTCATCCTCGTCTATTACATCTACCGCGATACGCAGAAGGAACGCATCTACCGCGAGAATCTCGAAGAGGCTAACGAGGAAATCAGGCGCATCATGAACCAGCGCGAACGCCTGCTCCTCACCATCACCCACGATATCAAGGCTCCGGCTGCCAGCATCTCGGGCTTCATCGACCTGATGAAGGATTATGTCGACACCCCGCAAGGCATCTCCTGTCTCAACAGCATCAAGGGTTCTGCCACCCATCTCTCCCGGCTCGTTGCCGCCCTGCTCGATTATCACCAGTTGGAAAACGGACTGATGAAGCTGAACCCTGTAGATTTCTCGCCTGCCGACATGTTCCGCCAGTGTGCCGGAGAGATGCAGATCCTGAGCCAGGAGAAGGGATTGGAACTGCATCTGGAGCTCGATGGCATCAGCAGTCCGCAGACCTACTACCGTGCCGATGCCTTCCGTATCCGTCAGATACTCAACAACCTGGTTAGCAATGCCATCAAGTACACCGATAAGGGCTGCGTCACCATCCAGGCAGCCATCAGTCCCCAGCACCTCCTCACCTTCTCGGTAAGGGATACCGGCAAGGGCATGACCACCGAAGAGCGCCAGAAGGTGTTCCAGGCGTTCACCCGTCTGAAGAGTGCTCAGGGCATCGAGGGCACCGGTCTCGGGCTGAACATCACCCAGGAACTGGTTAATCTGCTTCAGGGCACCCTGCGTCTGGAATCCGTCAAGGACAAGGGCAGCACCTTCACCGTCACCATTCCGCTTGCCTTAGGTACCGCTCCTGCAGCAGAAGAGGCAGAAGAGCAGAAGCCCCTCGCCCCAACCAAGCCCCATTTCGAAAATCACAAGATACTGCTGCTCGATGACGACCCGTTGCAGCTCCGTCTGCTTCAGGAGATGCTGAAGAAGCTGATAGGCGACAGTTGGCAAGTCTTTGCCTGTCTGCATGTAGCCGAGGCGCTCACCATGCTCCACAACGAGCATCCTGCGCTGATGATGATGGATATCGAAATGCCCGAGATGAACGGCATCAGGATGATTCAGCACATCAACCACAGCCACATGAAGGTAGTAGCGATGACTGCCCACGATGCCAGCATCATCAGAGAGTTGAAAGAAGCCGGTTTCGACGATTGCCTCTTCAAGCCGTTCAGCACAGAGAAGCTGAAAGAAATCCTCGGTTTGGAGGATGCAGCATCAGAAGCAGAGGATATGGCAGAGAAAACAAAGGATATAGCAGAGAAATCATCATCAGAAGCAGAGGATATAGCAGAGGAAGCAGAGGATATCGCAGAGGAAACAGAGGATATAGCAAAGAAAACCAATAAGAATTCCCGCTTTGCACCCCTCCTGACCTTTGCAGAAGGCGATCCGGAGGCAGAAGCCGAGATACTCAGCACCGTCAAGCAGGAGCTGTCATCCCATCTCCAGAACCTCCAGCAGGCAACAGACGGCGAGTTGTCGATAGAAGCCATCGGCAAGACAGCCCACAAGCTCCTCCCTATCGCCACGATGATAGAGATGGAGACCCGCCAGTACATCGCCGCCCTCGCTCCCGAGCATATCAGCGATCTGTCAGAATCTCAGATAAGAGCCTACACCCAGTCCGTCATCGCCGACCTGAAGGCTCTCCTCTAGCTATCAGCTTTTGTATCTCTTCCATCGACAATCCTGTTATTTCCAAGACTGTCGATGCATCCATCCCTTTTGCCAGCATATTCCTGGCAATCTCAAGGCAGCGCTGGTTCATGCCTTCTTCTCTGCCTTTCTGGTATCTGTCATCCAAAAGGGTCCTTTCTACACTTACGAAATCCCAGAATTTGTCGTAGGCACGGAGCTCGGCATCTGTAAAGCCGGAAATCTCCAGCTCCTCTACGGCTTTTCCAATCTCTGGGTCATTTAGCAGGTCGGAAGGAATCTCCTTCGTATTGGAATTGATTTCCGTAAGGAAACGGAGCCACAAGACCATCATGCGCTTGTCGGCAATGGAATGAGGAGTGAACTTCGGGAGTTCAATGAAGGTGAAATGCAAGCCTTCAATGACCTTATTACTGTCCTTGTCATGCACGATGCGGTAATTATGGATGAAATCTGGAGTATCATGCACAAAGATATCATTCACAAGATTCAGGGAATATACGGGTTGCAGTTCGCTGTATTTGCCTCCCTTTTTAGCCTGACTCACATAGAGTTTGGATGCATTGAACAGTACTCGCTGCTGGAATGCGTCAGACCATTCCAGCAGCATCTCCACGCAGAACTTCCTGCCTCTAGCATCTGTGCAGAGTACATCCACTATGGTGTTTTTGCCCCCTTCGAGCTGGGGTACAAGTTCTGTTGGCAGATACTTTATTTCGTGTATCTGCTCCTCGTCGCTGAGCGGCAGGAGTGCGTTAAGAAGGCTGATCAGTCTTTTAGGATGATTGCCGAATATCTTCTTGAACGTGAGGTCTGCCTTAGGATCTAAGTACTTCATAACCATCTGTTTTAAAATTCTATAGCGCAAAGTTACGACTTTATTTTCATTCGCACAAGAGTTTTAGACATTTTTTCAGGCAAAATGAGCTGAAATGTTGAAAAAAAATCTTTTTCCTCCCGTATTACGTATAGTGTAAAAGATGTAAATGTATATATATAATATACTTGGTATAGTGTAGAGAAGAAAAATATGTACCTAACTACCTAATATTCAGCATCTTGTATTTTCAAGATTCTCCCTGGTAGTTATTCAGGCATATTCTGAAGAAGCATGATTAGCCCTGATGGTAGCTATTATTAGCCCTGGTAGTCATCAAAAAAAGGTAATTCTCCCTGGTAGTGATTGAGCACTCAAATGAGGTAAACAAACGATGTACTTCCGTTTACCAACTGATGTGGCTGCGTCGGGTTACAGATATGGCTGCGTTGGGTTAAGGATTCGACTGCATCGGGTTAAGGATATGGCTGCATCGGGTTAAGGATATGGCTGAACTGGGTTACACAGACGGCTGAACTCACTGATTGAGCCACTTGACTTAGCTGATCGAGCCACTTGACTTAACTGATTGAGCCACTTGAGTTAGCTGATTGAACTACTTGAGTTAGCTGATTGAGCCGTATCAGTACTTTTCTGCATGAACTTGCGTACAAAAGAACAGTTAATGAAGAGGACTTTTCATCAATGTAAAACTCAAAGCTTGTTTAACAAATTGAGAGTGCATCATAAGTCACATCCAATACGCCCTGGGCTAGGAGCTTTTGGGCCTTCAGCCCGTCCTCGGCTGCAATTATCTAGACTTACGACACACTCTCCCATTTTTATCTATATTTTTCATACTTCGAAAACAAGCTAGACGTAAGAAAAATATCATTTCCCCATAGGCGTTAGAAAAAGCCAGAACGACAAACGGAATCTTCTTCTTTTTACTTTTTTACCTTTTTACAGCCCCTCTTATCACGAACCAGGCATGAACTGCAAGGGTGGGAAGAAGGCCGTAATGGGTGCGCATCACCTGAAAACGCTCCTTCAGGGAGGCTTGATGGTTCTGCGTGGTCATGCCGCCATCCAGAAAATGGGTGAGGACGGCATGGACGTTGCGCAACGGGAGCTTGCGGTGAGATGACTCCCGCATGATGCGGATGCACCAGTCTACATCTGCCGAATATCGGTAGCGCAGATCGTAATGAATCTCACGGGCTATGTCTGTGCGGGCATAGAATGACTGGTGACACACCAGCATGCCCCAGATGAACGAACGCCACGTGAGCTTCTTGGGTGGGGCCAGGCGGCGGTGACGCAGAAAACAACCCATCCCGTTCACGATATCGGTATCGCCGTAAAGTACGCCGGGCAGTACTTCGCCTTCGCCTACACAGCCTTCTACGTACTCCAGCGTATCGGCCGTAGGAAAGGTGTCGCCGGCATTCATAAACACCAGGTAATCGCCCGTAGCACGGTCGATGCTCTTGTTCATGGCATCATAAAGTCCCTTGTCGGGCTCTGATATGACCACGATTTCGTGCGAGCTCTCGCCTACTGCATTGCGATGCTGATATGCCTTCACCAGCTGGAGGGTACGGTCGCGGGAACCGCCATCCATGATGATGTGCTCGATGTTGCAGTAGGTCTGGCGCTGCACGCTGTCGAGGGTACGCTGCAACTCCTTCTCGGCATTATACGTACAGGTTACGACGGTGAACTTAATCATAACTTATAGTTTTTGTAGGCCATCGCCTCGTTATAAACTTCAATATATTTCAATGCTACTGCATGCTGCGAATAGCTCTGTGCTACCTTTTGCAGACATGCCTGCTTCAGAGCCGCCCTGTCGGCCTCTTCGAGTACCCAATGGATGCCACTCGCCAGGTCTTCGGTATCGCGATAGTTGGCCACGTAGCCGTTCTGCTGATGGTCTATCATCTCCGGTATACCTCCTACCCTGAAACCGATGCCCGGCACGCCGCACGCCATCGACTCCATGATGGTGTTAGGGAGGTTATCTTCGAGCGATGGCAGCACGAAGGCATCTGCTGAATTGTAGATTGCCACAATCTGCTTCTCATCGCTGACATAGCCGAGCGAATAGGACGGCAGGGTGAGGTTTACTTCCTCGGAATGGCCGCCCAGGATGGCGATGGCGGTATTCTCCTTCATCTCGGGATAGCGCGCTACCAGCCGGTCGATGGCTTCTATGAAATAGCGCATGCCCTTGCGCTCGTCGGTTACGCGCTGGGATACGAAGAGGATGATATGCTTGTCGGCTGGCAGACCGGCACGCAGACGCGCCTCTGCCTGATCCTGCGGACAGAACACGTGGGTGTCTATCGGATTCGGGATGTTGGTGATGCGCTGCCCTACGAAGAGACCGCTGCCCTTAGCCTGCCGTTCGAGCCAACGGCTACAGGTGACGAAGGAGATGGCACCGCGATGGTAGAGTTCCTTCTTGCGGCGGAATATCTTTGCTGAGAGGTCGTTCTTGCTGCCTTTATTGGGGAGAAGCGGACAGTTGCCGCAGGCGGAGGCATAGCGGTTGCAGCCGCGCGCATAATGGCAGATGCCGGTAGCTGGCCAGAGATCGTGCATGGTCCATACCACCGGTTTGCCGCTGCGGATTATTTTGCGGATGTTCTTGAGTGAGAGCATGCCCTGGTTAATCCAGGAGAGATGGATGACATCTGCCTCCTGAAACTCGCGGAGCCTGGTGATATCGGTACCCGATGTTGCCATGTCTACCTCCCAGAGACGCTGGCGGGAGAAATGGAGATGCCAGAACACGCACCAGCGCTCCCACAGGAAGTTCCACTGCAACCTGAGCGAACGGGGCAGACTGACCACGGTGATGTCTTCTGTCTCCTTGTCGCGTACCAACATCTTTGCCTTAATGCCATTGTTGTTAAGGGCATCCATCAGGCGGTTGGCTGCTACTGCCGCTCCGCCTGTCTTTTCACTTGTATTTACTATGAGTACTCTCATCTGCGTATATTTTTGATACCGCAAAAAGCTGCGTATATTGATTGATACTGCAAAGATAGCACAAATCGGAGACAAAACAAAATAAAAAGGCATGTTTTTTTCGAAGAAATCGGAAAAGAGGAAACGGAGGGGGGGGGGAGAATGGGGCATAAAAAAAACATACCACAACTCTCAACGAGCTGTGGCATGCAATATGTTTAACTTAAAAAATCTAATCAAAATAGTCTCACGACCTTCTCAATTATCGGTTAAACAATCTACCTTAAAACCTAATAACTAAAAACCTAAATCTATTACTACTAACCTAAACAATCTATTAACCTTTTGACGCTGCAAAATTACTACTATTTCGGCTATCCACCAAATGTTTAGCCAAGAAAGTGTGACGTTTTTGCATTTTTTTGATATATATCAAGCAAAAATGAACAAAAGGAACGGAAATTAACAACTTTCTGATACTTTTCCTACATTTTGCAGTTTTTAGGCACGGATTACACGGATTACACGGATTTTTAAGTTTAAAGAGAGATGATAATCGCTTTACTTATTATTAGCACTATAAATCCGTGTAATCCGTGTAATCCGTGCCTTATCTTTGTTCTATCCTTTCTGGATAAGAACGGTGGCATAGGCGGAGATGCCCTCCATTCTGCCTGTGAATCCGAGTTTCTCGGTGGTTGTTGCCTTGATGGATATCTGGTCTTCGTCTACCCCCATTACCTCTGCCAGACAGGCTTTCATGGCTGGCACATGCGGATTGAGTTTAGGGCGTTCGGCACAGACTGTGGCATCGATATTGCCCAGTGTATAGCCCTTGGTAGCTATCAGTTGCATCGTTTTGCGGAGCAGAATTTTAGAATCCACATTCAGTGTTTCTGCTGCCGTATCGGGGAAATGGTATCCGATATCACGCATGTTGGCAGCGCCCAGCAGGGCATCGCAAATGGCATGTATCAGCACATCGGCATCGCTGTGGCCCAGCAATCCCAGTTCATAATTTATCTTGATTCCTCCCAGCCACAAGTCGCGGTCAGCCACCAACTTGTGGACATCATATCCAAATCCTACACGTATATTCATATCTATATATAATAACTAATCAATAATCACTAAAAAACTATCTCTTAAAGAGGTCCTTCAGTCCATCCATATCAAACGACAGGGTGAAGCGGAGGGTCTGGTCGAGCGGGTTGCTCTTGGCGGTAGCCACCACATAGGCAGCATCGAGCGAGAAGACATTCATCTTGAAACCGGCACCCACGGTGAAGTACTTGCGGTTACCCTTGCTCTGACTCTCGTGATGATAACCGGCACGGAGCGCAAACTTATCATTATATACATACTCGGCACCCAGACCATAGTTGATTTCCTCCAGTTCTTCCTTGAAACCGCCAGGGGCATCGCTGAAACTCTTGAAGATACCGCTGATGCCCGAAATATCATCATACTCACGATGCACACGGTCTTCATATTCTGAATTGTCCTCACCCTCTTCCTGCTTCGGAACGGTAGGCACCAGATACTTGTTGGCATCGGCTGCCAGAGTGATGCGGTTGTACTCGTCGATAGGAATCATCAGCGAAGCACCCAGACGCATGTTGGCTGGCAGGAACTCACCATACTCCTTGCCACTGAAGGTAATCTTACTACCGATGTTAGAAATATTCAAGCCCAAGCCCAACTGACATTCGCGCTGGCCGATGACCACATAGTTCTGGTAATAGGCGGCAATATCGGCTGCGAAAGCGGAGGCTGGCGAATTATCTTCGGTATAATCGAAACGCATATCGGAATAGATCCAGCGGATGGCGGCAGCAAGAGAGAACTTCTCGCTGAGCATCAGAGAATAAGCCACATCGACCGACATCTCGTAAGGATTGATGGTCATACCCGTGCCACTCTCGGCACCCTCCTGACTGGTAAACACTTCGCCCATATTGAAATAACGGAGCGATGCTGATACGGCGCTATAATCGCCAATGCGGTAATAGCCAGAGAGATAGGCAAGATTCATATCATTGACCAGCGAGCGCAGCCAAGGAGTGAAGCTGAGCGACACACCAGCACGCGAAATGGTGAAAGGATATTTTGCCGGATTCCAGTACTGGGAGTTGACATCAGGATCGGTAGCCGCACCGACATCTCCCAAACCGCCACCACGGGCATCAGGAGCTATGGTTTGCGAAATGACTGCATAGTTCACAGGATTGAAGAGATCTTTCTTATCCTGCGCCTTCACTTCTGATGCCATCAGAGCGAGACATCCCAAGATGAATATCTTATAGATTCTTTTCATTGCCATTGTAAATATATTTTTTATTTGATGATGATAAGTTTCTTGACTTTAGAGGTGTAGCTGCTGCCATCGCTCGCCACCTTGACGCGATAGAGATATACGCCGGTGCCCAGAGGGGTGCCGCTATCGGAGGTGAGGTCCCAGCTTACGGTATAGCTGCCCGAGGTAGGTACACCGCTTTCGGAATGGCGCCAGTGCTGTCTGCCCGATGAATCGAACACTTCTACCACCACGTCCATATCGCTCTCTGTGCGGTCGTGACTGATGATGAAGGTGGTGGAGGTCTTAGCCGGATTGGCGGTTACGCCCACATCGAAGAGCGCCGGACTCAGTGCCTTCATCACATTGAAACGGAGCTTCACCATAGAACTGTTGTTCTGGATATCCCAGGCTCGGAAGGTGAGTTCGTGCTTGCCCGGTTCCAGTTGCGGTATGCTGTAATAGGTAGAACCGCTGGTATAGGTACCGAAATCGTAGGTGAAATTGCTGTTCAGCACGTAGGTCTTCGACATATCGCCATCTATCACCAGCTTCAGGTCGTGGCCGATACCGCTTCCGGCAGCATTGATTCCGTCCTTATCGGTTATCTTTGCCACAAAGAACGGAGTGGTGTTGACATTGCCGCCATCTACGAAGGAAGGCGAATTGAGATAGCAATAGATGGAAGGACCGATGGAATCGTTCTTCTGCTCCTCGCTCTCGCCTACCGTAAACTGCTCGCTGGAACCGTGGGCGGAGAGGGTCTTGGCGGTATTCACCGCATAGAGGTTGACCAGACCGCTCTGGTTGGAATAATTGATATCCAGCGGAACGGCAAAGGAGAAGGCAAACTTGCCGCCTCTTACGCTATCGGTGCCCTGATACAGGGTCTTGGTTCTGTCTTTGTATTCGAAAGCCTTCTCTGCGCCATCCTTGCCGGTATCGTTCAGGCGACAGGTAATCGTCTCCTTGGAATCTCTTACGGTAGCGGTGATGACGCCCCGGAAGTCGTCTGCTCCCTCTATATGACCTGCCATGCGGGCGATAGAGCCTGCCTTGAGCATCGGCAGGGTTGCGGCTCCGGCAACAGGGATGCCGTTGATGGAATCTACTACTATCTGACGCATAGGCAGATTGAGCGCAAGAGCTGGGTCGCCCAGAAGGGAATAATGGAGATGGTTTTCGGTGATATCGGAACCGGAAGTTGGACCGTTGCCGCTCACCAGGTCGTTCTGCGCCAGTCGGTGCGCCTCGCCTATCGTGACAGGCTTGCCGTCTACCAGACTGAGCACTCTGTGGATGAAGGCCTGATTGATATACTTGTTATACTGGGCGTAAACGGTACGGGTGGTGCCATAGAAGGCTACTGCGCCGCCTTTATCGTTGAGCAGCGCATATTCGCCGATGTTGGCTTCGAGCCCGTCGAACGGCATGATATCGCAGGAGGCGGTTACCCAGAGCGGCAGGTTGGTATTGCGGAAACCGGAAAAATCGGTAAGTTTCAGAACCGATTCGTGCGACATCTGTGTAGGATCGCCATGTCCGGCATAATCCATGATGAGGGCTCCCGCAGCCTGCTGCTGCTTGATGATTCTCGTTGCTTCGGGATAGGTATTGCCCGAAGAGGAGGTTTCGCGGGTATAGGCATCCCACATCACTTTCTTGACGAGATAGGCGGGATAGGTGGTGAGCACATCATTTGCCACATCATCGGCATCCTGCATGTGGAGGTTTCCGTTTCCGTCATCGCCCATAAACATCAGGGTGTTCTGCCAGGCACCTACATTGGCATTCTGAGCATAACTGATGGTCTTGTCTACCAGCACCTGGGCTTCTTCTGCATAAGTTACCGGGAAGCGGCCTACGGCTACATCCTGCAGCTCACGGTTAGGATACAGTCCGGCTCCCTCGCCGAGCATGCCGAACCAGCTGTCGCTGACGAAGCAGGAAACGGCACTGAAGGAGTTTTCACTCTCAAAGCACAGCAGATAATCGTCTGGATTCAGGGTTCTGCAACCGGAGGTAAGCATGCGATTATCCCATACGCAGTCGCCGAAGAGCAGGAGATATTTCGGCATATCTGCCTCGCTCTGCGCCTTATCAGAAAGCATGCGCAGGTAGCGGCGGTAGGCGTTGGCATCGGGGGTACCGCTAGAAAATTCGTTATAGAGTTCATCGGCAGGCACGATGGTAACGCGCAGTCCGTCGTGCTGTTCATGAAATTTTTTCAGCCGCTGTGCCTGTTTCAACAGTTTCTGTGAGGTCGGGATGATGATGACCATATCGGCTGCTCCATCGGCATGATGATTCTGGTTGGTGATGCCGTAGACATACTGGGCAGCCGGAATCTTTCCACCGGCGGCCAGGTTGGCAGCGGTAAAGGCACAGCTTCCAGGCTCTGCCCATGTTACGGAGATATAATCGAGGCGGATGGAAGCACCTGACAAGACCTTGATAGAGATGGTATCCTTGTTCTGGAAATCGGAAATGGGATAAGTGGCAACCTGCTCTGTAGCCTTGAGGTAAGCTATATCCTCTGTAGGATTGTCATTCTTGAGAGAAAGAGTGATTTCGCCCAAAGCCTTGCCATTCTTCAGTATCTGAGCCTTGCTGTCTGTGGCGGTAGTCAGGGCTACGGAGAGTTTACCTGCCGCAGAACCGGTGGTATTCGTGATTACCACTTTCTTTTCATCGCCCACCTTCAGTTCTTCTGCATCGAAGAGGTTTCTGCCGCCATGATAATAGCTGAAACCATCTGACTCGTAGAGGGAATGATAATCGTATGGCTGCGGATAATGAGAAGAGACAAAGGTGGCTGAATCCTGCACCAGTGGCTCTCCATCGGTCTGGGTAATAAAATAGTAGCCGTAATCGGAATAAGGATTACGGACGCGCTGGAGGGCGGTTTCTGACTTCCAGGATACCGGACCCTCGGCATAGAAATAATGCTTGCCGCCAACGATGCACTGGGGAACTTCCTGCAAATCGTCGGTAGCCTGCAGTTCGCTCGCCAGAAGGGCTTCGTTCTGCAGATTGCCGCCATAACCGTAAATCTTCACCTTGCTGATATCGGAGAAGCCTGCCTGGCGCACTACCTGTTCGGTAAGCTGATGGAAACCGGTTTCGCTGACTCTAATCTTCGCCCATCTGCCTGAGGCTAGGACGGAATGGGAGGCATAAAGGGAGGTAGCTGAGCGCAAAGCATCAGAAGAAGCAAAGGCTGATACTTTGCCCTTAGCCAACAGAGAACCTCGACTGGAACGCTCGGAGCGCTTCAGAGGACGGGCATCTACCTGGAGCATGAAGCTGACCAGCAGCTGATGGCGGTTATTGCGGAATACGACAGGACTGAAATCTATCTGGAGAACGCCCTGCTTACGACATTCGGTAACCCGCTGCTGGGGTAATACCTGCTCAGGAGGAACTGCACCCGACAGGCGGTTGTAATTGGCGATGTCGGAGGCAGTCATATCGATATACTCGCCATATTTCAGGCTGACGGTATATACAGAATCACGATATGCACCGATCAAAGGAATGGAATACACAAAACGGGGCAACACGGAATCTACTCTGACTTCTGAAGAGGTCAGATTGAAGAATCGCTGTGCCTGAGCAGGAACCACCAGCATGAGCAGGCATGCCAGCAGCATGTATTTCCAAACCTTTGTTGTGTTCATATCAATATATTACTTGCAATATTGTTTATTTACAGTGAAAATCGAGCACCTTCATGTCTTCGAGATAGCCTACGAGATGGTCGTCGATGTTGACAGGACCGCAGCCTGTAGGACATCCGGTATAGAGCAGGTCGCCCGTCTTGAGCGTGAAGTACTGGCTGATATAGGAGATGATTTCATCTACCTTGTAGAGCATATCGCTCGTGCAGCCTTCCTGTACGGTCTTGTCATTGAGGTCGAGGCGGAAGTGCAGTGCCTGGATATCACGGAACTTCTGGATGTCGACCCATTCGCCGATAACCGCAGAACCGTCGAATCCCTTGGCGAGTTCCCAAGGCTGGCCAGCCTCGCGCAGCTTCTTCTGCATCTCGCGTGCCGTAAAGTCGATACCTACGGTTACTGCATCGTAATAGCGGTGGGCGAAACGCTGGGGAATGGTCTTTCCCAACTTGGATATTCTGACCACCACTTCGGTTTCATACTCTATTCTTCCCAGATGATCAGGGATGAAGAAAGGCTTGCCGTTATTGAGCAAAGCAGAATCTGCCTTGGTAAAGATGACAGGACGCTCTGGTTTAGATAACGTACCATGCAGCGATTTATTGTGTTCGGTATAGTTCATACCGATGGCAAATATCTTCATAACATCAAATTTTTATATAAAAAAGAAATGGGAGTTAGAAGCAAAGCGAGGCTTAACTTCATAACTCCCGGGTATTCTAATTTAACTATAAGTCAAATTAACGCTTGCTTTTGAGTAATGATTACTCAGCAGCAAGAGTAAAGCGCTGGTAAGCAACAATCTTGAGATCCTTGCTCTGAGAAGCGAGGTACTGAGCAACAGTCTGCTTGTCACCGTCACCGAACTGGAACTCCTGGTCAACGAGGCAGTTCTCCTTGAAGAACTTAGCCAGACGACCATTAGCAATGTTCTGGATCATAGTAGGGTTCAAAGTAGCAGCCTTCTCCTCACCAATAGTCTTCTTGATGTTGCGAGCCTCTTCAGCCTGCTCAGGTGTCAACCAACCCTTCTTGGTGTTGCTCTCGATGTGATCCTCAGAGTCAACGTGAGCTGGGTTGATGCCAGCCTTCTTCAAAGCTGCGTTAACAGCCTTCTCTACGAGCTCTTCCTTAGTCTTGGCAACAGCAACTTCGAGCTCAGTCTTCTTAGTCTCCTCAGAAACTGAAGACTCGTCGAGAGCTACAGGGCGCATAGCAGCAACCTGCATAGCTACCTTGTGACCAGCCTCCTCGTTGTTCTCGTTGAGCTGAACCATAGTACACAAAGTGTGCTTGTTCATGTGGTCGTAAACCTCAATGTTGTCACCCTCGAGAACACAGTAGCCGTCGAGCTCCATCTTCTCGCCAGTGATACCAGAGCGCTGTGTAACAGCAGCCTGAGCATCAGCATCGCCAACCTTCAAAGTCTTCACCTCGTCGAGAGTATGAGCCTTGGCAGCGATAGCAGCGTCGAGGATGTCAGATGTCAACTTGATGAAGTCAGCACCGTTAGCTACGAAGTCTGTCTCGCACTTGAGAGCGATGATAGCAGCGAAATCGTTAACCTTCTTAACGAGAACGCAACCGTTAGAAGTCTCACGGTCAGAACGCTTAGCAGCGATAGCGAGACCACGCTCACGGAGCAACTCCTTTGCCTTATCGAAATCACCTTCAGCCTCTGTGAGTGCCTTCTTAACGTCAGCAAGACCAGCACCAGTCATAGCGCGAAGTTTCTTGATATCTTCAATTGAAACAGCCATAATAATATTTTTATATTAAAAAGTTAATAATAATCTTTGCTTAAAAGCCACTAAAGCCATCGAATCATAAACAGAATCAATGGCTTCAGTATATATTTCTTTGCCTAATTACTCAGCCTCGTCCTTGCGGGCAGCCTTCTTCTTAGGCTGGTCCTTCTGCTCAGCAGCAGCCTTGTCGTCAGCCTTCTCAGCCTTGCGCTCCTCAAGAGCCTCAGCGATAGCACCGCAAACTGCAGTAAGGATAGCATCTACAGAATCCTTAGCATCGTCGTTAGCTGGGATAACGTAATCAACATTCTTAGGATCAGAGTTGGTATCTACGATACCGAACACTGGAATACCAAGACGGTTAGCCTCCTTAACAGCGATGTGCTCCTTCATTACGTCAACAACGAAGAGGGCTACTGGGAGACGGGCCATATCTGCGATAGAACCGAGGTTCTTCTCCAACTTAGCACGCTGGCGGCTTACCTGAAGCAACTCGCGCTTAGAGAGGTTAGAGAATGTACCATCGTTCAACAGACGATCGATGTTTGTCATTTTCTTAACTGCCTTACGGATTGTAGGGAAGTTGGTGAGCATACCACCAGCCCAACGCTCGTTTACGTATGGCATATTGATAGAAGCTGCCTTCTCAGCAACTACGTCCTTAGCTTGTTTTTTAGTAGCGACAAACAGGATCTTTCTACCTGTCTTGGCAATTGTCTTGAGAGCCTCAGCAGCCTCGTCGATCTTAGCGACAGTCTTGTTGAGGTCGATAATATGAATACCGTTACGCTCCATGAAGATGTAAGGAGCCATTGCTGGATTCCACTTGCGACGGAGGTGTCCGAAGTGGCAACCTGCCTGAAGTAACTGGTCAAAATTTGTTCTTGACATTGTTTTTTCTTTTTTAATTGTGTTTACTTTCTTTTTGAATCTAATGTTAGATCAGTCGATGAGTAGTCCCCGATTAATGAAATCTCACCGATTTAGATACTAAACTTTTTAGCTCAGCTATATATAATCTGTATATATATAATAAAATATGTATAAGATTAACGCTTGCTGAACTGGAAGCGACGACGAGCCTTTGGCTGACCTGGCTTCTTACGCTCTACAGCACGTGAGTCACGTGTCATGAAGCCTGCATCCTTCAAAGCCTTCTTATCGTTAGCGTCGATCTTAACGAGTGCGCGAGCGATAGCGAGGCGGAGAGCCTGGCTCTGACCGGTGAAACCACCACCGTCGAGGTTTGCCTTAATATCATACTTACCCTCAGCTTCGAGCAACTGCAATGGCTGCTTTACTACATAGCGAAGGATTGCTGATGGGAAATATGTCTCAATATCTTTCTTGTTGATTGTGATCTTACCGGTACCCTCTGTGAGGTATACACGAGCTACAGCGCTCTTACGGCGACCAATTGCATTAATTACTTCCATTCTACCTTAATTATTTATACTGGTTAATATCAATAGCCTTTGGCTGCTGTGCCTCGTGCTTGTGCTCTGTGCCATCGTAAATGAAGAGGTTGTCCATCAAAGAACGACCGAGAGGGCCCTTTGGCAACATACCCTTGATAGCGTGACGGAGGATCTTGTCCATTCCATCAGGACGCTTGCGCAACTCTGCTGGAGTGTTGAAGCGCTGACCACCTGGATAACCAGTGTAACGAGTGTAAACCTTATCTGTTTCCTTCTTACCTGTGAAAACTACCTTAGCGGCATTGATAATGATTACGTTGTCACCACAATCTACGTGTGGAGTGAAAGTTGGCTTGTACTTTCCGCGGAGCAATTTAGCAACCTTAGAGCAGAGGCGACCTACAACCTGGTCGGTAGCGTCGATTACGACCCACTCTTTCTTAGCTGTTTCCTTGTTTACGGAAATAGTCTTGTAACTTAATGTGTCCATTTTAAAATTTAAATTTACTACTAAAAAACGTTTTTAATCTTTTTTACTCACTATTCAGACAGGTGATTCACTAACCACATACCCCGGCCACAGGGCATGCTATTAACACACCATATCTTGGGGACTCTAAGCGTATCCCCGAAATAATCGGACTGCAAAATTACACATTTTTATTTGATTATGTGTAGGTTACGAGTTTTAACCCCAAACTTTTATAAATATTTAACTTAGTTTGCGCTTTTCTGCTTAGAATAAGCAAAAAAAGAGTGCATTGTTAACGGCAATGCACTCTTTTTTATTATATCAATTCCTTATCCAGGAAATATTATCTGATGAACAGCAGCTCACGATACTTTGGCAATGTCCAAAGTTCATCGGCTACGAGAAGCTCGAGCTTGTCTATCTGATAACGGATTTCCTCCATCTTTGGAGCTACCGTGTCGTGATATGCTACTGCCTTCTCGCGCTCACTCTCTATCTTGTTGGCTACCTTGCGGGCATCTACCAATGCCTCTACACCACGCTCAATTGCCTCGGTACGCTCGGCTATCTCACGGATAATCTTCACGTTGCGGGCTGTCAGCTTCTTGCCTTCCTCGCCACCGAAGATGTGAATCATGCCCTCTACATTCTTTGCCAGACGGCTCTGATAGTGGGTAGCCACAGGGATGATGTGGTTCATGCTCAGGTCGCCCATCACACGAGCCTCAATCTGAATCTTCTTGGTATAGGTCTCCCACTTCACCTCGTTGCGCGCCTTCAACTCGCTCTCGCTCATCACGTTGGTCTTGGCAAACATCTCGATGCTTTCCTTGTCCAGGTAACGGTCGAAGACCACTGGGCAGGATGCCTCGCAGTCCAAGCCACGCTTCTGAGCCTCTTCCTTCCACTCATCAGAATAGCCGTTGCCATCGAAGCGGATAGGCTTGCAGGTCTTGATATCCTCGCGTACAATATCTATAATAGCCGATGTCTGGTCCTCGCCCTTGGCAATCAAGGCATCCACGCGAGCCTTGAAATTTTCGAGAGCCTCAGCTACGGCAGCATTCAGTACGATGAGAGATGACGCACAGTTGGCCTCTGAACCTACGGCACGGAACTCGAAACGGTTTCCGGTGAAGGCGAATGGAGAGGTACGGTTGCGGTCGGTATTGTCAATCATCAGCTCCGGAATCTCAGGGATATCCAGCTCCATACCCTTCTTGCCAGCCAGGGCGAAGAGTTCTTCCTTGTCTGCCTTCTCGATATGGTCGAGCAGGTCGGTCAACTGCTTGCCGAGGAATGAAGAGATGATGGCTGGTGGTGCCTCGTTGGCTCCCAGACGATGGGCATTGGTAGCACTCATGATAGAAGCCTTCAGCAGTCCGTTGTGCTTATAGACACCCATCAGGGTCTCTACGATGAAGACCACGAAGCGGAGGTTATCCTCTGGTGTCTTGCCTGCTGCATGGAGCAGTACGCCGGTATCGGTGCAGAGACTCCAGTTGTTGTGTTTGCCCGAACCATTCACACCAGCGAATGGCTTCTCGTGAAGGAGCACACGGAAACCGTGCTTGTGAGCCACACGCTTCATCAGACTCATCAGGAGCATATTATGGTCTACGGCAAGATTGCACTCCTCATAGATAGGTGCCAGCTCAAACTGGTTTGGTGCCACCTCGTTATGGCGGGTCTTGCAAGGGATGCCGAGTTCAAGTGCCTGGATTTCAAGATCCTTCATGAAAGCCTGCACGCGCTCAGGGATTGTTCCGAAATAGTGGTCGTCCATCTGCTGGTTCTTCGCAGAGTCGTGTCCCATCAGGGTACGACCTGTAAGCATCAGGTCAGGGCGAGCCGAATAGAGACTCTCATCTACCAGGAAGTACTCCTGCTCCCATCCGAGATTGGTCTGCACCTTCTTCACCTGAGGGTAAAAATAGTGGCAAACCTCGGTAGCCGCCTCACTCAGAGTATGGAGCGAGCGGAGCAATGGAGCCTTGTAGTCCAAAGCCTCACCGGTATAAGATATAAAGATGGTAGGGATACAGAGGGTATCGTCGATGATGAACACAGGCGATGTTGGATCCCATGCAGAATAGCCACGAGCCTCGAAGGTGTTGCGGATACCGCCGTTAGGGAATGAGCTGGCATCAGGTTCCTGCTGGACAAGCAATTTGCCAGAGAATTCCTCAATCATACCACCCTTTCCGTCATGCTCCACGAAGGCATCATGCTTCTCGGCAGTACCTTCTGTCAATGGCTGGAACCAGTGAGTATAATGTGTTACCCCGTTTTCCTCAGCCCAGAGCTTCATGCCGGCAGCCACGGCATCAGCGATGGAACGGTCCAGACGAGTACCGTTGTCTATCACATCGATGAGTTTCTCATACACATCAGATGGCAGATACTTGTACATCTTCTGGCGGTTGAATACATACTTGGCGAAGTACTCCGAAGGGCGCACCTTGGGAGCCTCTACCTCTACAGGTCTTTTCTTAAAGGCCTCGGCTACAACCTCAAATCTCAAATTAGCCATTCTTTCTTTTATTATTAATTATAAGTTTGCGGGTGCAAAGTTACGAAAAAATGAGCAAATTGCTAGCGTTTGAGCGTATTTTTTATGCAAAATTCAAACTTTTCTTATTCATAAAGTGCCTTTTTCCTACATGGCGACGTAATCTTTCCTACGTCCTGACACAGAAACTCCTGCGTCGCCATGTAATTTCAAGGGCATTAGAAGAGAAAAAATCCCTTGCAACCACTAGAGTCGCAAGGGATTCACATTATCCACTTATCTATTTGTACCTTAAGGATTTATTGAAGATTGGAGGTAGGCAATTAGAAACGGTATACAACAAAGCTGTTTGGCTTCATCTTCACGTTCAATACATTGCCCTGAACCTGTGCATCTGATACTACAGGAACAACCACATTTTTATTGTCTATCTTGTTTTCTGCCTGAATATCGTCGGCATGGAGAACGGTTACCTTACCTGGGTTCAACTTCTTGATACCATTAAAGGTTACGTTGATTTCCTTTGCCTCGTTAGAGGTATTGGCAATCTTCACGATGTAGCTCTTGGTAGCCTTGTCGAAGCAAGCGGTGGCATAGAGACCATTCTCGCCTGCTACAGCCTTGCCGTTCTCGGTAAGTTTCAACACATTGGTACCCTTGTTCTCGCCGTAGAGCTGCTGAACATAGTAGTTGGCAGAACGGACAGAGCTGAGGTTATCGAACCAGATGAGGTCCGGACGCCACTGCCATCCCTCTACATGAGCGAAGAGAGGTGCATAGGTAGCCTGATAAACCACATCGGCATTGCGCTCCAAACCGGTCATGAAAGCTGCCTCAGAAAGGGCTGCCTCCCAAGAGTTTGGATCATTCTCGGCATGAGCAGCATACTCGCCGGCAAAGACCTTAGGACCCTTGCGGTCGTACTTGTCGTAACGGCTGGCATTGCTGCGGAACCACTCAGGGCTCTTGTAGTAATGCTCATCCACCATGTCTACGCCCAACTTGCGCATCTGCTCCCAACCGTAGTCGAAGTCCTTGCCATCAGCAGATGGACCTGATGAACCGCAGATCTTGATCTTTGGATACTTGGCATGAATCTGCTCCATGAACTTCTGCAGACGCTCAGGGTACATAGGTCCCCACTGCTCATTACCGATACCAATCTGCTTCAGATTGAATGGTGCTGGATGACCCATATCAGCACGGAGCTTACCCCACTTAGAGGTAACAGGACCATTGGCAAACTCGATGAGGTCGAGTGCATCGTCGATATAGCTCTGGAGATCCTTGACTGCTACATGTGCATTAGGATCCTTATCATCGTTCTGATACTGGCAAGCCAGACCTACAGAGAGAATAGGCAATGGCTCAGCACCAATCTTCTCTGAAAGGAGGAAATACTCATAGAAGCCCAAGCCCAATGACTGATAGTAGTTAGGGAAAAGGCGATGAGGGAAGGTATCTCTCCAGCGGTTCTCGTTCAGAGGACGGTTCTCAGGAGCACCCACAGAGTTCTTCCACTCATAACGGGTATCGAGGTCGGTTCCCTCTACGATACATCCGCCAGGGAAACGGAAGATGCCTGGCTTCAAGTCAGTCAAATCCTGTACGAGGTCGGCACGGAGACCATTCCAGTTGTCCTCAGGGAAGAGAGAGATATGGTCGAGATCTACGCTCTCAGAACCCTTCTCCAGATATACTCGCATCAAACCCTTGGCATCGGTCTGAGGAGAAGTAAGGGTAGCAGTAAGCTTCTGCCATTTATTATTGGTGATGTTGATGACCTGCTTGGCAATGACATCATTCTTTGAATTGACGAGTTCTACGCGAATCTTGCCCTGCTTGCCATCGATGAGATGAAGACGGCCATATACGGTGAAATCGTACTTCATATCCTTCTTCAAGCCCATGCCGAAGAAGCCACGGTTCTCAAGACCAGTCTGCTTCTCACGTGCGCCTGCGCTCTCAAGTGTCACATAATGAGGATTGCGGTCGAAGGCAGGTTTTACGTCGCTGAGGGTTACATTTCCGAATGTATTCCATCCCATCAGGCGCTGTGGGAATTCGAAGGAACGGTTCTCTACCATCTCTGCATAGAGTCCACCATCGGCACCGAAGTTGATATCCTCGAAGAAGATACCATACATGGTAGGCTGGATTTCTGCTCCAGGCTTGTTGGCCTGAACAGTAAACTGATGCTGTGCGAAAGCTCCGAGTGAAGACATCGCCAGCAATGCTGCTGCGAAAAATTTTGCTTTTCTCATATTGTTCGTTATTGTTTTATTTTTAGGCTGTACCTACACTTTTCCGTGATAGGTGGTGCAAAGATAAAAAAATCCACCCCGAATGAGGTGGATTTTCTGTTTAAATATATTGGATTTTCGTACAAATCCCTGCTTTTCTACTATTTATCTAATGGAATGAGCACGAAAGTGAAGTTCTTATCGCCATAATGGAGGCGATACTTCTCCAAAGGCCATGCACCCCAAGAGTTCTCACCAGCCACACCAGAATGCTCTGCATCGAGGAAGAGATTGGTGAATTTTGACTTCTTCAGGTTGAAACTGTGGCGCTGATCCTTGTCATCACCATCATCCAGTTCTTCTGTGTCGAAGTGGATAGCGGAAGCATAGAATGGCTTGCAGCTCTTCACCTTGAATCCGAAGCCGGAAGCATCGGTCTGATTCCACCAGCGCATATCGCCCTTGGTTCCACTCTCCTGTGGACGGATGTATGGGAAGTACTGGTTGTCGGCATCATCGCTGTAGATTCCGATGCGCATGCAGTCCTCACGGTCAGAATAGTTCTCGATAGGACCACGGCCGTAATACTGGCTCTTGTCCATATCGTATGGCAACTGCATCAGCATACCGAAACGGAACAGATCGCTGACCTTGGCATCATCAGAAGCATCAAACTCCTGGCTTACCTTCATCGCACCGGTATTAGGCATGATGAGATATTCTATTTCCAGCTCGCCCTTCACCTCTGGCATCTCATAGGTTGCACAGATGCTGATGGTGTTTGCCTTCTTATCCTTTTCAACAGCTACACCCTTCAGGTTCATGACAGGGTTCTTCCAAACCTGGAACTTTTTCTGCAGGCCGGCACCGAAATCATTATCGGTAGGAGCACGCCAGAAGTTTGGCTTCAGGGTACCACCCTCGCCGAGGAGCGACTTGCCACGATAGGTATATTCAGAGATGAGACCGGTGGTACGGTTCACCTTCACGGTCAGATCAGGAGTAGTAACGGTGATATCCTGCTCGCCCTTCTTGTCGATGAGCTTAGCCTTCACCTTCTTGCCATCCTGAGCCTTAGCCATGTTTTCTGCACAATGACCGCAGCACTTCTTCTCCTTCACCGCCAGCTGGGCATAAGCCACAATCTGACCAGCCTCCATCAGAGGTTCAGCCTTCTTCAGACGGAAATCGATGTTGAGGAACACCTCCTTGCCCTTTACCTTAGAAAGGTCGTAAGGGATGGTGAAGTTCTTGGTCTGCTGGGCAGCTACATCGATATCAGCGATGGTACCGTTCTGAGTCTCCACGCCATCCTCAATGAGGCTCCATGCCAAGGCATAGTTGCTCAAATTGCGGAAGAAGTTCTCATTGTATACACTTACTTCACCCTTCTCTGCATTCACCATCTTAGCCCAGATGTTCTGATACTGGTAGGCAACCTCGTAGGCATGAGGATTGAGCTGACGGTCAGGACCGATGATACCATTGCAGTTGAAGTTGTTGTCGCTAGGGTCGTAATTGTTATAATCGCCACCGTAGCAATATTCTATCTTGCGGAGCTCTTCATTGCTCATCTTCTCAGGATTCTTGATGGTCATCGGCTTCAATACCTTGCGGTGCAAGCCCTGGTCAACGAAATCCCAGTCGAAACCACCCTGGAGGATAGGATACTTGCGAATCAGAGCCCAGTAATCCTTCAGGTTACCGCCTGAGTTACCCATGGTATGGTTGTACTCGCACTGGATGAGCGGCATCGGACTGTTAGGGTCCTTCGCATACTTTTCACAAGCACTTACAGGATAGTACATAGGGCAGAAAATATCGGTACCCTCGCCTCTGCGAGCCTGCTCATACTGAACCGGACGGCTCTGGTCCTGGCTCTTGACCCACTTGTAAGCCTGCAGGAAGTTATCGCCCATCACAGTCTCATTACCCAAACTCCAGGTTACGACACTAGGATGATTGAAGTACATGGAAACATTGTGCTGGTTGCGCTCCATAATCTGCTTGGCAAACATCGGTTTCTTGGCAGCTGCATCATCACCATACTGGAAACCGTGACTCTCCTGGTTAGCCTCTGCTACCACATAGATACCATACTCATCGCAGAGTTCGTACCAGCGTGGATCATCAGGATAGTGGCAGGTACGGACAGCGTTGATATTCAGGCGCTTCATAATCTTGATGTCCTGAATCATGCGCTCCATGCTTAATACATAACCTCCATCAGGGTCAATCTCATGACGGTTGGCACCCTTGATGAGCACAGGCTGACCGTTGACAAGGAACTGCTTGTTCTTGATTTCCACCTTGCGGAAACCAACCTTGACAGGAGTCATGCTAGCCGCCTTCATAGCGTCCTTCTTCTGAGCACCCATCAGGGAAACCTGCAGGGTATATAAATAAGGTGTCTCAGCACTCCACTTCTGAGGATTAGCTACCTGCAGAGAGAAATTGGCAGTACCGTTCTTTGCCACGCCGGTAGTGGTTGCTACCTGCTTGCCGTCCTTATCGAAGAGGGTGAAGACTAGCTTGCCGTTACCCTTTACCTTGGTAGAGATATTGAGCACACCATCCTTGTAGTTGTTTACTAGGTCAGGAGTAACACGGATATCCTCCAAATGCAACTGGGCATCGCGGGCAAATAGATAGCTTTCACGAGCCACACCACTCAAGCGCCAGAAGTCCTGATCCTCATCCCAGGAACCATCGCACCAGCGGAAGGTCTGGAAGGCAATCAGATTCTTGCCTTTCTTCAGATAAGGAGTGATGTCAAACTCGGCAGCTACCTTGCTATCCTCTGCATAACCGGCAAACTTGCCGTTTACATAGAGATAGATGTTGGAAGTAACGCTACCGAAATGAGCTACAACCTGCTTGCCATCCCAGTTGGCAGGGATGTCGATGATACGGCGGTAAGAACCTACATGGTTGTCCTTGGTAGGAACTGCTGGTGGCTGCTGGTCAAAATGTCCGCGCCAGCCAAAGCCTACGTTCACATATTCCGGATTACCGAATCCGTTCATCTCCCAGTTGCCTGGAACATTCATGGTCTTCCATTTGGAATCATCAAGATCTTCCTTGTAGAAGTCGGTAGGACGCTGGTCTGCATTAGCCACCCAGTTGAACTTCCAGGTTCCGTCGAGCGAAAGGAAATACTTGCTCTCCGTCTTGTTCATGTGCAGGATATCCTTGCTCACGATCTTACCGTCTTTCTCTGAAACCCAGTCATCTGCCGGATAGGTGAAGAAATTGGTGTGCAACGGAAAACGATTGATGGCATTCACCTGAAGGTCGTGCCATTCTGTGTAAGTTGGCTGTTGGATGGTCGTCTTATTCAACGCCTTAATGGCAGTCTTCGGTTTGGTTGCACCAAAGGTTGACATTGCTAATCCTGCCAAACTCAATGTTACGAACAGTCTCTGTTTCATGTTTGTTAGTTATTTATACATTAGATTGAAATTACACCTTATTATATATAGGCTATTCTATACCTTATTATATATAGGCACATCCTGGAGCATCTTATATGTCTCCATGTTGCCGGTAGCCTCAGCTAAGCAACTGCAAATATATGAAAATTAAGTTAGAAACAAGCAGAACGACCGTTTTTTTATTGTTTTTTCAACACCGGAGCACCATTTTCCCAAGAAATAGGTACCCACAAGTGTCTGCTGTAATCAAGTGTTTTGGGTTCCACATGTCTGCCATGAACACATAGTCAGCACCATGAAACATCTTCTTTTATGCTGCAGTTTCCACCTTTAAAGGTAGCCATACCATCATAGAAAGGCATATAAATATATAAAACTTTTTCAATATCCGCTAAAAGAAAATGACAAAAAAGTTTGGTGTTTCCAAAAAAATGCATTACCTTTGCCATCATAAAATAAACAACGAAACGACATAAAAATTATGATGACAATCGAAGAATACAGAGCAGCCATCTTGCAGGCTTTGCTCGATACTAAGAACGAGGACGGCACTCCAGCCATTACTCCAAGGGAAGCACAGGAAGCACTAAACGGATTTACCGACGATGAGTTGCAAGACGGAATCCTATGGAATTCGCCAGAAGACGTGGCATCAATTATCCTTGAGGGATAAATCACAGAAGTTATATTCAGCTACCAACAATAAGAATAGGAGCAAAGATCCTTTTTGCGGGGTCTTTGCTCCTATTCCCATTTATACTTCCAGTTCTTCCCTTTAAAGACAGTCTTCAACAGCCCCGCAATACTTCATTTCTGTTGCAAAAGCAATAAAAAACTAAAGAATGCGACAAAAAACAAAAGAATGTGCAATTTTTCTTTCACAATTCAATTATTATTTGTAAATTTGCAGCCGCATAAACGGAAAGGGAACTTGCAAATCCCTCTTCAATTAGTTTAAAAAGATAATTTTACCGGTAAAAAAGATATATTAAATAATGAAGATAGAAAACGAAATCATCAGCTCGGTCATCGCTGCGGTGAAGGAGCTTTATGGTCAGGACGTACCTGAGAAGATGGTAGCCCTGCAGAAGACCAAGAGTAATTTCGAAGGTAACCTTACCCTCGTCGTATTCCCATTCCTCAAAATGTCGAAGAAAAAGCCTGAGGATACAGCACAGGAAATCGGCGAATACCTGAAGAAAAACTGCGCTAATGTTATCGCAGACTTCAACGTGGTTAAGGGCTTCCTCAACCTTTCTATCGCTCCTGCCGCTTGGGTAGGACTCTTGAATACCATCAACGCTGACCCTAAGTTTGGTGAGAAGCCAGTTACTGAGAACAGTCCGCTCGTCATGATCGAGTACTCTTCTCCTAACACCAACAAGCCTCTCCACCTCGGTCACGTGCGCAACAACCTCCTCGGCTGGTCATTGGCCCAGATTATGGAGGCTAACGGCAACAAGGTAATCAAGACAAACATCGTGAACGACCGTGGTATCCACATCTGTAAGTCTATGCTCGCCTGGCTCAAGTGGGGCAATGGCGAAACTCCTGAAACTTCCGGCAAGAAGGGCGATCACCTCATCGGCGACTACTATGTAGCCTTCGACAAGCACTATCGTGAGGAAATCGCAGAGCTCAAGGCTCAGTATATGAAGGAGGGCATGGACGAGGAAGCTGCCACAGAGAAAGCTAAGGTAGAGGCTCCGCTGATCAAGGAGGCTCACGAGATGCTCGTAAAGTGGGAGAACAACGACCCTGAGGTTCGTGCTCTCTGGCAGAAGATGAACAACTGGGTTTACGCTGGCTTCGATGAGACTTACAAGATGATGGGTGTAAGTTTCGACAAGATATATTATGAGTCAAATACTTACCTCGAGGGTAAGAAGAAGGTAGAAGAAGGATTGGAGAAGGGTCTCTTCTTCCGCAAGGATGATAACTCTGTTTGGGCTGACCTCACCAACGAGGGTCTCGACCAGAAGCTCCTGCTCCGTTCTGACGGAACTTCTGTTTATATGACTCAGGACATCGGTACTGCCGATCTCCGCTTCAAGGACTTCCCTATCGACAAGATGATTTACGTAGTAGGTAACGAGCAGAACTACCACTTCCAGGTGCTCTCTATCCTGCTCGACCGTCTCGGTTTCAAGTGGGGTAAGGACTTGGTTCACTTCTCTTACGGTATGGTAGAGTTGCCTAACGGTAAGATGAAGAGCCGCGAGGGAACCGTAGTAGATGCTGATGACCTGATGGCAGAGATGATTAAGGATGCTCGCCAGACAAGCGATGAGCTTGGCAAGTTCAAGGACATGAGCGAGGAAGAGCGCCAGGAGATTTCACGCATCGTGGGTCTCGGAGCGTTGAAGTACTTCATCCTCAAGGTAGATGCCCGCAAGAACATGCTCTTCAACCCAGAAGAGAGTATCGACTTCAACGGCAATACAGGTCCTTTCATCCAGTATACCTACGCTCGTATCCGCAGCATCATGCGCAAGGCAGCAGCCGAGGGCATCAAGATTCCTGCTGAGTTGGGCGCAGATGCTCCTATCAACGAGAAGGAGATTGACCTCATCCAGAAGATGAACGACTTCGCAGCAGCCGTAGCCGATGCCGGCAACAACTACAACCCTGGTGGTATTGCTAACTACTGCTACGAGTTGACCAAGGAGTTCAACCAGTTCTATCACGACTACAGCATCCTGAATGCTGAGAGCGAGGCAGAGAAGATTACCCGTCTGGTTCTTGCAGCCAACGTGGCAAAGATCCTGAAGAATGGTATGTCTCTGCTCGGCATCGAGGTTCCAGAAAGAATGTAATATATACATAAGATATAATAACCTACAATTTAAAAATAAAAAAATATTGACTATTTGACATAATGAGCATGGCCCTGGAGCTCGACTCCAAGGCGCATGCTCATTTCAGTTTTAGCCAATCCTTTTTGTTTTCCAACCCCAAAAAGAAAAAATATGAATAAAATGCCCGTAAATCCTCCTTCATGGAGAAACGATACAGTCTTGCCTCTACCCAACGAGGTAGTAGCCAACGCTTGGGCTGTGGATGCCGCCTGTTCCGGCAATCCCGGTCCGATGGAATACCAATGCATCGACCTTCAGACCGGTGCCCAGGTTTTCCATTATGGTCCTATCCACGGCACCAACAACATCGGCGAGTTTCTCGCCATCGTCCACGCCCTCGCCCTGATGCAGCAGAAGGGCATTACCGACAAGATAATTTATAGCGACAGCGTGAATGCCCAGCTCTGGGTAAGCAAGAAACAATGCAAGACCAAACTGGAGCGCACTCCCCAGACCGAACAGCTCTACCAGGTCATCGCCCGAGCCGAGAACTGGCTCCGCACCCACCCCATCAACATACCTATTATAAAATGGGAAACGAAGAAATGGGGCGAGATTCCAGCCGATTTCGGAAGAAAGGGATAAGTTTTTACAGCCTTAGCGCTTCGGATTCTTTTTGTAATTTTACCGTAGTATTAATCTTGTTTTTTAAAAGAAATAATATGAGATTTTATACAGAAGAAGATATATTAGATAAGCATATAGGCAAGATAGGAAGTCCTCATCGTGATCAATTTGAGAATGAAATCAACAGATTCTTAACCAAAGAGACCACCAAACTCCCAGATTGTTCTTGCTGATTCAGTAAGCATCACCTTTAGATAGACAGTTTAAGAAATAAACGAAGCTATCATCAAAATACTCTTCACTCTTCACCTTTCGGCCGGAAACCCCTGTGTTTATCGGCATTCCGAGGGGTGAAGAGTTGTTTTTATCTCTTCACCCACTCTTCACCACTCTTCACCTTCAGAAACGGAAACAGAGGCGAAAGACTGATAGGTGGATTGCAAATCTGCCAGAACTGAAGGGTGAAGAGTGGTGAAGAGTAGGTGAAGAGTGCCCGAATACTCTTCACCCCTCAGAATGCCGATAAACACAGGGGATTCGGGGCTTTTGGTGAAGAGTGAAGAGTATTTGGCAGGAAGCCTATACGAAAACAAAATAAAGGAGGTTTCGATAACTGTTCAAGTAAAACAGCCGACTAGCGACACTTGCGCTAGTCGGCTGTTTGCAGTTTGCCAGTTGGCTGTTTATATTTTGCCAGTTGGCTATTTCCGGTTCTCGCATCAATCATCGCAAGTACTTACATCGACTATCGTAAGTACTTGCGTTAAAGAACGATATCAGTTATTTAAACAAATCATCCATTGTAACGACACTTTGTACCCGACCGGCATATTCGTTGAACTTAAGCCCATAAGTAGTAACCAATGTAAGATGCAAGGAACTCCTGCATTTCGTTTCTTCAGCAAACGTACTCAGTTTATGGCGCAGATTCTTGTCATAAGCAGCATTAATGGAGAAATCATCCTCACAGAATTTCATTTCACAAACATTGATGATACGGTCGGCTCTGTCAATAATCATATCTATCTGCGCACCATCTTTCTCTTTTCTGCTTTTCCAGGGACTCACCTCTGTCTGCACTCCACTAATACCGAGCGCCTGCTTGATTTGTGGCAGATGATAATAGCAAAGCGATTCAAAGGTAAAACCTCGCCATGCTGTCAGCTCAGGTGTCAGCAGGTTGTCTTGCCAGAAATGTGGATTGGTCGTCTTTCTGCCATCAATAAATGACAAATAGAATTTGCTGTAGAAATCTGTCAGACGGAAATATACCTCACGCTTGGGATAATCATACTTAACATACGATGTTATGAAATCACTCACTTCGAGTGATTTTAATGTAGCAGAAAGCCCCCCGCCATTAGGTATTTTTGTAAGCGAAACGATTTTTTTTCGCGTATATCCCTGTCTTTTTTGAGCCAGAAGGCGCACGATAGTCATGCAATCCTCCGCATTAGTAAAGAGAGAAGAATAGAGGCGGTCGAACTCTAAACCGAGTTTGGCTGCAGGTTCGAAGAAAAGCCTGTCCATATTCTGAGCCAGACTTTTGCCTTTCTGCAGCATGGAAATATAATAAGGAATGCCACCTGTAGCCATATAACATTGTATCTGGTCGAACTTAGACATCACGATGTTGTTAGCCTGATAGTATTCTTCGCATTCGCCCAACGTAAACGGGCGCAACTTGATTTCATCAGTTGTGCGATCAAACAAACCGCCTTTGTTGTTTAATAGCTTGTCTGAAATCCATGACGTGGCAGAGCCGCAGACGATAAGCATGATATTCTGCTTTCCTGCAGCCCATCCATTCCAAAAATGCTCTAATGCTGTAACAAATCCCGAGCGGGGAGTGTCAAGCCATGGCAATTCATCTATGAATATCACCTGACGTTTGTCTGCATCTTGCTCTTCCAAGAGATTGATGAGTGCATCAAAAGCTTCGAGCCAAGAGGATGGCACCTTCTTACCCTTGCTGCCATAGCGAACAAGACTGGAGTAAAAGCTAGTCAACTGTTGCTCCATTATTTTTTGACCACTCAACTCGTAAGGAGATAAACCCGTATGGTAAAAGCTCATTTTATCCTGAAACAATTCTCTTACGAGAAAGGTTTTTCCGACCCTTCTTCTACCATATATTACTGCAAAAACAGGTTTATTTTCCTTGTAAAGATCCAGGAGTTCCTTACTCTCCTGCTTTCTTCCGATAATTTTCTGTGCCATAATCTTTGCGTTTATTTTGCTGCAAATATACAAAAAATATCGTTTCGAGCAAAATAAACGTACGCTATTTTGCTCGAAATGGGGTAAAAATACCATTTCGAGCAGAATTTACTTAGCATTTGCGAACCGATACTTCACTTTCGCCATCGGATAATTTATCGTTCAGACAGCAGATGAATATCAATTTCTAATCATAAATTATTTATCCAACACACTTAAATTCTGATAGAACCAGACGTTCATCTGATTGGCTCCACGATGATTCCAAGCATAGTAAGGAATCAGAGTCAACACATCGTTCTTGACAGATACGCCATTGGCACCCTCTTCCAGAATCTGGGCATCAGCCTTGATGGCCTTGACAGAGAAGGCTGGAGCACCCTTGGTCTCGGTGTTCTGAATGCTGTAGTTATCCACCACAGAGAAGGCAGGCTTCTTGGCCATGACGGCACGGAGCACTGGCTCGTTCTGATTATCCACAGCCTCAGCGCAATATACCAATGGTCCACGCTCTACGGCAACCTTACCCTTATCATCTGCTACCTTACCGTTAGCTACAACTGTACGGATAGGCATATCAAAATGGATGCGGATTACATCGCCCTTCTTGATGTTATTGACAGGGAGATAACCCTTGTTGGCATCGAGATCAGCCTCCACAGCCTTGCCGTTTATGGTTACTGTGTAAGCAGGCTTCTCGGCATCGCTATACTTGTAAAGATCGCTAGGTACTACCTGGTTGCGAACCCATCCAGGAATACGGACCAGAAGGTTGGCATTCTTCACACCGCTCTTCTTCACAGCAATCTTGATATCGCCGTTCCAAGGATACTCGGTAGTTTCCTCCAGAACCACATCCTTGCCATTCACCTTGATGGTAGATGTATTACCGGCAAAGAGGTTTACATAGATATTGTTGTCCTTCACGCCATAGAGATAACCCGGAACAGAAGGGATGAAGCGGCACAAGTTACTTGGGCAGCAGGCACATCCGAACCAAGGCTGGCGGGTGGTGTTGCCATCGGCATTAAACTTATACTTGCCATCGCTTGACAATGGGTTTGGATAGAAGAATCTGCCACCATCCATGCTCATACCCGAGATGACACCATTATATAAGGTACGCTCCATACAGTCGATATACTTGCTCTCGCCGTGAAGCAGGAACATACGTTCGAAGAGGTAAACCATAGAGATGGCTGCACAGGTTTCATTATAGGCAGTCATGTTTGGCAACTCATAGTTCTCGCCGAAAGCTTCACCTGCATGACGGGCACCTACACCACCCGTAAGATAGTACTTCTTGCCAACGATGTTTTCGAAAATGCGGTCGATGACCTTCATATAGGCAGAATCCTTGGTCAGGGCTGCCACATCGGCAATACCGGCATACATATAGCCGGCACGAACAGCATGACCTACCGCCTCTTTCTGCTCCAGGATAGGAGCCTGGCTCTGAGAATATGGGTTGCGGATATGGGTCTTGCCACGATAGTCGAGCAGATACTTAGCCTCATCCAGATACTTCTTCTCACCGGTCAAGGTATAGAGACGAGCCAAAGCCATCTCTGCAATCTGGTGTCCCGGAACGATGGTAGCCTGTCCTGGTTTAGGTCCCACCTCCTTTACCACGCAATCAGCATAACGCTTGGCGATATTCAGGAACTTGGTGCTACCGGTAGCCTGATAGTGAGCGCAGGCTGCATCTACCATGTGACCGAGGTTGTAAAGTTCGTGGCTCGCCTCCTCGTCCTTGACCCAACGCTTATTTCCCGACCACTGGTGTGGATGCTTCGGGTTGATGGTACGGGCGGTATAGAGATAGCCATCTGGCTCCTGTGCCGCAGCTACCACATCGAGCACGCTGTCGATGTAAGCCTTCAACTTTTTGTTCGGATAAGTCTGGAGGATGTAGCTGGCACCTTCGATGGTCTTATAAACATCGGTATCATCGAAAGAAAAGCCCATGAACTTGCTCACATCCCACTCCTTGGTATCCAATCCCGGGTGGTTAGGATGCTGCAAGGTATAGGCAGCCATATCGAAGTTCTTGTAACGGTGCTCGCTTTCGCACTTGCTGAAAGCCAATGGCACGGTTACTTCTCGGGCAGCCTTCAAGCGGGCACCCCAGAAAGTATTCTGTGAAATCTTCACACTGGTGAAAGGAACCTGAGTAAATGGATAACCATTGCCCAATGTCTTTGCATTCTTCGCCATGGTTGGCACAACTACGGCTGCCGAAAGCAATACTACTGAAACTAATCTCTTCATTTTCAAATAGGTTTTATTAATTTAATATTATTGTTTGTTATTTCAGTTGCAAAGATAAGAAAACTTTCCGACTATAGTGTATAATAAACAATAAAAAACAGGTAATTATCAGTCAAACACCTATATTTATATCATATTTAACGCTTTTTTTTGTTACAATCGTTTTTTTATCTTACCTTTGCAGTCAAATTAGAAATACAATAATATATCAAATATGAATCATCTTCCATACCGTGCCATCGCCCTTGATCTGGATGGCACCCTGACCAACCACGACAAGGTGGTTACCCCGAAAACCCGCGAAGCGCTGCTCCAGGCAGAAGCCGAGGGTGTTGTTATCATCCTTGCTTCAGGCAGACCGACCTACGGCATCGAACCGGTGGCGGAATGCCTGGAACTGGATAAGCGAGGCGGATACATCCTATCTTATAATGGCGGCAACATCGTGAATGCCAAGACTGGCGAAAAACTCTTCGCCCAGTTCCTGCCTGATGAGGTGATACCTATATTATATAGGTACGCGAAGGAGAAGAACCATGCCCTGCTGGGATATGCCGGCAACGAGATTATCACCGAGATGCCCGACGACCAGTATGTGAAGGAAGAATCGCGTATCAACAAGATGAACATCCGAAAGGTAGAAAACCTGTTCGAAGCCCTGGAGCCTCACCCTACCAAGCTCCTCATGACAGGCGACCCGGCAGATATGCTCAAGGCAGAAAACGAGCTTTCTGAGATTCTGGGCGACAGGATGGACATCTTCCGTTCAGCCCCATTCTTCCTGGAACTGGTTCCCAAAGGCATCGACAAGGCAAAGTCCCTGCTCCGCCTTCTGTCGAAAATCAATCTCACCCCAGCCGATATGATTGCTTTCGGAGATGGCTACAACGACTTGAGCATGCTGAAACTGGCAGGCATGGGTGTAGCCATGCAGAATGCAGCACCAGAGGTTAGAGCCGAAGCCGACTACATCACGCTTTCCAATGAAGAAGATGGCATAGCTGCTGCTTTGGAACATTTCTGTAAAAAGGATTTTTAAAAGTAAAAAGGCTTTTTAAAAGTAAAAAGGTAAAAAAGTAAAAAGGTAAAAAGAAACTAGGGAGATTATACCCCGCTAGGCTTTTTTACCTTTTTACTTTTTTACCTTTTTACTTTTCAACAATCAGTCCCCCCTTAGGCTGCATGACTACCTTCAGGTTTCCCTTCTTATCCACCTTTACGGTCTTCATCTGCGATACTGGCCAGAGAGCCTTCTTGTCCTTGCTGGCTGTTTCATGATAATAGGTAACGCTCTTGCCGGCAAGCATTGGCAGATTCAGGGTGAGCTTCATCACCTGGTCGGTGCCGTTCAAACCGGCAACATACCATTTATCACCATGGCGACGGGCAACAACGGCATATTTTCCAGGATAACCGGCGATGAACTTAGTCTCATCCCAGGTTGTAGGAACGCTCTTCAGGAAATCAATCTCGTGCTGAGGAAGCTCAGAGAGATTGTTCGGATAGATGGCGATACATTGGATAGCTGCCTGGTTCATGATAGCCGAAGCCATCTCGAAAACATCAGTAGTATAACGGCGATGACGACTCTTGTTATCCTTGGAGAGATACTTGTTCATGATGGTACCACCCCAATCCATCGCACCCACGGCATTGCGGCAGAATGGATGCATGGTCAGTTCAAAAGCCTCCTGCTTGGCATGATAATCAGAGAAGAATACATTCTCTGAAGCCAGTACAGCCTCACTGGATACATAGTTTGGATACATACGTTCCCAACCTCTTGGCAGGGTGCAACCATGGAAGATAACCTGAATGCCATAATCGTTGGCATCGCTGAGGATGTCTTCATACTGCTGCATGGTATGCTGCTTGTCGCCACCGAAGAAATCTACCTTGATACCCTTGATGCCGATGCTCTTCATCCAGGCCATCTCCTTCTTACGGGCCACGATGTTATCCATGATGCCACGAGGACCCTGAGGTGCATCGTTTGCCACACCATTAGAGTTATACCAGAGCATCAGACTCACATTCTTGCTCTGCGCATACTTGCTCAACTCTGCTATCTTGTCTCTACCAATCTGGGTATCCCAGAGCGCATCAACCAGCACATATTCATATCCCATGGTAGCAGCCAGGTCGATGAACTGCTTCTGGTCGTTATAGTTGCAGGATTCATCCTGCCAGATGAGCCAACTCCAGGCATACTTGCCTGTTCCGTATTTCTGGGAAGCCTCGAATCTAGGCTCCACCACATCGTATGGAATGGTGGTCTCTACCAGAGGCTTCAAATCAGAACCCACGGTAATGGTACGCCAAGGAGTGGAACCCGGAAGGATGAAGGTGCCCGATGTAGAACCGATGCCATCTGCCTCCTTCTCCATTGGGAAGGCGATCTGATAACCCTTGGCTGCATCGTAATCGCTGATGTGACAACCCGGATAGTTGCCGTGAGTACCCGTCTCGCTGACCAATACCCAGCCATCGCCGCCTACCTTGAAGAGGCAAGGGAAAGTATAGCCATGACCATAACCCGACTTGGCTGTAAGAGGCTGATCCACCTTATAATCTTCTTCATAACTTGGTTTGGTTCGGGCAAAACCGATGAGCGGCTCCGACTGTGGACAGAGGTAAGTGGTGGTTACCTTCGGCAGATTGAAGGCTGTCTTCTCCTCATTCACGATGAGATGCTGAGCCTTCAGTTGATCAAAAGTATAACGGAATGCCACGTCATTGTTGCTTACATTGAAGGTAACCGTCATCGGCTGCTTCTTACCGTTGATGTATGTCACGTTGAGCTGGTTGGCATGATAATCTACATGCGAAAACTTGGCGGTGCGGAGGTCATAGCTCTTCTCCACCTTTATCTCATTCTTTCCCTGATAGGTCAAGCCCTGACTGAAATCGCCTACATTGGCAAGGAGACCGAGCTGTGATTCCTCCATCATTCGCTTGCCTGCATAATCGATGGAATAATAGAGTTTGCCATCGCGATCTTCCACCACGACATTCAACTTACCATCAGGAGAAGTGATGGTATTCTTTTCGGCATAGGCACCAATGCTAGCCAACAATGCCAGCGCTACTGCTAAAACGTTTTTCTTCATTTCCAGATAAAAGTAATTAGTTTATTTGTTACTATGTTTTTATGCCGCAAAGTTAAGCAATATTATCGAATAAACAAAAATTTAACCGAATTATTTTGTATTTTCTTCAAATAATAGTAACTTTGCACGAAATAAACTATACACATATCAGCAGTTATGTTACAACTTGACAATTTCTATAAGGCTCGCTTCGTGCTGAGCAAGGTAATAAGAAAGACTGAGTTGGTTCACACGCCAAGAATCAACCCAGAGAGTGATGTTTATTTGAAACCAGAGTGCCTGCAGAAGACCGGTTCGTTCAAGATTCGTGGTGCTTACTATAAGATTTCACAACTCACCGATGAAGAAAAGGCAAAGGGTGTGATAGCCTGTTCGGCGGGCAACCATGCACAGGGTGTAGCGCTGGGAGCTACAGCCATGGGCGTCAAGAGCCTCATCTGTCTGCCAGAAGGCGCTCCTATCTCTAAGGTCGAAGCTACCAAGCGACTGGGTGCTGAAGTCTGTCTGGTACCTGGCGTTTACGATGATGCCTACCAGAAGGCGCTGGAACTGAGAGATGAGCATGGCTACACCTTCGTACATCCTTTCGATGATGAGAATGTCATCGCTGGGCAGGGCACCATCGGATTGGAAATTATCGACCAGCTGCCTGATGTAGAGGCTGTAGTAGTGCCTGTTGGCGGCGGCGGTCTGATTTCGGGTGTGGCTTTCGCCATCAAATCGTTGAATCCGCATGTAAAGCTATATGGCGTTCAGGCTGAAGGAGCAGCAAGTATGGTACAGAGTCTGCACGATCATAAACAGGAGAAGTTGCCTTCTGTAGCGACCGTTGCTGATGGTATTGCCGTAAAGGAACCGGGCAAGATTACTTTTGAAACCTGCTCCAACTATGTTGACGAAATCGTAACCGTAAGCGAGGATGAGATCTGTGCAGCCATCCTGAAACTCATAGAGAGTGAGAAGATGGTAGCCGAAGGTGCCGGTGCGGCTAGCGTGGCAGCAGTAATGTACAACAAGGTTCCGGTGAAGGGCAAGAAAACCATCTGCGTGGTAAGCGGCGGTAACATCGACGTAACCATCCTGAACCGCGTCATCACCCGTGGTCTTGCCAAGAGCGGCCGTCTCTGCACCATCGAGATGGAACTGGATGACAAACCGGGCGAATTGGTAGAGGTCTGCTCTGTTATCGCCGGATTGGGCGGTAATATCACCGGTGTTCACCACGACCGTTCTGCCAACCGCAACAAGGTGAATGCCTGCGTGCTCCGCCTCACCATGGAGACTCGCGACGAGGAACACGTAAAAGAAATCAAGGAGGCTTTGGAATCAAAGGGATTCCATCTCTGGATAGTATAACCGTGCAGAGACTTACAAAAATCCATAAAATATAAAAAGAGGGTGCGCCGTCAGATGATAGCGCATCCTCTTTTTATATATCATTAAAAGCTTTATTACCATCAAGCTCTTTTGTTATTGAGCTTTATCTTTAATAGAGCTACTTTACTTCCTTGAGCAAGCAAGGGCGAACCTTCTCGGTTACACCAGCTTCCTCCGTAATCACGGTAGTGAGAGGTTTGAGATCGGCAGCATTCTTTGCCACCATCACCTTGTAATCACCAGCCTCAACCTGCCACTGACTATCAACCTCATTGAAAGAAGCCAGGTTCTTGTATGGAATGTCGATAGTAACTGTCTCCGACTCACCAGGCTGCAAATTCTTAGTCTTGGCGAAACCACGAAGTTCCCTGGTTGGTTTATCCATATCCTTGCCAGGAGCTGCCACATATACCTGAACAACTTCCTTACCAGCTACCTTACCAGCATTCTTCACAGTCACCAGGACCTTGATATTGCCCTGTGCATCCTTCGTTACCACAGGTTTGCCATACTTAAAGGTAGTATAGCTCATACCATAACCAAAAGGAAAAGATACAGGCACGTTCTTGGTCTGGTAATAACGATAACCTACATAAACACCATCATTATACTCGGTGTAATCCACATTCTTCACGTCGCCCTTGCTGCCAATGCCCTTGCCCATGAACATACCAAGTACATCGTCAACCTTGACAGTCTCAGGGTTAGGGAAATCAGCCTTAGAAGGAACATCGTTATAACTTACAGGCCATGTCATAGGAAGACGACCAGAAGGATTCTCCTTACCCGTCAAGATGTCAGCAACACAGTTACCACCCTCCTGACCAGGCAACCAAGACAGCAATACAGCATCAGGACCGCCAATCCAACTCTTGGTCTCAATAACGCCACAAACATTCAAGATGACAACCACCTTCTTACCAGCCTTATGGAAAGCGTTGCAAACGCCAGAAATCATATCCTTCTCCTCCTTGGTAAGATTGAAGCTATCAGAAATCTTTCGATCCAAGAACTCACCAGACGACTTACCAATAGTGATGATTGCCAAATCGTTGTTCTTGACGGCAGCAGACATATTCAATTCAGCAAGGCTCATCTCAGGGATGAAGTGACCCGGCAAGAAAGCCTCCAAAGGATTCTTTGGCTTTGGCAAGTTCGCCTTTGCCTTTGGAGCATACTCTATGTATGACTTCTGGATGTCGCCATCCACCTGATAGCCAGCATTCTTCAAACCATCCAACAAACTTACCACATAAGCATGGTTAACATTGCCGGAACCAGTACCACCAGCTATGAAATCATAAGAAGTATTGCCGAAGAGAGCTATGTTCTTAATCTTCTGAACGAGTGGCAATACATTCTTGTTATTCTTCAATAACACCATTCCCTCGGTAGCGGCATTGCGAGCTACCAAAGCATGTCCCTTCAAATCAGGGTTGTTGTCAGCAACATACTGCTTGAAACGAGGAGTCTGCATGATATACTCCAAGATATGGCGTACATTGCGGTCGAGGATTTCCATCGACAGGCGACCATTGAGCACAGCCTTGCGAATCTCCTTCACCTGTTCTGCCTTACCTGGCATCAACAGGTCGTTACCCGCTTCCATCTGGGCAGCTGCGCTAATACCACCAAACCAGTCGGTCATCACCATACCCTTGAATCCCCACTCATGGCGAAGAATCTCTGTTATCAAGTCACAACGCTCGCTAGACATCGTACCATTGATGAGATTGTAAGAAGTCATCACTGTCCAAGGCTGAGCCTCCTTGATAACGATTTCGAAAGGTTTCAAGTAAATCTCACGGAAAGTACGTGGATTACCGATAACATTGTTACGAGTACGATTGGTCTCCTGGTTGTTCAGTGCGAAGTGCTTCAACGAAGTACCGACATCGTTGCTCTCGATACCATTCACCATAGCAGCACAAATGGTACCAGCCAACAATGGGTCTTCTGAATAATACTCAAAGTTACGACCACAAAGAGGATTACGCATAATATTGGTAGCAGGTGCCAACAAGACATCTACGCCATAATGCTTCACCTCGTCTCCCATAGAGGTACCTACGGAATACACCAAGTCTTTGTTCCAGGTAGAACTCATCACTGTAGCCACAGGGAAGTGGGTACAGTAGAATGTCTTATCGGTATTCTTGCGCTTAGGGTCGATGCGAAGACCAGCAGGACCATCGGCTACAACCGTAGCAGGAATGCCCAGACGCTCAATACCATTCACCTGACCTGCGGCACCCTGTACCAACTGACCTTGGTTACCAATGGTAGCCTCCATCTGGCTCTCATACTTACCCGAAGAACCTACCACCAACTGAATCTTCTCATCGAGAGTCATCGCATTGATGACATCCTGGATAGGAGACACACCCAACTTCGGGTTCTGTGCTTGCACTACGAAAGTCGCAGAAAAAAGCACACATGAAGAAACTAATAATTGTTTTATCATTGTCTATACCTTGTTTTAAAAAAAATATTTTATTAAGCTATTACTTGAAAAACTTATTTTATCATTTGAAAATCTTCTGTGCGAACTCTGTAAGATACACACGCCAGTTGCGCCAGATGTGGCCGCCCTCGGTCTCCATATAGGTATATTTATACCCCTTCTCATCGAAATAGCGACGCAAGCCGGCTGTACTCTTATACAAGAAGTCGGTCTTTCCCATACCTATCCAATACAATTTTGGCTTGTTCTTAAACAAGGTTGCCAACTGCTGCTTCGCCTCCTCGTCCTCTTGCAGCATCTTATAGAAATCGGTGCGAAAATCGCCAGTCTTTCCCACATGCAAACCAGCGGAGAAGAGACCAACGTAATCAAACTTATTAGGGAAACGGCGAGAGATGTCAAAGGAGTGTCCACCACCCATTGACAAACCGCAGATGGCACGATGCGCCTTATCCTTGCCCACCTTGTAATGGCTCTCCACATAGTTCATCACATCAGGGAAGCTCTCATCCATCGTAGCCACCGCCTTGGCACCTTGGTAACCATTGAAAGAAGGCACATACATACCTGCCGACCATTCGCCAGGAGCAGCCTGACAGTTAGGGTTGCCATTGGTCATCACCACGACCATAGGCTTTGCCTTGCCCGTGGCAATCAAATTATCAAGAATATGCTGTGCACGTCCTAAAGTAGTCCAGGCATCCTCATCGCCACCAGCGCCATGGAGCAGATAGAGTACAGGATAATCCTTGCCCTTGTCATAACCTGCTGGAGTATAGACCGTCATACGACGCTGCATCTTGAGCGTAGGACTATCATACCATACCTTAGACACATTTCCGTGAGGCACTTCGTTAACGGTATAGAGGTCACCACAGTCGCCTTTCTTGTCAGACAAGATAAAAATATTGGTTTCCGAAGTGATGTCACGAGTGATATAGACGCTTCCTGGATCCACAATCTTCACACCATCCAAGATGAGATTATAAGAATAAAGCTCAGGAGAAAGATTAGTACTGGTAAAGCTCCATACTCCTTTGTCATCCTTCACCAAGTCTGCCACTCCCGGTGCATCATACTTTCCCACAGGGGTATCAATCTGCTTGGTAGGCAAGAAGTCGCCCGTAATCTGCACTTTCTGTGCATTGGGAGCCTTGAGACGGAAGGTTACTGTATGGTTGGCGTTTACCTCTGGAGATACCACAGGTACGTTGTCGAATAAAGCTTGCTGTGCAAAGCTGCTCATGCTCAAGAGCAAGGCTGTTGCCAAAAATGTTATCTTTTTCATTATGATGTTGCTTGAAATTACTTAAAGATTTTCTGGGCAAACTCACCCAGGTAGATGCGCCAGTTGCGCCAGATATGACCGCCATCGGTCTCCATATAGGTGAACGGATAATGGTTCTTGGTCAGTTTCTCTCTAAAGGCGGTATTGTCCTTAAACAGGAAGTCGGTGTTGCCGATACCAATCCAGAAGAGCTTTGGCTTGGCAGCAAACAAGTCTGCCAACTTCTTGTCGAAGTTATCATAGATGTACTCGTTGGCGCCACCACTTCTTTGTTCCTTGCCAATGGCTGCCGAGAAGAGCCCCACATAACCAAAGGTCTTAGGATTGTTGATGGAAATGTAAAGGGAATGGAAGCCACCCATAGACAAACCTGCTATGGCACGGTTCTGACTATTTGCCAAAGTGCGATAACGGGCATCCACAAACTTCACTACCTCAGGGAAAGATACCTCGAAAGAGCCCTCCATGGTCTTAGGCAATCCCAATGTAGGTACTATCAGATTATCCGAAGTCTGTCCTGGAGCTGCCTCCTGAGAGATATTGCCATTGGTCATGACGACGATCATTGGCTTCGCCTTGCCTTGCGCAATGAGGTTATCGAGGATTTGCGAAGCACGTCCCAAATCCATCCACGCTTCCTCGTCGCCACCGATGCCATGCAAGAGATAAAGCACAGGATATTTCTGCTTGCTGGTCTCATAACCTGCGGGAGTATATACTGTCATACGACGAGTAAGGCCAGCTTTGGCATCATCATACCAGACCTTTGATACGGTTCCATGCGCTACCTTGTTGACCTTGTAGAGATCTGCCTTTCCCCCACCTATCAAGAAATAGTTGGAAACGTTGGCGATGTCACGCACGGTATAGACGTTGAGATGGTCGGTAACACTGGCGCCATCCACCATCATTGTATAGCTATAAAGCTCTGGTGCCAAAGGAGCAGTGGTTGTAAATGACCACACACCCTTCTCATCCTTCTTCAAATCGGCTACTCCAGGCATATCATACTTACCCATCGGGGTATCAACTTTCTTGGTTGGCAAGAAGTCACCTGTTATCTGTACTTTATGTGCCTCTGGTGCCATGCAGCGGAAAGTAACGGTCTTGTCTGCATGAATCTCAGGAGATAGAGGCATCTGTCCTCCGAACAAGGCTTGTTGTCCGAAGGCAGATCCACAAAACGCACACAATGTTATTGCTAATATCGAAAATCTTTTCATTGGATATAACGTTTTACTTTTTATATTAATTACCAAAACTCTATTATCTTTTTCAATAACTGTTGATTATTCAAAAACTATTGCTTGATTAAAGATATCTACCTTCCTATTCAAGGCTTTACTTGGCGATGGCAGCAAACTTAATCTTAAATGATCCTTTACCAGCCGCTCCATCTACACCACTCTGGGTTTCAAGGTCAGCGCCCTCGAATGAGAATAAGTCTTGTCCCCCTGCATCCTTAGCGGTAGAGATGATGATCTTACCTGCCGTGATGTATTGTGCGACACCAGCCTCATCCACGAAGTAACTACCACCCTTGACATTGTATTGAGGTAAAGCATAACCATTGCCCATCAACCAAGGCTCTGAAGCATTCCCTTGAATGGTATATTCACCAGCCAAGTCTGTATGACCGAGCTGATTGGCATTCACGGCTTCCAGACAAGCAGCAGGCTGACCTTCTGGATTTTTGATAGAGATGATATACTTGGTAGCATTAGGATTCACGACGACAGGAGCACCCGTTGACCAATCGACAATCTGAGTTGGAGCGATAGTAAGAGTATAGCCCGATGCCTCTGGGTCATCCTGTCCCACAACGAAGGCAAGCTCTCCTACATAATTCAACTTCACTCGCTGACCGGCGGCATTGGTAAACAAACCGTTCAAGTAATACTTGCCCCCGATAAGAGATACGTCGATGTCGCCACTCTTCATTGCCTCACCATTCACCTTGACCACACAAGTTTTGTTAGCCACGGTCTTAGCTACGGTATAAGAGGCAGCGGGAAGAATCCACTCGGTACTACCAAAACTAATCTGAATGGCAGTTCCCTTTACATCTTTTATATCTACATTGAGCGCCTTCAAGCCTTTCTTTAACTTAGTGGTAGGCTGCACGGTAGCCTCTTGCGATGTATAATTCTGCATATCTGCATATACTCCCTGCATACCATCAAGAGCATCGTTATCGCAGGCTGTGAAACACAGCCCTGCAATAAACAGACTTAATATTGAACCTATATATTTTTTCATATCATTATCATTTAAATATCAGTTAATTAGAAGATTACCATCCCGTATTCTGCTGGATATTAGGATTCAATTCACTTTCCTTCAAAGGAATAGGAAGCAACATGTGCTTGTCTTGGAATCCGAAAGTAGAATTGGAGAAATCCCAACTTACGCCCTTGGAAGAGTAGTTAGGAATTTCCTTACCCTGTGAAGCCAAGGCTTTCTTGGCATCACCCCAACGTACCAAGTCCTGGAATCGGGTACTTTCCAGACAGAGTTCCAAGCGCTTCTCCGTCTTGATGTCGTCCAAGGTAACGCTAGTCAATGGAGTCTCCTTGGCACGTTCACGAATCTGGTTGATGTCATAGAGAGCCTTGTCTGGCTGACCAGCCTGTAAGTTTGCCTCGGCAGCCAGAAGGAGAACTTCGGCATAACGCATAATCTTTCGGTCGGTATATTGAAATCCCTGGAACCAGGAGGCATCCATGATGTTGTCACTCTTCAATAAGCGGTTCTTAAAGAAGAGGTATCCTTCACATCCATAGATGTTCTTACCAGGATTCAACTTCACACCGTATGCTGCTATCTGATTACTGTTGAGCAGGGTCTTCTGCAAACGATATCCATTCTCGCCCTCTGCTTTTACAAATGCATCATAGAGAGACTTGCGAGGGTTCAAGAAGCCGTAGGTTCCCTGAGCAACTTCGTCGGCAGCCTTTCCTTCGAGCGTCATATTGCCAGTACGCCATCCCTGCATCAGGAAGGTCATGTCCATCTGGGACCAAGTCTGCTCCTGGTCGTTACGCCACTGCAATTCGAGCATAGACTCACAGTTGTTGTTGTTGACGGCATGAAACTGCATGTCATAGTCGCCACGGAAGAGGTCGTACTTTTTGGAATCCACCACCTCATTGAGTACGGATGCAGCCTCCGGATACTTCTTCTGGAAGAGATAAGCCTTGCCCAAATAAGCCTTTGCCACTTCCTGGGTAACACGCATACCCGTCTCCTGATCGTCCTTGTTCTTCTTGGAAGGCAAGGCATTCATGCCGATAGCCTCTTTCAAGTCTGCCTCCACAATAGCCCAAAGTGCCTCTGGAGTACTGTTTGGCTGACGGTACTCATCTGTAGCCAAGAGATGATCTACCAATGGAGCTGTACCCCAAAGAGTAACCAGCTCGAAGTTAGCCCAAGCACGGAAGAAATAAGCCTCGGCTATGGCACGTTTCTTGACTTCCGTATCATTAGCCACCTTCTCTATGACGAGGTTTGACTGATAGATGACACCATAGAGACCCGAGAACAGGCCCTCGATATTACTGTTACTAGAATCGAAGGTATATTCATTCAACTGCTCGTGTGAGTTGTTGTCGCCACGATTACCACCGCCACACCAAGCATCATCCGAAAGCAAATTCTTGGTAAAGAACCAAGTAAAATACAATCCCTTCACACGGCTATACATGGCAGCCACCGCCTGCTCGGTCTGCTCATTGGTCTTGTAGAAATCATCCTGACCACCCATATTGCCATGCTTTGCTATATCGAGTCTGTCTTCACAACCAGCAAATAACACTGCCACAACGAGAAGCAGACTATATATGATATTCTTTTTCATAATTTCCTAATGTTATTATATATTATGTATAGTGTTAGTTATATGAACCTCCAGACCTTAGAACTCCAAGTTGAAGCCCATCACTACCTTCCTTGAGGTTGGATAACCGCCTTTGTCGATACCCATACCCACTACATCATTGGTAGAAACCTCAGGGTCGAAGCCTGGGTATTTGGTGATGGTGAAGAAGTCATCAAGAGATACATAGAGGCGCAAGTTGCTGATTGCTACCTTCTTGAGAAGAGTCTTCGGCAAACTGTAGCCCAACTGAATCTGCTTAATCTTGAAATAAGATCCATCATATACCATTGCGCTGGATGTAGCATACTTGTCCATATTGTTGGCACCAGCACGTGGCTTGCTTCCATTAGGATTGCTCTCCGTCCAACGGTCGTCATAGAAGAGTTCCTTCATCTTGTTGACCATAGGGAAGTCGGTACGGTTGATACAGTTGAATATCTTGTTGCCTGATGCACCAGAACCAAATACTGCCAAGTCGAAACCTTTGTAAGCTGCGGTCAAGGTGATACCATAGGTGAAGTCTGGAATGGCACTACCCAAGTCCATCTTGTCATCATCGGTCAAATCACCACTATCGTTCAGGTCGGCAAAAGTTGGATCGCCCGTCTTTGGGTCTATACCTGTAAACTGATAGCCACGGAAGTAATACACAGGATAGCCCTTCTCGAAGTATGTGAGAGGCACATTCATAAAGGTAGTACCCTGCAAACGAGTCAAGGATGGGTCGAGATAAGTAACCTCGTTCTTCAAGGTAGCGAGGTTGCCACGTACACTGTAGCTGAAATCACCGATGTTATCTCTCCAACCGAGTTCAAACTCGAATCCCTTGTTGCTTACGTTACCAGCATTGATAGGAGATGTAGTACCGCCGATAACCAAAGATGGAGTGGTACCACTCACGAGCAAGTCCTTGGTCTTCTTCACGAAATAGTCCATGCTGAAGTTCATTCTGCCAGCGAAGAGGAGCGCATCAATACCCAAGTCGGTCTGCTCTGATGTTTCCCACTTCAGTTTATCGTTACCCATACTAGATGGAGTAACAGACGTTGTATAATTATTACCAGAAACTAACGGATAAATGCTACCCTGCGCCATATCGGTGCTGTAGGCATAGCCACTCAAGGCAGCCAAGCTACCATTCTGGCCCCAGCTGGCACGCAATTTCAAACTAGCCACAACATCTCTTAAAGGCTCGAAGAACTTTTCCTCAGAAATGGTCCAACCTCCAGACACAGCTGGGAAATATCCCCAACGATTGGTAGCTGGAAGCTTAGATAAGTCGGCAGCATCTGCACGGAGGGAAGCCTGCAGATAATAACGATTTTTATAATCGTAACTCAAACGACCAAAGTAAGAATACTTGGCTGAGCGAGTTTTCTCACCACCTACAGACTTGGTAGCAGAAGCGGATGCAAAATTCAGATAGTAGAACAATGGATTGTTTTTCTTGACAGCGTCTTCACCATTAGCCTGCAAACCACCCTGCACGAAATCGTAGGTAGATTCCTGGAAAGACATACCAACCATGGCATTCACGGTATGGTCACCAAACTTCTTCATATAGTTGGCAAAGTTTTCCCATTGATAATAGATAGAGGTAGAAGAAGATGCACTCTGATCTACATAATCACGGCTTTGCGTTTGATTTCCATAGTAAGGAAGTGAAGTGGAAGAACTGCGAGTACCCGACAAACGGTAACCAAGGCGAGAAGTAATCACAAGATCCTTGATAGGCTTGAAATCTGCATAAATGGAACCATTCACATTGAATCCACTGTTGCGAGATATGCCATTGTCACGCATCACGAATGGGTTGAACTGCTCACCGTTATAGAAAGCAGACACACCATAGTAGTTACCAGCCGCATTGGTCAAGAGATGCTTTCCGCTTGCCAAGGCACTAGCAACATGAGCAGGCAAGTTTCCACCCTCGTATACAACGGGGGTCAATGGATCCATAGAAAGCACAGCTGCCATCATAGAACCATACTCAGTACCCTCTGAAACAGAACGAGCGTTATATTTTTCAATCTGGTTAGTAGTGCCCACCTTCAACCATGGCTTGATCTGATATTCAGCATTGATGGTAGCGGTGAGACGACGATAGAGGTCATTATTACCTCTTACCATACCATCATTGTCAAGATAAGTAAGCGAAAGATAGTAGTTGCCATTTTGGTTACCACCCATAAAGCCCAGGTTGTGCTTCTGCATCTTACCCTTACCATAGATGGCATCTACCCAGGAGGTATTGGTTGTTCCATCCCAATTCTTCAAGAGAAAATCCTCGGTAAAGGTCTTACCTTCTTTCATATATTGGATATATTCTTCGGCATTGAGCAACTTAGGCTTTTTAGCAAGCGATTCGATGGCATATTGGAAATCATATGTTATCTTTCCACTACCCACAGTACCCTTCTTCGTAGTAATGAGAACCACGCCATTACCAGCCTCTGCACCATATATGGCAGCAGAAGCGGCATCCTTCAACACTTCCATAGATGCTATGTCATTAGGATCGATACCACTAATATCGCCTAGGCGCACACCATCTACTACATAGAGAGGATCGGAAGAACCATTGGAAGAGAAACCACGGATACGAACGGTTGGTGATGCACCCGGACGAGCAGAAGAAGAGACAATCTGTACACCTGCAGTCTTACCCTGAAGAGCAGACTTGGCATTGGTGATGGTACGATTTTCCATATCCTCTTTCTTCACCTGAGAGATGGCACCTGTTACAGAACTCTTCTTCTGTACACCATATCCTACTACTACAACCTCATCCAGCACCTTGTTGTCTTCCTTCATATTTACCTTCAACTTGGAGGTGATGGCTGCCACCTCTTTAGTTTGATAACCTAGATAAGAGAAGACCAAGGTCTTTCCTTTTTGTACCATGATGGAGAAATCTCCATCCAATCCTGTGACAGTGCCGCTTTTGGCGTCGTCTTTTACTTTGATAGTAACGCCAATCAATGGCTCAGCATTCTGGTCAACAACCAGACCCGTCACTTTCATCAGTTCCTGCGCCAAGGCAGCAGAACCGGAAATCATCAATAAGAACACGAAGGTTAGAAACCTTCTGTAATCATTCATTTTTCTCATAGATTTTACTCATTAAAGATAATACTTTATTAGTTAAGCTTTTATTCTTGTAAATCTGTTAATTGTTTACGGCTGCAAAGGTAGTACTTTTTATCATACACCTTTTTCTAACTTGTTTTTTTGTGTTACGTTTTTGTTCAAAATGGGGTTTTCTATATGTTCAAAAACTTGCGTATTTGTTAAAAAAGTCTTATAAACCTTGTATATATCAAGGTTTTATAGTACTTTTGCAGCAACTATCAAAACCATCGATTATGAAACGAACAAAGGTATTTTATAACGTACTCATCCTCTTGGCAGCCCTTCTTCTTACTGCTTGCCAGGACCAAAAAGACATCCCTGAAGTCTCTTCATCCGAGAAGGACCTCGTCCTGTCTGATCATATCTCCAACCAAAAGGTGAAGAGCATCTGCGAAGACAGATACGGACAAATCTGGATAGGTACCTTCCGTGGTCTCAACAAGTATGATGGCAACCAGTATCACCAATACTACTGCGTGGACGATTCACTGGGATTGCCCGACAACAATATTACCGACATTTATCGTGACTCCCACAACCGACTCTGGGTAGCCACCGTCAATGGCGTATGCCTATACCAGGCCAATGGCAATTTCAAACGAGTAAGTATCAATGGCAATAACAAGAACATCGAAAAAATCCTGGAAGACAAGGAGGGAAGAATCTTCTTCCTCACGATGACAGACCTATATCAATATGACGAAAATACCAACACAGCCATCATCAAGCTCTCCAAGATGCTGGAGAAGAACTGCTATCATATCTCTTGCCATATAGACCGAAAAGATGTGATGTGGATTGTTACCCCTTACTCTGTCAAGGGGTATCGCACCCAAGACCTCAAACTTATCGTCCAAAGCCCAGTACAGAATTATCCCATCGTCTCTTTTCTCCTCGATGGGCACCAGCTCTACCTCTCTGGCTACAATGGAATGCAGCTCTTTGATACGAACACCCGGAAATGGCAACATCTCCCTGTAGCCTTGCAAGGCTTGCAAATCCCCAACGACATGGTCAACTGCATCCATCCCTATGGTGCAAAAGGCAATCTTCTGCTCAGCACCACCAAGCACGGATTACTCTATTTCAATGTCCAGAAGGGAACCATCCTGCCACAAAGCGACAAGAATTTCCCATTCGAAGTGCCTGATATGCAAGTCAACAAGATGTTAACCGACTCCAAGGGCAACCTTTGGCTCGGGTCTGAAGACGATGGCGTAAAAACCATCTACAGATACAAGGATATGTTTAACAGCATGCCTGCCCTTCAACGTGCCATCGGCAAACAGCCCGTACTCTCCGTAGCCGCCGACAGGAATCACCACCTTTGGATTTCTACCAAGAAGAACGGACTCTATATGTATGACTTGCAAACCCAGCAACTCAAGGACATACCGATGGTTTCCTACAGCAACGGCAACAAGAAGAATGCCATCATCAACATCTTTGTGGATAGCAGCAATCATCTATGGCTAGCCAATGGCGACCATGTGGCAAAGTACCAATACGATGGCAACAATCTCAACAAGGTAGCCTCCTACCCTTGCTTCATGCCTATAGACATCTGCCAAGATGCAAAGGGAAACATCTGGGTATCCACGGCATCCGTCAACATCTACTGCATTTCAGCACAAAGTGAAGAGATGACCAAAAAACAACTCTTCCCTACCACTATGTGCTTCATTCCCTGCATCATGCACTTGCAGAATGGTAACATGCTCATATCTGCCTTCTACAAACCCATCCTCGAAATGAATGGAGACAACTTCGATATCCAAGAGTTTAAAGTGAATCCGGATGACTGGAAGAAGTGCATCAAGCGAAGTGTGTATATCCCAACCAAGAACTATCAAGACCGCAAGGGCAACATCTGGTTGGGTACAGTTACCAACGGACTCTTGAAGTATGACGCAAAGAGCCGCAAGCTGACCACCATAGCAGGAATCTCCTGCTCCGACATTTCAAGCATCGAGGAAGATAGAGATGGAAACATTTGGGTCAGTACGCTGTATGGACTCAACAAGATAGATGGAAAAACAGAAAAAGTAACCACCTACAACGAGGCTGACGGTGTGAAAGGCTTCCAATTCTACGATAGAGCATCGTGCAAGCTGTCAGATGGAACTCTCATCTTCGGCGGTACCCAGGGACTCACCATCTTCAATCCACAAAACGTAAACACGAACCAACAGATAAGTCTGCTTTTCGAAACACTCAAGGTACATAATGAAATTATGCTTCCTGGCAAGAATGGATGTATCAAGGAGAGTATGGAAGAATCACCCCATATCCACCTAAGCTACAAACAAAACAGCTTCAGCATCGCCTTTTCTGCCATCGACTACAGCGACTACAAGCACATCCACTACTACTACCAAATGGCTGGATTCGATAATACATGGATTGATGCCGGCAATAACAACGAGGCGTACTACTCTAATCTGCCTGCTGGCAACTATACCTTCAAGGTCAAGATGGTAGGCAACGACTCCGACAATACCATCGCCGAAAAAAGCATACTGGTAAGCATCGCCCCTGAGCCTTGGAACTCTTGGTGGGCTTGGTGCCTATACCTTATTATAATGGGATGCGTCGGCTTCGTGATCTATCGGCAGAAGATGCGCATCAGCATCGAGAAGAACATGGTTCAAAAGGCTAAGGATGAGAAGGAGCAAGAACAGCGCATCAACAAGATGAACATGAGTTTCTTCGCTAACATCTCGCATGAGTTCCGAACACCACTCACCATGATTTCGGGACCAGTGGAACAACTCTGTGAAAGTGAAAGCATCAACAAGCACGACAAGTTGCTATTGAACATCATCAACCGAAGCGTAGATAGAATGCTGAGACTCGTCAACCAGTTGCTCGACTTCAACAAGTTGGAGAACGACACACTCCGCTTGCACGTCAAGCAAACCGACATTATCACCGAGATGAAACGCATCATGGACCTCTTCATCGTGAATACAGAGGAGAAAGGTATCACCTTGAACTGTCACGGACTAGAAGGTTCCTACCTGATGCTTCTGGATTCCGACAAACTGGAAAAGATTATCAACAACCTGATGTCCAACGCCATGAAGTTTACCCCTCGTGGCGGTAAGATAGATGTATCTTTCGACACCGGTACCACTAACAAGGGAGAACAGATTATCACCATCACGGTGGCTGATACAGGCAAGGGAATCCCACAGAATGAGGTGGAGAATATCTTCAAGCGATATTATCAGTTGAACAACCAGTCTACAGGCACCATCAACTGGGGTACAGGCATCGGACTCTACTATGCCCGCAGCCTAGCCGTCCTTCACCATGGAGATTTAAAGGCGGGCAATCGCAAGGACTGCCAGGGAGCCATCTTCACCGTTACCCTGCCTACCGATGAGAGCCGCTATGCCGCCAACGAGAAAGCCCCTTTGGAGCAAGACCAGAAGATGGCTTTTCCACTGCACGACAGTCAGAAAGTGGCAGACAAGGTAAGTCAAGACAACAGTACAGACAACCGTCCGAAAATACTTATCGTAGATGATGACACCGAAGTGGTGCATTATCTTCGCACCCTCCTGGCATCATCCTATCGCATCATCTATCGTTTCGATGCCGAGAGCGCCCTGAAGGCGACAAGGGAGGAAGAACCTAGCCTCATCCTCAGCGATGTGGTGATGCCGGGAATGAGCGGCTATGATCTCTGCAAGGAAATCAAGCAAGACATCCAACTCTGCCATATCCCAGTCATCCTGGTAACGGCAAAGACCACCACCGAAAACCAAGTGGAGGGTCTGAACAGTGGAGCAGATGCCTACGTTACCAAACCGTTCACCCCAAAGGTCCTCCTGGCAATGATCAACTCGCAACTCACCAACCGTGAGAAGACCAAGACCATCCTAACCAACGCCACGGAGACCGACAAGAACGTGGAAGAAGTGCTGTCGCCACAAGACAAACTCTTCATGGACGAACTCTATCATATGATGGAGCAGGAACTAGCCAACTCGGAATTGGATGTCAACAAGGTAACGAAACTGATGCACATCTCCCGCACAAAGCTCTACTACAAGGTCAAGGGACTCACAGGAGAGAATCCAAGCGTCTTCTTCAAGACCTATAAGCTCAATCGTGCCGCCACCCTCATCGTGGAAGGCAAGTACAACATCTCGGAGATTGCCTACATGACGGGATTCAACACCCTCTCCCACTTCTCAACCAGCTTCAAGAAGCAATTTGGATGTACACCGAGCGAATATAGTAAGAAAACTTATTAAATTTTGATGCGAAACAGGCCTATTATGGGAAAAAATGCTTATCTTTGCATCTAGAATGGTTTAATAATAGAAAAAGAAAATAAATTATGAACGCAATTCACACAGACAATGCGCCTGCAGCTATCGGTCCATATAGCCAGGCGATCGAAGTAAATGGTTTTGTTTTTGCATCGGGTCAGATTCCTATCGACCCTGCAACAGGCAATTTCGTAGAAGGCGGCATCAAGGAGCAGACTCGCCAGAGCCTCACCAATGCCCAGAACATCCTGAAGGCAGCAGGTACCGACCTTTCTCATGTGGTTAAGACTACAGTTTATCTGAACAGCATGGACGATTTCGCTGCCATGAACGAGGTTTATGCCGAGTTCTTCAGCCAGCCATATCCAGCTCGTTCTGCCGTAGCTGTAGAGAAGTTGCCAAAGGGCGCCCTCGTAGAGGTTGAGGTTTTGGCAGCCAAGTAATTCTTCCTCTTTTCTATCAGGAAGTAAAGTTTTAAGGTGAAAATATTCTTTAGATGGTATCAAGCATTACATTAAAGAATCTGATTATAGGCTATCGTTCGAAGCACCAGCTCCGGGCGATAGCCTCACCTGTTCATGCCTCGCTCCAAGCCGGTGAACTGACCTGTCTCATCGGAGCCAACGGAGTGGGCAAATCTACCTTACTCAGAACTTTAGCCGGATTTCAGCCAGCGCTTGATGGCGAAATTCTGATTCAAGACAAATCCCTTTCCGATTTCTCTGCCCAGGAACTCGCCAGAGAAATCAGCATCGTTCTCACATCGAAGACAGACCATGCCCAGCTCTCTGCCGAAGAGATTGTAGGCATAGGCCGTTCTCCCTATACCGGTTTCTGGGGCACATTATCTGCTGCCGACAAGCAGATTGTTGCCGCTGCACTTCAGGAAACGGGCATTCAGCATCTTGCCCAGAGAAACATCAGCGAACTGAGCGATGGTGAGCGCCAGAAAGTAATGATAGCCAAAGCCTTGGCGCAGCAAACCCGCATCATCATCCTGGACGAGCCAACCGCCTTTCTCGATTTCCCCAGCAAGATAGAAACCCTACAGATGCTCCGCCGTCTGGCGCACGAACAGCATAAATCCATATTACTGTCAACCCATGATGTAGAGTTGGCGCTCCAGTTCTCCGACCGTCTCTGGCTGATGGAAGAAAGCCGTTTCTCTATCGGCACTCCTAAAGAACTGGCTGCCGATGGTTCCTTATCCAAATTCATCAATCGTGACGGCATCCGATTCAACAAGGATTCCCTCCGCATCGAAATCAAATGAGTTTTCGTAATTGATTTTTTCTATGGTTGCACGCAAGCACATGAAGAAAAAATCTCAAGTGGCTCAGTTTGCTAACTCAAGTAGCTCAATCTGCTAACTCAAGTAGTTCAGTCAGCGAGTTCAGACGTCTCAGTTAGTTGATGCTGACGTCTCGGCAAGCCTACGGATACGGCTCCGTTAGCCTACGCAGCCATATCTGTAACCCGATGCAGTCATATTCGTAACCCAGCGCAGTCATATTCGTAACCCAACGCAGTCATATTCGTAGCCCAACGCAGCCATATTCGTAACCCAACGCAGCCATATTCGTAACCCAACGCAGGCATATTCGTGAATAAGTTTTAGATAATTATCTATCATCCATCACGATTTACATACACCACACATTTTAACACACTAATATACAGATACTTAAATAGCGTGACAGATACTCCGAAAACGGGAATGTCCATCACGCTATACAGGAGAGATAATTACCTCATTATCAAACGTTTAAAGATTTAAAAAGAGGAAACGTGTAAAATCTAGCACTTTGAAAGCTAGGATACGTGCAACAACAAGAATACCAGGAAGTTATGAAACGTAAAATCTATAGTCAATTATTAACAGAACTTTCGCATGTGGTTCAAGTACGGGCTGAAGGCTCAAAAGCTCCTAGCCCAGGGCGCGTGGAGCAAACTTGCGTATATATTGTCAATAGAAGCGCTTTCAACCGTACAGGTTGCCAGATTTACTATTTTCGTTTTTGCTGTTCTCTTATTATCCTAACCGTCAAATCGGTAAACTTTTTTATTGCTGCCTGAACCTGTCCTCGTCCGAAAGCCCAGAAGATGAGGGCGGCAGAGGCTGGTGCAGCATGTGTTCCTACATACTGGCGCATTTTAAGAACCGTGCAGTTTTCAATACCAAGTTCTTTCATGGCAGCGAATACTTGGGCTGCTGGTACTTCAAAATCAGCCTTAGTGCGCTGATCTCTAAGTACCAATGCGGTCTTGTTTACCTTAACTACCTTGTATTCCTTATTGGCGTTACTGCGATATGTCTTGATAGTCTTAATCTTTTGAATAAAGTTATCGAATGTCAATATATTAATATCTTCCGTCATAACTAATGGGGTTTAAATGTTGTGGTGATAAGCAAATCATTCCACCTTTTTGTTATAATTCTCCTCTATTATGGTGCAAAAGTAAGTTTTTTCCGTGAAAAAAACAAGAAAAAATGCATTTTTCTAGAGCATGTACAATATATTCTTTTATCAGGTATCTATTTACATCTTTTTAATTGCCAAAAACTTGCATGATTCAAAAATTAGCCGTATCTTTGCGGCTAAAGATAGGAATAGGAGAAATTGTTATGGCAAACAATGCATGCAGAAAGCTGCCGGTAGGCATACAGTCTTTCAATGTTATCAGAGAGGAAGGATACCTCTATGTTGACAAAACTGACATGGTTTGGAAATTGGCGAACCAAGGTTTAAAGTATAATTTTTTTATCCGTCCTCGTCGATTCGGTAAGTCTGTGCTTGTTGATACACTCCAGGCTTACTTCGAAGGAAGGAAAGAGCTCTTCGAAGGACTGAAAATCATGGAGTTGGAGAAGGAATGGAAACAGTACCCGGTTATTCGATTCGACATGAGCCGAGGGGGAGCGACTGCAAATGAAGTTAAGGCATACCTGGATCGAACTTTTGATGTTTATGAGCAATTATATGGCATCCATATCAAACCTACAGATTCACTAGGAAACCGCTTCGACCTAATCATTAAAACCGCCTATGAGCAAACAGGGCTCAAGGTTGCCATTCTTATCGATGAGTACGACTCTCCTCTCCAGCACTCGTGGAAAACTCCCGAGCATGAGGGTTGCACAGAAGTATATAGAAGCGTGTTTTCCATCTTGAAAGCTGATGATGCGTACCAACGTTTCGTCTTCATTACGGGTATCACCAAGTTTACGCAGATTTCTCTTTTCTCTGTTCTCAACAACCTGACCAATATCAGTTTCCTTCCTGAATATGCTGCTATCTGCGGTATTACAGAAGAAGAAATCGGGGAGAACTTCAAGCCGGAACTGGAAAGAATGGCTGAAGTGAACGAGTGGACCTTGCAGCAAACTCATGATAACCTGAAGGATTACTACGATGGATACCATTTCAGTCGCAGAAACATGGTGGACATCTACAATCCTTTCAGTCTCCTTAATGCACTCGACGCACAAGACTTGAGCTGTTTCTGGGTTTCATCAGGAGCAACATCCATGCTACCTAAGTTTGTGGACAACATGGAACTGCGCTTACGGAATTTCGAAAATTGTCCGATTTTACGCAAGACTCTTGAGAGTTCTGATGTCATAAATGGTGGTGCCGAACTCTTTCTCTATCAGACGGGTTACCTCACCATCAAGTCGAGCGATGAATTTGGCTATTTCTTAGGTTTTCCAAACCAAGAAGTGAAACAGGCTCTTTACGAGGTTGTGCTGCCAAGCCTGACCATGAAATCAGAAAGCGATATTATCAGTCTGCAAGGCAGTCTGTTCCGCCAATTGGGTACCGGGCAAATCGCAGATGCCATGAAAACACTGAAAGCATTGGTTGCCGATGTGCCTTACAGCAACAAGAAACTTGCCTCGATGGATATGGAAGAGCGCTACCGTCTCATCATCAGTACTATTCTGAATGCCATCGGTCTGAAAGTGGAGGTAGAGCATATGCTTGCAACAGGAAGGATCGACCTCATTGCCCAAACTTCACGCTACATCTACGTGATAGAACTGAAACTGAAAAATAATGGTGGTAAAAAGGCTGCCATTCAGCAGATACTGGATAACAAATACCTGGAGCCTTTCCAAGCAGACAAGCGAAAGGTGATAGGCCTCGGCATCGAACTGGACGAGGAAGGAAAAGGGCTATTGGATTGGGGAATTACTGAAGAATAAAAACATAGAAGAAGAGGGCGTGCAAAGACTATATCTTGCACACCCTTTTCTTTTTTCCGATTCCTACAATATCTCCAACTGATCCTTTACCGCCTTATAGCAGCGGCGGGAAACCGTGATTTCTTCCTGGTCGAAGGGAGGAGAAAAGATGCAGCGGAGCGTATAGTTCTCGATGCAGAGAAGATAATCGAGATTGATGATGCAATCCTGACGCACCTGAGCCAGAGAAGGCGACATGGAAAGGATGGTTTTTGCCGTGGTCTGCTTCTTCAACTTATAAATCTGACCGTTTGACAATTTCAACTGCCAAAGATGAGTATCTTCATCGAAAGTACAGCAAAACACATCATCGGGCTTCAACATTAATAAGCCCGAAATAGTCTGAATGGCAAGACGCTTGGCTGATGTTTTCAACAGTCCATTCACTCCCGACAATTCCTGAGCTTTCAGAGAAGCCATCGCAGATACCGAAGGCCAGGAAGAGGACTCAAGAGCTGCAGAAGAATCTTTTTCATCTCCATCCACCATCTTCTGCCGGATACGGTCTACTACCAGTTCTAATTCCTCCTGCTGATAAGGTTTCAACAGGAAATCGAAGGCAGAGGCTCTGAGTGCCTCAATCATATACTTATCGAAGGCGCTGTAAAACACTACGATAAGTTCCATCGGCATTTCTTCTCTCAAAGACTGCAATACTTCCAAGCCCGTCTGCCCAGGCATTTCAACATCGAGGAACAGCACATCGGGCTGCATGCTCATCACAAGGTTCTTAGCCGAAACCGCCGAAGAGGATGTGGCAATCACCTCAAAATCTACCAGAGTTGCCAAATCATCTTGCAACTTGTGGATGCTCTGTGGCTCATCATCCACAATCACAACCTTGATTTTATCTTGCATTGCTTGCATATTAGTATGTTTTAAATTCTTATGAAAAGTTTTCTACTTAAAGACATCGTAATCGTAATTACATGGAACTCCAATGCTTACGTGCATACCCTTCTTCGGAGCATTCTCCTCCCCAGGAATTCCTCTGTTGCTCTGCATCTTAAAGAACATCTTGCGTTCGTTGCTTGCATTAAGCATTTCGATGGTGCTGTTCAGGATTCTCAATCCGGTTCCCGTACTGGCAAAACCATTCTTCTTTTTTCTGTCAATAGCCCCCGCTTCTCCACATCCGTTGTCAGTTACCTCTATCCGGAGCATCGCGTCCTCTACCCAGATATTAACATCCAGCAAAGGCGTCTCACCAGTTTCTTCCATGCCCACAAACGCATGCTTCAGGGCATTCTCTACAGGAATCTGGATAATCATAGACGGCAGCATCAACTTCATATCTACATCCTTGGCTATATGGAACCGAGGTTTCGGGAGGAACGGATTGGTTTCATGGCGAAGGGAAGAATAACCCATCACCATCTGCAATTCTTCCTCCAGACTTACCGCCATCTTATCGCATGTAAGCAAGTAGGAACGGAGTATTTGTATCAGGAGATGAAGCGGCTTGACATCAACTTCCTTCGGAAGATTAGAGACAAAGATATTGAGCACATTAAACACGAAGTGAGGCGGGAAACGATTGCGCACATTCTCCATCTTCAGCGCCATCATCAGGTTCATCTCCTCCTGATGCTGTTGCTTGTTGCGCAACATTTTGTATCGGAGAAAAGCGATGAGAGCCAACACGCTCATTAGCAGCAAACCGATGACCAGTAACAGGATAACGCTAAAGGATCTTACCTCTGCCTGCGTGGTGTGAAGGGAGAAGCAAGCAGCAAGCAACAGCATAAGAGCGAATATGCACAGAAGGCACACTCCATTCTTTATCTGCATCAACATTATCTTTCTATATTCATTTGCCATGATAGACTATTTTAAATGAATTTAAGTTCCCGTTGCGAAAGTACGACAAAAAATTCAAATAAACAAAAAAATAACAGAAAAACTCATTTTTTCTATAAAAAAAAAGAGAAAAGCAATAAAAAGTGTACCTTTGCAGTATGGAAATGCAATTATTTAAAAATATCAACCCCCAAAATATACCTGAAAGGATGAACAATCCATTCAGCTACGAACCTCATCCGCTCTGCATCGAAGCATGCAGGGAGCTGCAGGATGAACTCTCACAGCGAAACGACTGGCGGGAGGAAATAGACCGTGGAAAGATGTTCGGCGTACTTATCGTAGAAGCCGACAACAGTAAGATTGGCTATCTGAGAGCTTATAGCGGACAGATTGGCGGCAGAAGCGACTGGGAAGGTTTTGTGCCAGCCGTTTTCGATTATCTTCAACCCGACGGATATTTCAAGAAACATGAGGCTGAGATTTCGGAATTGAACCAGCAAATCAGACAGATTGAAGCCAACAAAACCCTGAAAAAGGCAAAAAGCCTGATTGATGATTTACAGCAAAAGCGCCAGGAAGTTATCGCAAACTACCAGACAAAGATAAAAGAAGCGAAGGAAAAGCGGGATGCAAGGCGACAGGAAGCCCTTTCTGCAGGAAAATCTCTGAGCCAGGAAGAGGAAGAGGCGATGATAAAAGAAAGCCAGTTTATGAAGGCAGAACTGAAGAGGCTAAAAAAGTCGATAAACGAAAAGACGGCGTACGAAACGCTATATGAAAACTACGAAAAGGACTTGAAAAGTGCGAAAAAGCTCCGCAAACAGTTATCTGAAGAACTTCAGCAATGGCTGTTTTCGAAATTCCAGATGCTGAATGCGGAAGGAGAAAACAAGGATCTGCTGGAGATTTTCAAGAACGAGGCGGTTAAGATTCCACCTGCCGGAAGTGGAGAATGCTGCGAGCCGAAACTCCTGCAATACGCTTACCAGCATGGCTACAAGCCTCTGCAGATGGCGATGTTCTGGTGGGGAGAGAGTCCGAAAGAAGAAATCAGACATCATCTTCAGTTTTATCCTGCCTGCAACGGAAAATGCAAACCGATACTACATTGGATGCTGCCTAAAACTGTCTTTGAAACCCAACAGACCGAAACTACTATATATAATAAGGTGGAAACGCTCTACGAAGACCGTGAACTGGCAGTCATCTATAAGCCCGAAGATTTACTCTCGGTTCCGGGGAAAGATGCAGCCCAGCCTTCCGTCTACGCTCTGATGCGCAGGAAATATCCCGAAGCTACCGGTCCGCTCATCGTCCATCGTCTGGACATGGCAACAAGCGGACTGATGATTATTGCCAAGACCGAGTTTGCCTATCATCGCCTGCAGAAGGAGTTTCTGAATCATCGGGTTCAGAAGAAATACGTAGCCATCGTTTGCGGAAAAGACAAGGAATCGTGCAACCGGATTCTGAAAGAAGCTGAAAGCGGAAGAGGTTACATCTCGCTTCCTCTGATGGCAGATTTTCTAGACCGTCCACGCCAGATGGTAAACCGCGAACAGGGCAAGGAAGCCATTACAGAATTCGAGGTTCTAGAGCGTATTGACGATACCCATCTTCGCCTGGCGCTCTATCCTAAAACGGGCAGAACGCACCAGCTGAGAGTGCATTGTGCTCATCAGGAAGGTCTGAATGCCCCTATCATCGGCGATCCGCTCTACGGCAACGAACCGGCAACAAGACTGCATCTTCATGCAGAGGAAATCACATTTGAGCACCCGATGACGGGAAAGAAGATGACTATAACAAGAAAGGCTGATTTCTAAATTTGATTTAGGCACGGATTAAACTGATTTAGGCACGGATTACACGGATTACACGGATTTATGGCGCTAATGTGAATAAAGCGTATTTATAGTATCATAAAAAAATCCGTGTAATCCGTGCCTAAAAAATTAAAAAGCCGTGCCTAAAAGTTTACCCCGTGTCCTTTCAGACAAAGAACATCACGATAACCTGAGCTATCACCACTCTGATAAACATGCCGAGCGGATAAACCGTAGCATAACTGATACTTGGCGTATCGCCATCCAGCGTCTCGTTGGCGTAAGTAAGCGCCATCGGATTCGCCATACTTCCACAGAGGATTCCGCAGATACTGCCGAAGTCATACTTCTTGGTCTTCAGGATGATGAGACCTACGATAACCACAGGCACAACCGTGATAAGGAAACCGATGCCTACCCACATCAAACCTTCCGGACGGACTACCGTCTCGAAGAACTGTCCACCAGCCGCCAATCCCAGGCAACCGAGATAGAGGGCAAGACCCAGTTCTCGCAGCATCAGACCCGCACTTCGCGTCATGTAAGAGATGAAATGCACACGAGGCCCCAGCGCACCAATCAGAATACCCATCACGATAGGACCACCGGCAATACCCAGACGCACAGGAGCCGTCATTCCAGGAATATCCAGAGGAATGGTTCCTACGGCAAGACCGAGAATGATTCCGAGGAAGATAGCGCCGAGGTTCGGCTCGTTCAGGGTCTTTACGGCATTACCCAGAAACTGTTCTACATGGTCGATACTCGTAGGGTCGCCAACTACAGTCAGCCGGTCGCCGTACTGCAGACGGAGGTCATCTGTAGCAAGCAGACGGATATCACCACGAAGCACTCGACTCACATTCACGCCATAGGAATTTCGCATCTGCAGACTGCCCAGGCGCTTACCGTTCAGTCCAGGACGGGTAACAACGATAATGCGGCTTTCTACCTTCGCATCAATCGCATTCCAGTCTACCTTATCATTATTCCACTCCTTATCCACCTTCTTTCCGAAGAGAATCTGCATCGCCGAGACCTCATCCTTATTGGTAACCACGAGCACATTATCATTCGTATGAAGAACCGTATCAGCCTGAGGAACTATCACCTGTTCGCCTCTCCACACACGGGAGATGATGAACTTGCGATGCGTCATCATCGTAATCTCTGCTATGGTATTGCCGTTCAGGGCAGGATTCACGATTACATATTGTCCGATAGCCGTATGGTCGTCATCATCATTATTGCGAATCTCCAAATCTTCCGGTTTCACAAAGAGTTTGCGCAAGAGCATCATCGCCAGGATAACGCCCACAACACCCAACGGATAAGTAACGGCACAGCCCAGAGCTGCACCTTCGCTAGGCAAGCCCAACTGCTGCAACGCCTGCTGGGCAGCACCAAGGGCAGGCGTATTGGTTGTGGCTCCACACAGGATACCCATCATATCAGGCAGACTGATTGGCAAAATCCAGCACAAGCCGAGCGAGAACAAGGTTCCCACCAGGATGACAGCCAGACTCCACAGATTGAGCGAAATGCCTTCGTGACGCATCGAACCGAAGAAGTTAGGACCCACATAAAGACCCAGCACATACACAAACATGGTAAGGCCGAAGCTTTCTGCAAACTCCAGCATGTTCTGGTCAATAGAGAGCCCTAGATGCCCTGCTATAATACCCACGAAGAATACGAAGGCTATGCCAAGGGAGATTCCTTTGACATGAATCTTGCCGAGGGCAAGACCCAAAGTACAAATCAAAGACAGAATGACGATGCCTTGCACCGCCGAATGCACGTTGATTAAATTATCAAACCACATAATGTTTCTTTATATCTATTCTAGATAAAACTTTAAAAGTTGCTTTTTCTCGATGCAAAGGTACATTAAAATGCGAACAAAACAAAATAATTCCCATTTTTTTTTGTATTATTCTCGATTTGCAGTACCTTTGCATCCGTAAAATGTAATAAGAATGAAAGATATTTGTTGTATTGGGCACGTAACAAAGGATAAGATCGTGACCCCGAACAGTACGGTTTACATGGCTGGCGGCACCTCTTTTTATTTTGCCTACGCCATCAACCAATTGCCAAAAGATGTAAGTTTCTCGCTTATTACGGCGATGGATCCTACCGAGAAGGAACCTGTTGAAAAGATGCTCAAGGCAGGAATAGATGTCACCTTGAACCCATCACGCAATACGGTTTTCTTCGAAAATATTTATGGCGATAATCCTAACGACCGTAAGCAGCGTGTGCTTGCCAAGGCAGATCCTTTCACCATCCAGCAGCTGGAGCATGTAGAGGCAAAGGTTTTTCACCTGGGCAGTCTGTTGAGCGATGATTTCTCGCCAGAAGTGGTTGCCTTTCTTGCCAAGAAGGGAAAAGTTTCCATCGATGTGCAGGGCTATCTGCGCGAGGTGAGAGACGAGAAAGTTTACGCTACCGACTGGAAGGACAAGCTCCAGGTGCTCAAGAACACCTATTATCTGAAGGTGAACGAGACCGAGATGGAGACCATTACCGGACTGAAGGACCCGAAGGAAGCCGCCAAGCTGATTCATGCCTGGGGCGTAGCCGAAGTAATCATCACGCTGGGAAGCGAGGGCTCTTTGGTTTATGTAGATGATACTTTCTATGATATTCCAGCCTACCCTCCTCATGAAGTAGTGGATGCTACGGGATGCGGCGATACCTATTCGGCAGGCTATCTCTACAAGCGTCTGCAGGGAGCCAATCCGGTAGAAGCCGGAAAGTTTGCTGCAGCCATGTGTACCATCAAACTGGAGCACAACGGACCATTCAACCGCACCATCGAAGATGTAATGAAAATCATCAGATAACAGACGGGGCAATCCCCACTTTGAAGAGAAAGGCAGTTTCCTACATGCAGGAAACTGCCTTCTTGCTTTGAGTTTACCCTCCGTTTACCCTCTGAAAATATGTTGTTTAGCAACTTTTTCCATATATGGACCATTATGAACTTGTATAATACCACATTTTTTCATACCTTTGCAGAGTAAATGAAACTGACAGTTCCAGATACACCTAGGAAAAGTAATCATAAAAAACAAAGAAAGCATGAAACAGAAGAAGCATCTAGCAATCGTAGGGAGCATGCTACTCGCATTAACAGCATGTTCTGGTGGCAGTTCCGAACTGGACCCGACACAAAAGCCTACCCCTGCAGCAAAAGTACCTATCAACATCAGCACTTCGATAAGCCGTGCTACAGATCTGGCTTTCGAAGCGGGAGACCAGATAGGACTGTTTGTTGTCAACCATCAAGCCGACGGCTCTGCCGCAACACTCCAAACGACAGGTAACTATATAGACAACACGAAATTCACCTATGATGGAACCTGGAAGGCTGCAACTCCAACCTACTGGAAAGACAACAGCACCCACGCCGATTTCTACATTTATTATCCATATACAAGTTCTATCAGCAACATAGAGGCGATGCCTTGGACTGTAAATGCAGACCAGAGTACAACCGAGAACTACAAGGCTAGCGAACTTCTGATAGGCAAGACAACAGATGCGGTTCCTACAGAAAATGCCGTAAAGATAGAAGCCAAACACGCGTTGAGCCAGATGATCATCAACCTCGTGGCAGGAAACGGATTCACAGAGGCTTCGCTTGCTGCAGCCAAGATTAGCGTAAAAATCAACCGCTTAAAGACACAGGCTACAGCCAATCTTTCTACAGGTGCCGTAACAGCCAAGGGCGATGATACAGACCTCATTCCGCTCAAGGAAGAAGGCAACAGCTACAAGGCGCTCATCATTCCGCAAGCCGTAGGCGAGGGAAATCTCATTACCGTAAATGTTGACGGCAGAGATTTCAATCTTCCTAAGTCATCCAAGTTTTCCGCTTTCGAGGCTGGCAGGATGCATAAGTTTACCGTTACGCTCAGCAAGACCAGCAACGGCGTGAATGTAAACATCAGCAAGTGGGAAGACGATGGTATCGACTATGGTGGTACAGCCGAATAAAAAAGTACAGACGATTTTCTATCCTAGAAATATTACGAGATGATCTTTCTTTTAGAGAAAAGTCATCTCCCCAAAACGAATTATTTATGAAAAGAGTAAAACATACCTTATTATATCTGCTTGCGGCAGGAGCCATGCTCCTGACGGGCTGTAGCGATGACTTCTTCGGCGACAAGACCGAGCAGCACGACAGCAACCGCATCCAACTCTCGGGCGATATCGACCAGCTTGCTGTAACCCGCGTCAACGACAACGGTTTCTGCAACGGCGACGTGATGGGCGTTTATATCGTAGATTACGAGGGAAACAAGCCGGGAACCTTGAAGGTAAACGGCAACCGTGGCGATAATGTGCGCCACACTTTCGATGAGCCTAACTATAAGTGGAACTCCGCTTATGACCTTTTCTGGAAAGACAAGCATACGCATATTGATGTGTATGGTTACTATCCGTTTGCCAACCCTGAGAGCATAGAGGATTATCAGTTTGAAGTACAGAAAGACCAGAGCAAGGCTACCGAGAATGGCGAAATGGGTGGCTACGAAGCGAGCGATTTTCTCTGGGGCAAGGTGTCGGATGTGGCTCCTACTACCAGCGTAATCCGTTTGCCTATGGCGCATCGCATGTCTAACGCCCGTGTTACCCTAATTCAGGGTTCCGGTTTTGCCGAGGGCGAATGGGCGAATCTGGAGAAGATTGTTCTGACAGCCAACGTAGCCCGCAAGGCAAGCATCAACCTTTCTACTGGCGATATCAAGACTGCAGGTGCTGTAGAGAACACCATGACCATCCCATCTCGTACTAACGACGAGTGGCGCACCATCGTGGTTCCTCAAACCGTGGCTGCCGGCACAACCCTCTTCAGCATCACCATCAGCGGCGTGCCTTACAAGTTCACTAAGAACGAGGCATTTACCTATGTATCTGGCAAGATGATGAACTTCGGTATCAAAGTAGATAAGCAGACCGGAAGCGGCGCTTACAAACTTACTTTGGTAAGCGAAAGCATTACTCCTTGGGAGAATGATTTGGTAAGCCATGATGCAACGGCGAAGGAGTATATTGTCATCAACTCTACTCCTGGAGGCTTGAAGAATGCCATTACTGCGGCAAATAAGGACTATACTCAGGTTCGAAATCTCAAGATTACAGGACAGATTAATGCAAAGGATTTCTACTTCATGAGAGATTCTATGCTCCGTTTGTCAGCATTGAATTTGAAAGAAGTTCGAATCAAAGGATGGGGAAAGAACGAAGAGTATGAAGAGAATATGGATGATCAAATTCCAAATAGTGCTTTCTATTTCATTCAGACTGTGGGAGGAAGTAATAGTCTCAATAGAATAGTTCTTCCTGACACTTTAAAATCTATTGGTTCAAATGCGTTCTACGGCTGCAAATATCTGTCAGGTTCTCTTATAATCCCTGAAGGTGTGACAGAAATTAAACGTGGAGCTTTCAATGGATGTATCGGTCTAAATGGAATCTTATCTCTCCCATCTACTCTAAAAAAATTAGGAAATAGAGGCGAAGATGACATGGGTGATGAAGGAACTGACTATTATGGAGGCGTATTTCAAAATTGTAGAAATCTTACAGGAAATTTAATTTTGCCAGATAATTTGGAATTAATTAGAGGATATTGCTTCTCTGGGTGTAGTGGATTATATGGTGAATTAAGATTACCTGCAAAACTTAAGAGAATGGGTAATTGTGCGTTTAGTTACTGTTCTGGATTCTCAGGCTCATTATCAATACCACAAGGTATTACAGCCCTACCATCTGAAGCATTTCATAACTGTGGTTTTAACGGAACATTAACTTTACATGATGGTATAACAAATATTGCAAACGATGCTTTTGCTAACTGTCATTTCAAAGGCGAATTACACTTGCCCAAAAGTCTAAAAGTCATTTCGGAAAACGTCTTCTGTAATAATGATTTTTCTGGAACCTTAACATTACCATCTACCCTTACCCATATCGGTAGCAATGCTTTTGCCAACAATTGGCGATTGATGGGAGTTCTTGATATTCCTAATGAAGTAGAAAGTATCGGTGAAAGTGCATTTTCAAACTGTAAAATGTTGGAAGGTATTATCTTCCCAGAATCTATGGAGACAATACGTCAAGGCGCATTCTCGGATTGTTTCGGGATTACATCTATACGATGCAAAGGAACGATGCCTGCCCATATTGAGAGCGGAGCTTTCAATGGTGTAGCCAAAGATAACTTCACTCTCGAAGTACCTGAGTCTGCCATTTCTCAATATCAGGCAGCACCAGGCTGGAAAGACTTCAAGCGTATCGCAGCTCACCACGAGCTCGTTTGCCGCCCATCTGTAGCCTGCGCTTTAAGCACGGAGCACAAGCAGAAACTGGTGATTAACGCCGAGGGCGAATGGGAAGTAGCCAGCAAGCCAGACTGGTGTGAGGTTTCTCCTGCCAGCGGCAACAAGAAAACTGAAGTTACTTTGACCATCAAGGGAATGGCTAAGAATGCTGATAGTCGTGATGGAAAGGTGGTGTTCCGACTGAAGGACAAAGACTACACCCACGAATGTAGCGTTTCGCAGTATGGTTATGAATATGGCGAGGACGAATGGATTACCCTGCAGAAGGCTACCAAGGGCAACAATGGTGGAATCAATATCGTGCTGCTCGGCGACGGCTTTAACGCAAAGGATATTGCCAGCGGCAAATATCTGAAGGATATCAAGCAGGAAGTGGAGTACTTCTTCGGTATTGAGCCTTACAAGACTTACCGTGATTACTTCAACGTCTATACCGCCATTCCGCTTTCTACGGAATCGGGCGTAGGAACCGTGAACACCATCCGCTACAACCGATTCTACACCACTTTTACCGGTGGCGTAGGATTGAAGGCTGATTATGACGAAGTATTCGATTATGCTCTGGGCGCTCCAACCGTCAACAAGGGCAATCTGAATCAGACCCTGATCATCATGGTTCCTAATTCTACCGATTACGGCGGCATCTGCCAGATGTGGGAAGATGGTTCGGCTATTGCCTTCTGTCCTCAGAGTACCTATGGTTATCCACTCGATACCCGTGGCGTCATCCAGCATGAGGCAGGCGGACACGGATTCGGAAAGTTGGGCGATGAGTACATTTATCACAACGCCTTCATCGATGCCTGTGGCTGTTCTTGCTGCGGACACGTTCTTGAATTCAACGGAGCCAAGTCACTCGGCTGGTACGACAACCTGGAACTTACCGGCAAGATGCATAGCGTAGGTTGGAGTCATCTGATTTTCGACGACCGATATAGCGACATCGTAGACATCTACGAGGGAGGTTACATGCACAACCGAGGCGTATTCCGTTCGGAGCCGAACTCCTGCATGAACAACGATATTCCTTACTACAGCACCATCAGCCGTGAGAGTATCGTGAAGCGCATCAAGGCTTATGCCGGAGAAACCTACAGTTTCGAAGATTTCGTGAAGAACGACAAGCGGGATGCGGGAATCGTAGAGAGCCGTGCATTCGGCGGCAATGGCGACCAACGCACATCCGGAACCTACCAGCATGCTCCAGTCTTCCATAAAGGCAGTCCGCTGAAAATGACAAAGGTTAGAAAGCATCGCTAAGAGCGAGGGCAAGGTAAATCAGAATATGGACCATTAAAACAAGAAAAAAAATGAAGAAACATATAATAAGATACGCCAGTTTTGCGTTGGCTATATTAGGAATGGTTTCATGTAGCGAGGAGGTGGAAACAACCTCCCGCTACAAGGATGCCCAATCTACGCCGATGACTTTTGCCGTAAATTATCCCGGCCAGAGCCGTGCCACGGCAACCAGTTTCGAGTCAAACGACAAGATAGGTCTCTACGTGGCAGAAAGCAAGGCTCCACTCGAAATAGGCGGCAATCTCGTGAACAACGAAGCGCTCACCTACGATGGCAGCAAATGGGAAGCCGCCCGTACCCTCTATTGGGACGAAGGCACCTACAACGCCTACGCTTACTACCCATACATACAGGGCGTAAGCAGCACGACAGACCAGCCTTTCAGCGTAGCCCTCGATCAGAGTACCCCGAAGACGGCAACTGCACCCGGCGGTTACGAGGCAAGCGACCTGCTCTTTGCCACCAGCAAGGACATCCAGGCATCCAACTCCCCTATCAGCCTCAACTTCAAGCACATCATGAGCAAGCTCAAGATAAGACTGGTAAAAGGAGAGGATTTCGAGGGCGACATGCCTACTACGGCTCAGGTTACCATCCACAACACGGTGCCTACTGCCACCATCGACCTGCAGGCAGGAGTGGCAACCCGTTATGTGAAGGGAACCCGAAAGAGCATCATCGCCCATCAGGAGAGCGACTACATCTACTCGGCAATCATCGTGCCACAGCGCATCGAAAAACGGATGCCGCTCATCGAGGTAGTGATGAAAGGTGTAAGTTATCTCTTCGAGAGCAAGTTCCAGTTTAAACCAGGAACTGAACATCTTGTCAACTTCATCATTTCAGACAACCCAGACCAGGTGAAGATAGAGATAGGCGGCGAGATTCAGAACTGGGGGAAATAAATAAGAAAGCCTTTCTTCCGAAGGGCTATGAATGATAAGAATACAGAGAATTATAAATGAAGAAGACGGTATTGATATTATCCCTTCTAGCACTCCTTCTCGGAGGATGGGTGGCAGCCTTGTGGCTGCTGCCCTCTGCCGTTTATAAAGGCAACTGTCAGGAAATCCGATACGGAGAGAACGAAGGACTGGAACTTGTAGAACAGGACAACGGCACGAAAGGCAAGCGATACGTGGTAGAAGATGCAGACGGTAACGAGCTGTTTACCATCCCTTTGCGTGGCTGTCTGCTAGACACCCGTTTCCGCAATGGGCAGCTCCGGTTTCGCGAGCAAAACTCTAAGAGAGAGGGATTTATCGACCGACAGGGTATGGTAGTATTCACAGAAGACAATAAAAATGCTGTTCCGGAAGCCAACAGGCAGCAGGCGCAGATGCTGATGAACGGAGAGACGGAAGAAGGCACGAAGAGTGCGGCTGATTACCAACCGGAAGAACAGGCAAGCAGGCAAGCGAATGCACCAAAAGCAGGAAAGACCAGCCATCTTTCGCAGGTAAATCTCAAGACGATGGCACAGTCGAATCCTTTCTACAAGGAAGCCTCGAAAATCATGCAGGGTAAACTCACAGAGACCGATGCCAGACGCCGCCATACCATCCTCAACTACTGCGAACATTTCCGCAAAGCCTATACCACCAAGGATCTAGATTTCCTGAAACAGGTATTTAGCGACAAGGCACTCATCATCGTAGGAAACGTGATAAAACCAGTAGCCAACGACAACAAGTGTCAGGCTGAAGCAAAGGTAACCTACGCCATTCACTCGAAGAAAGACTATATTTCAAGACTGGCGAAGGTATTTACAGCCAACCAGAAGATAGACTTGAAATTCTCGGGATTCCGCATCATGCGCCATCCTACGATGGACGGCATTTACGGCGTCACCCTCCGGCAGCAATACAAGAGCGACCGCTACGCAGACGACGGCTATCTCTTTCTGCTCTGGGATTTCCGCAACCCGTCCATGCCACTCATCCACGTGCGCACCTGGCAACCGGCAGGAACCGTACATAGCGGAGACGATGTAATCAGTATACAAGACTTTAATTTAGAATAATATGATGATACTCTTATTCATATTAAGCCTGTGGTCAGCATCCGTTCAGGCACAGGAATTTTCGGTAGCAGGTTTCCGCCTGTTGCCCAACGACGTGAGTGCCTTTATCACCCCCGTGCGCGACCTCAACGATGAGCCTTGCGCCCTGGTGAAGGTAGACGCACCCTCCGACTTTGCCTTCTCCACCCCGCTCGGAATCGTATCGCGAAAAGATAAAGTGGGCGAAATCTGGCTCTATCTTCCTAAAGGCTCCAAACTGCTCACCATCAAGCATCCGGAATGGGGCGTGCTCCGCGATTACCGGTTCAGCAAACCGCTGGAAAGCAGAATGACCTACGAGCTGAAACTGAAACTGCCCAAGCCTACTCCTATCATCCAGGAGAAGCACGACACCATCGTAGAGGTAAAGACGGTAATAGATACGATTGCCATCCCACAAGTACGTAAGAAGATGCCACTCGCCCTCTACACGCTCGCCACGCTATCCCTTCATGAAGACGGACCGTCCTATGGTCTCTTCTTCGCCCTGATGCGCCGCCACGGCTTCTTCATCCATGCCAGCAGCAACCTCAAGAGCATAGGCAGCACAGAGGGAACCTGCAACAAAGAAGGTTTCACGCCGGGCAGCAGCATCAAACCTTATTATACAGGCAGTACACGCCACCAGAACTACACCTTTACCGCTGGAGCCATCCACCACATCACGCATGGTTTCTGCCTCTTCGAAGGCGTAGGCTACGGCAAAGCCGCTACAGCCTGGCAGCAGACCGAGAGCAGCGGAGGCGGATACCTGCTCAACGAAGACCTTACCCACAAAGGCTTCGCAGCCCAGCTGGGTGTGCTCGCCTCGTTCAACAGAGTGAGCATTGCAGCCTCAGCCATCACCATCGCCGGGAAACAATGGCAGGGCAGCATCGGCATAGGTATTAAAATAGGAAAACAAAAGAAGTAAGAAATGAACATAAAAAGCATATTACGCAGCATCAGATTTCTTGCCCTCCTGATAGGAAACATGATGATGGCAGGTTGCAGCAATAGCGATAAGCCTGCTTATCTGGAGCCGCACCTGATAACCACAGAGGCGACCCACATCACCCGAACAGAGGCTACCCTCAACGGATCAGCTACCATAGAGGGAGAAACAGAAATGCCGAAACTCCTGTTCAGATACGGCACTTCGGAGAGCATGAACCTCAATACCAGCGAGGTTCATGCCCAGGGAGCTGACGTCTCGCTGGTTCTGACGGGGCTCAAAGCGGGCACTACCTATTATTATATGCTGCAGGGCAACAACGGGCGAACAACCACAACCAGCAACATGATGAGTTTCACCACCCAGCCCAATATAAGTCCGAAACTTACGTCGGCAACTCTCTTGAGTCACGGACCGATGAGCGCATTCGTAAGCTACGAAATAACCGATGATGGTGGCGAGCCGATGACCGAAACCGGATGCTACGTTTATCTGACCGGCGAGCCGGAGAACAAGCAGAAATGCATCGTAGAAAACTTTGACGGAAAGAAGGGAAAAATCAAGTTGCGCATCGGAAATCTGGAGCGGAATGCCCACTACGAATTCCAGCCTTTCGCCCGGAATATGGTAGGAGAAACCATAGGAACCGCCATCAAATATGATACGAGCGACGCCATTACGCTAAACGAAACAGGCGAACTGACACAGCTGATGGGCAACCATCTTTACGAATACACCCAGCTGACCATAGCCGGAACCCTGAACGGCGAAGACCTCAGCTGTATGAGAATGATGATGGGGCGCGACAATAATAATGCATCCACTCCAGGCAAACTCTCGGATATAGACCTTACCGACGTTCACCTCGCAGCAGGCGGAATGGTAGGTCCTTATCATCACGAAGCTGCAGAAAACCAGATTGTACAAGGCACATTTGCCGGTTGCGAAAAACTCACCCACATAGTTCTTCCTGCCGATGCAACCACCATAGAGAAAGATGCATTTGCCGATTGTACTTCGCTCCGCGAGATAGAAATTCCTGCCTCAGCAGGCAGCATTCTCCCTTCCAGCGGATGCACGGCGCTCGAAGCCCTTATAGTTTCGCCCGCCAACGCTTACTACAAGAGTCAGGACGGCGTGTTGCTGAATGCAGAAGGCAACAAAATCGTCTGGTTTCCGATGGGCAAGAAGGGCAAATACACCCTTCCTTCCGCCTTTACCTCCATTGGCGCCTACGCCTTCAAGGAATGCAGCATCGAGGCGTTTTATCTGTCAGACAACGTTGAAACATTAGGACAAGGCGCCTTCATGGACAGTCAGATAAAGGAAATACATCTCGGGGCAGGCATCAAGCTGATTCCTACAGGCGTTTTCCAAGGCTGCCGGAAACTCACGAAAGTATATCTGGGAGCCAACACAGAACAAATCAGCAACTACGCCTTCGACGAAAGTCCGCTTACCGACCTTTATGTTTCAGCTTCCATGATTCCTTACTGCGAAGAAAACGCCTTCGCCAACAAGGTAGAAGGCTTCTTCGCCACCTGCGTGCTCCACGTGCCTGCAGGCATGAAAAAGAGGTATCAGAACCATAAAATATGGGGGAAATTCACCCATATAGTAGAAGAATAAAAATGTTGAATAATAATTAAAAGATAAATTATGACAACACCCGAAATAGAAGAGCTCAAATCGCTCGTAGAACAGAAATACGGCAAGATTCTTGCCACGACAACCGACTTCGAAGAGTTTTCACTCTATCTGGAGAAGAAAACATGTGGAACTATTTCGCCATCCACCCTCAAACGACTCTATGGATACGTGAGCGACAATCACAAGCCGCGCATGGTAACCCTCGATGTGCTTTCCCAATATATCGGTCATCGGAACTACATGGAATTTACCCATTGGCTCAAGACAAGCACCAAGTACAACAGTTCCTTCTTCATGGCAAACCAGCTGGTAAGTAGCGATTTACAAGAAGGCGCTCTTGTTTCTGTCGGCTGGAGTCCCAACCGTCTGCTGCAGCTCCGCTATCTGGGCGACAGCACCTATGAAATAGAGAAATCAGAGAACAGCAAGCTGCAGCCTGGCGACCGCTTCGTAACAGGCTGTTTCATCAAGGAGCAGCCCCTCTTCCTGCCCTACATCGAGCGTGGCGGCGAGCGTACAGCCTCGTTCGTAGCCGGCAGGAACGGCGGACTTACCGTCATCAGCATCAACGAAAAATAAAATAACAGTAATCAAGAAAAAGAGGAATCCGTGAGCATGGAAGAAACTGAAGAAAAGAAGAAGAAAACGACATCGGGATTTACCGAGGATATCAGCAAGGAGATGAGCAATTCAAACCCCTTGCCTGTGGAGGATGCATTCAGCAATCTCCACCAATGCTACGTGTCTATTTCGGGCCATACACGCATCTTTACAGCCACCAAATACGGCAAGCGTTTCATGTTGAAATGTCTCAAGAACGATTTTCTCTACACCCCTATTTACCGCCAGGCACTTGCCAAGGAGTTTGAAATAGGCCAGCAGCTGGAACATCCCAATATCTGCCGTACCATCGACCTGGAAAAGGTTGACAATCTGGGCACGGTAGTGGTGATGGAATATATTGACGGCGATAATCTGGAGCAGCTCATCAAGAAGAATGCCCTCTCGGCAGAACTCGCCCGCAAGATAGCAGAACAGCTGATGGATGCGCTGGAATACATGCACAACAAACAGATGATTCATCGCGATCTGAAGCCTTCCAACATCATGATTACACATAACGGACAGAACGTGAAGCTCATCGATTTCGGTCTCTCGGATAGCGATTCTTTCTGCGTATTGAAATCGCCAGCCGGAACTTCGGGCTATATTGCTCCCGAACAAATGCTACCAGCTGCCAAGGCTGAACCGCGTGCCGATATTTATTCTCTGGGCATGGTTCTGGGCGACATGGCCAAGGCTACGGGCGATAAGGCGCTCAGCAAGATGGCAGAAATCTGTAGTTGCCGCGACCCGCAAAGCCGTCCGCAGAATATCGCCCAACTGCGCCAACGCCTGTCCTGCACGCCCCGTTACCGCCACGCCTTGCTCCTGCTCTGTGCCCTCATCATCGCCCTACTGGCAGCCCTGGCCGGGAGTTATTATCATCTGGAGAAGAATGCCCAAGAACCTGCATCTTCGGCAAGCGACAGCATTCAGCTCAACGACAATAAGGTAATCGACTATCAGCTTTGGGATAAATAAAGCAGGAACTTTAAACATATTTATCTCTTTTTCTTTCCATATTCGGCAGAAATACGCTACTTTTGCACCCTATATGGAACAGATTTCACCAATTCAGGCATTATTGCAGCAACGCACCCTGCTCCAGCTGGAGTATTATACCGAGAAAGAAGCCTTCCGCAAGCTTACCGAACAGATGGGCATGCAGCGGAAGGTGAAACGAGGTGATGCCTGGTTCCCGCTACAGGTGGGAAAGAGCTTTTATAATTCGCTGAACCAGACAGCCATTGAGGTCTTCCGCACCTCTGACCAGGATATCGAGCACAATTTTGAGTTCGGTCGCCCCGTCATGTTCTTTAGAAGTGAAAAACGAAGAGTGAAGAGTGAAGAATTCAATAGCTCTTCTGATGATGTTTCTAACAAAAATGAAGGGGATTTAAGTGAAGAACAAGAGAATTCTTCACTCTTCACTCATCACTCTTCACTTCCTTCCCGCTCTTCACTTAAATATTTTTCTTTTACGGGAACCGTGAGCTATGTAGATGGCGACAGAATGGTGATTACCATGCCCGACTCTGCCCCATTGCTCGACTTGCAGCAATCTACGGAGCCTATCGGCGTGCAGCTATCCTTTGATGAAACCAGCTACAAGCTGATGTTCGAGGCTCTGGATAGAGTGATGAAGGCGAAGAACAACCGCCTGGCTTATCTCCGCGACTTATTCTATTCGCATCAGAAGGCAGACAGATTCTCCTTCGAACCGATGAAGTTCCCTTGGCTCAATCCTACCCAGGAAAGGGCAGTAAACGAGGTACTTTGGGCAAAGGATGTAGCCATTGTTCACGGACCTCCGGGAACCGGAAAAACCACGACCCTGGTGGAAGCCATCAACGAAACCCTGATGCGAGAGAGTCAGGTGCTGGTGTGTGCACAGAGCAATATGGCGGTGGACTGGATTTCCGAAAAACTGGTGGATAGAGGCATCAACGTGCTCCGTATCGGAAACCCTACCCGTGTGAACGACAAGATGCTGGGCTTCACCTACGAGCGCCGTTTCGAGAGTCATCCCGACTATCCGCAACTCTGGGCTATCCGCAAGGCAATCAGAGAATTAAGAAAAAACAGGAAGAAAGGCAGCGAAAACTATCATCAGAAGATGGAGAGGCTGAAGAGTCGTGCCGCCGAAATAGAAATCCGTATCAACAGCGAACTCTTTGGCGAGGCGCGTGTCATCGCCTGCACCCTGGTGGGTTCTGCCCACCGGTTGCTGGAAGGCATGAAGTTCGGTACCCTCTTTATCGACGAGGCTGCGCAGGCTTTGGAAGCTGCCTGCTGGATTCCGATGAAGAGAGCCAGCCGGGTGATTCTGGCGGGCGACCATTGTCAGCTGCCGCCTACCGTAAAGAGTATTGCGGCATTAAGAGCCGGACTGGGCAAGACCCTGATGGAGCGCATCGCCGAAAACAAGCCCGAGGTAGTAACCCTGCTGAAAATCCAATACCGCATGAACGACGAAATCATGCGATTCTCGAGCGACTGGTTCTACGGTGGCAAGGTGGAGAGTGCGCCTCAGATCAAATACCGGAGCGTATTGGATTATGACCATCCGATAACGTGGATTGATACAGGGGAAGAAAGTGAAGAACGAAGAGTGAAGAGTGAAGAATTCAATAGCTCTTCTGATGATGCTTCGGAAGAAAGTGAAGAACAAGAGAATTCTTCACTCTTCACTCATCACTCTTCACTTTACAAGGAGCAGTTTGTGGGCGAGAGTTTCGGGCGCATCAACAAGGCAGAAGCCGAGCTCACCCTGCTGACCCTGGCGGAATACTTCACCAAGATAGGCAAGCTGCGGGTATTGAGCGAGAGAATCGATGTAGGCATCATTTCGCCTTATCGTGCCCAGGTGCAGTATCTGAAGAAGCTCATCAAGAAGTATGAGTTCTTCAAGCCTTACCGCCGTCTGATCAGCGTGAATACGGTAGATGGTTTCCAGGGACAGGAAAGAGACGTGATCCTCATCTCCCTGGTGCGTTCCAACGATGAAGGCCAAATAGGTTTTCTGAAAGACCTCCGCCGCATGAACGTGGCGATGACGAGAGCCCGAATGAAGCTCATCATCCTGGGCAACAAGGACACAATGACCCGACATCCTTTCTACAAGAAACTGTGGGAGTATGTAGAGGCAATCAACAACAATGAATAGAAAAAAAACAATTTCTGCAAGTAAAATAGGCAAAAACAAGATTATGCTACAGCGAGACTACATACAGCGACTGATTCGCGAGTTTATGGCGGCACTCGAAAGAATGCTCGAAAAGAAAGAGGTGGAGGTGAGACGTGAGAAGATCAGGGAACTCTACAATCAATACGTAGGTCCTTATGCCTTCTACAGCATCGCCACCATTGAGGACGTGATGAAGGCTATGGCAGGAATCGACGACGAGGAGAAGCGACTCTCCAAGATGGACATGCTTGCCGAACTCTACTATCACGAGGCGGATACCGTGGGGCAGCCCGCAAGAGATGAACTTCTGAACAAGGCTTTCATGCTCTTCGATTACGTGGAAGCACACGGAGATACCTTCTCCATCGAGCGCCGCAACAAAATGGCACAAATCAAACAAAAGATTGGAGATGCACTCTACTAATTTATGCTGCCCAGTTTATGCGTATAGCCAACTATTTCTATCCTTGCTTAGGCTTGCTCACCATTCTGCGCTACAGCATCCAGGGCCTGGGTTACAGCAATCTCTCGATACTGAGTGGCGTAATGGAAATGATAGCGAGATGCGGTGTGAGTCTCTGGCTGGTGCCAGCCCTGGCGTGGACGGGAGTCTGCTTCGGCGACCCTGTGGCATGGGTCATGGCAGCTCTCTTCCTTATCCCCGCCTTCCTTTGGCTTTATAAACATCTGAAGAAGGAGCAAACCCATACGCCATGAGCCAACGGATACTAACAGAAAAGAAAGGTAAAAGTCAGAAATAATTCCCTTTCTTTTTACTGAATCCGGTGCAAAGATCCACATTTTATCGTTTATAGACGACAAACGTCATTTTTCATTTCATCTCCTCATTCTCTCCATGGAGATGATACTCTTTCACATCCATCTGCAGATATGCCCGGTCTGTTCTTTGCGTTTCATTTTATATATTTTCTTTGTCGTTACAACTCAATGGTTCTGCAGTATCCATTGCTACCTTCTACTTCCGCCTCATGGTCATTCCATTTATATATGTATTTATATTCTGGAGGTAAGATAATATTGCCCCTCCTGTCCAACAGTCCATACAAACATTTCTGCATGCCTATTCTGCATTCGGCATAATCACCTCGGAAGTTGGAGATATGAGTGTAGATAGGTTTCACGATGATGTCATCCTTCACCTTCAGTCCCCATCTGCCATCCTGCTGGAAAGGCTCTACATTCTTCAGATATTCATCAAGTTGTTGGACGGTCATCTTCTTCCTTGCCGTATTCGCCTTCTTGACCACTATCAGCTCATCATTCACGGCAATAATGCTCTGCAGTTTCTTCACATAGGTTGGAATGATACCCTTACCAACCCTCAACCCAGCAAACATGCTCTCCCAGTTGCGAGGCTTGTCGGGCAAGCCAAACTTGCGGTAGTTACCTACATTGTCGATAATCATGCACACCTTATCATTGTTCTTATGGTTGATGCGCAACCCGCGCCCCACCATCTGCAGGTACTTGGCAAGCGACAGTGTAGGGCGTGCCATCTGGATAAACTCTACGTCCGGACAGTCAAAACCCTCGTCGAAGAGGTTCACGTTCACCATGCAGTCTATCTCACTGCGTCTGAAAGCCTCCACCATCTCCTTGCGTTTCTTGGCAGGAGTCTTACTGTCCAGTGCCACACTTTTTATTCCGAGGGCATTGTAACAGGCGGCTATCGCCTGGGCATGAACAATGTCTATGGCATATACGATTCCCTTCTTGCCGTCAGCATATTTCTTTACGCTGTCATAAAGCCTTTGAATAGTCTGCGGAATGTTCAGTTTCTCGTCCATCTCCTTGATGGCATAATCGCCATCGCTTCCTCGTCCCTTCAACTGGTTCACCGTCAACTGGTCTTGTGAAAACTTACCAATCACCACATAATCGTATGGTGCAAGATAACCACGCATAATGAAGTCGTTGGTGCAAGGAGAAACGATCAACCTCTCAAACAACTTGCTAAAGGAGTTCTTGTTCATACGGCATGGAGTTGCCGTCATACCGAGTTTCAGGGCCTTTCTGTACCTGCCAAACAGGTCTTGATAGGAGGTTGCTATGGCGTGATGCGCCTCATCTACTACGATGAGTCCTGGCGTACACCCAGCCCCTTCCAGTTCGTCGATATGTCTGTTCAACCATTGAATGGACAGCACCCTTATCCTTACTTTCGCTTTCAGCTCCATTTCCTTCTCCCCATAGTCCAGACAGAATCTGTCCAGCGTCTGCTGCATTTGCTCCACCAGTTCACGGCGGTGCGCTACAATCCACACTTCGCCCGTGTCATGGTTATCAAGGAACCATTTCACCACAGCCGCCATCACGTAGGTCTTTCCCGTACCTGTCGGCATCTGCACCATCACCGAACTGCCCACCTTCTCCTTCTTACCATTCTCATCGTAGAATCTGCCAGTAGCAGCAGTCGTCAGCACGTTGATAATGTCCTCCAGCATCTTCTGCTGGTAATCATAAAGTTTGATTTTCTTCATTCAAAAGAAATATAGAATACCATAACTGGCATTCATACCAATTTCATAAATCCGATATACATCAAAGCATCGGCGATGCTCTGCTGTACTGGATTTTTCTTGTCCGAAGCCCATGAATATTTCGCTTGAATTTTGCGAAGTTCCTCACGCTTCTCTATATATTGCTTCTCCAGTTGGTTCAGAATCAGCTTGGAAGCTTGTGACATAGGAATCTTGCCAGCCTCTTTGTCCATCACTTCTTGCAACTTGATGTTACATTCCGTCAAACTTTCCAATACTTTGCGGTATTCCATCATGCCGGGAATATCACCTATCTGACTTTCCGTAGTATCTCTTAGTATAGTCCTTACGCAATCAGGCATAAATAGCTTCCAAGTATTGCCATCCTCGTATGTCACCACCAAATGAACTTTCTGCATCATAAGATGCTTTTCGTTATTTCTTGGCACTTCAACACACTCGTCAAATTTCAGATTGATGAGTTGGGCTATTAATTTCTGTTCGTCCATCGGAAGTTGGTTGACCGTATAGAAAGGATCATGCTGAAACAATGTAGCAAGTCCTTCCGCCATTTCTCCTTTACGATAGGATGATGGCAAACTCACATTTATCAACTTTGCATGTTCTTGAATCACTTTCTTCGTATCGTACTCAATCATCATCGCCAAGTTGAGTTTATCTCTAAATGGTAAATTCTTCAGTATAACCATAGTATATGTTCTAAATCAAAATATCATCCGTGATATGTGGAATATCCCCGAAGAGTTTCACAACAAATTCATCCCAATCTGCCTTGGCTACCAACTCTTTCAGCTTCTCGAAGTAAGGTCGCTTGTCCACCAAGAACTGTCGGAACAATCTGCGGTATTCCTCAATAACGCTAGCCTTGTCATTACGTTTTTCCAATATTTCTATCTTTTGCAGATGCCAAGGTTCAGTGGTATTGTATCCATCATCGCCATATACAGCAATCGTTTTGTCTATCTCTTTCAAGGCATCATTCTCCAATCCCTTTTCGAGAAGTTCATTGATTTTGAAGGAGCAGACATCAGGTACATACTTGTATTCCTCCAAGATAGCACCCTCTTCATTCTCTCTATCGTGAGTCCGTAGATACTCTATCTTCTTGATGAGCAGCTTGCCCAATTCCTCGAATCTGAATAGAGAACTCAACTGATCAAAGTTTTCGTCATTCACCAATCTCCTATATTCGTATGATGCTTTATCTGCTTATCAAGGTCAGCGAGATAAGTATCAGCATCCGCCAATCTGAAGTTGATAGCCTCACGGATATGGTCAAAGAAGCAAAGGCAATAGTCATCGTAAGCCTCCATCTTCTCAATCTCAGCCATCTCTTTCTGTGCAGTAGCAACAGATTCAATAGGTGTAGCTTCGTCTCTCAGCACCTGTGCCAGTTCTTTCTCCACTTGATAAGTGAAGAAATCATTCCCATCACATTCTTGGTTGTTATACACTTCCAAGCGGCAGTATTCCTCTGCCACGAAGCGCAGGAAGTCCAAGCCGCTTCTCACAGCTTTTCCATTCTCCTTGGCATCCACCAAAGACTTGAATTGTTTATATTTTGTGTAGGATTGTATCATTGTTTTACAATCTAAGTTAATTCATACTAAATATTCACTTAAAAGTGAACAAGCTATCAATAAAAGTATTATTTTTGCTACATTGAGAATGGCATCATTAACATTGAAAAGAATATGATTACAGACATAGAAAGTGCAACCTTTGAAATTTAAGCGTCATGATACAGAACAAATTATTCCGTGATTGTCTCGCTGCGATACCAGCCGAGCAAACGGCAGAGTTCGATTTGTCTTTCGGTATTGCCGAGCGCATTAGTGAGATTCTGAAAGCCAAGGGACTCACCCAAAAGGATTTCGCCCGATTGCTCAACAAGCGAGACTCAGAAATCTCGAAATGGCTAACAGGCAGACATAACTTTACGACTCAAACCATTGCTCGTATAGAAACAGCTCTAAGTAGTAAACTCATCAGCATAGCCCATTGATTGGGCTATGCCAATAAGCTGATTCTAAAACACCTAGAAATTCACAATAATTCAACAACTTATCATCAAATTCCCTGGATATAAGCTGTAAGCTATCAACTATAAACTGTTAACTATAAACTCTCTTCCCCCAGGCGGTCCCATCCCGCACAACCTGGCGAAGACCGCTTTGGTCCGCCAACCTTAGAGCGAAGCGGTTCTGAGCACCGGAGGAGCGGTTTTCTCCCTCGCTCCTGAGGGGAGAAGACCGAGATGAGAGGTGGAGCCCTCTTTAAGGGTAAAGAGGGACGGGGTGATTTTCGAAAAATCCTCCTTTTATCTAAAGAGGAACGTGGCGTTTCGATAACGCATACCCTCCAATCACCCCATAACAAACCAGCGGTATGAGAAAGGCAATCGCCATACTCCCCGTAGTATCCGCAATATACCCCATGATTACTGGAGCAACCGCACCACCCACTATCGTCATGATAAGCAATGAAGAGGCAAGTTTGGTCTTTGTACCCGCATCCCTCAATGCCAATGAGAAGATAGTCGGAAACATGATGCTCTCTCCCAGATACAGGGCGAAGAACGCAATGAGAGATAAGGTGCCGCTACATACCACCACAATCAATGTGGCAACAAAGGTGAGGATGGCACAGACCAGCAGCACCAGCCTTGGCTGGATATAATTCATGATGACACCACCAGCCAGTCGGCCGATAAAGAACAGACCCATTCCGCCAAAGGCGAGATACAGACTGGCAGTCTGCTTCTCTATATGAATGCTCTCCTCTGCATAGTTGATGAAGAAACTGTTCACACCCGTCTGGGCAGCCACATAAAGAAACAAGGTCAGCATACCGAAACCGAATGCCATCACTCGCATCGGCTTCACCTCCACCTTCTCGTTCGTATCCGCCTCATGCGCTCTCCTTGGGTCCGGTAACTTGATTCTTGACAGAACCAGCGCCACTGAAAGCACGAAGATACCCATCAGGGCATAAGGAATGGCAATGTTGACACCCGAGAACAGGAGTTGTCCGCCAACCAGCGGTCCTACAATCCATCCGATACCATTGAGCGACTGCGACAGGTTGATTCTGCTTTCCGCCTTGTCAGGATGTCCCAGTACCGTAGTATACGGATTCGCACTCGTTTCCAGACAGGTCAGTCCGCATCCTATCACAAACAGCGACAGAACGAAGAAGTAGAAACTGTTGATCCTGCTTCCCGGTATGAACATCAGGGCACCGATACCGAAGAGAACCAGTCCTGTTATCACTCCCCTCCTGTAGCCCCACTTCCGGATAATCCATCCGGCAGGCAGTGCCATCAGAAAGTAGGCACCATAGACAGCTGTCTGCGTCAGGGCCGACATCGCCTTGCTGATATGAAACGACTCCTGAAAATGCGGATTCAGCACCTCGAGGATGCCATGAGCAAAGCCCCACATGAAGAAGAGGCTGCTGATGATGAGGAAGGGCACCAGATAGTTATGCCCTTCGTATCTGAAGATGGATAGCTTCGTCATGATTCTCTGCAAATTTAAGACTGTCCTTTACTACCAGTGCCAGATAACCGCCGCCACCAGCTCCCGGCATCTTCCATGCCAGAACCTCCTCCATGCTGCTGTAGCGGTCAATCATCGGCTGTACACTTGCCTCCGATTCTATCACACCGTTGATAGATGGATTCACCATACCCGGGAACATCGCAATCTGGGCCTCGAAAGATGCCCTGTATGCTGTAGCAAAGGCATCAAGGTCGTGCGCCAGAATCGCCTTCCAGCAGGCATCAGCTGCATCAGCCAGCGCCTTCACCTTCTCAGGTGTGATATCCTTACCTTCCACCACACTGCATCCCGGTCTTCTAGGTTCCATCGGAATCATCACCAGGTGGTCTTCCAGGAAACGGAGAGTCATCTCATCCTGCGTACTCTCTATCTTCTCCGGCCAGAAGTTGTTGTCATAATAATGACGCACCAGACCGGGAACACAGATACCGATAGAATCCTGGGCACCCGAGATGATACCATCGTGACGCTCCGGATTGTTCTCAAAGCAGAATACCAGTCGTGCAAGCATCTCCGGATCCATCTTCGGCAACTTCACCGGCCATATCTTCTGAATCACCTTACGGGTAGAGGTAGACAGACCGCAGCGGTCGCGCACCTCAAAGGTAGGTTCCAGCGAGATGGTAATCGCCCATCCCGGATGATACATGCTTACATAAGGCTGATCAATCCAAGTACCAGCCAGATCCAGACGGGTAGGAATCCCCGCCTCCTGTGCCGAATTCTCAGATACGTTCAATAACGCCTTCTTCAAGCCAGAAGAAGAACGTGCCTTCAAACCCGCATGAGGCGTGCGCTGGAGTTCGACATATTCTATGCCCCTTTCCTTACAAATCCTACGTTTCTCATCAGACCCACCTTCAGCGTTCACCACAAACACGTCCGGTTTCACCTTATCAAGAGTAGGCAGGAAGTCGATCACTCCGCTTCCCTCATTGATATACGCCTCCTTCACCGCCTTGATATTCTTGACCATGAATAGCCTTTCCTCCTGCGGAAACATAGGTCTGCGATGCTTATACTCCAGATAAGTAGCATCTGATCCGATACCCACATACAGGTCACCATACTGTGATGCCTGCTGGAAAAACTCCACATGACCGGAATGTAAAAGGTCGTAGCAACCGCTTACAAAAACTTTTTTCTTCATTATGATTATCATTGATAATCGAAGTGCAGACAGGCATCCTCATCTAGCTGATTACCTATCTGCATCTCGATAAACATAAACAGAGTTATTTCAATTAATTATTTGATTAATTTATTTTTTATATTTTAGTCTCCAGAAGAAGTGCCAAGTACGGAACAAAGGTTCGCATAGCGCCTCAGCAGGAAAATACCTCACGAGTCTTATATCCCGATACACCCTTTGGAGATTATGCCCGAACTTTGACCTACCAAACCGATTCCGGGCATCATGCCTTCCGAAGTTCCCGGCTTCCAGCACTTCATTCAGCACAAACTTACCATACTTCTCATTCGGAGGGACAATAAGGCGAGAGGCAGGCATGCCGAACACCTCCTGCATGATATACATGATACCCCCGGCAAACTTCCACAATCCCAACTCCTTCAATTCCTTCTGCACCCTATCGATAGCTGCAGAAGAATTGGCAGCAAAAGAAGAGCGAGCAGCAGAAGTGTCAGTAGAAGTAGAAGCAGTTGCAGAAGTCATATCCCCAATAGCATCCCGGCGGTCCCATCCCGCACTATCTGGCGAGACCTTTGATGGTCCGCCATCCTTAGAGCGTAGCGGTTCCGAGCACCGAGAAGGTGCGGTTACATCCCCGCTTCCTGAGGAAGAGGGGCTTGGGGAAAAAGTGGAGCTCCCTTTGGAAAGGGAGACGGAGGGATTCGAAAAATTTTGATAGACTTTATAAAAGTCGCAAAGAACATAGTAGTAATCCAGAAGCTGCCTTAACCCAATCCCCTCATTCATCAGATGCGAGAAGATATGCGTTAACTGGAAGATGAGATTAAACTCCGTTGTCGGAATCGCAACCTCCCCTTGCTCCCCCAACATCACCCGATGCGAGAACTGCTCCTCCTTCACCCTCTCATAATATTTCTGAAGCTTTCTGTTGTGCCTGAAACACAGCAGGAAGCTAGGTCGATAATGCACTTCCACCTCCACACCCTTATACGATGGGAACTCGATGTGGTGATAGCACGCCTTTTCATGAGGCGAGATAGAGCGGACAAAGGAGATAACCCGTTTATCTCCACCTTCCACCCAGATATCAATATCACCAGGCGTACGGGAATAAGGATTCGGATACATCAATGCATTTCCCTGCCCTTTCAAGATACAGGTTCTGAATCCCTTCTTTCGGAACCACTCAGAAACCTGAATGGCAGCATCGTTCAGCCGAACATTCGCCTTCTCCAACATCTGGCTTTCCGCCATCCATTGGAGCAGTAACTCCTTCTTCATCCCTACATATTCAGCAGGTAGCTTCTTGATACCATCAAAGAGAATACCCACCAGACATTGCTTCTTGGCAATAGCATACAGCTCCTTCCAATCCGCTTCCTTCGAGGAATCAGGTATTTCCTTAGTTGAGCCAATACAGAATCTTAGGAAATCAAAGAAAATCTGAAGTTGTTTCTTCACAAGTTATTCTTTCGTCATGTTCCAGAGGAACAAAGTATTACCGATGATATATCTTCGCCACATACGCTTAGGCTCCTTGATCAAGCGATAGAGCCATTCCAAACCATGCTCCTGCCACCAGATAGGTGCACGCTCCACGGTACCAGCAAAGAAGTCAAAGACGGCACCGATGGTACCCACATGACAATGGATGTTCAACTCATTCCAATGAGAGTACGTCCACTTCTCCTGCTTAGGAGCCGTCATACCGATCCAAAGCAAATCCGGATTGGCAGCATTAATGGCATCAATGATAGCCTTGTTGTCCTCATCCGAGAACTCAGGCTTATAAGGAGGCGAATAAGTCACCACCTTCAGGTGAGGATAATCCACGGCAGCACGCTTCACAATCAGGTCGAGCACCTTCTGCGAACTACCCATGAACATTACAATCTTGGATTCTTCACTCTTCGTTCTTAACTCTTCACTTTCTCTTTCGAGTTTTTCCATCTCGAAAGAGAATAAGTCCCAGCCGGCTATTCTTTCCTTAGGCTGACTCTTAGCCTTAATCCACTTGCACGCCTTCACGATACTCACGCCATCCGGAATAAGCACATCACCATTAGTCAGAGCATCAGCAAAGAGCTGATCCTTCTTTGCGGTGTTAAAAGAGTGAGCATTTACTGTATTAATGAGCAATTTGCCCTCTGGTAATGAGGCTAATTCCGCCTTACTACCTAAAATTGTTAATGTTTTTAATCGAAACATAACTATATTTGAAATTATTTTGTTATCTTCGCAGCCATAAACAGCGGGTTCCATCAGAATCCCATCATTTCATGAACAAGAAACAACGGTTATGACATACGATATTAATACTATATATACGAAGTATAAGCAGTTTACGAAAAAGCAACGTCATCAACTCCTTGCGACACTTCAGTCGCAAGGCATCAACATTGTGAAAATCGAAGCCTACGAATATGCTGATGCCCCAGGCATCAAACATCTGTTTTTCTATTTTGCAGAGGATAGTAGGAAAGCTATTCCCTACTTCATGCTAAATAACGATATTTGGGAACAAATCCAATTATTCATTATACAAGATGTAAGATAGAATGGAATCTTTGGCTACATGAATAATCATTTACTTCCATCAACATCAATTCCCCAATAAGAGCATAAGGATTTTAGACCATCGTCATCTTCATGCTGTTTAGTCAAAGCAGAGTAAGTATTCGGTATTACCTCACATTACCGATAAGCATATGAGGTTTAGCCCTCC
>ERZ840057.55-NODE-55-length-109879-cov-10.327897_pt1 | contig 109879 bp, 120 predicted proteins | sample MGYA00519907_ERZ840057 | MGnify/ENA primary metagenome ERZ840057 (study PRJEB31850, sample SAMEA3708862) | human gut metagenome | biome: human gut; feature: human-associated habitat; material: faeces | place: China | collected 2014 ...
TGATGATGAACATGGAACGTCGTCACGGTGAAATGAAACCGGTTATCCAGAAAGCGTTGGTAAAATTGGATGGTGCTCCTTTCAAGGCGTTTGCCGCACAGCGTGAACGTTGGGCTATTGAAACAGACTATGTATATCCGGGTCCTATCCAGTACTTCGGTCCTACAGAAGTTTGTGACCAGGCAACCAAGACATTGCAGTTGGAACAAGGAAAATAATTCTTTCTTATTTCTATAAAGCATAAAGGAAACCCATCGGGGCTGATTGTAAAACCATTCTCCCGATGGGTTTTATTGCATAGTATGTGGGAATAGGTAAAGGTAAAAACAGCTAAATAGGATAAAATGGTAAGAGCGAAAAGCACACGTCCTGCTCCCGTTAAAAAGAAGGCAGCCGCGAAACCTGTCCGCCGGGCTACACAGCGGAAGGCGAAAAAGAAACCGCAAAGAGAGATGCCGTCATGGCTTCGGTATGTCATTGCGGGGCTTATTGCTTTTTTATTCCTTGCCGCTTTCTTTTATTTCTTTATCCGTCCTTACTCTTACCGCTGGAAGCCTTGCTATGGCTTTAAAGCATACGGTGTATGTATGCCTTCGGGTTTTCAGGTGCATGGCATTGATGTTTCCCATTATCAAGGAAACATAGACTGGAAAATGCTGACTCAGACCCGACAGGGGAAATTTCCTATTCATTTTGTCTTTATGAAAGCTTCGGAAGGAGGAGATTATGGGGACAAGGCTTTTATCACCAATTTTGATTCGGCGAAAACACATGGGTTTATCCGTGGGGCTTATCATTTTTACAATCCGAAAACAGATCCCATCCGTCAGGCCGATTTCTTTATTAATTCCGTAAAGCTGGATTCAGGTGACCTTCCTCCCGTACTCGATATCGAGAAGAGAGGCAAGGACGAAAATCAGCTCCGTCGTGACCTTAAACTGTGGCTTGACAAAATAGAACAGCACTACAAAGTGAAGCCTATTCTTTATACTTCTTATAAGTTTAAAACTCGTTATCTGAATGATTCGGTCTTCAATTCTTATCCTTACTGGATAGCCCATTATTATGTAGACTCGGTGGAATACAGGGGAGAATGGAAATTCTGGCAGCATACGGATGTGGGTACGTTGCCGGGCATTCGTGAGAAGGTGGACTTGAATATTTTCAACGGTTCGTTGGAGGAATTGCAACTAATGACTATAAAGAAATAAAGGATACTGTGCCTGCGGTTTCGAAAACTTTCTCTATATTTGCTTTATGAACTTACTGCTCAATATTATTTGGCTGATTTGCGGCGGATTTCTGATCTGCGTGGAATATATTGTTTCTAGCCTGTTGCTGATGATCACTATCGTCGGCATTCCTTTCGGTTTCCAAACTTTGAAGTTGTCTATGCTGGCTCTTTGCCCTTTTGGGCGGGAAATACGCAGTTGTCCCGGTGATGGCGGATGTCTTAGTGTGTTGATGAATATCATCTGGATACTTGTAGGTGGAATCTGGATCAGCCTCTCTCATTTGGCATTCGGGGTGTTGCTTTGCATCACTGTTATCGGTATTCCATTCGGACTGCAACATTTCAAGCTGGCGGGCTTGGCACTTACTCCTTTCGGAAAGGAGATTGTATAAATATTGTATACCGATATGATCGTGTTGTCACTTTGGATAAAATGCAGCGTCCTACGTGCGTTTGTCACCACTTGATTCCGGTTCTAATTTTCAGGTAAGAAGAACAAAAGGACAAAAGAGAGAAAATCCGTTCTTTTGTCCTCGAATAAATCAATGTAAATCCTGTGTGATTGGTGGTAATCCTGTCTTTATCAAGTCCTTTTCATACTTAAAAATGGTATTATTTCATGATGAACTTCACAGCTGCCCAGTTGTTCTTTTCCCGATGGTGTACGAACTCCATTCCCAGACTTTCCGCTTTTTCGCGGATAAAAGGAATATCCTGCATATAAAATCCACTCATAAATATTTCTGAACCCGGATGCATACAGGCGGCATAATGAGGCAGGTCTGCCAGAAGAATATTCCGGTTGATATTGGCAATAATTACATCAAACGGCTTGCGGCCTTTCAACAAGTTGGCATCCCCCAGTTCCACTGTAATGTTATGGATATGGTTCAGTGCAATGTTGTCTTTTGAATTATTGACGCACCAGTCGTCAATGTCGATGGCTGTCACAGGATTGGCTCCGCGCATGGAGGCAAGGATGGCAAGAATAGAAGTGCCGCATCCCATATCCAAGACTGATTTTCCTTTCAGATCAGCTTCTAACATCTCGCTGATTATAGAGCTGGTCGTTTCATGGTGCCCTGTGCCGAAAGCCATTTGCGGGTTAATCAGAATTTCATACTCAGTCTTCGGGGTGTCTTTATGGAACGTGCTGTGAATGCAGCAACGGTCACCGATGACGATGGGTTGAAAGAAGTTCTTCTCCCATTCCTCGTTCCAGTTCTTGTCTTCGGCTTCTTTAATGGTATATGTCACAGTAGTGTCGGGCAGGGGGAAGCTCGCAATCATTTCTTTTAATGCTTCCTCATCGAACAAAGTCTGCTGGATATAAGCCTGTACTCCTGCTTCACATTCTACAAAACTTTCAAATCCTATTTCTCCGGCCAGTGCAGATACTACATCATTCACTGTTTCATTACAGGGATGTGTTGTAAAGGTTACTTCTAAATATTTCATACGCTTTCGTTTATTCTATCACTTTACGGAGCAGTGCCTCCATCTCATTTTTGAAAATACCCGCTTCATGTACTTTCACACCGTCCACATAAAACGTGGGAACGTAATAATAGTCGTATTGGTCGGCTATATCAGGATGTTGGTTTTCTTCTATCATTTCTATTTCTATAGGTTGGAATTCAGGGTGTTCTTCTTTTAGTTCTTCAATATAGCGCAGTGCTTTTTTGCAGAACGGGCATCTTTCCTGATAAAATAATTTCACTGGTTTCATGTGGCTGTTTATTTTAGGTTTATATACTCTTAAAAAGGGTAGTGGCAAAGATAGGGAGAAAAAATGAGAATAAGAGCAGAATCGGTATTAATTGCTTCTCTCTTTATACCCGTTCAGCATCTATTTATTTTCTTCATTCCGGTAGGATATCAACAGGAAGTTACTCTCAATAATGCTCTCATACTCTCATTAGTGGTATAATTCGCTTATAATGAGTGTGCTATTGATGATGGTAACATAAATGAGTATGAGGGCATTGACCTCATACTCATTTCTTGAAAAATAAATTATTCCAACTTGACCACGTGGTATAAAGTACCTCTGATACTGGCTCTTTTGGGTACATTCAGTTTATGTAGAATACGTCCGAACCAATTTATTTTATTGACGGATAGCTTATCACGTGTGTTTTCTTGGAGATAATTGAAAATCTCCATGGCAGTCAGCCATTCTCCCTCTTCATCAGTGGTTGCAGAAGAAAAGTTACAATGGAATAAATGCTCCAAAGGCGAAATTTGCTCAAATTCGCTGTTGCTTTGCCGCAAAACAGCCTCATCTTCATCATTCAGCCAGTAACGTTCCTGCTGATAAAGCAATGTCATGGCTTGTGCATAGAGCTGGCGGTAGTCTATGGTGACATGGGTATCAATGGGAGCGGTCACCTCGATACAGATAAAGCGACGGCTTCCCGTGGGGTCGGTGAGCAAATCCTTCTGATTGCTGGTGCCGATGAATGAGGCATAGCGGCGTAATTCGCGTACGCTGGTTCCATAGGGCTTTCGCAGGTTGGCCACCGGTTTTTGTAACAGATGTTTCAGAAAACCTTGCTGGTTCATCGTAATCTGGTCGAATTCGTCCAGGTTGATAAGGAAAAATCGTCCCAAGGCACGCTCCGCTTCCTGTTTGCTGCTGAAGTCCAGGCTGTCGGCATAGCCGAAACGCAGTTCGGGCGGTAGCAGGATGCGGCAGTAAGTGGATTTCCGGAATCCTTGTGAACCCACCAGCAAAGGCGAAGTACTGTTGCCATGCTGACGGTCCATCCCCCTCCAATGCGCCACCATGCCCAGAAACCAACGGTAAAAGAGTTCTTCCCAATGCGGATTGCCACAGGGAACGAGCCGGGCCAATGCGCGGATGCGGTCAGTACCGTCCCATCGGGGAAGGTCACACAAGTATTCTTCTACGGGATTGTAAAGAGGGACGAAATCGGAAGTGAGAAAGCGGTCGATATCGCGGTCCCACACTTGCAGTCCCTCTTTCAAGGCGTAAAGGGCGATGCTGTTTCGGGTACGTTTTTCCAAGGGTTTGAAATAGAAATGAACAGAGTCCCGCTGGCGGTATTCCACCTCGTCCAGTACGGTGTTGAAACGGAATTCGTACCGTCGTTTCAAAAACTCCTCCAGCCGGAAGGTGGCTTCCTGCTCTTTGTTGAGGCCACCTTTCTCGCCAAAGCCTTTCATCTCCCGATATCCGTTGCCGAAAGCCATGCGGATGGCTTCCGTGTTCGTTTCGTGGAAATAGTGCATTAGTGTACGCCGCACGGCTTCTTCTTCGGGGATGCCTGCTTTGAAGCATTGTTCTACCAGATGGGGCAGCAAGGGTTCCAGTCCGTCATCACGTTTCCAGTTTTCCATTTCGGCCAATGCTCTTTTTCGTGCCGATTGGTACATCAGTGTCAAAGTCTGTAAACTTTCACATCCGGGCGTCATTCGTTCCAGTGCGGTTTCGCTGTTTTGTTTGCGTTGGCGGAAAGACTCTTCATCGGGCAGGGCAAGCGGTTGCTCTATGCAGAAGGGGACGGACGAAGGGTTATAGTAAGGTTGTTCATCCACGGTCATGCGGCAGCTTTGCATCAGGTCCGGTTCCTTCAGTGTGATGCCGAAAGGAAGCATGGGCTGGTAGCAGGTCACCGCCAGCCGATAGGCGTGAGCATGAAACAGGAGAGCCTCCTGTATGGTGGGCAGAGTGCCGTCGGGGCGTGCGAAGCGTACCCATATCTTTACGCTCCGTCCGCTTGAACCGCAGAAAGCGACAAAGGTCTGTGGCAGTTGTGCTACTTGGCGTTTCACATATTCCACCTCATACAGGTCGGCCAGCCGGTTCACTTCCAGCTGCACTAGTCCGTTGTAATGTTTCATGCGTTTCTCGCCATTTTGCTTACGGGTATATTCTACAGCAGGATAGACACGCGGCAGTTTGTCGATATGGGCGTAGTGGGCGGACGATCCTGTCAGCCGGGGCAGTATTTCACGCAGTTCCGATATGTGTCCTGCTTTGTTCTCTGTCTTTATTTTCTCGAAGAATGTGTCCGAATCGCATAGTGACAAGGCTTCTGTCCCCTGTTCTTCATCTTTCCTGATGAGTGTAATTTTCATATTTGTCTTTCGTTTAAATGTTTTTTGGCTTTATGTACCTCCCATGGAAAAAGATGATGTTCTGTCGTGTGGAGAAGACCGCGTTTGGCGAGTGTCTATGTGTGCATATTTTTAGTAAAGGTAAGGTTTCTTTCCGGATTCTGCAAGTGCTTTCCGGATTAAATGCCGCCTTTTTCTTTTTCCTTTCTTTCCTGTGTTTTTATTCTTAGTCTCAGTGCGTATTTCCCTGTTCCTTATTTGTTTTCTACCTTTTCTTTTCTTATTTTTGTATGTTTATAATTAGTTAGCCACCCTTGTGATTAAGTCTAGTCACAAGGGTGATTAAAGTTAACCACAAAGGTAGTTAAACTTAATCACGTCCGTGATTAACAGATATTGAAAGTTCATTAATAAAAGAAGAACAGTATGGCAATACTATTTGATTGGTACGAGAATCCCAAATCCCCTGAGCAACAAGGGGAAGAGAATACGTTGCACCCGCGTCTCCGGCTGAACGGAAAGGTGAGCACGGCCCAGCTCCGTGCCCGTATTCAGAAACATTGTACGTTGACTGAAACGGATGTGGTAGCCGTGCTCGATGCGCTGTCACGTGCCATGGGCGAGGAGTTGGCGGAAGGCAAACAGGTGCATCTGGACGGCATCGGTTTCTTCCGTCCCAACCTGGTGAGTACCGGGCCGGTAACGGAAAAGACGAAACGTAAGAATACGAAGGTGAGGCTCAAGGGGATTGTTTACCGTCCCGATCAACTATTGATGGATGAGGTGGGAAAGGTAAAGGTGCAGCGTACCCGGTTCTCGTTTCATTCCAGTAAACTGACCGATGAGGAAATTGACGCATTGCTGACGGAGTACTTCACAACCTGTGATTTTGTGCAGCGGAAAAGTTTCCAGCTTCTTTGCGGTATGACACAAAGCACGGCCAGCCGCCATTTACGCCGCTTGTGCGAGGAAGGAAAGCTGAAAAATGTGGGACTTCCCAAACAACCGGTTTATAAGCCTGTGGATGGGCATTATATTGTGAATGAATGATTTAAGTGCGTAATGTGGGGGATAAGGAGTGAGGGCATATTAAAAAGTGAGGGTAATGCCCTCACTATGGGTAATGGTTTTATAATGAGTGGGTTATGGCTGATAGTGAGGGCATGAGGGCATAAGTGGGTGCAACTTATTATAGGAAAAGTTGTTTTTACCACCAGATTTGTTTACCGTCAACGTACGTGAACGGACGTTCTTCCGCTCCCCGTGTATAGTCTTTTAGATAAAGCAAAGCATGGTCGGGGACATTTATTTCTTCTATTTCTGTATATGAAAAAATACGATTTTTCTTTTTTATGTAACTGGTAATAGCTTCATCCATGTTTTTTTCCTCCTGCAAACAGAGGAGAAGTTCAACTACGGGTGCGCTGGCTTCATAGTACAGTCCGTTGTAAATCAGCAGATAGCGATCTTTTACAGTGGATGTTTCTAATTTTTGAATGTATATTTGTTCGTAAATTTCCATTTGTTTTATCAGTTTGTTTTCATGATAGCACTATTGATGTTTCTATCCATATCGCTCTTTTCGCGTGAGGTCTTTTGACCGAAGTCAAAGGTATACGCTATTTTGATATATCCGGTACGTTGATTGATTCGACTGGTCTGTATCTGGCTGTAGTTATATATACTAAAATTGGCATATTCCCTATAACGGTTATGCTTGGTGAACGGGTTTTCTGTACCGGTTTCTACGTGCCAGCCTTTGTGACTCCAACTGATGGAAGTTCCATAAATGGCGGGATTTTTTTCTATCGCAAGAGAGAAACGGTTTATACGGCTTGTCGCTGTACTTCCATATACATTTATTGCAAGATTTTTCCAGTAATAGTTTATGTCCAATGATGCTATCACACTATTGTCTGTAATGTTGTATTCTCCGGGAATGATTGTATGATAGTATCTGGCATTGAACTTGGCGCGTAAATTGTCGGAGAAGCGATAGGAAAGATCCAAAGCTGCGTTCCAATGTTCCACATCCATGTCCGACCGGAAGCTGGAGACAAGTTTGTCATTCTCTAGGTAGTAATCGGTGGATATATTATTCTGAATCTTCTGATAAACACCTAAAATTTGAAAATTCAGTCGATTTAGTTGTGCTTTATAGGCGATGCCGACAACATATAATTTGGTATTATCCAGATGGGGATTACCACGTTTGATTTGTAGAAAGTCTACTGTTTGATCCATGCTGTTGATATAGCTGATGTCCGGTTGGTCGTTACCGATATCGACAGAGGCCATTAACTGCTGTGATTTATTGATAGTATAAATAAAAGTGGAATTCATTCTAAGTGACCAATGCTGCTGCCGGGCATCTGTATGAAGTTTGTAATTCAACCATGAAAAACCCGGTAAGAAATTCATAGAGAACTTTTTGGCTATACGCTGGTTATAGTTTAAGAAGAACATCGTTTCTCCCATCCATAGATGTTGCCAAGAGTCGTAATCACCCGTATAGGAGGAAGACGTGACTTTATGATGGTGCTGCAGGTTTGCTCCAAGTGAATTGTTGTGCTCCAATTTTATATTATATCTGGTAGAAAAGTCGAATGCATATAATTCTTCATCAACATCCGTCAGGGATATATTTTCTCCTTCTGTATAGGTTCTGGTGTAATCGTTTTGTGTATAAGCGGTTTTGGCCGTTACCTCCAGTGTCTGTTTAGGGGTTATGTTGAAATTGCCATATAGTTTGACAGAGGGACTTAGTCCGTCTTCTTTTTTTTGGTTGGCTGAAGATATGCTGTATGTATGATGACCGGAATAATCCAGTAATTCGCTATTGTTATTTTTGGGAGTTTCATTGTGGACTAATGAAAGTTGTGCCGAGATATTATGTTTCTCTGTACGATTGTTGGCTTTCAATTGTAGATATTGCTGGTTGTTTTGATAATCAGCTTGGGTCGTTTGTGTGTTTCGATGGGTGGTATATTCCGGGAATAATATCTCTTCGTTTTTTGAGGTTTTTACTCCGTCATATTTTTGGGTAATATAGCCTCCTAACACTGAATAGCTGTTGTTTCCATGCATCAGTTTAGTCCCTATATTATAATTACCCATCAGATAACCGATGGTTTGTTTGCCGTCTAATGATACATATCCACCTGATGTTCGTTCCTTGGTTATATAATTGATGGAAGCTACATCACCGGCATATTTTCCTGTCGGGGTGTCATAATATTCTATATTCTTGATATCGCGTGGGCGTAGGTTTTGCACTTCCTCATATTCAGCTTTTTCTCCGTTTATATATAGTGCCACTTCACCACCAAAAGTGCTTACTTTCCCTGTCCGTTTGTTCACTTCCAAGCTGGGAATCATCAAGTTGTACAAAAGGTCATAGCCTGTACCGGCATGTTTCACCTGTTGCTTGTCGGGAATGACCAATACATGATCAGTCTTTCTGACATAGGAACTTCCTTTTACCACGACTTCATTCAGTATTACATTGTCACTTTCCAAGGTAATTACAGGTAGTTGTGTATCTTGGTTTGAAACACTTGCCGGTATTATTTGCGGTTTGTATCCTATTGTACTGAATGCTAACAAATACTTGTCCGGCTGTACATTTGTGAACTGGTAATATCCTAATGTGTCTGTTGTTGTACCCGAGATGAAGGCTGAGTCTGTTTTTAATAACCGAACTGTGCTATAAGCTAAAGGCTGATTGTCTAAGTCGGTTACTTTACCATGTATGCGAACTTGAGCGTAAAGTGAAAAACCGGGCATCAGGCATACGCATAAAAATAATTTTAAAGTATTCATAGTAATCATACTGTTGGGTAATAAAGGAATGTGTTTGTACATATTATATATTGTTTAATCATAAATTTAGACGGAGGTATGATTCTAAAAGTTGTAATCAATATTACGTTATACTATAACACAAGTTTGTAGTCAACGTATTATTTTTACGATAGTAAAGGTATAGCTATTGGAGAAAAGAAATGAAAAAATACATTTTACTTTTTCTATACTTTTATATAACAGGCTGATATACAAGTAATATATGCTTGTGCATTCTTGAGAAAATACCAATTTTTACCCATTGGCAGATGAATTTTTCCATATGGGTCGTTACAATTCTTGGATAATTCCTTCCATTTGTTGTGCCGTTCCCTTCTCGCTATAGATTTTTTGGTAGAGGCGGGAAAGAGAATTTGTAATGGCAGAGACAGAACGGTTGAGTAATTCTGCGATAATGCTTCTCTTGAGTTCGATCTTAATTAAATAGCAGATATGTAGTTCGTGTTCGGATAATTGAGGATAGAGTGCATACAGCTGTCGCAGAAAGTTAGGAAAAGTGCTATTTATAGCTTCACTTAATTGTTTCCAATCCCTTTCCGTTATTTCGGAACTTTGGGTGGCATGGTGGAAATGAAGATAGATGTCCGAATGTCGGAAGGCGAGTAAACGCATTTCCTGTTCGTTCCGGATGGCACGTATTTGTTCGTTGGTTGCTCCCAGTCTTTTTGTTTGAGCTTCCAGCAGGGAATGTTTGAATGTGTCATTTTCCAACATGGCCGATTGCAGTTGTTCATTCAATAGGGTTATCTGTTGCTCGTTTTCTAGAATGCGCCGGCTGCTTTGGGCTTCCTGTTCTGCAAAAATCTGTTGTAGTTGTTGTTCTCTGATTGTATATTTGCGGCGGCGTTCGCGTAAACGGTGAAGCAGGTAAATTACAATACCAATCAGGAGACTTGCTACAAACAATAACTGGAACAGTAAAAGTTTCTGTCGTTCTGTCTTCGATTGCAGCCGCTGATTTTCTTGTTCAGATAGATTATAATTATATAAGGAATGGATTTTATTTACCTCTTCGGTTTTTGTGATCTGAAAAAGAGAATCGAATGCATTGATGCAAAGAGAGGCGTATAGATAGGCTTCCGGATATTTTTTTTGCTTTTCTGATATGGCAGCTAGAATAGAAAAGGCAGTACTTTTGTTATAAATGCCATTTCCGGAAATTACCTTTTGAAGATAAACGGATGCGGAATCGAACATTTGCCTTTGATAATACACTTTGCCAAGAACTAAATGACTAAGTGAACTAGGATGGTGGGCTTGTACCTGCTTTGCTATAATTTCGGCAGAGTCTGTTTTCCCTTGGTTGTAATAAAAACCGGCCATTTCATCGCCGATACTGCAAGCTTTAACCAGAGAAACTTTTTCTTTCATCAATGTGTATGCTTTCCGGTAATAGATTTCCGCACTGTCTTTTTGGTTGTTTGTATCGTATATGCGTGCCATGTCCCTCAGACCGAAAGCCATGCCTTTATAATTATGGCAAGCTAAATTATATTTATAAGCTTGTTGAGTAGCTTCCATACTTTCATGATACAATCTTTGAAAGGCAAAAAGGCTGGCAAGCTGCCCGTATATGCGTCCATTCAGCGTATCATTAGAACATCTTTTCCCTATTTCGGCTGCACGCAAGAAAGCATCAACGGCTCGTGGCGCATCTTTCATATCCCGATAGGTACTACCTTTATAATAATAAGCTTCCATCAGGTGTGGGTCATCCTGTTTGTCTTCATAAAAACTAATTATACGGTTAATCAAAGTATCGGAAGTAACCGGAATATAGAGCTTGTCTTTGGCTTTGACAGTGAGCAATAAGTAATATATATGAAGCTCTTCAGGCCATTCGGTGGTGGATATACTGAGAGAATCCAAACAAGCTAGTGCACTGTCAGGATGAGTTTCCATTAGTTGAACTGCCCGCTCCATCAGTGGCGGGTAACTTTGCTGTTCATAGCGGCAAGAGATGCAAAGCAATAGAGACAGCAGCAGTATATGTATCCTCCCACTTTTCATAGCAATTGCAAAAATAGATAAAATCTTTGAACTTTGCTACTAAAATAGGGGAATCCCTACTAACTAATAGGGATTTTCTCTGTTATGAAGTAAAACCTCTGACTATCTTTGCACTAGAAAAAGTAGATAGAATAACAAATAAAACAGGTACGAGTATGAAAAAGATTGTATTAGCTTCGCTTATGATGGTGTGCTTGCCTTACTTGGCAATGTCACAAAGCGTTGATGACGACCTTTATTTCATCCCTAAGAAAAAAGCTGAAAAGAAAGAGGAGGTTAAGCAAGAGGTGAAAGTGGTGGTTCCGCAGAAGCAGAACACGACTACTGTTTACGCAGCCCCCGGTTCTACAGTGGTGGTGAAGGATGTGAAAGGAAAGGTTCGCGATGTGGATGAGTATAATCGTCGTTATACTTCACGTGATAATAATTTCTCGATGGAGAATGATACCTTGTATATTGAGGAGAAACCTTTGAATGAGAGAGGAGAATGGGTTAATGGTTTTGAGGGTTCTCAAGACGATTATGAATACGCGATGCGTATCGTCCGTTTCCGCAATCCCCGTTACGCCATTCCGGTAAGCAGTCCGCTCTATTGGGATGTAGTTTACGGTTTGCCTTCATGGGATTGGAATGTATATGATGACGGATTGTATGCATACGTCTTTCCCACTTACACGAACCGCTTATGGTGGGATTGGCGTTGGAATTATCCATATGGCGCCAGTTGGGGATTCAGTTGGGGATGGAGTTCGCCATGGTACTACAATAGTTGGTACTATCCCGGTTATTGGGGTGGCGGCTACTGGGGTGGCTATTGGGGCTACCATTATCACCATCACCATTATTATCCGCATTACTTTGGTCACGGTTGGGGTGGTGGCTACTGGGGAGGTAGTCATGGATGGTATGGCTCAAGCAGACGTAACCCGGGGATACATGCCGGAAGATATACCAATAGCTATAGTTCTTCACGCCCAAGCCGGAATAATTACGTGAATAGTTATGATAGGAATAGTCGTAATTCATACGTAGGAAATTCCAGACAAAATGTCCGTAATAGTGCTAATAGTTATCGTACCGCAACACGTAACGGTTCTTCATCAGGAAGAGTGGTTTCGGGATCTAACAGTGTAAATTCGGTTCGTCCTAATAGAAGTGCTATCAGAACCCGTACCGGAGAAACTCTTTCACCAAGTCAGGCAGCAGGAGTTCGTCCGGGTAATTCGTATTCACGTCCGACAGAAGGAAGGGGTTCTTCCTATACCAGACCAAGCAGTACTCGGAGCAGTGTGGGAAATGCAGCAGGATCTGCTTATCAGAGAACAGGGGCTGCAAGTCGTGGCGCTTATCGTAACAATAGTGGCGTTTCGAATTCTCGTAGCAGTTCATACTCTCGTAGCAGTAGTCCTTCTCGTAATAGTTCGTCTAACTCTTACCGTAGTAGTGGAACTTCTTCTTCCCGTAGTAGTTTTTCTAGTGGCGGTGGTGCTTCTCGCAGTTCCGGTGGCGGTGTTTCCCGTTCAAGTGGTGGCGGCAGATCGCGTACCAGATAAGTGGTAGATTAAACTAGACAGTTGAATTTAATAGAATTGATGTATGAAAAATAAAGTAATAGTAACCGCTTGTGCGTTGTTGGCAATGACAACGGCAAGCGCACAAAATGCTTATGATGCGGAAAAGTTGCTGGGGAATGACTTGAATGGAACAGCACGATTTGTTGGTATGGGTGGTGCCATGGGAGCTTTGGGCGGTGATATATCTGTCATAAGCTCCAACCCTGCGGGTATCGGCATTTTTCGTAGTAATGACGTGTCTATTTCTTTTGGTTTTAATAATACTTCGACAAAGAGTAACTTTAGTGGTGTGTCAATGAATGAAAACAAAACGCGCGCTTCATTTGACCAGATTGGATTTGTTTATAGCAATAAGATAGGCAATAATACTTCTTTGCGTTTTGTGAATTTCGGATTCAATTACCATAAAAGTAAAAACTTCAATCGCCTTTTCTCTATGGGAGGGGCGTTGGATAATTTGTCACAAAGCTTCCAGCTGGCTCAGGAGATGGAACGATATGGATTGACGGAAAGCGAGTTTAATGACATACTGGATGTGAAGAATCCTTATACCAAATATTGGAATCAGTTACCTGTTTTAGGAGTAATGGGGGTGAGAACCGGTGTGGTTGACTGGGTTAATGATTCTGAAAAGAATATTCATGCTCCATGGGGGTGGAATGGTTTTAACAATAACTTCTTTAGTAAGGAAACAGGAGGTATCAGTCAATATGATTTTAATGTTTCATTCAATATTGAAGATAGGGTCTATTTAGGAGCTACCCTGGGGGTCTATGATGTGAATTATGATCGTTATACTTCTTATACGGAAAATTTGAATGATGATAACGGTGCGGATAATGGGGGGTATACATTGGATAATTATTATAGGCTGGAAGGGACTGGTATGGATTTAAAATTGGGTGTTATTATACGGCCTATAGAAAGTTCCCCTTTCCGTTTGGGATTTGCTGTGCACACGCCTACATGGTATGATTTAAGAGAAAGCTATAATGCCGCTTTATCTTCTAATATTTTAGCTTGTGAGGCACCCTATAACCAGACATTGAGTGATTTTCTGGTAACTCCGGAATATGATTATTTGACCTATGATTATAATCTTACCACTCCGTGGAAATTTAATGTCAGCGCAGGTACTACTTTTGCGGGTGCAGTGGCAGTAGGTGCGGAATATGAATATCAGGATTATTCTTCCAGTAAGCTCAAGGATGTGGATGGTTATGAATTGGGAGATCAGCCCAGCGTTGAGAATTATTTGAAAGGTGTCCATACTTTCCGTATCGGAATGGAAACGAGGATTATACCTGAGTTTAGCATTCGTGCAGGATATAATTACTCTTCGGCTGCTTTTTCTAAAGATGCTTATAGTGCCTTGTCTTTATATAGCACGCGTACTGATTTTAATAATACGGAGTCTAAGAATACATTTACGTTTGGTCTTGGATACCGTGGCAGTGTAATTTATGCGGATTTGGCATATAAATATGATATGTATAAATCAAACTTTTATGCTTTTGATGATATAGATCTTCCGGCAACTAAAGTGGACAATGAACGGCATCAGTTGCTTTTGACTGTCGGTGCTCGTTTCTAAGAATTAATTGTGAGTCTAATATAATTAACTTGTGATATACCGGGAATGCTTTATTGCTTTCCGGTATATTTTTTGCTAATGTTTCATCCTGGTTTTCAAACAAAAGGGTTATCTTTGTAAAAAGAGGTTTTTATGGAACAGAAAGATAAATACATACGGTTTGATTGGGCAATCAAGCGTCTTTTACGCAACAAAGCCAATTTTGGTGTCCTGGAAGGTTTTCTTACCGTACTTTTGGGTGAGAAGATTCAAATCATGGAAATCCTTGAGAGCGAAGGTAACCAGCAACGGGAGGATGATAAGTTCAACCGGGTAGATATTAAAGCCCGTAATAGCAAGGATGAAATAATACTAGTGGAAGTGCAGAATACGCGGGAGTTATATTATCTTGAACGAATACTTTATGGAGTAGCAAAAGCAATAACCGAACATATAGATTTAGGTGGAATTTATGCAAATGTCAAGAAAGTGTATTCTATCAGTATTCTTTATTTTGATATTGGCCAAGGAAATGATTACCTCTACCATGGTCAGAATACATTCCTCGGTGTCCATACTGGTGACTGTTTGAAAGTAACCACTAAAGAACAAGGGGCTATTATCCGCAAATTGCCTGCCGAAATATTTCCTGAATATTTTCTTATTCGTGTGAATGAGTTTAATAAAGTGGCGGTTACTCCTTTGGAAGAATGGATAGAATATCTTAAGACTGGAACTATCCGTCCGGATACAACGACTCCCGGATTGGAGGAGGCGAGACAGAAACTTATTTATTATAATATGAATAAGGCTGATAAACTGGCTTATGATCGGCATCTGGATGCATTGATGATACAAAATGATGTATTGAGTACCGCTAAATTAGAAGGATTAGAGGAAGGTCGTGTAGAAGGACGTGAGGAAGGTATCATGGTAGGTCGCTAAGAAGAAAAAATAGCTACAGCCCGTAACTTGAAATCTTTGAATATTCCTATTGCTGTTATTGTTCAAGCTACAGGCTTGTCTATAGATGAAATAGATAGACTTTAATGAATGAAGGTATGTCAGGATTCTGTTGTGTAATCACGGATTCTGTCATTTTGAGTCATGGTGAGGGATCTTGTGAGAACAAATGGATGTGATTGGATTCTTCATTTCTCTTTTTTCACTTTCCGTTTTTGTCATCCTCCTCCTATTTATCACGGAACTCTTTCTTTTTCCAAAAGTTGAATCCTGCATATATACGGACAGTTCCGAAAGTATTAGTGAGGGAGAAGTCCTTTTTTCGATAGTCGTATGTATGCATCACCAACGAAGCTCCTATAAAATATTTGTTGGTGTTATAGACCACGGCAGCACGTGTTATCAGGTCAAAATTGATATCCTTTATCCAATGATTGTCAGTATTAGGTGTATCGTCTATTTTTGATTTTTTATAGGCAATGGCCGGTAAGAGTGAAAGATTGGAAACCCAGTTTTTTGCAAATACCCAGTTATAGCCATAACCCACGTTGATGCTGTAATCAGAATATTTCACTTTCTTGAAAAGTAAAGCATCATGTAGTTGGACTCTCACTTCACCGGGAAGCTTTTCGTAATCAAAAGATATGTTGTGCTGGGAATAAGAAAAGCCCGCCATCAGGGAACCCGCGCTTTTACGCTGGTTGGTGGACTGGCTATAGGCTGCCGGATAAGAGAATTTTTTATAATTGAAAATCCAATAGGCGTTCAGTCCTTTGATTTTACTTTGCAATCCGTTGAAATTCAAATTTTTAATGGGAGTATTCAGATCAAAACCGCTGGAAGAACGTATCTTGAAATCGCTTCCTGTCTTTCTGTAATATAAATCCACACCAAATTTGGAACTATAAAGATTCAGTGCCATTTCGGTTTTCTTTGCCTTGTTTTTATGTCCGCCGAAAATATCTTTTACATCGAAAGAATATCCTAGAAATATCCAGCGCCATCCGAAATAGACTCCCAGCTTGAAACTGGCATTGGGGGAGAATCCCAAACTTTGTTCGCCGTTGTTTCCTTTACTACCTAACCGATAGTATTCGTACCAACTGCTGGATTCCAGCATGAAAGCCAGATTGTAAAGGTTGGGCGAGATATAGGTAGTGTCAATCGCATTGAATTCTTTTCCTACTTTCCTTATTTTTCTTCCGGTATGGCGGACAGTCGTTGCTATTCCGTCAGTCAATGTAATGAGAACACCCTTGTTGTCCTGTACTGTCGAGTCTTTCTTTTCCGCTTGTGCATATACATTAAAGGCAGAAAGAAAAGACAGACAGAGCAGGCATAATTTACGGATGTCCATAGGCGGAAATCAGAGTTTATTAAGTATACGGTCCATTACCCAGTTGGTGGGTGTCGCACTGATGCCGTCGCAGGTACAGACAGCTTTTCCCTGCAGGTGTTCTACTACGGCTTTTATGAGCGGAAGTTGTACATGAGGGGGATTTTCGGGAAGAAATTCCTCGCGTCCTCTTTCAGTATGCAGGGCGATGGGATCGTAAGTGAAAACGGAAAAACAGATCATCCCCTTGTCTCCGATGATTTCTATACGGTCTTCCTTGGCCGATTCATGGGCGACAAAACACCATGATCCTGATCCCGGCAGACCGGAATCAAATTTGAAGCAGGCACTTATCGTATCTTCTGCCGGATATAACCCGCCACGGTTGCTCTTGTATCCTTGGGCTTCGAGAATACAGCCGAACATATCTTGTAATAAATCCAGCTGGTGAGGAGCCAGATCATAGAAATAACCGCCGCCGGCAATATCAGGTTGTACACGCCAGGGCAGGTTGGTGCTGTTGTAATCCAAATCACGGGGAGGCTGGGCGAAACGTATCTGTATATTGATGACATTACCTATTTCACCATCCTCTACCATTTGGCGTACTTTTTGGAAATAGGGAAGATAACGTCTGTAGTAAGCGACGAAACAAGGGATACCAGTTTCTTGTGATATGCGGTTGATGCGTGCGCAGTCCTCATAGCTGGCTGCCATTGGTTTTTCAATATACACGGGCTTTCCTGCCTTCATAGCCATAATGGCGAAAGTGGCATGAGAGGAAGGGGGAGTGGCTATATAAATAGCATTGACATCTTCATCTCCTATTAACTGCTGCGGATCGGAGTACCAGCGGGGAATGTTGTGTCTTTTGGCGTATGATTGAGCTTTTTCTTTGTCACGGCTCATTACAGCCACTACCTCTGAACCTTCGATCAGGGCAAAGGCTGGTCCGCTTTTCTTCTCGGTCACTTCTCCGCAACCGATGAAGCCCCATTTTACTTTGTCTAATTTAACCATGGTAATAACTTTTTTGTCATTCCGCTTAAAATAATAACAATTTATATTGCAAAGATAGGACTATTTTGCAATTTCAGCTGGATAAAAATCAGTTATTGTAATATTTCTTGCGCAACAGTTTGAATGCAGGAGTCTTGACGTAATCATTTAACCAGGAATTCAGGCTGTCAAGCAATATTGGAGAATGTTTGCTTACTCCCCATGAATAGAATTGTGAGAAGCTGATGGCTGTTTCTATATCCAATTGTGGAAAATCATTGATGGAAGCTTTGGCAATGCTCTCGTCGCATACGGCATAGTCTATGTCACCATGTGCTACCATGGCCAGTAATTGTTCTTGTCCGTATTTCTCCACTTCTTTGATATAGATGGTATCACCTATTTCGTTACTTAAATTATGTATGCGCAGAATGGCAGGTGAGTTTTTGACTAGATGAAGGGTCTTGCGGGCTAGTTCCAACTGGCTGTGAATGTACAGACTATCGTTTTCTTTTTCGGGTTTACGCTGTACCAGTACTTGTTTGTTCAGTATAATGGGGCGGGTAAACAACAGGGAGTCTTTGTATTCTGTGGTAACTACCGTGCTGTTGGCCAATATATCGTATGTTCCTTTTTGTACGCCTTCCAGTCTTTTGGAAAAGCTCATTTCGGGAGTGATTTCCGGTTTCAGTCCTTTGCTGTGTGCAAAAGCATGGAGCAGTTCGTAGTGGAAACCGGAAACGGTGTCGCCGTCGGCATAAAAACTGATTGAGTTGTACTCGGTAACAGCACGCAGGATTCCCGATGCCGCTATTTCTGCATAATCGCGGGGCAGACTGGTTTCAGCCTCCGTTTTCTTTTTGAAGAAGATGGAGGATAGGGTTGCTGCAAGGATACCCATCAGAACGTATTTCAGATATTTTTTCATATAGACCGTCAATCAAAGAAATTCCATGAAAGGCCGAACTTTATCATTCGCGGATTGATTGGGTAGTGTGGCGCCAGGAAGTAATTGGATTTTCCCGAACCGGCATTGACATGATACATCATAATAAAGAAGCGGGTACGTTTTAAATGCAGGTTGGCATAGACGTTGACTATCGGAAAAGCTCCTATCTCGATTTTGTCATCAGGATTCTGGTTATAGAATTGTCCGATGACGGGGGAGTAGTCTGGCGCGTAATATTTACTGAAATAACGCACATCTGCTCCCATTTCTATCTGGAGTACTTTTTTGGCGAGACCGAATTTCATGTACAAGTTGCCGTAAGCCGACAATTCCGGTAAGGGTAGAATGTCTTGCTCACTTGATTTTTGATAGGCTACTTCACCGTCGAGATGAAAAATTCCTACTTTTAATTTTTGTTGCAACATTGCAGTGAATATTTGTATGTTGCCGGAGTGTTGTCTTACGGCTGCATTGTTCTTGAAACCGGTGACATTTCCTTCACTGTCTTTTACCGGTATGCTGGTATTGGCCAGATAAGTGTAATTCTTTATATTTTCCACTCCGGCACGCAGCTGGGTTCCCCATCTGTCCAGACTTAGTTTTCCTTCCAGGCGGGTTCTCATTATTTTGGATAAATCGTTGTTGTCCCACCAGTAATGTTTGGACTGGAAATGCCTGAAATAGAATACGGGGTTCTGGTTCTTGATGAATGCATTTACATCCAGTCTCACCGTATCTCCGAATAAACGGAGATTCAGATCCCCTCTGCCTTCTACGCTGAATTGTCCTGCGTCTTCACCGGCTATGGCTAATTCTCCTAGGATATTGTAATGTAATAGTTTTCCTTGTTTTTTGGATAGTTCGCCGCCAATGGAGAGTGAACTTTCCTTATAGTTGTTGATAATGCGTTGTCCCGGTATGTTTGTTGTGTCGGTCAAGGCGAAGTTTCGGTATTCATAACTTAAAAAGGCGGTAAGTCCGGCTTTTGCCCATTTGTTGAATCCTTCTTGTAAAGCAATGCCAATGGTGTTTTTGATGGATGTACGCTTCGTCTTGTCTATAGAGTCGGTCCCCAGATAGTTATGTTCAAAATACTTCTGATTCTGTGCGTCATCGTATGAGATGTATTTGCGATTGTTCAAGTCTACTTGTAGTGTATGTATGAAGCTTGTGACAGGAACAAATACCTGCGTTATTTTTACAGAGTCCGTATCCACACTGTCCTGTTTTTCTTTATAGAACCCTAGGTTGTAACGATGTGTCAGGAAGGCATGGTAGCTGGTGTTGTGATTCCATATCTGACTCAGTCGGGTTGGGATTTCGTTGGCGGAATATTCTTTTTTGCCTTCTGCCATATCCAGCGGGTTGGTGATATACCGGTCGTCCGTGATACCTCCGTTTTCTGCCATCTTCAAGTTATCGTTGTTGAATATGAAATGCATGTCATATTTATCTCCCCGGTAGCTGGAGAACAGGCCACCGTTGAAGAAGGCTGTGGACTGATCTTGATAAAGCCCCCGGCCATACAGGTAATCTATGTAGAATCCGAACCCTAGCCTTTTGTTTGCATTGATGGCAAAATAGGATTTGAAACGTTCTTCTCCGTCACGGCTGCCTCCTCCTTTGTAATAGGTCAGGTTTGTGAATGGAGAAAGTGTATTGGTGAATATGACATCTTCCGGACGTTGTACGCAAAAATCGTATGGGTCGGTGAAAAAGTATTGGCTGGGGTCCCGACGGTCAAAAAAGATGCGTGAGAGGCGGGGGGAGCCCAAATTTCCCAGGTAATTGTATTGTCCGGTATAGCCGCCCATGTCATTTGAGTTTTGGAAAGCGTGCTGCAAGGTATCTACGGGGATATAAGTGACATTGCCAAAACGACTGTCCACTTTCCATGAGTACAGTCCGATGGGGATTGTGCTGGCATCTACTACGGCTGTCGTGTCTATGGGGTTTCCGTTACGGTCATATTGATCTCTGTTCAGTCCGCTTGCTGAGGAACCGAACTGGTTGTTCAGGGTATTCATTGTCCGCTGTGCCATCAAGGAAGTATGGAAGCACAGGAATAATAAAAAAATAATAGAGAATATTCTTTTCATAACGGCGGCAAAGATACAATATAAAAATAAAAGGAAGAGCTTTTCCGCTATGGAAAGTTCTTCCTTTTATTATTCGTTTAGAGTTATTTTAACTTACTGAGGTTTAATAATCTCCATTCCGATTCGGATGGCTTCTTCATTCATCGGTATCAGATGATGGTGACGTTCGGGTAATGTTTTGCGTAAAGCTTTTATTACACTTTCAATGGATACTACGGGACGTAGTTTTAGCAAGCCTCCTAAGACAATCATGTTGAAGGTCTTTGCCATTCCTTTTTCGTTGGCGGCATCCATTGCGTCAATACGATAGATTCGTATGTCCCTACGTGTCGGAGGCTCGATGATTCCGTATCCGTCATAAATGAGAATACCACCTGGTTTAATTTTGCCTTCAAACTTTTCCAATGAGGGTTGGTTCAGTATGATGGCTGTGTCATATTGGCTGAGAATGGGTGAAGAGATGCGTTCATCACTGACAATCACCGTTACGTTAGCGGTTCCTCCCCGTTGTTCGGGACCGTATGCCGGCATCCAGGTTACTTCCTTGTCTTCCATCAGTCCGGAATAGGCAAGTATCTTACCCATGGATAGCACACCCTGACCGCCGAATCCTGCTATAATGATTTCCTGTTTCATGGTTTCTGTCTTTTTATTCTTTATTTTTCAAATCACCCAGCGGATAGAAAGGGAACATGTGTTCCACCATCCAGTCATTGGATGCTTGCGGAGTCATTTTCCAACCGGAATTACAAGTCGATACAATTTCCACCAAATTAGAACCTTTGCCATTCATTGAATTTTCAAATGCCTTGCGGATAGCCTTTTTGGCTTTGCGGATGGCGGGAACTGTATGTACGGACTGGCGGGTAACGTAGGCGGTGCCTTCCAAAGTGGCGGCAATTTCTGTCATTTTCAGCGGATAGCCGTGAATGGCTACATCACGACCATAGGGGCAGGTGGCTGTTTTCATGCCAACCAGAGTGGTAGGAGCCATTTGCCCACCGGTCATTCCATAAATGGCATTGTTGATAAAGATGATAGTAATGTTTTCACCACGATTTAAAGCATGGATAGTTTCGGCAGTACCGATACATGCCAAGTCACCATCTCCTTGGTAGGTAAATACCAGACGTCCGGGCCATAAACGCTTAATGGCGGTAGCTACGGCTGGTGCGCGTCCGTGGGCGGCTTCTTGCCAATCGATGTCTAGATAATTGTATGCAAATACGGCACATCCTACTGGTGACACACCGATTGTCTTATCTTCCATGCCCATTTCTTCAATAACTTCGGCTATTAACTTGTGAACCACACCGTGGCTGCATCCGGGGCAATAATGCATCGGATTGTCATTCATCAGTGTCGGTTTCTTATAAACCAGGTTTTCGGGTTTTATGATTTCTTCTTTTGTCATAGTTTCTCCTCCTATTGTTTATAACATGAACCGCATAAAGAATTCCACCAGCTTGAGAAAAATAGCTGCTGCACAGACATAGATGAATACTTTGAAGTCACTTGCCACAAAGTAAGTGATGACAGCTGCTAATGCCAGTGCCATGAAAAGTATGTTCAATATATTTCTGATCAGATCGATATTCATACGGTCTTATTTTATTAGTTTCTCTTTCAGTGCAGTGATTACTTCATCCGGATCGGGGACAATACCACCCAGACGTCCGAAGTGTTCTACAGGCACTTTACATTTTACAGCCAGACGGACATCTTCTACCATTTGTCCGGCGTTCAATTCTACAGTGAGGATACCTTTTACCTGTGCGGCGCGTGCTGCAATAGCTTTCGACGGGAACGGCCATAGGGTAATAGGACGGAGCAAACCAACTTTGATGCCTTCTTCCCGAGCCATTTCCATTGCCTTTTGGGCAATGCGGGCGCAAGAGCCGAAAGCTACGATCAAATATTCTGAATCTTCGCAGTGAAGTTCTTCGAAGCGTACTTCATTCTCTTCTATTTCTGCATATTTTTTCTGAAGATGAATATTGCGCTTTTCCATTTCGGCGGGATCGAGTTCTAATGAGGTAATGATGTTGGGGGTACGGTGGTGGGTTCTGCCGGTAGTGGCCCACGGACAACGGGCAATGACTTCTTCATCTGTCAGGCGTGTGCGCTGTTCGGGTAATACTACTTTTTCCATCATCTGCCCGATAACGCCATCTGCCAGAATAATGGCGGGATTGCGGTATTTGAAAGCCAAATCAAAAGCTATACCTACGAAATCTGCCATTTCCTGTACTGATGCAGGTGCCAGGGCTATGAGACGATAGTCTCCGTGACCGCCACCTTTCACTGTTTGGAAATAGTCGGCCTGACTAGGTTGGATGGTTCCTAATCCGGGACCTCCGCGCATGACATTGACAATCAGGCAGGGGAGTTCGGCACCGGCAATGTACGAGATGCCTTCCTGCTTTAAACTAACGCCGGGACTGGAGGATGAGGTCATTACCATTTTACCGCTTGCTGCACCGCCATATACCATGTTGATTGCTGCGACTTCACTTTCTGCCTGTAACACCACCATACCGGTAGTTTCCCAAGGTTTCTCTTCGGCCAGCGTTTCCAATATTTCCGATTGGGGAGTGATGGGATAGCCAAAGTAACCGTCTACTCCGATACGGATGGCGGCGTGGGCTATGGCTTCATTTCCCTTCATTAAAACGACTTCTTCTGCCATATTTGTTACATTTATTGTTGTTTTACTTTATACACAGTAATGCATCCGTCCGGACAGACTGTGGCACATGATGCGCAACCATTGCAGGTATCCTCTAATACCTGGTGGGCGAATGTGTATCCTTTTTTATTCACTTGTTTGGCATTGAGCGCGATTACATGTAGCGGACATGCCACTACACATAGATTGCAACCTTTGCAACGCTCTGTGTCTACTACAATAGCACCTTTAATCTTTGCCATGGGTTAGTTATTATTGATTATACATGTCTTTGTTATAGAAATTCAGAATATTCATAATCATGTCACGGGCGGAAACGGCGGGACTTTCCGGATTACGCTCGATGGCTTCCAAATAATTGTTCAAAGCTTGTTGCCAGTTTCCCATTTTGCGGTAGGCGTTACCCAGTAAGTAATAGGGTTCATCGTTGACGTGCGCATCGTTTCGGATGAAATTAGTTAGCGCATGAATAGCTCTCTCCGTATCACCCTGTTCGATAAGTGTCTTTATGTCCTGTAATTCTTCCGTCATAAGGCATGATTGTCTCATTGTTGTTTACAAAGATACTCTTTATTTGTTATGAAAGGGAAGATTGGAGCAGAAAAAACGACTTTCTTGCTAAAAACATTTAAAAAAAGGAGAGAAAGATAGGGAAAAAATGGAAGAATGATTTCTTCTAATGGTTTGATTATTATAGAAATGGTTTCAAGTGAAACGGTTGATAGAGGAACGGTGTTATTTATTCTTAAAGGGGGGATATGTTTGAATTGTATTTGTCATGATATTTTTGGGGGGAAGTATATGGTAAATCGTTTGTATGTTTTTTAGGGGGAGTTGTCAGGTTATCTCCCCCCCTAAATATTTTATGTATTATCGTATAGAATTAACTGTCACGGCATAAATATATAGAAGAAAAGATTATTTTATTACTTCACCTACATACATATTATATGCCTTCTGGCCGTTGTTACTGGGGTTCATTTTTTTTGCTTCCTCACCGGTAACTGTCTGTTTCATCAGTTTCTTACAGTTTACTATCAACCACGGCTCACTACTACCTTGCTTGTAGAACGAAATTTTATAATTGTCGCTTTGATCCATTAGCATATTGCCCATTGATTTGGATTGGTCAATTATGCAGAATGCTACTTCTTTGCCGAATAACTGACCGAAACCTCCCCAACATTCTTTACCAATTTCGAATTGTTCATCGTTTCCGGCAGTAATTGTCATACGTGAAGATGCCTTGATTTGGTCATCTATGCTTTGTTCTTTGCTAGGAGTTACATTATTGGCTACTTTTATTTCGGTATTACCCTCAGAACCACCGATGATAGCCGGTTGGGCAGGGGGAGTTACCGGAGTGGCGGTAATGATTGTGGTTGTATTTGATATCGGAGTGGCTGTTACACCCGAAGTAGGAGCAACTGCAATTTGTGAGTTGTTCAAGACTTTGTTGCCCAATGTATCTTGGATGGATTTGAACAGTGTGTCTTTCAAGTCAATTGTTTCTCTTCTGAATTTGCCGCAGATGGGAGCCAGTTTGGTTTTCGATTTGTTTAAAGCCATATCGTCTACAATCCATTCCTCTGCGCTGTATTTTTCTCCTCCGTCACGAGCTTCATCATACCAATAGCGGATACGGGTCATTTCGATATCACATTTTCCGTTTCCGCAGGTGATAAACATCTGATAATAAATTCTGGTTCTGTCCAATGACAATGCAGAGGATGAGAATACCAGATATTCTTCGCCACCTGCTGCAATGGTTCCTTCATCTTCATTGGTGTAAAGAACACGTGCATTGAACTTGCCTTCGGGCTTGAAACGTTCTGTAGCCCATTTCAGCATTGTCTCATATAGCTGGTCTTTCGTTAAAGACGGTGCCTGTATTTCTGTTTTGAAAGAAACTTTACCGTCATCCAAAGTTATTGCTCCCGCCAGATATTTGGGATCTGTCTGTGCCATAGCGATGAATGGCAGGCATAAGAGCATTAAAAAAAGAATTTTCTTCATAGTAATATATCTTATTTTATATTTTAATCTAAGCAAAGATAGGAATAAAAAAAAAGAGAAGCTATAAAGCCTCTCTTTTTTTACTTTTATTATTATTGCGTGAATTTTACTTTACAGGTATCTTTTCAATGCGTTTTTGGTGACGTCCGCCTTCAAAGCCGCTGTTAAAGAATTCATCTAATATTTTTTCAGCCATTTCATGGTCTATGAATCGTCCTGGCATTACCAGAACATTGGCATCATTGTGTTGACGTGACAAATGGGCTATCTCGGGAATCCAGCATAGTGCCGCACGGATACCCTGATGTTTGTTCAATGTCATGCTGATCCCTTCACCGCTTCCGCAAATAGCTACTCCGGGTCCGCATTCTCCGGCTTCTATAGCCAGTGCAAGCGGATGGGCGTAATCTGCATAGTCACAGCTTTCTGTACTGTATGTACCGAAATCTTTGCATGGATAACCTTTTTCAGTCAACCATGTTTTTACAAACTCTTTCAGTTCAAATCCTGCATGATCGGATGCCAGTCCTACTTTTTTCATGCCAGCATTTCTTTTACTTGGTTATACACGTTCTGTGCGGTAAAGCCCAGCTTTTCATCCAATACTTTGTAAGGAGCGGAGAATCCGAATGATTCCAGACCGAATACTTTACCGTTGGCACCTACCAAACCTTCAAGGTTTACAGGAAGACCGGCAGTCAGACCGAATACTTTAGCCTCTGTGGGAATGACACTGTTTTGGTATTCCTTGCTTTGGCTGCGGAACAATCCCTCAGAAGGAGCGGATACGATACGTATTTTTATGCCATCCTTGCGGAGAAGTTCTGCACCTGCTTCCAAAGTGGAAACTTCGGAACCTGAAGCGACTAGGATTATATCCGGATTTTCGTCGGAACCTGCAACAATATAAGCGCCTTTTGCAGCCTGTGAGTAGTCGTTTCCTGCAGGCAGATTCGCGATATTCTGGCGGGAGAAGATTAGTGCGGTGGGGGTGCTGGTATTTTCCATGGCCAATTTCCACGCTACAGTGGTCTCTTCCGCATCTGCCGGACGGAGTACCAACATAGAATTGTGCCCTTTGTGGTTTTTCAGTTTTTCCATCAGGCGGATTTGTGCTTCTTGTTCTACCGGTTCGTGAGTAGGACCGTCTTCACCTACACGGAATGCGTCGTGTGTCCAGATGAACTTGACGGGAAGTTCCATCAAGGCAGCCATACGTACGGCGGGTTTCATATAGTCTGAGAATACGAAGAAAGTAGCACATGCAGCAATCACGCCTCCGTGAAGTGCCATACCTAGGCAGCAGCAAGCCATGGTTAATTCGGAAACACCTGCTTGCAGAAACGCGCCGGTGAAGTCATCTTTAGTGAATGCATGTGTTTTCTTCAAGAAACCGTCGGTCTTGTCTGAGTTTGACAGGTCGGCCGAAGAAACAATCATGTTTTCTACTTCTGTAGCTAGTACACCGAGAACTTTGGCAGAAGCACTGCGTGTAGCATCTCCGGCTTTTTGTTCAATAGCATTCCAATTTACTTTCGGAGCTTTGCCTGAGAACCACAGTTCCAATTTAGCTGCCAGTTCGGGATTAGCTTTAGTCCATTCAGCTTTAGCTGCATATTTTTCTGCAACAATTTTTTTCAGTTCTTCTGCACGTTTGGCATACAACTCTTTTACTTCAGGGAAGATTTGGAAAGGATTGGTTGGATCGCCACCTAAGTTTTTGATTGTATTGATGTAAGCATCACCTCCCAAAGGGGCACCGTGGGTGGCACAGTTACGTTCATAACTGGAATCATCCGCTTTGCGTGCACCTTTACCCATAATGGTCTTACCGATAATTAATGTGGGCTGACCGGTTACGGCTTTCGCTTCTGTCAGAGCTGTGCGGATTGCATCGGGATCATTACCATTGATAATAATTACTTTCCAGTGCCATGCTTCGTATTTCTTGGCAACATCTTCGCTGGTAACAGCATCGGTAGCGGTAGACAGCTGGATGTCGTTTGAATCATAAAACATGATCAGATTGTCCAGTCCCAAATGACCTGCCAAACGTCCTGCACCCTGAGAAATTTCTTCTTGAATGCCACCATCGGATATATAGGCATAGATAGTCTGGTCCATGACATTACCCAGACGGGCTTTCAGAAATTTGGCAGCGATAGCAGCACCTACTGCAAAAGTGTGTCCTTGTCCTAACGGACCGGAAGTATTTTCAATACCGCGCATGATGTCCACTTCAGGGTGTCCCGGAGTCGGACTTCCCCATTGACGGAACTGTGCCAGTTCTTCCATGGTGAACTTGCCGGTCAGTGCCAAAGTGGAATATAACATCGGTGACATGTGGCCTGGATCAAGGAAGAAACGGTCACGTCCTTCCCAACGCGGATTTTCAGGATCGTAAACTAAAAACTCAGAGAAAAGTACATTCACAAAATCAGCGCCACCCATAGCTCCACCCGGATGTCCTGAATTAGCTTTCTCTACCATCGAAGCAGCCAGAATACGGATGTTGTCCGCTGCACGGTTCATAAGTTTCTTTTCGTTCATATTAAAATAATATTATAATTTGAATGCTATTAGTGAGTCGGTTTATCCTTGCTATTTTATTTAATATCTGCAAAGATAACTCTTTATGTGTAAACCACAACATGTAAAGAGGCTCTTTTTTAAACCTGTTTGACTCACTTCTTAAATTGGGTCGCTGCTTCTTCAACAGGCAGTCCTGCCTTATAGTTTTCGATATATGTGTTGAATCCGGCTACATCTTCGGCTGTTGGCGATATTTCAATACCGGCATCACCGGCGAATACTTTGTCTTCCAGAAAATCTGCCAGGGATTGTTTCTTTTCATTGTTGACAAGGTAAGAACCTAGCAGGGCGATTCCCCATGCGCCACCTTCACCGGCAGTTTCCATTACGGAAATAGGGGAGTTTATAGCTGCTGCAAGTATTCTCTGGCCTACACCTTTCGTCTTGAATAATCCGCCGTGTCCTGTGATTCTGTCTACTTTGATTTTCTCTTCATTGAAAAGAATGTCATTACCTATCTTAAGAACTCCGACTGAAGCGTATAAATGGGTACGCATGAAGTTGGCGAGGCTGAATTTGTCATTTGCAGAACGTACAAACAATGGCCTTCCGTCGGCAAGTCCTGTCACGGGTTCACCTGAAATATAATTATATGAAATAAGACCACCGCAATCTGCATCACCTGCGAGCGCATGATTGTAAAGTTTTCCATATAATTCATTCATATCTACAGGTATACCCAGCAGTTCTTGGTATTCCTTAAACAGATTGATCCAGGCATTGAGGTCGGAGGTGCAGTTGTTGCAATGTACCATAGCTACAAGGCTTCCGTCGGGAGTGGTGACCATGTCAATCATTTCGTATGGCTTGGACAACTCTTTTTCCAACACAATCATGGAAAATGAGGAAGTGCCTGCTGATACATTCCCGGTACGTTGCTTGACAGCGTTGGTTGCTACCATGCCAGTTCCGGCATCTCCTTCCGGAGGACAGACAGGTATACCTGCTTTTAAATGGCCCGACACGTCCAGCTTCTTGGCACCTTCTGGTGTAAGGAACCCTGCATTCTCGCCGGCGGGTAAGACTTTGGGCAGGATATCTGTCAGTTTCCAGGGGTATCCTTTAGGAGCTACCAACTTGTCGAACTTGGCTATCATTCCGGCAGAATAATTCTTGGTAGCCGGGTCTATGGGAAGCATTCCTGATGCATCACCTATGCCCAGAACTTTTTGACCTGTAATTTGCCAATGAATGAAACCTGCAAGGGTGGTCAGATAGTCAATGTCACTTACGTGCTCTTCATTGTCTAAAATAGCTTGGTATAAATGAGAAATGCTCCATCTCAGAGGAATATTATATACGAATAATTCAGATAAAGCGGCTGCTGCCGGACCGGTATTGGTGTTTCTCCATGTACGGAAAGGTACAAGGATTTCTTCTTCTTTATTGAATGCCATATAACCATGCATCATGGCACTGACACCGATTGCTGCCAAGGTTTCTATTTCTGTGTCATATAGCTTTTTTACGTTGGAACGGAGATCTGCATAGCAGTCTTGCAGGCCATGCCAGATAGCTTCCACACTGTAAGTCCACAGTCCGTCTACCAATTGATTTTCCCAGCTATGGCTTCCTTGGGCAATGGGCTTGTTTTCCTGGTCAATCAAAACAGCTTTGATTCGCGTTGATCCGAATTCTATGCCTAGAATAGCTTTTCCTGCTTCGATGGTTGATTTTGCATCTGATTTCATATTAAAACCTATAATTTAAGGTACAACAATAATGATGATAAAATAAGGTGGGATGTGCCAAGAATCTTATTAGCCTTGACACATCCCCTCTTCATGGATGAATTAGCAAAGTGCTTTGTTCAGCATATAGTAGACTTCGTTCATGCGAAGCTCTTTCTTGAAGTTGCTGATGGTAGTATCTTTGTCAATACGGATCATTTCGATACCTGCAATTTCAGCATAGTCTTCCCAATATTCTGCTGTCAGATCATAAGAGAAGCAAGAATGATGTGTTCCACCTGCCAGGATCCATGCGCCTGCACCTACTTCGAAATTAGGCATCGGAATCCACAGGGCGGAAGCAACCGGTAATTTGGGCAACGGTTTCGGTTCGATGCATTCTACGTCGTTCACGATCAGACGGAAACGGTTACCCAAGTCTACTACAGTGGCGGTACAACCTGAACCTACTTTTGAAGTGAATACAAGACGGGCTGTCTGGCTCTTGCGAATACCTATACCTAGGAAGTGTACTTCCAGACGTGGTTTGGAAGCGGCGATAAGAGGACAAACTTCCAGCATATGTGATTGCAGGATAGCACTGTTTGCACCATCGAAGTTCAATGTGTAATCTTCCAAGAAAGAACAACCTTGGGAAAGTCCTTGGTTCATCACCCATACAGTGCGGTAGAGAGCTGCTGATTTCCAGTCACCTTCCGCACCGAATCCGTAGCCTTCAGCCATCAGACGCTGGGAAGCCAGTCCCGGAATCTGATCGAAGTAGCTGCCGTCTGTTTGGCCCAAATCATCAAAATTAGTAGTGAATCCTTTAGCGCCTTTGGCTTTGAGGATGGCACGAAGAGCTAATTCGGCTTTTGCAGCATTCCATACTTTCTGATAAGCTTCGGTTGATTTATCTTCTAATGAAGCATCGTGGTCGTATTCGTTAAAGTAAGTTGCTACAAGTGCTTCTACATCTGTATCCTTGATATTTTTATGGTATTCCATCAGTTCGCTTGCCGGACAGTAATCTACGTGGTACCCCATACGTTGTTCTGCTTCCACTTTATCACCGTCAGTTACAGCTACATTATTCATCTGATCGCCGAAACGGATGATCAGCATATCCTGAGAGTCTGCCCAACCTGCACAAACGCGCATCCAAACGGCAATCTTGTGCTGGGTGTCTTCGTCTTTCCAGTAACCTACCACTACTTTGCGGCGGATGCGCATACGGGTACAGATATGTCCGAATTCGCGGTCACCATGGGCGGATTGATTCAGATTCATGAAGTCCATATCCATGGTATCCCAAGGAATTTCCTTATTGAATTGAGTGTGTAGATGTAACAGTGGTTTCTTTAACTGCTGCAGACCGTGAATCCACATTTTAGCAGGGGAGAAAGTGTGCATCCAAGTGATGACACCGATACATTTTTCATCGTTGTTGGCTGCTTTGAACACTGCTTCCACTTCTTTAGAAGAATTGGCTGTTCCTTTATATACTACTTTTACAGGAAGTTTCCCTGATTCGTTCAATCCGTTTACCATTTCATTGGAGTGAGCGTCTACTGCTACAACTGCGTCACCTCCGTACAGAAGCTGTGCTCCTGTTACAAACCATACTTCATACTGATCAAATGCTTTTTCCATAATGTTATATTTTAAAAGGGTTATTAATTTCTTTGTTTCTTATTTCTGTCCATAATAGGCATTGGGGCCGTGTTTGCGGCTGAAATGCTTTTCTATTAATAAAGAATTCATCGTTAAATGAGGGTTGGCGGCAAAAGCGATACTTGCCATTTTGGCTACCTGTTCCATGACTACTGCATTATGCACAGCATCATTGGCATCTTTTCCCCATGCAAAAGGACCATGATTTTTTACTAGTACTCCCGGAGTATGTACAGGGTTCAGTTTCTTGAAACGTTTCACAATCACATTGCCTGTTTCCTGTTCATAGGCACCTTTTACTTCCTCTTCTGTCATATCTGCGGTACAAGGAATGGCGTCATGGAAATAATCGGCATGAGTCGTTCCGATATTGGGAATATCCATTCCGGCTTGTGCCCAGGCGGTGGCATAGGTGGAGTGGGTATGTACCACTCCACCTATTTCGGGGAATGCTTTATATAGAACTACATGGGTGGGAGTATCTGAAGACGGACGAAGAGAACCTTCTACCACGTTGCCGTCCAGATTTACTACAACCATGTCTTCAGCTTTCATATCATCGTATGATACACCACTGGGTTTGATTACTACCAAGCCTGTTTCACGATCAATGGCAGAAACATTTCCCCATGTAAAAATAACTAGTCCGTGTTTCACCAAATCCAGATTGGCACGGAATACTTTTTCTTTTAATTTTTCTAACATAATGAATAATTGGGTAATGTGGCAATATGCTAATTTGTCAATTGGCAAATTATTGCATCGGCACATTATTTTAAAGTTTAAATTTCGGATCCTTTCTGTAGGCCTTATCATTAAATTTATAAAGATAAGCACCTCGTCGGGAACCTGATTTGTCTATCAAATCTGTTTTTTCAATGAAATCCATTTCGGCTACCCGCTTGCGGAAATTCCGCTTGTCCATCGGTTCGCCATAGATTGCTTCATATAGATTTTGCAACTGTGTCAGGGTAAACAATTCGGGCAGCAGGTTAAAACCAATTGGATTGTATGATGCTTTGTGCTTCATTAGTTCACGTGCTTTGGAAATCATGATCGGATGATCGAAAATGAGCTGTGGCAGTTCGTCTATTTTTGTCCAATGGGCATTGTGCTGCTGCACTAGTTCCCTGTCATATTCATTTACATTGACTAAAGCATAATAGGCTACTGATATAACTCGTTCTCCTGGATCGCGCTCTAAGTCGCCAAATGTGCCTACTTGTTCCATATATACATTTTCCAATCCGGTCAGTTCTGCCAATACCCGTTTGGCGGCAGCGTCTACACTTTCGTCTTCTTGTACGAATCCTCCCATCAAAGACCATTTTCCCATAGCTGGTTCAAAATTTCGTTTTAGTAGAAGCAGTTTTAATTCTCCTTCGTCAAAACCGAAAATGATACAGTCTACAGATACATAGAATTTAGGATTTATGTTATAATAGGTGGTCATGGTTTAGTGTCGGTTTAAAATTAACAGGCTGTATTCTTCAAGATAATTCAAAGCATACAGCCTTTAATTTATGGTTTACCAGAAATAAGCATAGAATAGTGCGCAAAGCAGAACTACACCTAAAGAGGTTATAACATCCCATTTGTTCCAGCTCTTTCTGATAAGTTCCTTGTAACTGCCGGTAAAGGTGATGGCTTCCACTTGTTTGGCGGTTGGAGCCGGAGTGAAGCATGATACAACAACCATTAACAACAAAAGGAATACAAGTAACCATATTTCAAAAATAAGCCAGTTTGTCTGCCAAAACCAAGTTGTATTTTCCCAAAACCAGCCGGTCATCACATCTTTTCCGGTGTTGGTGAGGATATTAGTCAGCAAACGGATCATACCAATTAGGAAACCGACAATCATGGCAGTTTCACCGGCTTTCGGAGTGATTTTCTTGGAGAATATACCAAGTGCAAATACGGCTACCATTGCAGGTGCAAGGAGAGACTGTATACCTTGCAGATAGTCGTAAAGGCTGCCGAGACTCATCATTACAGGAATCCATGCCATGCCGAGGATAACTACAACTACGGTAGCGATACGTCCTACCATAACATAAGTAGCTTCACTTTTGTTCTTAAACATGGGTTTGTAAAAGTCTTCTGTAAAAAGTGTGGCACATGAATTAAAGAAAGCAGCCAGTGAAGCAACCAATGCACAGATGAATCCAATAGTTACAATACCTTTTACACCGGCAGGCAGAACATCCTTTACCATTACAGCAAAAGCTGCATCTGTATTTGACATATCAAATTCACCTTTTGCAGCCAAGGCGGCAGCTACCATCCCCGGAATAAGAAACATGAAGACAGGCAGGATTTTAAAATAACCGGCTGCAATAGTACCTCTACGGGCACGCTTCATTACTACATCATTATCTTCGCCTTTACGTTGTCCAAGTACACGCTGTACGATATGCTGGTCGGTACACCAATACCAGAAACCGATGATAGAAGCTCCGATAAATACCCAGAATCCAGGATAATCTTGATACATCGGGTCTGCTTCAGTCCAGTGAAACATATGGTTGGCACCATAAGCGTGTCCGTCTGTTCCTATATTCATGGCGCTACGCGCATGATCCATCATTTCTGTCCATCCTGTAGCAATATTACCGTCTCCCAAGGCTGACAGTCCCAGGAAAAGAACCAAGAAAGAACCAATGATTAAAATAGGGGTTTGAATGGCTGAGAGGGTCATTACTCCTTTCATTCCACTCAGTACGGTGAAGATGCCGGTCAGGACAATAAGTCCGATTGCCCCATACCAAAAAGGAAGTCCAAGTAAAAACTCCAAAAAGATACCTCCGGTATAGGCGGTTACACTAACTTTAGTAAGAATGTAGGCTATCAATGTGATGATAGAAAGCCATGAACCGGTACGTGGGGTATAACGGTATTTAAGGAAATCGGGCATGGTAATGATTTTGCCCATTTTATTATTTAATAGTTGGTAGAATGGAACAAAAAGCCATCCTAGAAGAAGAATCATCCAACCTTGCATTTCCCAGTGTGCCATACCTACTCCGGATTTGGCACCGGTTCCTGCCAAACCTACCAGATGTTCCGAACCGATATTGGCTGCAAAGATAGCAGCACCAATGATGTACCATGGCTCACCTTTACCAAATAGATAATCTTCACTGCTTGCTCCTTGTTGCGAGCGTTTGTCTTTTTGTACAGAGCGCCATACCGCCCATATCACAGCTACAATGCCGACTGCCAGTATTGTCCAGTCCAGCCAGATGAATTCATGTGAATTCCAATTCATGATATTAAATATTTAAAGTTTAACAATTATTTTTCAACACCGAATTTAAAGATACATTGGCTGTGATAGGTCTGTCCCGGTTCCAGGATTACAGAAGGCCATTGTGATTTGTTGGGGCTGTCGGGATAGTGCTGTGTTTCCAGACAAACAGACGCGCGTTGCGGATAAGTAATTCCCTTTTTCCCTTTTACAGTTCCATCCAAAAAGTTGCCTGTATAGACTTGTATTCCCGGTTCATTAGTATATATTTCCAAAGTGATACCACTAGTGGGGCTGGTCAGTTTGGCAGCCAGTTGGTTGATATCACCTTTCGTGTTAAGTACCCAATTGTGGTCGAACCCGTTGCCGAATTTTATTTGTTCGTTTTCAAAATTAGTCACATCGGGGGCAATAGTTTTAGGAGTATTGAAATCAAATGGAGTTTCTGTTACTGCTATCATTTCTCCAGTGGTCATGAATGTGCTGTCAACGGGAGTGATGCTGTCTGCATTTACATAAAGAATATGGTCGGTGGCTGGATTGGCAGGGTTTCCACTCAAGTTGAAATAAGAGTGGTTAGTCATATTGATAACAGTCTTTTTGTCAGTTGTCGCTTTGTAGTTTATGTCGATGGCATTGTCTCTTGTCAGTGCATAAGTAACAGTAGCGGTTACATTTCCCGGAAAATTGGCATCTCCATCTGGTGACTTCATAGTTAGTGTCATAGTACTGTCGTTTAATTGGTTTGCTTCATAAACTTGGTATTGCCATCCTTTAGGACCTCCATGCAGGCAGTGGCCAAAATTATTTTGGGGCAGTTGAATGGTTTCTCCATCTATTACGATGACTCCTTTATTAATACGGTTGGCATAGCGTCCGATAGAAGCACCGAAGTCGCTGGGGATATTTTGGTAGTCAGCAATGCTGTCAAAACCCAGCACTACGTCTTTTAGATTTCCGTTTTTGTCAGGGACCATGATAGATACAATACGTCCGCCAAAATTGGTTACGCATACTTCCATTCCGGCTGCATTTTTTAGCGTATACAGTTTAACAGGTTTTACGCCATCCACTATTGTTTCATAATTAGTGGGGGCTAATCCGGACTTTGTAAGTGCTTCTTGAGATTGTTTGGGAGCGCAAGCACTTAACAATGTCAGTGCGATACCGGTTCCCAGAAAGGTTTTTTTCATGCTTTTCATGATATAAAAGTACTAATTAGTAATAGAGTATATGATTTTGGGTGTAAAAGTAACACTATTACTAATACATTGGATATGAAAAGAGTATGTTGTGCAACATAAAAGTGTATTTCCTACACTTTTATAGCATAAAGAAGAAAAAAACCGCTTTGGATTCAAAGCGGTTTTTTCATATGTTAGCGAATTTGAGATATTTTTTATACCAGCTTGCGAGAACCGTCACTGATGACTACATCGTAAACTTTTGGACTTCTTCCGAATTTTTCTTTGAATCTTTCTTTGGCAGTGGTGATGAATGTTTCGTATAGTTCATTTTTAACTAGGTTGATTGTACATCCACCGAAACCTCCACCCATTACACGTGAACCGGTAACACCGCAGTCGAAAGCAACATCATTCAAGAAATCAAGTTCCTCACAGCTTACTTCATACAATTTACTCATGCCATAGTGAGTTTCATACATCTTCTGTCCTACGGTTTCGTAATCACCTCTTTCCAAAGCGTCGCAAACATCGAGTACACGTTGGATTTCTTCAATGACGTATTCTGCACGCATATAGTCTTCTTCACTGATCTCGGCTTTTGCTTCCTGCAACATTTCCATTGTACAATCACGTAAAAATTCTACATGAGGATGTTTTTTCTGAATGGCAGATACGGCAGCTTCACAACTTTGACGACGCTTATTGTATGCAGAAGAAGCCAATTCGTGTTTGACTACTGAGTCAACTAATACTAAACGGTAACCTTCCGGTTTGAAAGGGAAATATTGATATTCTAATGAACGACAATCCAAACGGATCAAACTACCTTCTTTTCCAAATACAGATGCAAATTGATCCATAATACCGCAATTTACACCACAATAATTATGTTCTGTTGCCTGACCTACCTTGGCTAATTCAAATTTATCTATTTTGTTGTCGCCGAAAAGTTCGTTGATAGCGAAAGCGTATGTACTTTCCAATGCAGCAGATGAAGACATACCTGCACCCAAAGGTACGTCACCCGCAAAAGCAGTGTCAAAACCTTTCACATCTACACCACGTTTGATCATTTCACGGCAAACGCCGAAAATATATCTTGCCCAACTGGCTTTAGGAGCATCTTCTTCGTTCAAACCGAACTCTACATAGTCTTTTAAATCAATAGAATAAGCACGTACCTTATTGGTACCATTAGGTTTGATTTCAGCAATCATACCTTTATCTACTGCTCCGGGAAATACAAAACCACCGTTATAGTCGGTATGTTCTCCAATAAGGTTAATACGTCCGGGTGATGCATATACTGAACCTGTTGTACCATCAAAATGTTTGATGAAGCGACTTCTTACGTATTCTATATCCATGATATTAATAGTTTAAAGTTAATACTATATGTTTTTATAATTATTCTACAGGAATGTCTTTGTTTACGTTCTTGCATCCTATCAAACCATAGAACAACAGATAAGCAAGCAAAGCGATAATTAACCAATAGCTGGCCATATATCCCACAGCGTCAGAAATGAATTGCTGCAATAATGGGAAAATACCGCCACCGACAACCATCATCATAAAAATACCTGAAGCTTGTGCGGTATATTTGCCTAAACCCTCTACAGCGAGGTTGAAGATACCTCCCCACATAATGGACGTACATAAACCACAAAGTACCAAAAATAGGGCACTGACAGGTACAGAGGCCATTTCGAATCCATTTTCTACACTATATCCCGGCATAGAGACAGTGATTTCTTTTGGAGTGAAGATTGCGATTAATATAAAACAGATAGCTGTTGCGGAAACAACAATCAATTGTGTGCGTGTAGCTACTTTACCGCTGATGACACTACTTGCAGAACGTCCCACTAACATGAGCAACCAATAGATGGCAGCAATAGCACCACCGATAGCGGCACCGTTGGCAAGCAGGCCCGCACCTTTTTCCGTTGGGTCGGCAAGGTAGAAATTTAATGTGCCTGGAATACCGATTTCAATGCCTACATATACAAAGATACCGATTACACCTAATACAGTATGGCGAAAATTCCAAGGACTATGAGAGAATTTCTCTTTTTCATGACCTGCTTTTCTTAGATGGGGCTCTGGAATAGCGATGAATGAAAGAGCGATAAACGCTGATACGAATACACCCATTGCGATGAAAAGCAGAGGAGCTACATCTGACATAGCTGTTTGAGGGGTGACAGAACCAATCAAGGCACCTACGAAAAGCGGAGTCAAAGTACCCGACAATGAGTTTAGAGCACCACCGGCTTGGATTAATTGGTTACCTTTGTTACCACCACCACCTAAAAGATTTAGCATCGGGTTAACTACTGTGTTCAGCATACATACACAAAAACCACAGACGAAGGCACCAAGCAGGTAGATAATAAAATTCATTTTAATGGCATATTCTCCTAAATTGAATACGTCTATATCTGCACCGAACAAACTGGAAATATATTGGATAAACAAACCGATGAAACCTACTGCCATGGCAATGAGGGCTGTTTTTTTATATCCGATTTTTACAAGCATATTACCTGAAGGAATCCCCATAAACAGATATGCAAGGAAATTCATCATATTTCCCATCATACCCAAGGTATTGGCACCTGCATATTGGTTTTTCCATATTGTGCCGAAAGGCGCAGCAAGATTAGTAACGAAGGAAATCATCGCGAAAAGGAAGAACATTGTAATGATAGCGATGATATTACCGTTCTGTTTTTGTTGATTCATGGTCTTGAAAAAATTATAAGTTTATAAATTAGGTTATTTCATAAAATTATTTTTCTACACCGAATTTGTAGATGGTTACTTGACTGTAAGTTTCCCCCGGATGTAGAACACAAGAAGGGAAATGGCCTTTATTGGGTGTATCAGGAAAATGTTGTGCTTCAAAACAGATGGCACTTCTTGCTGGGAAAGTTGCTCCATGAGCACCTTCGAAACCATTATGCCAGTTTGAAGTATAAACTTGTACGCCGGGCTCTGTAGTGTATACTTCCATGCTACGACCGCTTTCGGGCTCCACACATTTTGCTGCAAAACTCAGTGTGCCTGCTTCACGTTTGTTTAATACATAGCAGTGGTCATAGCCGGCACCGAATTTTAGCTGTTCGAATGGGTCATTGATTCTACTGTCTACTCTTTGAGGAGTACGAAAATCCATAGGAGTACCTTCTACTTTGGCAATTTCGCCTGTAGGGATTGATACATTATCTATCGGAGTATAAAAATCAGCATTAATGGTTACGATGTTGTTATCAACGGTTGCCGTAGGATTGGCAATGCCTGATAGGCTGAAAAAACCATGGTGAGTGAGGTTTACCAATGTTGTTTTGTCTGTTGTAGCGTGGTAAGTAATGATGAATTCATTTTGATTACTTAAAGTGTACGTTACGTGAATATCCAAATTTCCCGGAAATCCTTCTTCGCCATCAGCAGATAAATAATGCAATTTCAAACTTTGTGGAGTTTCCTGTTCTGCATCCCAAATGCGGGTATGAAATCCGGTAGGACCGCCATGCAGCGAGTTGGGACCATTGTTGATAGTCAGTGAATATTCTTTCCCTTCTAAAATGAATTTGCCTCCTGCTATACGGTTTCCGTAACGACCGATAAGAGTACTGAGGAAAGGTTCGTGGCTATTGATTACATGGGTTATACTATCATGTCCTTGAATGACATTGGCATATTTACCGTTTTTGTCCGGAACCATAATAGCTAATACTGCTCCACCATAGTTGGTAACAGCTATTTCAGCTCCGTTTTCATTTTTCAGAATGAAGAGGTCTGTTTGTTTCCCGTTCACTGTTGTCTGAAAATCGGCCCGTTTCAGGCCACATAAATTCTCATCGGAAGTAGATGTGTTTATCATGTTATTGAAAATCTTTTTATTGTATGTATAAAACTAATGCAAATAAAAAGATTTTCTTCGGTATTCCCAAACTTTTTCTATAAAAGTGAACGGACTAAACGTGAAATTTTAATAAATCCGCAACGATAAAGCTGCTTCCTCCAACAAAAATAAAGTCATTTTTGTTAGCTTTTTCTTTAGCGGCTGCTACAGCGGTTTCTACATCAGGATAAGCATCTCCGTGCAGCCTGGATTGCATCGCTAAGCTTTGTAATTCTTTTTCGGATAAAGCGCGTTTTACACTGGCTTTGGTAAAATAATATGTGGCATTTTTAGGAAGCATGGACAATACTCCACTGATATCCTTGTCGTTTACCATACCTATTACAATGTGTAATCGTTCATATTTCTGATGTTTTAATTGTTCTATGATATACGAAATTCCTCCTACATTATGTCCTGTATCACATATTAAAGTCGGTTCACTTTCTAATTTTTGCCATCTTCCCATCAGGCCGGTGAGTTCACATACTTGTGAGAACCCTTTACGTATATTACTTTCGGTAAGCTGATAACCTGCTTGTTTTAATAGGCGGATGGCAGATAAAAGCGTATTGGTGTTTTTAAGTTGGCAAAGTCCTTCCAGCTCGCCTTCCAGATTGAGGTAGTCGGTTGTTTGATATATTCGTTTACCTTTTTCATTTATACTGGAGGAGTGTAATAACTGTTCTTCTTCTGCAAAGTAGATAGGAGCGTTTACTTCTTTAGCACGAGTTGTAAATATAGGTTTGGTTTCAGGTGTGGTTTCACCAATAACTACCGGAGTCTTTTCTTTGATGATTCCGGCCTTCTCTGTGGCTATTTTGGCTAATGTATTACCTAAAAATTGTATATGGTCGAAACTGATATTAGTTATGACACATAGATCCGGACGGATGATATTTGTACAATCTATTCGTCCTCCCAGGCCGACTTCTATAATGGCTACATCTATTTGGCTCTGGGCAAAATAGTGGAAAGCCATTGCGGTAGTCAGTTCAAAGAAAGAAGGATGCAGAGGTTCAAAAAAGACACGGTGTTTTTCTACAAAGTCTATGACATATTCTTTGGATACAGGAATTCCGTTGACACGTATTCGTTCACGAAAATCTATCAGATGTGGAGAAGTGTAAAGTCCTGTCTTGTATCCGGCTGATTGTAAAATGGCGGCTAAAGTATGTGAACAAGAGCCTTTTCCATTGGTTCCGGCTATATGAATGGTTCGGAATTGGCGATGAGGATGGTTGAAATACTCGTCTAAAAGATAAGTATTCTCTAATCCTGCTTTGTATGCATCTTTTCCTATATGTTGGAATAATGGGGCACTATTATATAAATAATCCAATGTTTCTTCGTAATTCATGGCAAATGTTTTTATTTACCGCAAAGTGTCACAAAAGAATGCCAGGCAGATATAAAACCTAGTATTCTTTCTGTGACACTTTGTAGTATAAAAATTAATCGAAGAAGTTTTTGAACTTCTTGAATATTTTTTCTTTAATGCTTGTATTCGGTTTGAAGTTATCCGATTCTTGCATTTTCTCTAGTGCTTGTTTTTCATCTTTATTCAATGTTTCTGGAATATATACGCTTACATTGACTAATAAATCACCTGTACCGTTACTGTAACCATAACTATTGACGTTGGGCAATCCTTTACCTCTTAGGCGTAAGACCTTACCTGGTTGGGTGCCTGGTTCAATTTTTACTTTTACTTTGTTATCAATAGTTGGTATTTCTACAGTGCCTCCTAAAGCAGCAGTCGGAACGCTTAGTAACAGATTGTAAATCAAATCATTTTCATCGCGTATTAGGTCTGGATGGGATTCTTCTTCTATGACAACAAGTAAATCACCGGGAACACCGTTATGTTTGCCCGCATTTCCTTTTCCATTGACAGAAAGTTGCATTCCTTCAGCCACACCGGCAGGAATTTTCACTTCCACGACTTCTTCTCCGTATACAATACCTTCTCCTGCACAAGCTTTACATTTGTTCTTAATGATTTTCCCTTCTCCGTTACATTGTGGACATACGCTTTGTGATTGTACCATTCCAAAAATGCTTTGTTGGGTGCGGGTGATACTTCCTGTTCCATGACAAGTGGGACACGTTTCCGTTCCTCCTTCTCCTTCGGCTCCTGAACCATGGCAATGGTCACATGTTACGTACTTTTTCAGTTTGAATTTCTTTTCTACTCCCGTAGAAATTTCTTTTAAGTTCAGTTTTACTTTTACACGGAGGTCTGAACCACGGAACTTGCGTTGTGCGGAACGTCCGCCACCGCCGAAACCTCCAAAGCCTCCGAAACCTCCTCCATGTCCACCGAAGATGTCACCGAACATAGAGAAAATGTCATCCATGGACATACCTTGTCCGAATCCTTCAAAACCGCCACCGGCGGCTCCACTCATTCCTGCATGTCCAAATTGATCGTAACGGGCGCGTTTATCCGGGTTGCTCAACACATCATAAGCTTCGGCTGCTTCCTTGAATTTTTCTTCCGCTTCTTTATCCCCCGGATTCTTGTCCGGATGATATTGTATTGCTTTTTTGCGGTATGCTTTTTTTATAACATCAAGGGTGGCTGTTTTGTCCACCTCCAGAACTTCGTAATAGTCTCTTTTTGCCATGTCGTTTTATGATACTGTTTTATTGAGCCACAACTACTTTGGCGTGGCGTATTACTTTGTCATTCAGCTTATAACCGGTTTGTACACAGTCCAATATTTTCCCTTTCTTCTCTTCAGAAGGAGCTGGGACTAATGCAATTGCTTCGTGATAATCGGTATCAAAGTTCTCACCGTCAGTCTCTATTTTCTGAAGTCCTTCCTGGTTCAATACTTTCAGGAATTTGTTGTAGATCAACTCAATTCCTTCACGCATTGCTTTTACATCATCCGAAGTTTCTGAAGTTTTTACAGCACGCTCCAAGTCGTCCAAAATAGGGAGAATGGCAGTAATGGCCTTTTCTCCACCATTCTTAATCAATTCGGCCTTCTCTTTCATGGTGCGTTTACGGTAATTGTCAAATTCGGCTGAAAGACGCAGGTATTTGTCATGCTGCTCTTCTATTGTTTTCTGAGCTTCCGCCAATTCCTTATTCACCTTCTCTTCAGCGTTCAGTTCTTCTGTTGCTTCTTTCTGAGTTTCTTCATCAATGGCAGCTTCTGCCGCTTCCTGATTTTTCAAAACTTCCTCGTCTTGAGGTTGGTTCTTCTCTGTTGGGTTCATATTCTTATTAAACTTTTTGTTTTTCTTATTTTTACTCATAACAGTCAGGTCTTTTAGGTTAATTTACTGCTAACAAATTTCGTGCCTAGTTGTTTCCTTAGAGTGATAATTTTGCAAAAGTACGGAATTTCTGCCACACTGGCATACTTTTCTGAATTAAAATACCTACCTTTGCAATTTCAAAATAGAATAATTATATAAATAAGGTATATTAGGATGATTACAGTTTCGAACTTGGCCATTCAATTTGGTAAAAGAGTGTTGTATAATGACGTAAATATGAAGTTCACCAATGGTAATATTTACGGGGTTATCGGTGCGAACGGCGCCGGAAAATCTACTTTCTTGAAAGCAATTTCAGGTGAGCTGGAACCGACTAAGGGTTCAGTGGTATTAGGACCGGGAGAACGTCTGTCTGTATTGAGCCAGGATCACTTTAAGTGGGATGAATATACAGTCATGGATACGGTTATGATGGGACATACTGTGTTGTGGAACATTATGAAACGGCGTGAAGAACTGTATGCGAAAACTGATTTTACAGATGAAGATGGCTTGAAAGTTTCTGAACTGGAAGAGAAGTTTGCCGAACTGGATGGTTGGAATGCCGAGAGTGATGCAGCTTCTTTGTTGAGTGGGTTGGGCATAAAGGAAGACAAGCATTATATGTTGATGGGGGAACTGAGCGGTAAGGAAAAGGTGCGTGTCATGTTGGCACAGGCACTTTACGGTAATCCTGATAACTTGTTGTTGGATGAACCTACCAATGATTTGGATATGGATACGGTGACTTGGCTGGAGGAATATCTTTCTAATTTCGAACACACGGTGTTGGTGGTAAGTCATGACCGTCACTTTTTGGATTCTGTTTGTACTCATACTGTAGATATTGATTTCGGTAAAGTGAATATGTTTGCCGGTAACTATAGCTTCTGGTATGAATCAAGTCAGTTGGCACTTCGCCAGCAGCAGAACCAGAAGGCTAAAGCTGAAGAGAAGAAGAAAGAGTTGGAAGAATTTATCCGTCGTTTTAGTGCCAATGTGGCTAAGAGCAAGCAGACAACCAGCCGAAAGAAGATGTTGGAGAAACTGAATGTAGATGAAATTAAGCCGTCGTCCCGTAAATATCCCGGTATCATCTTTACTCCGGATCGTGAACCGGGTAATCAGATTTTGGAAGTATCCGGCTTGCGTGCGGAAACTGAAGACGGTATGGTATTGTTCAATGATGTGAATTTTAATGTAGAAAAAGGAGATAAGATTGTCTTTTTGAGCCGTGATCCGCGTGCCATGACTGCTTTTTTTGAAATAATCAATGGAAATCGTACTCCGCAGGCTGGTAAATTCGCGTGGGGCGTTACTATTACTACGGCTTATTTGCCTTTGGATAATACGGATTTCTTTGAAAGTGATTTGAATTTGGTAGATTGGCTGAGCCAGTTTGGCGAAGGTAACGAAGTCTATATGAAAGGTTTCTTGGGGCGTATGTTGTTTTCCGGAGAGGAAGTATTGAAGAAAGTGAATGTGCTTTCCGGAGGTGAGAAGATGCGTTGTATGATTGCCCGTATGCAGTTGCGTAATGCGAACTGTCTGATTTTGGATACTCCAACTAACCATTTGGACTTGGAATCAATTCAGGCTTTCAATAATAATCTGAAGACTTATAAGGGAAATGTGCTGTTCTCTTCCCACGACCACGAATTTATTGAAACGGTGGCGAACCGTATTATTGAATTGACCCCGAATGGTATCATTGACAAGATGATGGAATATGATGAATACATCACTTCTGATCATATTAAAGAAATGCGTGCGCGTATGTATGGAGATAATTAAATTATAAATATGAGCTGAAAAAGAAAGAGTCATTGGGAGCCATTGTTCCTGTGGCTCTTTTTTTATGGTTTAGCCGCAATTCTCATTCTGTATGAATCATAATGAGTTCAAAAATCTATGATAATGGACGATAATCCATGTCGTTATATTAGAATTAGGATTATTTTTGTGTCCATTAAAAACATGAAATGATACTTATGAAAAACTTAATTTTGATTTTGATTTTTGCAGCTGTTAGCTTGAATACGATGGCTTCCAATCCTGTACATGTGATTATAACTGCCGGACAGTCTAATACCGATGGACGAACTCCTAATGAAGATTTGCCGGCATATATTAAAGCATTGGCTACGGACACACTGACGTATACCGAAGGTGCCTACCGTTATTGTCAGATAGCTCAGAATGACGGGAAAGGAGAATTTATTCCTTTCTGGCCTCGTGCCAAACGTAGCGGAAAAAATAATATGTGGGCTTTTGATGCAGTAACATATTATTGGTTGGAGCAGTTGTTGCAGGAGAAATTTTATGTGGTGAAATGGGCTGTTGGCGGAACTTCCATTGCACCTGATTATAATGCTTCCAAGGGACGTTTTTGGTCTGCGGCTCCTGAATGGCTGGCACAGGCTAAGCCAACTTCTGATGGAGGAAATTCCTTGTTGCTTTCTTTCATTCAAGAGATAGACATGTGTATAGACAAAACTCTTTCCCGGCTGAAGGATGGCTATCAGATAGATGCATTTCTTTGGCATCAGGGGGAAAGTGATTATGCTAAAAGTAAAGATTATTACCGTAACTTGAAGACAATGGTGGCTTATGTGCGTATGCATCTGACAGAAAAAACCGGAAAGGATTATTCTCGTTTGCCTTTTATTTTTGGTACTGTTGCCCGAAGTAATAAATATTTCAGCAGAGAAGTGGAGAATGCGATGAAGCAATTGGCTGCTGAAGATCCGAACATGCACCTGATAGATATGTCAGGCGCAGAATTGCTAAATGACAGACTTCATTTTACGGCTCATTCGGCAGAGTATTTGGGACAACAGGTATATAAGCAGTTGGAACAAATTATTAAAGGAGTTATCGTCAGGACTGATGAATTGAAAGGAAAACGTTTGGGAATTATTGGAGATAGTTATGTGAAGAATCATAAGGAACCTGTTAAGAATACCTGGCATTATAAATTTGCCGAGAAGCATGGTATGGAATATTTAAATTATGGCAAGAACGGCAGCAGCATTGCTTATAGTAGCCCGCGTTGGGGGGAAGCGATGTATGTAAGATATAAGGAAATGCCGGATGATTTGGATTATGTTATTGTTGTGGGTGGGCACAATGATGGTTTTAAATTGGATTCAATTGGCGGTATTGATGTATTTAAAGAGAGGCTGGCAATGCTGTGTGAAGGGCTTATTGAAAAGTATCCCACAGCTAAGATTTTTTTCTTTACCCGATGGAACTGTAAAAATTTTGCAGGAAGTGATGCTGAGAAAGTGGTGGATGCTATGATTGAGGTTTGTGGAAATTATAGTATTCCTATTTTTGACAGCGCCCGAAAAGGAGGAATTTATGCAAATAATGATCATTTTAGAAAAATATATTTTCAGAACAGCAAAAATAATACAGATACTGCACATTTGAATGAAAAAGGTCATGAACGTTTCTTGAAAGTGGCTGAGAGTTTTATATTGCAATACTGAATAATGTAAATGTAATGAATTATTTTTGAAATGTGATGACGCAGAAATAATCCATTTACAAATTACTTACTGTTCGGAGGAAAAAGTGAGGTATTCTTTCTCCGCTAGGGAAAGTAATTCTCTTTTGATTTTCTAATAGTCGGTTTGCTTTGTTGTAAATGTCAACTGAAATGTCTTGCTCTCTGGACTTGGCAAAAGAGTGATTGGCAGTAATGATGCGTCGGGATGAAAGTTTCAGTGTCCAGCGTATATCTTCAGCAGCTACATAATGCCGAGTAGGACGCATGACGTGAATGCGCAATATATATCCTTTTGCCAGTGTCTCATTGACTGTTTGCAGATTTCCTGCCTCTAGCCGGATACCAATAGCTCATTTGGACATAGTGTAATCTTGCGCTTGAATGCTTCCCATCCATGATACGAGGTCTTTCGGATTATTTAAAACTGGATTTATTAACTGTTGGCTGTGCAGACGGATGGTAGGTATCATTTCAGATAATTTCCATCAAACGATAAAGGTAAAAGTCCACTTACGTTTTCTAATATATAAATATCAGTCTTACTATAAAGCAGTATCCGCATGGGTTTTCCATATCGTTTTTCAGTTTCTAATAATACTTGCCGACAGGCACCGCAAGGAGGAATAGGTGTGTCAAGAAAATCATTTTCTGTGCGGGCAGCAATGGCAAGTGTTTTTACTGCTTGATCCGGATATTGAGAATTGGCGTAAAACAAAGTGGTACGTTCTGCACAAAGACCAGATGGGTAGGCTGCATTTTCTTGATTGGTTCCGGTAATAACGATATCATTTTCCAACAGTGCGGCGGCTCCAACAGCAAAATGTGAGTAAGGAGCATAGCTTCTTTTCGTTGCTTCACACGCAGCGTCTATCAGTTTGCGGTCCTTCTCTGTTAGTTCGTTATAATGGCAAGCCTCTATGTTTATTTCCAGTTTGATTTGTTTCATGATACGTTCCTCTTTGTTTTCCTGCAAATGTAATGTTTTGTTTTTAATCTCCCAATGTTTCTTTTCTAAAATCTGGTTTTTAATTTATTTACTTTCTTATTGCTTGTCAGAGTTGAATGTGAAAAGAATAATATGGTTACCGATAAAAAAGGAGAAAGTTGCAACTTTTTCTTTTATTTGTGCGTCTAATGAATATATAATTAAAAAAGAGAAAGATTATGTTAGCAACAACAACACCTACTATCGAAGGAAAACGTATAACCAAATATTATGGCATTGTAACAGGTGAAACTATTATCGGCGCTAATCTGTTTCGTGATTTTTTTGCTAGTATTCGTGACATTGTAGGCGGTCGTTCCGGTTCTTATGAAGAAGTACTTCGACAGGCTAAAGATACCGCGTTACGAGAAATGCAGGATCAGGCTGCTTTATTGGGAGCTAATGCTGTAGTTGGGGTGGATTTGGATTATGAAACTGTGGGGGACAGTGGTAGTATGCTGATGGTAACCGCAAGCGGCACAGCTGTCAGAATAGAAGATTGAGGTAAAGCAGATGTGCCTGTTGCAATATTTTTTAGGTTTATTGCAACAGGTACGTTTGCTTTTACTGTATTAGGGTATTCCTAATATCTCTTTGGCCTTGTTTTTACTTGAAATGAAATCTAGTGAGTTGACAATATTATCGTAATTTGTTGTGTCAGCTATATGGTCTTTCAATACTTGTAACATTTTTAACTTGTCATTATCAAAAGTATAAAGTGACATAAGTTTAAGGCATTGTGCGCAACTTAATTTTTTATTTATAATGGCCTTTTCCAGAGTTGAATCTTTGAACACGGAATTTTTTGTTTCATTGTATATCTTTTCAAATTCGTTATCGTCTATTGAACCAACGGTATGGAGGGATATTTTGCTGGAATATAGGTCTCCTACTGAAGTTTCTTTAGCTATTTCATTGTAGGAATCCATGCCTGTTACCTTTCCGTTTCTAAATTCGATAATTAGAAATTTGCAAGACGTTGCAATTCCTCCGCTCTGATATTCCCATTGTTCCAAAGAACCATCGAAACGTCGGAAATCGGGTTTTCCAAGAAGTTGGCCTATTTCTTCTGTTGTCATTCCCTGCTGTACCTTCCATGCTTTCTGCTTGATACTTCCTGTGGTATGACAGCCGACAAGTGTTATACTGATAACAAGCAATAATAATTGTTTAAATTTTCTCATATATTTATGTTTTTGTGTGTTGTTTAGGTTGAATTACCATCGGTCAGTGATTCCCAATATTTTACGTGCATCATCTTGTTTAAATAAAGAATCCAGTGTCTTGATGATTTCTTTTCCATTTTCACGGTCTACAATGCGGTTGGAAACCATTCTTAATACTTTCATTTTTTCATCGTCCCATGTAAATATGGACATGAGTCGGGCAGTTTGTTTACAGGTGAAGTAGTTGTTTACAACTCCTACAGATAATAATTCCATTTGGTCGTCCTTAAATGCTTTGTTTTTTACTTTTTTATAGAGGTTTTCAAAATCATGTGGATTCATAGCTTTGTGTTTTGGTCTGTGCGGGCCAAAATGATCAGGGTGGCTGGGTGGAACTACCGTAATTATTTCATTTGGCGGACACACTGCAACTGGAGGCGGAGTAATGTTGGGCTCAAAAGAATCCATGTTTGTTACCATTCCGTCTACAAAATCGATAATAATTACCGTGTTTGCAGCTGTGGACATATTGGTCTTGGTGTATTCCCATTGTTCCGAGCCGTTGTCGAATCTACGGAAATCGGGTTTTCCAAGTAAATGGCTGACTTCTTCTTGGGACATCCCTCTCTGTACTTTCATAATAGTGCTACTAGTAGTCAAACCGCAACTGATGACTAAAGTACAAATGGTTAACGCTAATAATGTTTGTTTCAATCTTCTCATTTTTTTGTTTTTTTGTTTGTAACAAAGATAAGTTGGGAAAAGGTATATTCTTCTATCTTTTTCCCTATTTATTTTTAGGGATTTCCCTACTGTTTATATGGTAATTCTTCTAAGAACTGAAATTTATTGTTAGGAAGATTGAGTTTGAAATCTTTAAATTCATATTCTGGAAGATTGGTTGTATTTTTCTCTTGTTGGAAATGTGATTGATTATTTTAACTTCATCTATAATTAATGTAAAAACTTTATTTTCACTTTTAACTTCTTGTTCTCGGGTGGTTCTAACCTATAAACTTTTGACGAATAGATGATAAACGAAGATAAAATTAGGGAAGTATGGGCTTCCGACCCGGAACGGGGATTTAAATTGTTGATAGATTTTTTTCAACAGCCCATATATTGGCATATCCGGAGATTGGTTGTATCACATGAGGATGCAGAGGATATTTTGCAGGAAGTCTTTATTCGCGTCTTTCGCCATCTTCCTCAGTTTAGGGAGGAAAGTTCATTGGGAACATGGATTTATCGGATAGCGACCAATGAGTGTCTCCGTTTTCTGAATATGCGTAAAGAACAAGCTGTTTCGGCGGAAGAAGTTCAGGAAGAGTTAATGAATAAGTTGATGGCGTCAGATTATGTGGATTATGAGAACGAAATGGCGGTGAAATTTCAGCAGGCTATTTTGATGCTTCCTGAAAAACAGCGGGTAGTTTTCAATCTTCGTTATTATGATGAACTGGAATATGAAGAAATTAGCAGGATTACGGACACGAAGGTGGATACGTTGAAAGTGAATTATCATTATGCAAAAGAGAAGATAAAAGAGTACATGATAAATAATTAAAGATAGGATGGAAAAGGAGTTTGATTTTAAGAATATTGGGAAGCGGATGCCTTATCGTACCCCTGATGGCTTTTTCGGAAAAATGCAAAAACAAGTATTGGAGCGTACCCAGGCTGAGAGGTTTAATAGGCAGAATAGAATAAAATTGATTATTGGGGCTACTTTAGCTATTGCGGCTGTCATGTTGGGAGTTCTTTTCTTTCCGATATCTCAACCTGTGGCAGAGGAGTTGCCTTCTCATTCACTTATTGTTTCTACGAATTTAGACTCTTCTTATTCAGATACTTTGGATCGTTATATAGAATCTATGTCTGATGAGGAATTAGCAGAATGGGTGGAATTGTCTGAAAATGATATATTTATAAATTGATTAATCACTAAAAACAAAAAAATGATGAGAACAAAATTTTTTTTAATGGTGTTGGCAGCCATTGTTATGGGAAGTCAGGTAACACTTTTTGCCCAAGAAAAGAAAGAAACTAAATCTGAAAGAAGGCAGTTTAATAAAGAACAGATGCTGGAAATACAGTGCAATCAAATTATAAAAGGATTGGCATTGGATGACGCAACGGCTGCTAAATTTATTCCGGTGTATAAACAATACATGGAAGAAATGCAGGTTACTCGTCATATGGGAGTTTGTCGAAATGTTGCAAATAGAACGGCCGCCGATAAACAGATCCCCAAACCGGTCCCTACAGATGCTGAAGTGGAGCAGGCTATTAAGGCACGTTTCGCGCAGAGTAGAAAGATACTGGATATTCGTGAGGAATATTATAATGAGTTTCGGAAATTTCTTTCTCCTAAACAAATTCAGAAAATGTATAATATGGAGAAACACAATGGTGATAAATTTCGTAAAGAGATGAAAAAAAGACAAGGAATGAAAAAGCAGCATGATGGAAGAAGACATATGTCACAGGGCGATGTGAAGAAGTAAATATGGGTGAAATGGGGAAAAAATAGTACTTTCATTGTCTTTATGGCTTTATTCTTTTAGTGGCTGCTGTTTATGGTAGCCACTATTTTGTTTTCTCATTGGAAGTATATATTTTTGTGAAGCTAACAGTAGCTATTTAATTAATAAAAATAATATGATGAAAGTAAAGAAATTAAGTGGCAAAGTTCAGGATGCACAACAAATACCGACCTTATTTGATCATGAGAACATAATGTATTATCCTATTAATATAGTGAACTGGAAAGAATATCCTTATCAACCTCAAGTCTCTTTTCGTATAGCCTATACAAATGATGCTATATTAGTTCATTATAAAGTAGTAGAAGATAGTGTTCGTGCCAAATACGGTGAAGATAACGGTAGTGTCTGGACAGATTCCTGTGTGGAATTTTTCTCTATTCCTGCGAGAGATGGCGTTTATTACAATTTGGAATGTAACTGTATCGCTACGATTCTTTTAGCAGCAGGTTCGGAGCGTAGTAATCGAGAAATGGCTCCTCTTGAAATAACAGATCAGGTGAAGCGTTGGGCTAGTTTGGGCAGAGAAACTTTTGAAGAAAAGATAGGAGAATGTACTTGGGAGGTTGCTTTGCAGATTCCGTATAAGGTATTTTTTAAGCATACCATTACCAAGTTGGATGGAATGGTTGTACGAGCTAATTTTTATAAATGTGGAGATGAATTGCAAAAGCCTCATTTCTTATCATGGAGTCCTATAAAAATAGAGAAGCCGGATTTTCATCGTCCGGATTTCTTTGGACTTTTGGAATTCGAATGAAATTCGTAATTAATTTAAAAAGATTGCATACAGCTGGATAAAAATGGTAAGTTTGCAACTATATATAACGGATAAAGTATAGTAGCGATTTTGAAACAGTTTTATATGATGAAACATACGTTGAAATTTATATTAATCGGGTTGCTTTGTTGTCTATGTAATTTTACAGTGCAAGCGCAAACCCGTAACCGGCAGTATGAGGAATATATTCATAAGTATAAAGATCTTGCTGTCGATGAGATGAAACGGTATCGTATTCCTGCCAGCATCACTTTGGCTCAAGGATTATTGGAATCAGGGGCGGGAAAAAGTACGCTGGCTCGTAAATCCAATAATCATTTTGGTATAAAATGTGGTGGTGACTGGACTGGTCGTACTGTACGGCATGATGATGATGCCCGTAATGAATGTTTTCGTGCCTATAAGCACCCTCGTGAGTCATATGAAGATCATTCTAAATTTTTAAAAGGACGTTCACGTTATGCATCTCTTTTTAAATTAAAAATCACCGATTATAAAGGATGGGCACATGGGCTGAAGAAGGCGGGATATGCTACTGACCCTCGCTATGCGTATCGTTTAATTGATATCATTGAATTATATGAATTACATAAGTATGATACCAAGGATGGTATAAAGTGGATGAAGGAATTCCCAAACCCGCATCAGCCTTATTTAGCTAATGATTTACTTTATATTGTGGTACGCCCGGGGGATACATTTAAAAAACTTTCTAAAGAATTTGATATCAGTCAACGTAAGTTGAGGAAATACAATGATCTTTATAAAGGATATGTATTGAAACCAGGTGATATTATTTATTTGGATAAAAAGCATCGTCGTGCGGATAAGGAACACATAGTTCATGTTGTCCGTGAGGGAGAATCTATGTATTCCATTTCCCAAAAGTATGGTATTCGTCTGAAGAATTTATATAAGATGAATAAGATGAAACCGGAAGATTCTTCTCCTAAAGTAGGTGATATATTGCGTTTGCGTTAGTCATTATAGTACGGTAACTGATGTTTAAAAACGTACAGGGTGTCCGATTTCGGACACCCTGTACGTTTTGTTTGTTATTGATTATCAATAAGTTGCTTTCTTGGCACGGATGTTGTTTATTCTTTAGTACAAAAATGACAATAATAAAATTACAATAAGTTATGGACAGAGAAATCCCTAAAGAAGTGCGTGATAAGGAACGCAAAAAGAAGTTCATTAAATATGGTGCAATAGGTGTGGCGGCAGTGGTATGTATAGCTGTATTGATTTCGTTTATGCGAAGTAGCGTCAATAAGAAAGATTTGGTGTTTTCAGAAGTAGACAATGGAACTATTGAAGTAAGTGTCAGTGCTTCCGGTAAGGTTGTCCCGGCTTTTGAAGAGATTATCAATTCACCTATTAATACTCGTATCGTGGAAGTTTACCGTAAGGGAGGAGACAGCGTGGATGTAGGTACGCCGATTTTGAAACTTGATTTGCAGAGTACGGAAACCGAATACAAGAAATTGCTGGATGAAGAACAGATGAAACGTTATCAGTTAGAGCAGTTGAAAGTGAATAATAATACGTATCTGAGCGATTTATCAATGCAAGTGAAAATTTCTGCCATGAAATTGAACCGTATGGAGGTAGAACTTCGCAACGAACGTTATTTGGATAGCTTGGGTTCTGGAACAACGGACAAGGTTCGTCAGGCTGAATTGAACTTCAATACAGGAAAACTGGAATTGGAACAGCTCCGTCAGCAATACGCAAATGAATCGAAAGTAAAAGAGGCTGATTTGAAAGTGAAGGAATTGGAATTCAATATTTTCTCAAAGAGTCTTGCTGAAATGAAACGTACATTGGATGACGCTCAAATTCGTTCACCGCGTAAAGCGATTCTTACCTATATTAATAATCAGGTAGGTGCGCAGGTGGCGGAAGGTAGTCAAGTAGCTATCATTTCTGATTTGAGCCACTTTAAAGTGGAAGGTGAAATAGCTGATACATACGGTGACCGTGTGGCAGCAGGTGGACGTGCCATAGTCAAGATTGGCAATGAGAAACTGGAAGGAACGGTAAGTAGTGTGACACCGTTGAGTAAGAATGGGGTGATTTCGTTCATTGTACAACTGAATGAAGATAATAACAAGCGATTGCGTTCCGGCTTGAAGACGGATGTATATGTAATGAATGCCGTGAAAGAAGGGGTTTTAAGATTGGCGAATGCTTCTTATTATGTCGGTCGCGGTGAATATGAATTATTTGTTCAGGATAGTAAGGATGAAGTAGTGAAGCGTAAAGTTCAATTGGGTGACAGTAATTTTGAATATGTGGAAGTCATATCGGGATTGAAACCGGGTGACAAGGTGGTTGTCAGCGATATGAGCAGTTACAAAAACAAGAATAAGTTGAAGTTGAAATAAGAAGCAGCTATGACATAAACAACAAGATAAAACTCTCTCTTAATTAATACATTGATTGTTACGGGAAATGAAGTGTCTTTTCTTCCTTTTCACTCATTTCCCGAACATAATTTAATTTGTTCTTAGGCTATGTCGTTTTTTTGATTGTTTACTTTTTTATATTATTCATAATGCTTGTTGGCATTCTTATTCCGGTATACAGCATCAGTTGTATTAGTCCGGTAGATGTGTTGTGGGATGAATACGACTGACAAAAACGATCATACTGTCCGTTATCGGACAATATATTAAATAATAATCTGTTGAAAATTAAATGTTTATTGCTTTGGTATATCTTTTGATTCATAAAAATAAAAAGTGTATAAGATTAACAATTTAAATAAGAAAAATTATGGCAATGATTAAATTAACCGGTATCAATAAAATCTACCGTACCAATGAGATTGAAACATTAGCACTGGAAAATGTAAATTTGGATGTGATTAAAGGCGAATTTGTTAGTATTATGGGGCCTTCCGGTTGCGGTAAGTCTACCTTGTTGAATATTATGGGGTTATTGGATGCTCCCAGCAGTGGAAAGATTGAAATAAACGGTACTTCTGTAGAAAGTATGAAAGATAAAGAACTGGCTGCTTTTCGTAATAAGACTTTGGGATTTGTGTTCCAGTCATTCCACCTGATTAATTCGCTGAATGTGATTGACAATGTAGAATTGCCTTTGCTCTATAGAAAGATGGCTGCCAAGGAGCGTACCCGTTTGGCAAAAGAAGTGTTGGAGCGTGTCGGTTTAAGTCATCGTATGCGCCACATGCCCACACAGCTTTCCGGTGGTCAGTGTCAGCGTGTGGCGATAGCCCGTGCTATTGTGGGCAATCCCGAAATTATCCTTGCCGATGAGCCTACCGGAAATTTGGACTCAAAAATGGGTGCTGAAGTAATGGAGTTGTTGCATAAATTGAATAAAGAAGATGGACGTACCATTGTGATGGTAACCCATAATGAAGAACAAGCCAAACAGACTTCAAGAACTATCCGTTTCTTTGATGGCCGTCAGGTGCAATAACTGGAGGCTACTTCATTTTTTCTACGGACCATTAATGAAAAGGTACTATAATGATAAAAAAAACAATAGGACAAGTAATTTATCAATTGCGTAACCAACCGTTACTAAGTGCAATTACTATATTGGGAACTGCCCTCGCTATTGCTTTGATAATGGTTATTCTAATTGTCTATCAAGCGAAAACGGCGGACTATGCTCCTGAAGTAAATCGTTCACGCTCGCTTTACGTCAAATGGGAGCGTACGGTATATGACAAAAAAGAACCTAACAGCGCAGGTCATTCCCGACCTTCATTGTGGATGGCTAAAGAAGTCTTTTATCCGTTGAAAACTCCCGAAGCTGTATGCGTTACTTATGAAGCCGGTGAAGTATTAGTCAGTACTCCAGGAGCTGATGAAGAGGTCAATACACCGTTGTTACTGACAGATGCTGATTTTTGGAAGATATACCAATTTCATTACTTGTCGGGAAAACCTTTTACCCAGGCTGACTTTCAGTCGGGAATAAAGAAAGCTGTTATTGTTGAAAGTGTGGCGAGGCGTCTTTATGGAGATGTGGACGCTGCTATTGGGAAACCTGTACAGATTAATTTTACTGATTATACTGTTTGTGGTGTAGTAGAGAATGTAAATCGTTTTTGTGAGTTTGCATGGAGTGAGGTTTATGCACCTTATTCTTCGAATGCGATAGCCAATAAGGTGGAAGCAGGAGAAACTCAGGGAAATCATATCATTACTATCTTGGCGCATAGTTCAGATGATTTTGAGAAAATCCGTAATGAGGTGGCCCGTGGAGTGGCACAGATTAATACGACACTGGGTGAGAGAGAATTGCAACTGATGGGGCAACCGGATAACTTCCGTACTCAGTTGAATCGTAAATTTGCCAACTCGTATGAAAATCTGGATGCGGCATATTGGAAATATGGCATTATGATTATTGTTATTTTATTGGTTCCCGCCATTAATCTAAGCGGATTGACACATACCCGTATGCGTCGTCGGCTGGAAGAATTAGGTATTCGTAAATCTTTTGGCGCTACACAGGGAGAGTTGGTGTGGCAGGTTTTGAACGAGAACTTTGTATTGACATTAATCGGTGGGATGCTGGGACTTGGACTTTCTTATCTGTGTCTGTGGCTGATGAGTGATTGGTTGCTTCAGACTGCTTGGGGAGCAACAGCTACCATGAATGTTTCTATGGTCAGTCCTGTTGTATTTTTTGTGGCGCTTTGTTTTTGTCTGGTGCTTAATTTGCTTTCGGCATACATTCCTGCCTGGCGTGTTGCCCATACTCCGATTGTCGATTCGTTAAATCAAAAACTCTAAGGCTATGCTGATTCATTTATTAATTATTATAAAGAATAATCTTCGTGCCAATCTGTTGCTGATGGCTGGAATGTTCGTCATTGCTACTTCACTGTGGTATGCTGTGGATTATGTGTATGCTGTGGTAGTGAACCAACAGAAATCATTAGGGTTTGATTGGGAGCATGTATATTATGTACAAGCGGCCGTCTTACCCAATGAAAGCGTGGAGTGTGACACAGCAAGTCGGTCTGATGATGAAGTGACAGCTGAATATTTGGAATTTTATAATCGGCTGCAACATCATCCGGCAGTAGAAAGTGCATGTTATACTTTGATGCATTTCCATTATATATGGAAAAACGGTAGTGGAACCATGTCTTATGATACATTGAAGACCAGTGCGATGTATCGGGAAGTCACTCCTTCTTATTTTACCGTGTTTCGTGTCAGAGGGGCTGATGAATGTTCGCCTGAAGAGTTGTCCCGGCGGGCATCACATACCAATGATTTTGTGGTGACGGAAAATACAGCTTGTCGGCTGTTGAATCCGGACATAAATAATATGACTGTAAAAGGAGTGGAGCTAGCCGGTCGGTTTATTCATAGTGGGGTTTCCATGCGCGAGGATGAACCAGATTCGGTGCGTGTGGCCGCCGTATGCGAGAATCAGAAATATAATGAATATTCCAATTGGAGTAAAGCCGTTTATCGCATTGTACAGTTGGGACAGGGAGATTTTAAGATAAGCTATGGCAGTATTCCTTATCATGATATATTTATTCGTGTGAAGGCAGATGCCGACCGTCCTGGCTTTGTGGAATCATTCCGGAAAGAGATGAAGAAACAGCTGCGTGTGGGTAATCTGTATCTGGCGGATATGCGTCCTATGAGTTATTACCGGAATGAACATCTGGCTGATTATCGTAGCGATCTTTATACTTATTTGGCCATTGCTGGATTCTTTTTAGCTAATGCGTTTTTGGCCATATTGGGTACTTTCTGGTTCCGTACGCAGCAGCGTCGTGAAGAACTGGCCGTCCGTCTGGTTGCTGGGGCTACGCCGCACAGTCTTCAGACTCTTTTAATGGGAGAAGGCTTTCTACTGATAACCATCGCTTATATTCCTGCTTTGGTTGTAGCTTATAATTTAGGTATTTCTGATTTAGTAGAGACATGGCCTGTAGAATGGAGTTTCACACGTTTCCTGATAGGAGGGCTCGTTACTTTTCTGTTACTTTGGGCTATTGCCGCTATCAGCATTTGGTTTCCGGCACGGCAGGCCATGAGTATCCAGCCAGCTGAGGCATTGCATGGTGAGTAAATCAGATATTCATTTTATTAAAAGATGGAATTAATGAAAAACGGAGATACATTTGGGATCTATTTGGAAATATAGAACATTGTATCTCTGCTTTAATTTATATATCAGGAAATGAAATCGTGTGCGAAAATGAAGTTGGTGTTCATTTTCGGACAGTGTATAATAAAGATAATATGTTTATATTCAGTTTTTTGTGTCTTTGGCATGACTTTGGCTAGTATAGATATAAAGTGTATAAGAAAATAATAAAATAGAATTCGAAAATGATAAAACAGTATTACAAGCAAGCTTTGGCACAACTACGCCAACATCCGCTTATCAGTATTATCGGTATTGTGGGGACTGCGCTGAGTATTTTCCTTATTATGTTGGTAGTGATGATGCAACAAGTAAAGGTCGCTCCTTTTTCTCCCGAGTCCAATCGTAACCGTTTTTTACATGTACATTATATGAGTATCAGTCATAAAGATTGGGGAAATGGGACAAGTAATGGTCCGATGAGTGTACAGACTGCACGTGAAGTATACAAATCGTTGAAGACTCCTGAGGCTGTTACTGTTTATTGTTGCATGACGGTGTCCACTCCTGTTTCCCTACCTGGTGCGCCTGCGATAGGAGCTGATGTGCGTGAGACAGATGATACATTTTTTCATGTGTTCGATTTTCAGTTTACAGATGGAAAGCCGTATGATGAAGCTACTTTTACAGCTGGGCGCCCTGTAGCTGTTATAACAGAGAGCATATCACGTGCCTTGTTTGGTTCTATTCAGTCTGTAGGTAAAGAATTTCTGCTGAGTCATGCTCCTTATCGTGTAGTAGGAGTAGTGAAAGATGTTTCAACTCTTGCCGATATGGCTTACGGGCAAGTATGGATTCCTTTCACTTCGACCAACCTGTCTAATGACACATGGAGTGATAACCACATGGGAATGATGAGTGTAACTCTGTTGGCGCATGACCGTGAGGATTTTGATGAGATTCGTGCTGAGGCTAAGCGCCGTATGAATGAGTATAATTCAATACTTGCTGATCAAGGGTATACATTGATAGATCGCAACCGTCCTTATGACCAGGAAACCCAATCGATTTCTTTTGCTGCCAATTTGGAACCGGATTTAAAAGCGGCTCGTCGTGAGCGTGTCATTATCTTTATTATTCTATTATTGGTTCCTGCCATAAATTTGAGCAGCATGACGCAAAGCCGTTTGCGTCAGCGTGTAGCCGAGATAGGTGTGCGTCGTGCATTTGGAAGTACCCGCATAGAGATGGTGGGGCAGATTGTGATGGAAAATCTCGTAATCACTTTGTTGGCAGGGGCTATCGGATTGCTCATTAGTATATTATTCGCTTATTGGGGCACTGATATATTGTTTGCACAACCTTATAGTGTTACTCTGAATGCGCCTACTGTTGATTCCAGAATTTTATTGCAACCATCTACTTTCCTCTATGCATTGTTGTTCTGTTTTGTATTGAATTTGCTTAGTAGCGGTATTCCCGCATGGCGGGCATCGCGTACTAACATAGTCAATGCTTTGGGAGGAAAGATACATTAATAGATGAAAAATTAAGAATTTAAAAGAAGAGTTAGAATGAATAAGAAACTATTGACACAGATAAAGAATGAGTGGCGTTCCAATCTTTGGCTTGTTACCGAATTGTTGTTGGTGAGCGTTGTTATGTGGTATATTGTCGATTATATGTATGTTAAGGCAGCTGTTTACTATGAGCCACGTGGTTTTGATATCTCCCATTGTTATTTGATACAAATGGGACGCCTTACTGATAAAAGTCCTGATTTTATTCCTAATCAGACAAAAGAGCAGCAGCGGGAAGATGTGAAAGGACTTGCCGAGCGTCTTAAATATCGTCCGGATATAGAGGCGGTTGGTTTTGGTCAGAATTCTTATCCTTATAATGGGAGTAACAGCGGTACGGAGGTTAGATATGACACACTTCAGTCGCCGGGATGGACTATTCGACGTTTAGTAAGTCCTGATTTTGTCCGGGTTTTCCAGTATCATGGTACTCGTGGGGAAACTCCTGAACAATTGGCGGAGTTGCTTAGCCATCCCAAGAATTTTTTGGCTTCCGATAATTTATACAAGAAACGTTACGGAAGAGATTTGACTCCATTGGTAGGAAAACAGTTTTATTTGTTTGGAGATACGACGGAAACCTATACGCTGGGAGCATCGTTGGAGGTAGTCCGGTATTCAGATTATGAGCAGGCATGGAACAGCTACAGTATGGTGAAACTTTTGCCGGAGAATTGGTATGATGTGGGACTTGAATTGTGTGTACGGGTAAAAGAAGATCAGGATAAAGATTTTATAACCCGTTTGAAAGCTGATAGTGAGAAGCTATATCGGGTGGGGAATGTGTTTATAGCCGAAGTGCGTTCGTTTGATGATATCCGTCGTAACTATCAACAGTCACAAACCAATTCCATGCGCAGCTATATTTTGGGTATGGTTTTTTTATTGTTGAATATTTTTTTAGGATTGCTGGGCACGTTCTGGTTTCGTACTCAGCAACGACGTGGTGAGATTGCTTTGATGAAATCTTTGGGAGGAACAGACCACAGTGTCTTTGTACGCCAGTTGGTGGAAGGATTACTGCTATTGGTTATAGCCAATATTCCGGCTGTTTTTATCAATTGGAATCTGGCAAATAGTGAATTGAATGCTTGGATGAATGGTACTACTATTGAAGGTGGACGCTTCATAATAACAGTTCTTATCTCCTTTATTTTGATTGCATTGATGATTGTAGTAGGCATTTGGATTCCTGCACGTAAGGCTATGAAAGTTCAGCCGGCGGAAGCATTGCATAATGAGTAATTTCTTTTTTTGTTAAAAGATTTTAGAGCATAGCACAAACATGATAAAACTATATTTCAAACAGGCTTTTTTCCAACTCCGTGAGAATAGGCTCATCAGCTTGGTCTCTATTATAGGAACGGCATTGGCTATTTGTATGATCATGGTCATCGTTTTGGTGTTGGAAGTGCGCATTACGGATTGTGTGCCTGAGGTGAACCGTTCACGTTCTCTTTATATGAAAGCGATGTCTATTCATCAGAAAGGAGATACTAGTGATAATTCATCAAACGGCTGTATGTCACTTACGGTGGCTAAAGAGTGTTTTAAGGCGCTTACTGTTCCTGAAACGGTAACTATAGTGTCTACAGGAGGCAGGATGCGTATTTCTGTACCTGCGGGAAAAACGATGACAGTGGATAATCTTGAAACTGACGATACTTTTTGGAAAGTGTTCTCTTTTGATTTTATTGCCGGAAAGCCGTTTACGGCTGCCGATAGTGAAAGCGGACTTCCTAAGGTTGTAATTAGCGCTTCTGTGGCCCGGAATTTATTTGGTACGGTAGAAGCAGTGGGGCGTACAGTCCAACTTAACTTGGCCGATTATACGGTAGTGGGTGTTGTGAAAGATGTATCCAAACTGGCTGTTTCTTCGTATGCGCAGATTTGGATACCTTTCAATTCAACTGAAATAGCCAGGAAGTGTTGGTATGACAATGCGATGGGAACTTTTCGTGTGGTCATTCTGGCACATTCGGAGAAAGATTTTCCTGCTATCAGAGAAGAGGTGGAACGTCTGCGTCAGAAATTTAATGACGGATTGCAGGATTCTGAAATCTTTTATCGTGGACAACCCGATGATCGTTTCTCTTTTATCTTTCGTCACTGGGGAAGAGAGTTACAGGCGAAGGAAGCTTATTTGCACTACCTGTTGGTGATTGTTATTTTATTGCTGGTACCGGCTATAAATTTGAGTAGCATGACTTTGTCCCGTATGCGGAAGCGCATGTCGGAAATAGGAGTGAGGAAGGCATTTGGTGCTACTGCCAATGTCTTGTTGAGGCAAGTGTTTTATGAAAACTTATTATTGACGCTCATAGCCGGAGCAGTAGGAATGCTTTTCAGTTATGCATGTACTTTTTTATTGAATGATTTCTTATTTTCCAATAGCGAGAACCGTGCCCAAATAGGAGAAACCAGTCTTTCGGCAGATATGTTGTTCAGTCCCTGGATATTCTTGGCCGCATTCATTTTCTGCCTGCTCTTGAATTTGCTGTCAGCGTGCATTCCTGCCTGGAGGGCATCGCGCATGAATATTACGGACGCTTTAAACCAACGTTAGATCATGAACAGGAATTTATTGAAACAGATATGGAACGAGCGCCGCAGCAATGCGTTTCTGTGGATGGAACTTTTTGTGGTGTTTGTCATATTATGGTATATTGTGGATGTGGTATATGTCACATTGAGCATCTATAATTTGCCGATGGGCTTTGATATAGAAAATACGTATGTTCTTCGTTTTGAGCGGATGACTTCGAAGGCGGCTGCTTATCAGCCTGGCCGTACTATGAAAGAAGATGTTGCCGATTTGCATGAAATTGTAAACAGGCTTGCGCATCGTCCGGATGTGGAAGCAGTCAGCCTCTCGCAAAACTGTATACCTTATAATGACGGTGCAAACAGTTTTTCATTTTATCTGGATACAGTCCCGGTACGTAGTTTGAAACGATGGATAACTCCGGAGTATTTTAATGTATTCCGTTATCGCAATATAGACGGTTCGGATAGTGAAAGCCTTGCTGAGGCACTGACACCGTCCGGCATGGTCTTATCTGTGAATATTGCCGATGTTTATCAGGATGCACCTTGGCATGGTAAGGAACTTTTAGGGCGTAGGGTGCCTGTTTGGCGGAATGAGCCGGAGGCGGAGCACCTTTCTATAGCTGCTCTTACCGAGCCGGTCCGTTATGATCATTTTACAGCTCCGGATGATTACGGCTCCCGTTATGCTGCTGTGTACCTGACAGATGAGGTAATGGAATCCTTGGGCGAAACGGTTTATATAGAAGTTTGCCTACGTGTTCGTGAGGGACAGAATGATGGATTCATAGACCGTTTGATAGTGGATGCCGACCGTCAATATCAGGTGGGCAATCTATATCTTTTGGATATAACTCCTTTGAGTGATGTACGCACTGCTTATGAAACGGATTCGGTGAATGAGTTGAATACGCAATTTTGTATCATATTTTTCTTATTGCTGAATATCTTTCTAGGCATTATCGGAACTTTCTGGTTCCGGACACAGCATCGGCGTGTCGAAATTGCGTTGCGTATAGCTTTAGGTTCTACCCGTTGGGGAATCTGCGGTCGTCTGATGGGGGAAGGAGTCTTTTTATTGTTGGTATCTGCTATTCCTGCATTGGTCGTAGCGTGGAATTTGGGATATGCCGAACTGGTGGAAGTTACACGTATGCCTTTTACGGAAGGTCGTTTTGCGATTACAATTCTGGGCACTTTCATTCTGATTGCTGGAATGATTGTCATTGGAATAGGATACCCTGCCCGTCGTGCCATGAGTATCGAACCGGCTGAGGCATTACATGAAGAATAAATAAAATGAAGAGATAAAACGAATGAAACAGCTATTATTACAAGCATTTAATCTGATACGGCAGAATCCTTTTTATGCTACAATCAGTATTATAGGAACAGCTGTCACTATCGCTTTTGTTATGGTGGTAGTGATGATTTATGACTTCCGTACAATGGATATGGCTCCGGAAAGTGATCGGAGCGATATGATGTATACAGGTTCGGGAATGACCTATCGTAAGCAGGATCATACCAACCAGAACAGCGGTATGGGACGCAAGGCTTTTGAAGCATTGTTTTCAGAGCTCCCTGGTGTAAAAGAGGTTACTTGGTATCGTGGCGTTTCCAAGACCCCTTGTAACTTGTCCGCTTCGAATGAGATATTCAACTATTTTGTGCGGCCTGTGGCTGATAACTGGTTTAAGTTCTTTGATTATGAATTTATAGCGGGACGTCCTTTCACACAAGAGGAGTATGATGCCCGTCGGTGTGTCAGTGTGGTAACCGAGCGTATGGCCTTGCAGCTTTTCGGCACGACGGATGTGGTAGGAAAAGAATATCAAAGTAATTTTTTTCCGACTAAAGTGGTAGGCGTGGTGAAAGATGTCAATGCTATTTTCCAGACAGCATACGCTGATGCTTTTGTTCCTTTCTCATTGGAAAATGAAGACTATTATGCTACTTGGACAGGGGGCTTGGGAGGAATCCGTCTGGGATTGCTCAAACTGCTGCCGGACACTCGTCCTGCAGAGGTACGGACTGAAGTACAGCATCGGCAGGATCGTTTGAATAGTTCAACGGCAGAATATGCTTTCGAGATGAACGAACTCTATACTCATACGGAATATACCTTTTTTCGTGGAAAAGATATTAGTGCACCGTTGGTTTACAGTATGTTATTGATGGTCTTGCTGATTGTTCCTGCTATTAATATCTCAGGTATGACCAATGCCCGAATGCAGGAGCGTGTGACAGAGATTGCAGTTCGCAAGGCGTATGGTGCATCACGTATTTCCATTATGGTGAGGTTGTTTTTAGAGAATCTGTTTACGGTCTTTTTGGGTGGAATTTTAGGATATCTGTTTTCGTGTGTGTTGGTTTGGCTGGGACGTGTATGGTTGTTTGGTAGCGGCGAGGTAGAATTATCAGATATCAGTCTGGATGGAGGTTTGTTGTTGCATCCTGCTTTATTTGTGTTGGTTTTCGGCGTATGTGTTGTTTTTAATTTATTGTCGGTATTGATTCCGGTATGGATGGTCACACATCGTAATATTGCGACTACCATCAAAGGAGAATAGGAGGAAAGAAAAATGATAAAGAGTTTATTCAGACAAATGTGGAACCAGAGGCACGCCAATGTATGGGTGTGGGTTGAATTGATTGTTGTTCTTATCTTGCTATGGTACAGCATCGATCTGGTTTATAATTATGAGGCTGCTGCCCGTCAGACTAAAGGATATGACACGGAGAATGTTTTTGATATTCAATTGAATATTAAGCCGGCTTTGCAAAATGATTCTGTATTAATGAGTCATTCTGCTGAATATTTGGAACAAATCTATCATTTAATCCAACAATATCAAGGGGTGGAGGAAGCTTGTTTTTATTATGGGACAATACCTTATACGGGAAATAATATGTATGAGGGATATGCTCCGCATTCGGATTCGACCCATGTGGTAGGCTGTTTCATCCGTTATGTCAGCCCTACTTATTTCAAGGTATTTCGTTTGCAGCCATTATCAGGCTCATTTGAGGCGGAGCGTTGGGACAAGAATGAATACCCCATGCCGGTGTTGATGAGTGAAACGTTAAGTGATTCCTTGTTTAGCGGACGCAATGGAGTAGGGGAGACTTGTTTCAATCCTTATTTTCTGAATAGTGTGCAACCGGAAACTAATTATAAGGTAATGGCGGTACTTCCTGCTCATAAGACCGATGAGTACGAGCGTTACGAACCTTTTATTTATCTTCCCAGTCCGCCGCTGACTCATTGGCATCACATTGCGGTGCGTGTGGCTTCCAATTCCATACCGGGATTTACCGAACATTTTATGCAGGATATGCAAGGGAAATTATCTATCGGCCCTTATTACTTATACGATATAAATTCGTATGGCGATATGAAGGAAGCTTTCGATATAGAGCAAGGAACGGTGAATTATCTGAATACTACCTATGCCGTTATCCTTTTCTTTGTTTTCAATATATTTTTAGGGATGCTGGGTACTTTCTGGTTTCGGACTCGTAAAAACCAAAGTGAGATAGCTTTGCGTATGGCACTAGGTTGCAGTAGGATGAATGTATTTGGTTATTATGTACTTGAGGGCATCCTTCTCTTGGTTTCGGCTGCCATTCCCGCTGTTTTTGTTTGTGCGAATATGCAGATGGCGGATCTTACTGTGCATACATTAATGGAACCTGCTTGGGGACGTTTTTTGCTTTGTTTTGTGTCGGCCATGCTGTTGTTGGGGATAATAATTTTGCTCGGCATTTATTTCCCCGCCCGGAAAGCGATGGGGATTGAGCCGGCAGACGCGTTGCATAATGAATAATGTTATTTCATTGTCACATGATCAGCAGTGTTCGTATATGAATGGAGTGTCCGATTTCGGACACTCCATTTTTGTCGTAAGGTGTTATAAAACAGTGAAATAGTTTTTTGGCATACCATTTGCCTTACCTTTGATAAAAAGAATAATAACGCAATGAAAAAACAAGTAATATCTCTATTTTTAGCCTTTGGCATATCGTTGGTTGCCGGAGCGCAGCCACAAGAAAAGCGACGTGCCATCACTTTGGAGGAAGCCATTACTATTGCCCGTGTGCAAAGTGTAGATGCGGCCGTAGCTTTAAACGAGCTGAAAACCGCTTATTGGGAATATCGTACTTTCCGTGCGGATTTGCTTCCGGAAATGAATTTTGAAGCCACTATTCCCAGCTATAATAAGAAGTATAATTCTTATCAGCAGGATAACGGTGCTTATACATTTGTACGTAATAATTATATGGAAATGAATGGTGAAGTTTCTATCGATCAGAATATTTGGTTGACCGGTGGTAAACTCTCATTGAATACCTCTCTTGATTTCTTGAAACAACTGGATGGAGATAAATCAAAACGATATATGTCTGTTCCTGTGGCATTGACTTTGGAACAACCTATTTTCGGAGTGAATACAATTAAATGGAACCGCCGCATCGAACCGGTGAGATACGCTGAAGCTAAAGCCGCATTTCTTACTGCAACCGAAGAGGTAACCATGACTACTATCAACTATTTTTTCAATTTGTTGTTGGCTAAGGAAAATGTAGGCATCGCCCGACAGAATCTGAAGAATGCAGATAAACTGTATGAAGTGGCTAAGGCAAAGCGTAGTATGGGGCAGATCAGTGAAAATGATTTGTTGCAATTGGAACTGAATGTATTGAATGCCCGTTCTACGTTGACTGAAAATGAAAGCAACTTGAAAAGTAATATGTTCAAACTCCGTTCATTTCTAGCATTAGGAGAAGATGAGGAATTGGAACCGGTTGTTCCCGAGACGATTCCGACTGTATTGCTGAACTATCCGGATGTTTTGGACAAAGCACTTGCCAATAATTCATTTGCGCACAATATTCGTCGCCGCCAGTTGGAAGCAGATTTTGAAGTGGCTAAGGCGAAAGGTAATTTACGTGAAATCAAGCTCTATGCACAGGTAGGTTTTACAGGAACAGACAATGAATTTAATAGTGCATACCGCCGTTTGAAAGATAACCAGATTGTAGAAGTTGGTTTTAAAATTCCTATTCTTGACTGGGGAAAACGTCGTGGTCAGGTAAAGATTGCTCAAAGTAACCGCGATGTGACTGAAAGCAAGCTACGTCAGGAGACCATGAATTTCAATCAGAATCTGTTTATCCTTGTAGAACAGTTCAATAACCAGCAGGCCCAGTTGCAGATAGCAGACGATGCGGACAAGATTGCCCAGAAACGTTACAGCACCAATGTGGAAACCTTCATGGTCGGTAAAATCTCGACATTGGATTTGAATGATTCCCAGTCAAAGAAAGATGAGGCTCGTCAGAAGCATATCAATGAGTTGTTCTATTATTGGTACTATTATTACCAGTTGCGCAGCTTGACATTGTGGGATTTCAATACCAATACTAATATTGATGCCGATTTCGAGAAGATTATCAAACAATAGGATTTTCACTATTCAATTCTGTTTGAATATAAAATGGGGTTGTCTTTGTACTTATTAAAATAATAATTTCTACATTTGCAGCATTATGATATTAATTATAGACGATGACAGTGCCATTCGTTCTTCTCTGAGCTTTATGCTGAAAAGGGCGAAATATGATGTGCAGGCCGTACCGGGTCCCAAAGAGGCTATTGAAATAGTCCGTTCGGTTGCGCCCCAGTTAATCTTGATGGATATGAACTTCACCCTGTCCACCAGTGGTGAAGAAGGATTGACTCTTTTGAAACAGGTCAAAGTGTTCCGGCCTGATGTTCCCGTTATATTGATGACAGCATGGGGAAGTATCCAGCTTGCCGTGCAAGGGATGCAGGCAGGTGCATTTGACTTTATTACCAAGCCTTGGAACAACGTGGCGTTGATGCAACGGATAGAAACGGCTTTGGAACTGACTTCACAAGATAAGAAAGCAGAGGTTCCGGTGGAAGATAATGACGGCTTCGACCGTAGCCATATCATTGGAAAGAGTAAAGCACTGATGGATGTGCTGGCCACGATCAAGCGGATAGCGCGTACCAACGCATCGGTCTTGATTACCGGTGAAAGTGGTACAGGCAAGGAGTTGATAGCCGAAGCGGTACATTTGAACAGTCCCCGTAGCAAGAAACCTTTTGTGAAAGTGAACTTGGGAGGAATTTCTCATACTTTGTTCGAGAGTGAAATGTTCGGTCATAAGAAAGGTGCGTTTACGGATGCCACAGCCGACAGGGTAGGACGTTTTGAACTGGCTGATAAAGGTACGATTTTTTTGGATGAGATTGGCGATTTGGATTTAAGCTGTCAGGTGAAACTGCTTCGCGTGTTACAAGAACAGACTTTTGAAGTCTTGGGCGACAGCCGTCCCCGTAAAGTCGATATCCGTGTGGTCAGTGCGACGAATGCCGATTTACGACAGATGGTGCAGGAACACACCTTTCGCGAGGATTTGTTCTATCGTATTAATTTAATTACGGTGCATCTTCCGGCATTACGCGAACGCCGTGAGGATATTCCCTTATTGGTCCGTCATTTTGCCGACAAACAATGTGAATCGAACGGTCTTCCCAAAGTGGAATTTACTTCTGAAGCGATGGATTATTTAAGCCGTTTGCCTTATCCGGGTAATATCCGTGAATTAAAGAATTTGGTGGAACGTACCTTGCTGGTCAGTGGAAAGGAAATATTGACTGCGGATGATTTTAAATCACAATACCAGCATCCTATAGAACAGAAGGTGACAACGAATCTGCAAGGCATGACCTTGGAGGAGATAGAAAAGCAGACTATTCTACAAACGCTTGAGAAGTATAACAATAATATGTCACAGGTTGCCGTAGCCTTAGGAATCAGCCGGGCTGCTCTTTATCGCCGTTTGGAGAAATACAATATACAAGTGAATGATTAGCAAAAACGGAACCGGATAAAATATGAAACTGAAATTCTTGTTCTTCTTTTTAGCATTACTGTTGACAGCAGTATGGACTATCCTGCTCGTTCTTACATTGAAGGAACGCGGTGCGTTGTTTTATATAGGAGAGGGAGTTATTACATTCAGTCTTGTGTTTCTGGTTTATTTCTATCGCAAAGTCGTGAAACCGCTTGATATCATCGGCAACGGTATGGAGCTTCTTCGTGAGCAGGATTTCAGCAGTAGACTGACTCCTGTCGGACAAAAGGAAGCCGACCGCATTGTGTTGGTTTTCAACCGCATGATGGAGCAGTTGAAAGACGAGCGGCTTCGGTTGCGTGAGCAGAATCATTTTCTTGACCTGCTGGTCAGCGCTTCTCCCATGGGAGTTGTCATACTGACTTTGGACGGACATATTTCCATGCTAAATGCTGCAGCTCTTCGTTTTTTGGATTATTCTTCGGCAGAGGAAGTCAGAGGCCGATTGCTGTGCGAGTTGGCTTCCCCTTTGGCCGAAGAAATAGAACGTATTCCCAAAGATACTACTGAAACAATTCGTCTGAGCGACTCCATGATTTACCGCTGTTCCCGGCTTTCTTTTGTTGACAGAGGATTCTCTCATCCGTTTATTCTGGTGGAAAGTCTGACTTCCGAGGTGGTGAAAGCAGAGAAAAAGGCATACGAAAAAGTGATCCGTATGATAGCACATGAGGTGAATAATACGACTGCGGGCATTACCTCTACTCTTGATACGGTGGATGGCGCTTTGGAATGTATGGAGGATACGGAAGACTTGCGCGAAGTGATGAAAGTCTGCATAGAGCGTTGCTACAGCATGAGCCGTTTTATCACAAATTTTGCCAATGTGGTGAAGATTCCCGAGCCTCAATTACAATCAGTGGACTTGAATGACCGCGTAGCCGCTTGCAAGACATTTATGGAAACGGTTTGCCGTAACCGTAAGATTACGCTGCATCTTGATTTATGTAAAGAGAATCCTGAAGTGATGATGGATACTTCTCTGTTTGAGCAAGTACTAGTCAACATTATCAAGAATGCGGCTGAAAGTATCGGGGAAACAGGAGATATCTTTATCCGTACTTCCGTATCACCTACGATGTTGGAAATTGCTGATACCGGTGCCGGTATCAGTAAAGAGGTGGAAACCAAACTGTTCAGTCCTTTCTTCTCCACCAAGCCTAACGGACAGGGTATCGGTCTTATTTTTATTCGTGAAGTTTTGATAAAACATGGGTGTACTTTCTCTCTTCGTACCTATCCGGATAAACTGACCCGTTTCCGTATCCGTTTCTGATGATTTTCTACCACTTTACCACGCTGATGCTTCCGCAAGGAAGTGAAAAGGGAGGGAGGGTTTATAGTAAATGTCTTTCGGGTGTTTCTTTTTGTGCTGTTGGTTCTTTCGAAATCTCAGTTCAAAATGAAAACTCTTTTTATTATGCTAAGTCGTCCGCGATGAAAAATGTTTAATCAGGATTGAATGAAATCGGTTTGTTTGGTTTATCTTCACAATATTATGTGCTAAATAATTAAATTATGAAATACCCTATCGGCATACAGACTTTTAGTCAAATCCGTGAAAACGGATATGTTTATGTGGATAAGACCGACCTTATCTACCAGTCGGTGAGTAGAGGAAGTATTTATTTTTTCAGCCGTCCGCGCCGTTTCGGCAAAAGTATTATGAAGGGCGGAAAGAGGTGAGGTAATATCCGGACAAGCCTGAAAATATCCTGTAGTTTGGAATAAGTAAGTAACGTTATAAAATAGCTTGATACATTATTTTATTCATCGTTATCAGCCCAAATCCACAAAAAAGTTGGGAGCGTTTATGCCCTCATGCTCTCACTGTATATGTAACATGTTGATCATGAATAATTTGTGTAGTTGTGGTAAAAATAGTTGCTCTTCCTTATGCCCTCACTAATCTCTCATGCCCTCACTACGTTTTGAAACATATTTCTGTATAACATGCTTGTTGTCAGCTATATATTCTTTTTTTGTAGGATATTCCGGCTTGATATAAAGTAGGGCGTTTTCTGGCTTTTTATCGTAAAAAGTGTGTGTAAAGGGTTTGTACTTCTATGGAGTGTGATCGCAAAGTTCCCGGTATTTCCGGCAGCGGTAAAAAGATCAAGACGTTTTTAAAAAAGCTCTTGTTCTTTTTAAAAAAGGCCGTTATCTTTTTTTGAAAGTTCTTGATCTTTTTAAAAAACGTCCTTATCTTTTGAGATGAAATTCCGGATCTTACGCGAAAACCTCCACCACAGAGTTTTGCAAAACTGCTGCCACTGCTATCACTCTTTCCACTGAAAGCACCATGAGCAGGACGTTTCATAGGGTGGTGGCAGCACTTTTTTTATATGGTAAAAAGGGCTGCTGCCACCACTTTTACCTCTTTTCTACCCCAAAAAGTCCGTAGGAGGGGGAAGAAACAGGAGGCGGAGGATGATCAAACGCTGGGAAAAGGCGGGAATACAGGCACACAGCACCCGGAAACCGGACCGGCAGAATATCGTCCACCAACGAACAAGATACTGACTACAGCCTGATGGGAATCTGATTGCGGATCGCTAGAACTATGGTTGCATCCCGACAAAGCCATAGTTACAATCTGGTGAAACCTTAGTTCCAGCCTGATGGAACTGAAGCTTCAACCCTACGGAACCGGTTGGAACTGAACCTTATGGCTGAATATGACGCCCGTACAATTAATATAGGTGCTGAATACAGCTTTTGGAAAGATTATATCAATGCGGTGATAGAGTTCAACCGCTGCCGTTACTTTTCCGGCGGAGTGGTTTTTAAAGTCCACCTGAAATAATAAAAGGAGTGGCTGTCAGTCTTTGATTTTCTTTTTATACACTTCCCCTCTGCTCATTACTTCCTTAACGAAATTGTAAGTCTCTACCCCTCGGAAGTATCCATTCTTACAAACCGGATCATTGAAATATTCTTCATTACTTTTAAGCAGGATATAGTCATCTACGCTATTATCCCATACATATTTATTCTTGCCATATTTTTCAGCCAGTGCCATGGCATCCAGTACGTGTCCTATTCCGGCGTTATAAGCCGCCAAGACAAATTTCATCCGTTCGTTTTCATTTTTTATTGCGTTGAAAGAACGGGAAGTGGCAGCGATATATTTCACAGCGGCCTTTATACTCTCTTCCGGATCCTGTTCTTTACCGGGAGGAACTCCCATAGCACGCGCCGTCCGGGGCATGAGCTGCATTAATCCTTTCGCGCCTGCCCATGATACGGCTGTCGTATCAAAATTAGATTCTGTATAGGCTAGGGAAGCTAAAATACGCCAGTCCCAATCTATTTCTTTGGCATATTTCTTGAATAGAGTGTCGAAGTGTGAAATCTTTCCGTCTTTGACGGACAAGATGGAACCGTGAGGTGTCCGTTTGCTTATTTCAAAATAACGCTTGCTACTGGCCTGATAGGCAGGAGAAGTTATATTTTCCTGATGCCATTTAGTAGCAGCTTCACCTAGTAGCGGTGAGGTCTTACGTACGGCCCATGAGGCACGTTGGTCAAAACTGACAGCCAGGTCAATATTCAGATTGGGGTAATAAGTCTTGTTTAATTTGGCAAGGTCGTTATCACAGATGGCATAATCTATCTCACCATTGGAAACCTGCATGATTAAATCCTCGGTGGTGATGCTGTCATTATTGACTTCGTGTATCAATATACCGCCACCCAGTTCTTTATCCAGATTGATGAGACGTTCCAGATACTTTCCTGGTTTTACATAGACCTCTTTCCCTATTAATTCTGTCACATTATTCAGTGCTTTCTTCTTTTTTTGAGTATTGCGTTGTACCAATACCTGATGGGTGATAATATCTTCCCCGCAAAATTCTACACTATCTTTAAACTCTTTGGTGACAGGTAGATTATAGGCTATCAGGTCTCCTTCTCCTTGTAATAGTTTATGGACCAGATCACGGGCATTCTGTGCTACTTTTATTTTCAGCTTTACGCCCAATGAGCGGGTAAACTGATCGGCCAGCTCATACTGGAATCCCATAGGCTCGCCCCGATAGTCGAAATAAGAGGTAGAACTGTTCAAGGTCAGGGCTACTAATTCTCCGCTGTCTTTTATTTGCGGCAAATCATAATTTGTCACTTCGGCAGATTGTTGCCGGTTGCGGCACGCTGTCATGCATATACAGGCAAGGACTAATAGCCAGACATTTTTCATCTTCCTAAAATCTTTTCAATATATAGTTTAAGGATTTCAATGGCCTTTTGGTTGTTGCCTCCATTGGGGATAATAATGTCGGCATATTGTTTGGTAGGCTCTATGAATTCGTCATGCATCGGTTTCAGAATGTTCCGGTATTTGTCTATCAGCATTTCCAAGGGATGGCCGCGTTCCACCATGTCGCGGGTAATCACACGCAGCAAACGTTCATCGGGTTCGGCATCCACGAAAATTTTTAAATCCATCAGATCGCGTAACTCTTTATCATAGAGGCTCATGATACCTTCTACGATGATGACTTCCTTAGGCTCTACATGGACGGTTTCGGGCAGGCGTGTACATATTATATAAGAATAGGTAGGTTGTTCAATGGGATGTCCTTTACGTAATTCGGCTATCTGTTGTTCAAAGAGCGGCCAGTCAAAAGCGTCGGGATGGTCGAAATTGGTTTGTTTACGTATTTCCAAGGGAATGGATGACTGATCATTATAATATGAATCTTGTGGAATGACTGCAACGGAACCTAGGGGCAGGCTCTCTATGATTTTTCTAACTACAGTGGTCTTTCCTGAACCGGTTCCGCCGGCTATGCCAATAATTATCATAATAATAGAATGTATTTTAAAACAAAACTGTTACTTTTGCATCAGGCTAAATACTTTAAGCCCTGTGTCAATTACAAAAGTAGGATAATTAATTAAAATATCAAGTATGGTTAAGCACATTGTTTTATTTAAATTGAAAGAAACTCTTTCACAAGAAGAAAAATTGAAAGTGATGAATGATTTTAAAGCGGCTATTGAAGCTTTGCCGGTCAAGATAGGTTTTATCCGTCATATATTTGTGGGGCTGAATACCAATTCTGCTGAAAAATGGGATATTTGTTTGGATAGTGAATTCGATACGCTGGCAGATGTCAATGCCTATGCCGTTCATCCGGATCATGTAGCTGCTGCCGGCCTCTTGAAAGAGGTTAAGGCTGATCGTGCTTGTGTGGATTATGAATTATAAAAGATAGCTTATGAAAAAGATAATCAATCCCTGGAAGGGGATGAAAGGATATAATTGCTTTGGCTGTGCTCCTAATAATGACGCCGGAGTGAAGATGGAATTTTATGAAGACGGGAATGAGGTAATCAGTATCTGGAAACCTCAGCCACAGTTTCAGGGGTGGATTGATACGTTGCATGGAGGTATTCAGGCGGTGCTGTTGGATGAGATTTGTGCATGGGTAGTTTTGCGTAAACTACAGACTACCGGTGTTACGTCCAAAATGGAAACTCGTTATATGAAGCCTGTTAATACTAACGATTCGTATATTGTATTGAAAGCCTCCATAAAGGAGAGGAAGCGCAATATCGTATTTGTAGAAGCGGCTATTTATAATAATAAAGAGGAACTTTGCACCAAGGCTCTATGCACTTATTTCACTTTTCCGCAAGAGAAGGCGAAGGAAGAAATGCATTTTTTGAGCTGCGAGGTGGAGCAAGATGAGATAATACCTTTAATTTGAAAGAAAAAATAAAGTTTTTGCGATAATTATTTGCTGATATCAAATATAAACTTTATTTTTGTCGCAAATAAAAAGAAAAGACTATGGTTAGAACAGCTACACATCATCATCATTTTCCTAACGAATAACTCGGTGGGCTAAGATGATATTGTAGTATGATGATATAGGGCTTGCCGAAAACGGTAAGCCCTTTTTATTGCCGGTTAATAATTAAAAAACAGATAGAATCATGCTTAGAATTGCAGTACAGTCAAAAGGCCGTTTGTTTGAAGAGACAATGGCATTATTACAAGAGGCGGATATTAAAATCTCCGCTTCTAAAAGAATTCTTTTAGTACAGTCATCTAATTTTCCTATCGAAGTTCTTTTTCTTCGCGATGATGATATTCCTCAGTCGGTGGCTGGTGGAGTGGCTGATTTAGGGATTGTAGGCGAGAATGAGTTTGTAGAGAGAAAAGAAGACGCTGAGGTGATTAAACGTTTGGGATTCAGCAAGTGCCGTTTGTCATTGGCTATACCTAAAGATGTGGACTATCCGGGTTTGTCTTGGTTTGAAGGACGCAAGATTGCGACTTCTTATCCCGGCATTTTGAAAGATTTCATGGAACGGAATGGTATTCATTCTGATATTCATGTCATTACCGGTTCGGTAGAGATTGCTCCGGGAATCAGTTTGGCAGATGCTATTTTTGATATTGTAAGTTCGGGATCGACTTTGGTAAGCAATAGCTTGAAGGAAGTGGAAGTGGTTATGAAAAGTGAGGCATTGCTGATAGGCAATAAGAATATGTCTGAGGAGAAGAAAGAGATTTTGAATGAACTCTTGTTCCGTATTGAAGCGGTGAAAGCTGCCGAAGACAAGAAATATGTCTTGATGAATGCTCCGACAGAGCGTTTGGAAGAAATTATCGAAGTGCTGCCGGGTATGAAGAGTCCTACTGTGATGCCATTGGCACAAGAAGGATGGAGTTCGGTACATACAGTGCTTGACGAGAAACGTTTTTGGGAGATCATCGGAAAACTGAAGGCATTGGGCGCGGAAGGTATTTTGGTATTGCCCATTGAGAAAATGATATTATAGCCGGTCCATACGTCAGGCGAGATTTGTAAACTTATAAAAGAATACATGTATGAAGAAAATAATATATCCTGAAAAGAAAGACTGGGTGGAAATTCTCCGTCGTCCGGCATTAAATACAGACACGCTGCGCGATACGGTTAAAGAAGTGCTGGATAAAGTGAAGACGGAAGGAGATAAAGCGGTGAGGGAATATGAAGAACGTTTTGATAAGGTGAAACTGGACTTACTGGGGGTTACTGAAACGGAAATTGCTGAAGCGGAAAAGGAGGTACCTATTGAATTGAAGGCAGCTATTATGCTGGCACAGAAAAATATTCATACTTTTCATAATTCTCAGCGATTTGAAGGGAAAAAGGTGCAGACTGTATCTGGTGTAACTTGTTGGCAGAAGGCTGTTGCTATTGAAAAGGTGGGCTTGTATATTCCCGGAGGCACGGCGCCTTTATTTTCTACCGTATTGATGTTGGCTACTCCGGCACAGATTGCAGGTTGCAAGGAAATCGTACTTTGTACTCCTCCTGATAAAGAAGGAAAGGTTCATCCTGCTATCTTGTATGCGGCAAAATTGGCCGGAGTAAATAAAATATTCAAAGCAGGAGGGGTGCAGGCCATCGCTGCTATGGCATACGGAACGGAAAGTGTGCCTAAGGTTTATAAAATTTTCGGTCCGGGTAACCAATATGTAACGGCTGCCAAGCAGCAGGTTTCTTTGCGGGATGTTGCGATAGATATGCCTGCCGGCCCTTCTGAAGTCGAAGTGCTGGCCGACGAGACGGCTAATCCTGTATTTGTGGCAGCCGATTTGCTTTCACAGGCGGAACATGGAGTTGATAGTCAGGCCATGCTGATAACTACTTCTGAGAAATTAATGAAGGAGGTGGAGTATGAGGTACAACGCCAGTTGGCTTTGCTTACCAGATGGAAAATAGCCGAAAAGTCGTTGGCAAACAGCAAATTGATTTTGGTGAGGGATATGGATGAGGCAATTGCTCTGACGAATGAATATGCTCCCGAGCATTTGATTATCGAGACCAAGGATTATATGGAACTGGCAGAGCGTATTGTCAATGCCGGATCTGTATTTCTAGGTTCACTTACTCCGGAGAGTGCCGGTGATTATGCATCCGGAACCAATCATACTTTACCTACCAATGGTTACGCCAAAGCGTATAGTGGGGTGAGCCTGGATAGTTTTATCCGTAAAATCACTTTTCAGGAGATTAATGGTGAGGGTATTCAGAATATCGGTCCTGCTATTGAGGTGATGGCGGCTAATGAACAACTGGGTGCGCATAAGAATGCAGTAACCGTAAGATTAAAAACAGTATAAAGATGAAAGATTTGAAAGAATTGACGCGCCCGAATATTTGGGCTTTGAAACCCTATTCATCGGCACGTGACGAATATAATGGAGCGGAGGCATCTGTTTTTCTGGATGCCAATGAGAATCCGTACAATACACCTAATAACCGTTATCCTGATCCTATGCAGCGGGAACTGAAGAATATGATAGCTCCTATTAAAAAGGTAGACCCCGATACGATCTTTCTGGGAAACGGCAGTGATGAGGCTATTGACTTGGTATATCGCGCGTTCTGTATTCCGGGGGTGGATAATGTAGCGGCTATTGACCCTACTTATGGTATGTATCAGGTGTGTGCCGATGTCAACGATGTAGAATATCGCAAGGTGTTGTTGGATGAAAACTATCAGTTCAGTGCCGACAAACTATTGGCGGCAACAGACGATCACACCAAACTGGTTTTTCTTTGCTCGCCCAATAATCCAACCGGTAATAACCTGGATCGTAGGGAAATGGAAAAATTGCTGGATACTTTTCAGGGATTGGTGATTATAGACGAGGCCTATTCCGATTTTTCTGATGCGCCGTCTTTCCTTGCCGATTTAGATAAATATCCTAATTTGATTGTCTTCCAGACTTTTTCTAAGGCATGGGGATGTGCTGCCATTCGTTTGGGCATGGCCTTTGCGTCTAAAGAAATCATCTCTATTTTCAGTAAGATTAAATATCCGTATAATGTGAATCTGCTGACACAGAAAGAGGCTGTTATGATGTTGCATCGGCATTATGAGGTAGAACGTTGGGTAAAGTCGTTATTGGAAGAACGGACGCGTTTGGTCAATGAATTTGTAGAACTGCCTTGTTGTGAGAAAATCTATCCTACGGATGCTAATTTTTTTCTAGCTAAAGTGACAGATGCCAAGAAAATATATAATTATTTGGTAGGTAAAGGTATCATAGTGCGTAACCGTACCAATATTTCTTTATGTCGTGATTGTTTGCGTGTGACTATTGGTACACGTCCGGAGAATGATATGTTGTTGGAAGCATTGAAGAATTATGAATGTTGAAATATGAAGAAAGCGTTGTTTATAGATCGTGACGGTACGTTGGTTATCGAGCCACCGGTTGATTACCAATTGGATTCTTTCCATAAATTGGAGTTTTATCCTAAGGTATTTCGTAATTTGGGATTTATCCACAGTAAGCTCGACTTTGAATTTGTGATGGTTACCAATCAAGATGGCCTCGGTACTTCTTCTTTTCCTGAGGATGCCTTTTGGCCGGTGCACAACCTAGTGTTGAAGACATTGGAGGGGGAAGGTATCACTTTTGATGATATCTTGATAGACCGCAGTTTTCCGGAAGACCATGTGCCTACCCGCAAGCCTGGAACAGGAATGATGGGAAAATATCTTACCGGTGATTATGATTTGGCTAACAGTTTTGTTATTGGTGACCGTGTTACAGATGTGGAACTGGCTAAAAATATGGGATGTAAGGCTATCTTGCTGCAAGATAATATGGATATTCTGAAAGAAAAAGAACTGGAATCCTATTGTGTACTGGTTACTACAGATTGGGATAAGGTCGCTGAATTTCTTTTTGCCGGAGAACGTATAGCGGAGGTCCGTCGTACTACGAAGGAAACGGATATTTATATCAGCTTAAATTTAGATGGCAGCGGAAAGTGTGATATTTCTACAGGTATTGGTTTTTTTGATCACATGTTGGAACAGATTGGAAAACATGGTGGTATTGATCTTACCATTAAAGTAAAAGGTGATTTGGAAGTGGACGAACATCATACTATTGAAGATACTGCCATTGTTTTGGGTGAATGTATTTATCGGGCATTGGGCAGCAAGCGTGGCATTGAGCGTTACGGATATTGCTTGCCCATGGATGATTGTCTTTGTCGGGTAGCTTTGGATTTTGGCGGTAGAGCATGGTTAGTATGGGATGCTGAGTTTCATCGAGAGAAAATAGGGGAGATGCCTACCGAGATGTTTCCTCATTTTTTTAAATCATTGAGTGATGCAGCTCGTATGAATTTAAATATCAAAGCCGAGGGGCAGAATGAACATCATAAAATAGAAGGTATTTTCAAGGCTTTGGCTCGTGCCATAAAGATGGCTGTGCGAAGAGATATTTACTATTTTGAAGTACCCTCAAGCAAGGGATGTATTTAAGTTAGCTTCAAAGACAAAGTAACTTAACTTATTTGCTCAACTAAGTTAAGTTACTTTGTCTTTGAAGCTAACTTACTTTTTTATATGGTTTATAGCTCTTCGCATTCTTTCAGCCATGAAGCTGCACTTGCATCGCTTGGCATACGCCAGTCACCTCGGGGACTGAGTGATACGGATCCCACTTTGGGACCATCGGGCAGGCAGGAACGTTTGAATTGTTGTTGAAAGAAACGGCGGCAGAATATAGTAAGCCATTTTTTGATTGTTGCCTCATCGTATGTATCACGAAAAGCGATACTTGCCAGGAAGAATATCTTGGCGGGACGAAAACCGAAACGTAGGAATTGATAAAGGAAGAAGTCATGCAGTTCGTATGGCCCTACCAAATCTTCTGTCTTTTGTTTGATATTGCCGTTTTCATCAGCAGGAATCAGTTCGGGGCTGATAGGAGTGTCTACAATATCGAGCAGAGTAATACGTGATTCATTATCCATGTCATTCAAAGCCACCCAATTTACCAGGTATTTGACCAATGTTTTGGGAATACTTCCATTGACTCCATACATAGACATGTGGTCGCCATTGTAGGTGGCCCAGCCTAGGGCAAGTTCTGAAAGGTCTCCTGTACCAATGACAAGACCGCTCAGTTGGTTGGCAACATCCATCAGAATTTGAGTCCGTTCGCGTGCCTGACTGTTTTCGTAAGTCACATCGTGTATGGTCATATCGTGGTCTATGTCATTAAAATGCTGGATGCAGGATTCCTTAATGCTGATTTCTTTAATAGTAACGCCTAATGAAGCCATCAGATGGAGAGCATTATTATAAGTGCGGTCGGTAGTGCCAAAACCAGGCATGGTGATGCCGATGATGCCTTTTCGTGGCAAATTCAATTTGTCGAAAGTTTTGGCACAGACCAAAAGTGCCAAGGTGGAATCCAAACCACCGGAAATACCGACTACTACAGTCTTGCAGTGAGTGTGTACCAAACGTTTGGCAAGCCCTGCTATTTGGATGGCAAAAATTTCTTCACAACGCTCATCCAATTCTTTGCCCTGAGGAACAAAAGGATGGGCTTCTATACTGCGTGTAAGACTAAGATCGCGTGTGTTAACAAATTCTGTACTGATGTGGATGGCGGGACGTCCCGGGCAGTTGCCGATATTGGCGGCAAAAGTGGTATTAGTCAACCGTTCGCCACGAAGACGCTCTACGTCTATTTCACTGATGACTAACTGTTCTTTGAATGAGAAACGTTCAGATTCGGTAAGTAATGTGCCGTTTTCATATATCAGTCCGTTGCCTGCAAAAACAACGTCTGTAGTCGATTCGCCGAAACCGGATGAACTGAATACATATCCTGCCAGGCAGCGTGCTGATTGTTGACTGACTAATGAACGGACATAATTATGCTTGCCTATCCCTTCATTATCGGCAGACATATTGAAAATGATTTCCGCTCCTTTCAATGCTAATGCGGAACTGGGGGGAATGGGGGCCCACATATCTTCGCAGATTTCAATGCCAAAGCAAGTTTCCGGAGTGTCGAAAAGCAGGTTGGCGCTGACCGGTACATTTTGTCCGCAGAGACGTACATTACCATCTGGGTGGTTTAGAGCAGAGGTAAACCAGCGTTGTTCATAGAACTCTTTATAATTAGGTAAATATGTTTTGGGAACAATACCCAGTATTTTTCCTTTTTGGAAAACAACAGCACTATTCAGCAGCGTGGAATTCATAACCACAGGCATCCCTACAATGGAGACGATATCCATTTGTCGGGTATTATTCATAATCTGCATTAAAGCCATTTCTGCTTCTTCCAACAGTAAAGACTGACCGAACAAGTCGGCGCAAGTATACCCTGTAATACTTAGTTCGGGAAAAATGATAATTTGTACTCCTTTCCCGTCTGCTATGGCAATTTGAGTTTCAATCTGTTGTGCATTAAATTTGCAGTCAGCCACTTTCACTATCGGAATGGCAGCCGCCACTCTTACAAAACCGTATTTCATATTATACCTAATTATTATATATACTTGCAAAATTAATCATTCTTTCCCGATTTATACCCCTAAATAAAAAAAATAAAAAAAAGTACGTGATTTATTTGTTTGTTGCGAATAACTATCTATCTTTGCACATGAAATAAAATTGTAATAGTTACAAAAAGGGAATATATGAAGAGTTACGATTATCTTATCAGTTATAACATTAAGCCGTCCGTACAGCGCATAGCTATTATGGATTATTTGTTGGCCCATAAAACTCATCCTTCTATCGATGAGATTTATTTGGCGCTATGCAAGGACATTCCAACCTTGTCCAAGACTACAGTGTATAATACACTGAAACTCTTTGTCGAGCATGGAGCAGCTTTAATGCTTACAATTGATGAAAAGAATGCGTGTTTTGACGGTGATACTTCCCTGCATGCTCATTTCCTTTGTAAGAAATGTGGTAAAATATTTGATTTGCCCTACAGTAATGAAGTGAAGCAAGTAGAGCAAATTGATATGAATGGATTCAAGGTGGATGAAATTCACCAATATTATAAAGGTATATGCCCCGTTTGTTCTAAAGAAGACAAAGAAAGAAGTTAGAAAGATAGAGAGTAGATGACTAACTAATAAATAAAATATTGACTAACTAATAAAAAAAGAAATTATGAAAAAGTTTATTTTTGTATTAGTTACAATGTTTGCTGTTACACTTACTACATATGCTAGTAAGAAGGATACAACAGAAATTCACAATCTTCGTATGGAGAATCAGAGATTGCAGAAGTATATTGAGGAATATGGTCCTCAATCAGATGGTTATAGTGTAGAAGATATTTCTCCTATTATGCAAATGTCTCTTGAAACAGGAACAGGTGAAATCCGTGCATATGGTGTTTCAGAATCAAGGAATGAGATGTTTGCATATAATAAAGCGGTAACACATGCAACTGCTAATCTTCGTAAAAAGATGGAGTTGTATATTCGTTATGGTATTGACATGTATAATGATGAACTTGAAACAGATGATGGTTCATCTATCAGCAATAAGGCGCGTGAACAGGTTGTCAATGCATGTAAGGGTATTGTAGAAGGTATCAATGTTATAAAGTGTCAGAAGTATTATAATCGATATAAGCAAATGTATCGGTATGAAGTTTGCGTAAAATATGATAAAGAGAATATTATCAGTAATATTAAATCTCAGGATAGACAGCTTCTTAAGAAAGAAAAAGAATTTGAGCGAGATATGATGGATGCATGGGATGAACTTGATAAGTATCAGTCTGATAAGAAGAAATCAGAAAATGCTGGAATTCCTTTGGAACCTAATCAAGATGAGTAACATTAAATAAAATTAAGTAAAACATAGTATAACATTAATTATAATTAAGATTATGAAATATATTATATCATTTTTAATTTGTTTATTTTCTTTTACTTTTAGTTTTTCTCAAATTCTATCAGAAAAGAATAAAATTCTGCTACGAAATAAAGTAGTATCAGAATATGTTGAAAATAATGTAACAGGATGTTCTGTATATAAAACATCTAATGGTCCTGTCTTGGTATCAGTCGTTAAAATTTCAAATAATCGTAATCCTGAGTATTGTGATCGTATCGCACATATGAAGGCAACAAGATCTGTTGTTGAATTTTTACGGGGAGCAAGAAACAGATCTTATTCTACATATAATATAGAAAATACAGAATCAAATTTTTATACAGAAGATTCTAATGATGATAATAATTCAGATAATTCTGATATTGATGCAGTAACATCAGTTAATATGAATGAAAATTCACATAATTCTGATAATTATACATTTACAGATGAAATTGTTCAATCATCAATGGGAGAAGTTAGTCATTTGCAGATGTTAAAGAAAGTATCAGCTAAAAATTCTGATATTTACATATATTTTATTAAATTAAAAAAGTAAAATTATGAAACGATTCATTATATTTTTATTTCTTTATATAACATGTATTAATTGTTATTGTAATGATGTTTTGGTAAAATCTTGTGGTACTGGTAAGAATAAACAAGAAGCTACTTTATCTGCATTGAGATTTGCTCTTGCAGATGCATATGGAACTTATATATCATCACGTTCATCAATTAATACAGAAGACTTATTTACAGATGAAACTGTAATGATTACAAATGGTTATATTAAGTCATATAAAGAAATAGAATATAATGAATCAACAAAAACAATTAAGCTGAATGTTATTGTATCAGTTGATAAGTTAAACAAATATGTTAATAATCATGGTTCATCTGTTTCCATAAATGGTTCTTCATTAATAGCAAATAATGAAGTAACAGGTTCTAATAATGAAAGTGTACATATTTCATTCAATCATGTATTAGAGAAACTTACAGATATTTCAACAAAATGTTATAATTATAAATTGGATGTAGATGAACCAGTTATATATGGAAATAAAGTAATTCTTAATATTAGAATTAAATGTACAGATAATATTGAACAGCAAAATACATTTCAAAATGTATATGATAAAGCGTTGTCTGATGCATACAAACATTATAATATGTCAAATGAGTATGTTAAATTTCAGATTAATAAATTTAATGAAGCAGTAAGCACAATTACAAGATTAGGTTATTTCTCATTTATATTAAGAGATAATTTAGGTAATAAGGTAAATTGTTTATATTCTGATAAAGCATTACGTGAACATGCAAGATTAATTAGATGTGAACGATATAATGATGGAGCTGGAATATTTTGTCAAAGTTCAAGAAATGTAGAAATATCAAGAGGTAACTGCGTATTATATGGAAATGTGATTAAGTTAACATTAAAATATAATGTATCAGATTTTAGAAATTTAAAAAATATAGAAGTTTTCCCAGAATAATTTTTTTATTTAAAAACAAATGTGTATCTTTGTAATATAAAAAATTTAAAAATATAAAATTATGGCAAATATTGATCCAAGACATATTATTAAGAATCTTCCAGCAAGATTTTCTGAATATATTAATGATTATAGATATACAGTTGCAAGGGAATGTCCTAATGGTAACTGGTATTATGGAATTTACAATAACATTGAATACGCATCTCGTGTTGCAAGAAGCATAGGTAATGGTTTTATTGTTGAATCTAAAAATGTAACAAATGGATAATATTATTTTATCACAGCTTAAGGAATCTTTTGATCGTGAAGAAGAGAAAGTAAAGATTCAGCAGAAAAAAGAAGAAGAAATGTTTTGGAAAACAAAAGGCTTCAAAACATGGGAAGAAATTGTTTCTTATCTAAAGGAAACAAATAAAACATTATATAATTATGGTGATACATTAAAATGGAATTCAGATAAAAATATGATTGAACATCATTATCAGTGTAGTGATGGAAATGATTGTAATTTTTGGCATGAAACAGAATTTCTATCAGAAGATGAATTTATTAATCATCATAAAAATATAGATAAGAAATATTCAGATGTAGGTAGAAATACATATGGATATATTAATAGTTGGACCAAATAATTTATTATGAGTAAAAATAAAATTTTATCTATTTATTTAGCACGTGATGAACGTGGTGAACACCCTAAATTTCATGATGAATTAGAACTATATGGAAAACTTCATGTATTTTATGATACTCCTATATTTAATAATTCAACAGGTAAATGGGAACTTTCCAGACAATTAGGAGGTGAAATACCATCTTATATGTTTCCTGATATTAAAGAAAAAGAATGTCGGGAATTTATATCATTTGAACATGATCATGAAAATCAACTTGCATCATTATGTGAGATATTTGTAACAATGAAAAAAATGAAAGAAGAAAATGAGGCTAATAAAAACAAAGGACAAACAGAAGTACAAATGGAATGATGTATTGATTTACCGTTTGCAGCAGATACTATTTTATCTCGGTTTAATTATTCCATTTCCATTTATTATGATATATGCGATGTGTGTAGATCTTAATTATGCAGAACCTTTTGATCCAAGATATACATATAAAGTGGAACCAGATGAAGATGATTCTATCATTTAATTTTTTTATTTCATAAAATATGTGTATCTTTGTTATGTAAATTAATAAAGATAAAATAAATTATGAATAAAAATAAAACATATTATATCGGTTCTGGTGACTTCTTTGGTAAATGTGAGGCATCTGATAAGTTTCACAAAGAGATGTTACCATTGTTATCAAAATTAAAAATTAAAGAAACAGATATTGATAAAATAGCAAATATTGTTTCTGAAATTTATGGTTTAGCATATAATGATGGTTATGATAATGCTGAACATGAAGCATCTGAATATTGTTAAAATAATAATTGATTATGAATACTATAACATTAACTAAGTTACTTAGAGCACTAATTAATGGTAATGATTATCCTGCAGGTACAAATATTATCATTAATCGAAAGGAACTTGTATATCGTGATAATATATCATGGTATAATAATCTTCTTTATATGCATAAAAAAACTGGTTCATATTTGTATGTACAACATACAGATGATGAAAATTATGTAAGAATTAATATTATTCTTCCTAATGAAACATTAAATAAACATCATTTAGTAGATGATTTTGCAGATAATCCTTATTGTTGGGATAAACTAGATAATGATTATGAATCATCTGAGTTTACAGTAGAATATAAATATGAAATTTCTTAAATACCTTATTACTTTAAATTTAATATATTTTTAGATTAGAAACATTTAATACAAACAAACATTAATTATATGGAAAAGCACAGTGTTTGTTTGTATTTTTTAATATTTTTTAAATTATTTTTATATGAAGGATATTTTAGATAGAGAAATTAAAATTGGAGATTTTATGGCATATGGTGACCCCGGTTATGCAGAGGCTCGTGTAGGAGTTGTAGTTGGATTTATGCCATCAGGTAAAGTACGAATTGATCCATGTTTTATGCCTAATAGATTCACACGAGATAAAAATACAGAACCTGTTATTTGTGAATATGATTCAAATTATAAGGGTCGTAATTTTAGAGAACCTCACACTATTGCAATTATGAATACTGATAATGTCAAATTAGTTGATACATCTAAAGTAGATGATGAAGATGATGATGTAGAATCTTAAATTTCATATCATATTTCTCCTGTATCGCATCCAAATATCTTATATAGTAAAGTATTAAGGTAAGGTAAAAATAATGCGATACAGGAGAAATATTTATTTTTATATATATTATTTTTTTATTTCATGGAAAATATGTATCTTTGTATTAGTTAATAACAATAATAATAATTAAATAAAAAATAATATGGTAAACAATTTCGAACTTATTAAGAATCATCTTGAGTTTCAAAATGAACGCTCATTTTATTTCATTCAGATTTTGAAAAGAAAGAAGGAAAATCCAGAAATGAAAGCATATTCAATTCCTATTGAAAGCTTTTATGTTTTCAGTATTGAACAATATGAGAAACTTGAAAAACGTATTATCGAATTATGTAATATGCATAATGCACGTGCATATATTAAGATGAATTGCCTTGATGCACAATCTGTTATGCTTGAACAGATTTCTCTTATTACACAGGAAATCAGAAAGGGTAATTGGAAGCATATGTCAAAATCTCTTAATTCAGCATGTGGTGTATGTGGAAAGCAGGATGGTAATGATAAACTATATCTTGTAGATCTCGATGGTATTGATATTGGTTCAGATGATTATAATGATGTAGTTTCTACAATTAATAATCTTCAGCCAACATATGTACTTAGAAAAGTACGTATGAGTGTTCCTACAAAAAATGGTTGTCATCTATTAACAACCGGTTTTGATATGAATGAATTTAGAAAGACATTCAAATCTATAGACATTCATAGTGATGGAATTACTCTGCTTTATGTTTCCTAATTTAAAATAACATTATGAAAGATTATAAAAATTTAACATTTGAGAATATTGAAAAAAATAATTTATTATTATATAGATATATTCGTGGTTCTCAATGTCAAGGTACAGCAACAGAAAAAAGTGATATAGATGAGGGTGGCGTATATATATGTCCTCCTGAACAATTATTAGATTTAGGTTATAATTATCAAGAACAAATTTCAAATAATACAAATGATATAGTTTGGTATGAATTTAATAAGTATATAAAATTATTGTTATCTTCTAATCCTACAATATTAGAATCTTTATTTATAGATGATAAATTTGTTATATATGAACATCCTATAATAACAGAATTAAAGAAACATAAATATGAATTTATAACAAAACAATGTTTTAAGAGTTTTATTGGATATAGTTATGATCAGATAAATAAAGCACAAGGATTAAATAAAAAAATTGTAAATCCTATTAATGAACGAAAAAATATATTAGATTTTTGTTATACATTTTATAACCAAGGTTCAACTAAGATTTTAAATTGGTTAAATTATAGAGGTTTAAAACAGCAATATTGTGGTGTAGTTAATATACCTAATATGCATAATATGTTTTCCATATTTTATGATTGGGGTAATTTTTTTATTAATGAAAATATATCATTATCAGATATAAAAAATTCATTAAATAATGAAAATAATATTAATGACATTATTTTTAATTTAAAAAATAAATCTATTGATATTACTACATCTATTGAATATAAAAATGCTCAATTATATAATCTATATAATTTTATTATAAAAATATATAACATAAATAATATAGAGGATTGGTATAACAAACAAATACCATTAGGTTATAAAGGTATTACAAATTTACACGAAACTAGCAATGATATAAGATTAAGCTCTGTACTAAAGGGTAGTATACCTATTTGTTATATGTCATATAATAAAGATGGATTTATTAAACATTGTAAAGATTATAAGGAATATAAAGATTGGGAAAAAAATAGAAATCCTGAAAGATTTAAAATTAATATAGAGCATAATAAAAATTATGATAGTAAAAATTTATCTCATGCAGTAAGATTATTACATACAGGTATTGAAATAGCAAAAACTGGTAAATATATAGTAAATAGAGAAAATATAGATAGAGATTTATTATTAGAGATAAAAAGAGGTGAAAAAAGTTATGATGAATTAATTATTTATATTAAATCAAAAAAAAATGAAATGGAGCAAGCTATGAAAAATTCTTCATTACCTGATAATATAGATATTAATAAAATAAATGATTTAGTATTAACTATACGTAAAAAACAATTAAATATATTATAAAAAGAATGCTTCTATAATCATTATATAGAAGCATTCTTTTTAGGAAAAAATATATTTATCCATCCTTCTTTATATGATTTCCTATATCCAGTATCGCATGTTCTTTTAAATTCTGCTCTATTTTTACATTTACTTGCTATATTCTAACATGTATTAAAATCATATTTAGACTATTTTACTTTATGCTTTAACCATTTAAATGAATTTAAAAATTTATGTTTATATGCATATATATATGCACCTTCACAATTACATCTAAAATCGTTTAAATAATTATATTTTTTTGCTTCATTAAAACATTTTTCATATGACCAGTATACTAATTTATTAATAAACCATGTATAATCATTTAACCATCCGGAATTATATGCTTTTCTATATACTTTATTATTTTCTTTTTGAAACTATGATCTAGACTTATACTATTTAGCAATATTATATACATCTTCATATGTATATCTTTTTGGAATAGGCATCCATGTATATTCATTTAAATAATTATGTTTTTTTGCATAACTATAAGCACCTGGTGAATATTTTTCAAATTTAGATCTACAATCATATTTTTTTGCTTCTTTATAACATTTCTACTTATTCCATTTTAAGCTAAACATACCACCTAAAGAGCCTGACATTAATCCTGTTTTTGCTTTATTTAATACATTATATCTAATTTTTTTATAATACTATACATAATAATCTTCACGTAATAAACCTTCTTTTAACGTTAAATTTGTTTCTATAATGGTCATTTTTGGACACTATAAATTATATTTTTTACAAAATTTATATACTTGATCTGTCTAATCAAATATATGTTCATAATCACGTTCTTTTATTCTTCTCATTAATGTTCTGCCAATATACACAGCTTTATATTCATTAAATATATACATATAAACACAATCAATTTTAGCTGTATTTTTTAATATAGATTTATTTTCTAGCCATGTATAATCATTTAACCACTATTTTTTATTTGCTTTAGCATATGCCTATTTTGAATGAGTATAAAAATCATGTAATGTCTAATATTTCTTTGCTTCTTCATAACATTTATTTTTTGTCCAAACTTCTTTACTTGCAGATGGTAAAAACCATGTATAATCATCTATCCATTTATATTTTATTGCATATTTATATGCTGTATTACTATATTTTGCAAAATCACTACGTCTATTGAATTTTTTTGCTTCATTATAACATACATTATAATTCCATTTAAACTTAAAAATATTTCCTTTTTTCTTATTTTTTAACCATATATAATTTTTAAGTAAATTATTTTTTATTGCATAATTATATTCATTATTATATATTCATATAAATAAACACATTTTCTTGCTGCTTCAAAACACGTATTATCATTAATATCACTCATATATTTAACTTTATATAACCCAATTTATTTTATTTATCTAAATATTTAAAATTAAAATTACTATTATAAATTATGATTATGGAAGACATTTAAATGAACATCCAGAAGATCGAGAACTTTTAATTAATACAAGAAAGAAACTCAATCCTGATAGAATTTATAGATTTCCAAATATTGATGATGAACCAATTATTCATTATAGAGGGTTAACAACTGAAATTGTTTCAAATACAACACAACTTCGTTTATCTTCTATCGATGATAAAAATGATATGCCTTTTTGTTATATATCATATAATGTAGATGGATTTCAGGATCATTGTAGAAGATATAAAGAATATAAAGAATGGGAACAAAATAGAAATCCAGTTCGTTATGAATCAAATTTGAATAAAAACTATGATGCAAAAAATATGATGCATAGTTTTCGTCTTATTCATATGGCAAAGGAAATTGCTTCAGGAAAAGGAATGAATCTTTATAGAACAGAAGATCATGATTTTCTCATGAATATTAGAAACCATAAATATGAATATGATGAATTAATTAAATTAGCAGATAAAGAAAAAGAAGAAATGTATGAAATTATGAAACATTCAACTATTCCTGATTCTGTTGATGAAACTAAACTTAATGAAATTTTATTTAATCTCCGAATGATGCAGATTAAAGAAGAAATGAAATAAGTATGAAAAAAGAGATATGTTTTTTGAATGACATATCTCTTTTTCTTTATATAATATTTTCACTATTTCTATAATTCTGAAAGGAACCTTCATATTCCAATAATATTTATCTTTGAAAGGATCTACCTTCTGAAAAAGAAAGAGTCAAAGAAAAAGTAATCAAAAAGAAAATTAATAATTATAAATAAATTTTTTACATATTTATATATAGATCTATCACAACCTTAAATACTAACATATTTATTATACTAAGGTTTTGAGAAAAAGTCTACTTTTTTGAGAAATATTTTTAATAAATTTAAAAATAATTTATAATATTATGATAACCAAGATATTAGAGACCATAAAAAATATTTTTATATGGTTATATAGAAAATTAACATTTAAAGATTATGTTATTATCTTATTTGTAATGATTTCATGTGTATGTTATATGAAGTATAGACATTATGAATCAAAATCAATTGAACCACCATTGGTAATATATGATAATGATTCATTGGAAATTTACAAAAATAAATTAAAGAGTTTATATGTATCAAAAAAAATCTATGTACAGAATATAAAAGATTTACAAAATCAGAATTGTGAACTAGCATAGGAATTGAAATCATTAAAAGATAATCCTTTGGTAATTACATAGACAAAGGTGCATACAAAAATTGATACTGTATATGCATAGTCTGATACAATTATACATGGTGATTCTATATATAATTTAAAATGGCATATTGATGAACCAAAAGGATATTATGCAGTTACTGGTGGAACAGATGTCAGAAAAGATTTTTCATCGTTCTCTTCACATATAGATCAATTTACAATGAATACAAATTTAACATTAGATATTATTGAAGATAAATCTGGAATTAGATTAATAGGTAGAACAGATAATCCATATATTTCTATCAGTAATATGGATGGTGTTATGTTTGACCCATCAAAATCTAAATATTTGAAGAAATATTATAAACAGAAAAAATGGTCTATAGGTCCTACAATAGGATATGGTTTAAGTAAAGATTTGAAGTTAACACCATATATAGGTATCGGTATTTCATATGGAATAATTCAATTCTAAAATTGATATGGTGAAATATTATTAATAAATAATTTACAATTAATAAGTAATAAAGAAAGATGGCAGAATTATCAAAGTTTTATTAGGTGACTAATCAGATAATGTTAGAATATGTAGCTAATTAGTATGATGCAAATGATACGCCTGATGAAAAAACAACAGATTATACAGTATATATAGGTAAAGATGGTAATGTATATTATACAGAAAAACCATAGGATATAGATAATGACAGATATTCTAATGCTTAGTATTTTATTAAGTTTCCAGATGAATCAATGTCAGAATATACATTTGTTGGATTAACAAAACAAAATACATTAAATATTGATAGTTCAATATTAGATAAACATGTAATAGATAAACATAGTAGTAAAGTATATAGTAACGAATCTTTATTGAATATTAAAGATAATGTTGATACATTTACAGAACATAAAGGTGGTAAAATGCATTATGATAAAATTAGATTACATTTTATATATGGTTTTACATTAGATAGATTGGCTGGTATAACATTACAAGTAAAAACGAATGCAAGATATTTAACACCTTCTTAGAAAATGTATCCTAATAGTAATACATATAAAATGTATGATGAATATCATAATCCTATATTCGAAACAGAATATATATTGATAGATGATAATAATGTTGCAACTACAAACGATAATCCAACAGCAGTATAGTCTGCATATTAGAATAATGCAAAACAAACTGAGGTCGAAAAATTATCATTTAATTATACAGATTTTTATCTTCTTGATATATTTTTTCCTAAAGAATGTTTGATTCTTCATAATGTTGTTAAATGGCATAAATCTCCAATATATCAGAATGGTTGTTTTTATGATAGATATATAGAATTTTTAGTACCATCTGCATATTATATGTCATTAAATGGTGATTTAAATTTATCAGTAGAAAGTAAATATGGACATGGCGAAATAATCAGAACAGAAAATACTGTTACAGATAAAAATGATGTTCAGAAAACTAATATTCAATATTATGGAAAAATACCAAATGATAATACACAACGTAAATTGGAATATTAGATATTGAGTGATCCAACATTAATTGTAAATTTTGCGACAGTTTCAGAAGGTAATCTTACATCAACAGATCCTAATATATATGCAAGTACATTTCATCAAGATCCAATAAATCAGATTGCTATAAAATATAAGTCAAATTCTGATTACTTCAATGTAAGAATATATGAAGATACAGATAATAAAGAAATTGTATATTATCCAGTATATGGTGAAGGAAATAATGTAGTTGAACTTTCAGATGACATTATGAGAAGAATAGAAAATAATGAGATTCCATTGGTTTCTGAAGCTTTTTATGATAATTTATCTAATACAGATATTGATTCATTTGTATAGACATATGGTAATGATGCGGCAAAATGGATTATTTATAATGAAGTTGCAGTTACATATAATTATGTTCCAAATACAAGATTATTAGAAAGTGATGGAGAAACTGATGCAATTGAATCAATTGAAAGTTTTATTAATATAATCGATTATTCAAAACATAATAAAGATATAGAAGGTTCATTTTGGAAATGTAAATATACACCTAAACCACAAATAAGAAATAATATGTATTGTAAATCTATTTGTATTTCATATACATGTAGATTAATAAACAGATTAACAAGTGTTGAAGCTATTAGAACAGCAACAATGACTATTCCTCAACAATCAGTTATTAGGTATTCTTCAAGAAAATCAGTTATAAATAATATTGTAACATATAAAGTCGTTAATCAAATAAAGAAAGAAGATGTTAAACAAACAGTAACATATAAAGAATCACAACCAAAGATTATAAGAAGTTACTATGATGCAACAAATATCACAATTAAAGATATGAATGATAGTAATATCTATACACAAGGTTAGATGACATTAAAATTAAAACATTCGTCAACAAATTATGTATTTAGATTATATAATTTAAATGAAGATAATATACGAATTCCATATGATTTAACAGGTCCATATAGATACTATCTTGTATTTCCATCTAATGACGGTAATAAAGTAAAGATTAAACCAAATGCGGATAGTAATGCACTTAATTTAGGAATAGGTTAGATAGTATTTTATATATCAGAAGAAAATGTTAAGAGAATTATGAATGTATCATCAACAGATAGATATTTTGCAATAGTAACTGATAGTGATAATAATGATTCAAATCAATCAACTCTATATGAAGGAAAAGTGGAATACTAGTCTTAATAAAATAAAGTAAACAAAAGTTAAATAATTTAGTATAAAATAAAACAAACAATAATTTCGAAATTATGTCAGATTAGAAACATACAGTAGAAGATGTTCTTGCACAGTATGCATAGACAGCAGAAGGTGCAGCACATCTTGCAGAGATTGAACAAGGAAAGACAAAAGCAAACACAAAGAAAGCGCCAAGTGTAGAAAATGTACAAACAGCACAGGAACATTTTGCAGAGCAAGTTGCAGATGCAAAAGCACGTCCAAGTATGAGAGAAGCACATGCAATGCGTCAGGATGAATTGAAGAAAGAAATTCATGACAGCGGTATGGGATTTCTTGAATTACCATTAGAGTCACTTCCAACTGGTGGTATTTTCTATCCAGAAGGAACACGAATTTTTGTACGTGCAGCATCCGGTGGTGATATTAGACATTGGTCTATGACAGATGAAACAGATGTAAGCGCAATTGATGATGCATTAAGTTATATCATTGAACGTTGTATGAAGATTTCATTTCCAACTGGTCAGGCAACATGGAAAGATCTTAAAGAAATTGACAGATTTTATATTATTCTTGCAATTCGTGATTTTACTTTTACAGAAGGAAATAATGAATTGAAGATTAAGATTTCAGAGAATAAAGATATTGCAGTTCATAAGGATGATATTACATTCATCGATATTAGTGATAAGATGATGAGATATTATAATCCAGAAAAGCGTTGTTTTACATTCCCTGTTAAAAATCCACAGGTTGGTTCTATTGATATTTACATGCCATGTGTTGGTGTTACTCAGTGGTTGAAAGATTATATGAGAAAGAAGCAACAGCGTCAGGAGCAGTTTGACCAGGATTTTATTACAATTGCACCTATGCTTATTCCTGATTATAGAAAGTTGAATGATTCAAGTTATGCATCTATTCTTCGTGATACTATGAATTGGGGTCCATATGAATGGTCACTTGTTTCAAAAGTTAAGAGTGTTCTTCAGGAAGCTATTACACCAAAATTAATGTATACTGATGAAAGCGGCGCGGAGGCAGAAACACCGCTTAACTTTCAAGGAGGAATCAAAGCGATATTCAACCTCAATTTGGACGAGGAATTCGATTTTTAATTCTTGGAATTATAAATTTTTAAAGAATACAGATATATGGGGATTATATTGGGAATGTACAGATTTCTCAGATATTCACAGATTATTTAAAATTCCATACGATGATTTAATGCATATTGTTTATGTTCTTTCAAAGGAAATGAATCTAAGTTTTCAAGATATTAAAGAAATGTCTTTCTTTGAAATTCTTGATATATTAGATGTTTATAAAGAAAATATGGAAGAGCAAGAAAAACAAAATAAAGAAGAAAATCAGCGTATGGAAAAACAAATGAATAATATGCAAAGTCGTTATAACATGAATGATTTAAAAAATCAAATGAGTAATCCATCAGGTTTAACAAATAGTTATCAACCACCTAATATACCAACCCCAAATTTTAATATACCAAAAATCTAAATAATATAAAAAATGAGTAAAGATAAAATCATTGAAGCAGAAGAAGTACAGTCTGCAAAATTAGATAATACTATTGATCCAGAAATGATTGTAATGGATGATGATTCAGATATGCCAGAGCCTGAAACAAAGTCATATGAAAAACTTATCAAATGTACAAATAAGTTCATGCAACTTTTCCATGAAACTGTTGATACACTTCCATATGCAACTATTTTAAAGAATTCAAATAATGATCAGATTAAGCTTATTGATTTGGTTAAATATATTGAACAGAAGTATGATAGAATGCCTATTGAAGAAATGGATAAGATTGTTTCATTTATTGCAAATCTTGACTTCAAACATGCAAGACCTCTTATGGAAATTATTGAAGATCAAAATAAACAAAGTATCCTTTGGGAACCAGTTGATTAATTAAATGAATATTTTTAAACAACTATTTAATAATAAAAAAACTGAATTAGAACAGGAAGAAGAAATAGAAAAAGAAGTTATTGATAATAATATAAGTCTACAAAATAAGACAAATATATGTATTATTAAATATAAAGTAGCAGAAGATAATGATATACCAGATATTATACATATCTGCGATTTTCATGTTGATACTCTTCCTAATCAAGATTCTATTATATGGTGTCCAAATGAAACACAAACAAATTTAATTCCATATAAGGTAATTAGATATGATTTCATAGAGGATCCAGAACAAGAGATTAATTCTAAAATTTATATTGTTGTAACAGATGCTAAATTATCTGATATAACAAATGAAAATGTTTATTAACTTATAATAAAAGGAAGATTCTAATATTTTAATATATTTGGAATCTTCCTTTTAATTTTTAAAAATAAAATATAAAATTATGTTTGATAAAGCAGAAAGAAGTTCATTTAAATATTGGTTTGTACACTGGTGTTCATTTAATATGGTTGCATTAAATCAAAAATGTTGGAAATTTAAATATCTATTTCATGATATGGAAAAACCATTCCTTAAATTAATTTTACCATATAAAACATTACAGAAATTTCATAGATTTCATAATAAGCATCATCCAGAATATTATTTTTTACAAATGGGAAAATATCATAAATGTGATAATTATGATTATGAAGCAACTATTATTGATTTGGAATGTTCTCATTATACAAAGACTAATTGCCCAAGAAATGCAAAGCAAGAAATTGATGCTCAATATATAATTTATAAAAATAATGAAAGTAAATATGTAAAACAAATTGTTGAAAAATATTCTGATTATTTTAATGAAATTATAGATGAAAATGGTAATTCAAGATATATTATACTGGTTGAAAAATTTTATCAAAATTTATATAAAAATTAAATAAAATTGGATTAAATTGATATAAAATTGATAAAATTATTAAGATTAAATAAAAAGAGATGTTTTATTTATAATAATTAAGTTATGTTTATTAGGATGTAAGTTTTTAATTGATAGACGTATAAATATTAAAATATAGTTTTAAAAAATATATTATGAAATATTTAAACGTATTTGATGATAAATCTGCATTAGATTCATCAGTAGCATCAATTAATCATGGTGATGGTGCATATGTATTCGGAGTAACAACTTCAAAAGGAATATAGGATGTAACTATATATGATTAGAGACACCCTGGTTCAAATTGTTTGAAATTAAATCCAGTAAATATGACGCCAGTTAAGCTGGATGCTTCATCTAGTAAGAAAAAACCTGCTGTTGCAGATGTTCTTTATTCAACATCTGATGGTAAACTTACACTTGATGCTTAGACAAATAGTGTTGATAACACTCCTATAGCAATTTGTGTAATTCCAGAAGTTACTGAAAACTTTAAAAATGGAGATGATTCAACTGGTGCTGTTAAAACAGCTAGATTCGTATCTTTAAATTACATGAATTGTGATACACCTGCAACTGGAAATAAAGATGCTCAAGATATAACATTTGGTAATTATGGTGTTACAATAGGTAATGTAAAAGGTGATCCAAATACAACATCATATATAGGAGGTAAATGGAATACGCAATAGTGTTTATCAAAAGCAACAAACTAGGATTAGAATATATGTGATGGTGTAACAAATAATTCAGGTACTGGTTACTCTCCTGCTGCATGTTGTTGTGTTGCATATTCTACGCCTGGTACTAAACCAGGCGACTGGTATTTACCAACTGCTAATGAATTAAATCAAATTTATGTGAATAAAACAGCTATAAACGAAAAAAGAACTGCTATAAAAGGTAGTGGTTTCGATGACGACCGTTATTGGAGTAGTACAGAGAGCTCAAGTGACTTTGAGTACGGTGTCTGTCTCCATTATAATTTCTTCAGCATCTTTAAGAGCAACTACTACTATGTCTTAGGTTTCTTAGCTTTAGAAGTATAATATATATTTAAATATAAAAGGTTGAAACAGTTTGGGATGTTTCAACCTTTATTTTTTTAAAGTCCAACAGAAAGAGGATATTTAACTGTTGAATATGAATTATAATTTACAATTTTAATATCATCATATTTAAAATCATTAATATCTTTAATTTCTTTATTAAGCACAAGTTGTGCTGGTTCATATTTAAACGGATTTCTCTGAATTTGTTTAATTGCACCGGATAACTGATTCTTATATATATGACAATCACCAAGTGAACATTTAACTTCATAAGGAACCATATTACAAATCTGGGCAATAAGATGAGTTAATATAGAATAACTCAATAAATCATATGGTAATCCTAAACATGTATCAACTGATCTCTGCATCCACATACAGCTTAAATATTGATGTGGAATTCCTAATTTATCTAATTCTTCATCAGATAAAAGTTTATCATCTACATTGATATTGTATTTTTTATGATACTCTTCGTTTCTTTCATAATTATTCATTTCAGTTACATACCATTGTGATAAGTAATGACAAGGAGGTAATGCCATATCTTTAATTTCACCGACATTCCATGCAGAAATCATTAAACGTCTGTCATCAGGATTTGTTTTCAGTTTATGAATAAGTTCTTTAACTTGGTTAATACCATTCCAATTAACCCATTGTTTTCCATATACAGGACCAAGATCACCAAATGTATATGTTTTACTATTCATATCACCATCTTCAACATAATGAATAATATCCTGTTTAATTACACGGTTAATAAACTGTTCTTTTGTTGTCTTTACATCTTTATCAGATTCAAATTTCTGTAAATAATATCTGTATGCATCATCATCCCAGATATGAGTATTATTTTCAACAAGATACTTTATATTTGTATCACCATGTAAAATCCATAATAATTCATGAATACAACCTTTTGAATACACTTTCTTTGTTGTGAGAATAGGTAAACCTTTCCTTAAATCAAATGAAAGCATTTCACCAAAAATAGATAATGTTTCACCTGCACGTGTATGTTTTGTTTTTCCATTTTTAATAATTTTATTCATTAATGACAAATAATCATAATCAGTTGTAACAAATGTACGTTCTCTGTATGAAATAACAGGATTAATATTTGCGTTTGAATTATAATCAGTTAAATTTTCACATGTACGATATGTTTGTTCAACAGGAGGAAATTCAAAATATGTATCAAAATCTTCATCAGATAAACCTGTATTTAGAAAATCAATATATAAAATATCAATAAGATCTTTGTTAATTGCTTCTTTATAAATAGATCCACCACCAATAATGAATGCAGAATCCATTTTAATTTCTTTTGAATAACTGATAGCATCTTCAATAGAATGACATACTATACAACCATCAATATCAATATCTTTATGTGTAATTACAATATTAATTCTATTCGGTAATGGTTTCCCTATTGATTCATATGTGGTTCTACCCATAATAACAGAATTATTTCCATCTCCTGTTGTTACCTTTTTAAACCATTTCATATCATCTTTATTATTCCAAGGAATTCTGCCGTTTTTGCCTATACCATGTGTGTTTTTATCAACAGCAACAATTAAATTTACATTCATATATAAGTTAGCTAAAATTTATTTTTTCTTTATTATTATAAAAGACTTTTCGCATTAAGTTTATTATAAATTACAAAATATGAATATATTTAATTAGTATGAGTGGTATGGCAATTAAAGGCTCTGTGCCTGTTAGAAATTTTGATGCAGTATATATAGCAAGTATGGTAATAGATAATTTAACACATAATTGTAAAGATACTGATGGAAATATAATGAATTTTAATGCATGCACATTAGGTTCAACAGGGAAGAAAAAAGATGATGAGTATTCAGGTGATATTGATATTGCAGTTGAACTTGAATTCTCTGATAACAATATTAATGCAATAGAAAATTGTATTCGTAATAAGATTTGCCCAGCGTTTTCTGATAATGAACCTCAAATAAAAGTCAGTTCTGGTTTTCATATCATTTCTTTTGGTGTTAAGTGGGTTAGTGATGTTGTTCAGGTAGATTTAATGTTTTCTAATGATATAGAATATTCAAAATTCATGTATCATTCACCAGATTACAGAAATAACGAATCAAACTTCAAAGGTTTATATAGAACAAATTTATTAATTGATTTAGCAAGTTTTATTCCTACTAATATACCTGATGTATATAATGATGATCATGTATTAACTGATTTTTGGAAATATACATTAACATATGATAAAGGATTATTTTTACGACATAAAACATATAAAGGTAAAAGAGGATTATTGAAGAATCCAGTTACTGTAAAAGAAGACGATAAATTTATTACAAATGATATTAACGAAATTATTAAATTTATATTAGGAGAAACTGCTACATTTACAGATACTAATTCATTTGAAACATTAATTGATTTCGTATTCAGTAAAAATTACAAATATGATAATACTGTAATATTTAATGTATTAAAAGAATACTTAAATGATAAACGACATAAAGATAAAATATTAGACATTATATTATATATAAATAAAGCTATAGTAAATTGGTTAGATGATTCAAATAAAGAATTATATATTTCCTGTTTAACTGAATCTTTATTAAAAGAAATTATTTTTATTAAAAATTATGTTAAAGATTGAAGACTTACATATAGGAGATAAAGTAAAAACTAATATAAGTGATAAAGATGCATTGATTGTTAAGCTAGAAAGTAATGCATATATTAATTATCAGAAAAATGTAAATAGAGAAGAAAATAAGTATAGTAAGGCATTAATACCATTTTTAAATGATGATAATACATATCAAGGTATTATGTATAATAATATAACATTAAAAATTGATGGTCAAGATATGCTAATAGGTACAAATATATCAAATATAATTAGTGTAATTAAAACAGATAATAATCTAAATAAATCAAATAATTCATTAATTAAAAGGTTTTTGTCTTTATTTGGTAGACATTGATATATTAATAATATATTATGGTTAAGCTTAGATTTGGAATAAGTTTAAAAAGTATTTACACATGTTAGAAATACATAGTGATAAAAATCTCCCTAATGAATATTAATCTATTTTTGATAATAGATTATATTCCACTAAATTGTAATAGAACGTGAATCTATTTTAAATGTAAATTGTAGTGTTACAGCATAAATTGTGATGAGACTTTATAGGAGATACCTACGTTTAAGTACACGAAGTATAGTTAATTTGCAGACTATCACCTAATCATTGAGCATTAGGTATTACAATAAGGAGCGCGCAAACTTAAATATGGTAAAAAAAGTTCAGACCACAAAATACTTAAAAATGAAAAATGGTTAACAGTAGTGAGAGTAAAAGTCAGTAACCGTGAGATAATATCAAAATCAGTAGTCAAATACAGATGAGCTGCTAGTTTACTCAAGTATTGCTTATGTGAATAAGTGTGGTAAATTATTAAAAACTTTATGGGTTCGATTCTCATCTAAGCTTCTAATTTTTTAATTAATTTTATTATGAAGAAATTTATTTTTATTTTTTTAATGATATTTGGATTTGTAATTTCTTCACATGCACAAATTCAATATTATAAAACAACATCATTTGCAGAAGCAAAGATTTATAATGGTAAATACTACTGGGGTGATTGGCAATCATCTGATATGGTTTTAACAATTAATCTTAATACTGATGTTATAACAATTTATAGTCCAAAGACACAGATATATAAGGTTTATAAAACAGGTGATGTTTTTACTGATAATAAAGGAGGTAGACAAGTAACATTCTATGTTATTGATCAGGATTATGATAAAGGAACTGTGCGATTACGAATAGAAAGTAATGGAAATTCACAGGTCTATATTGATTTCAGTAATGTAGGATGGTGTTATGACGTTATTAGAACATCTTAATAAATAAGGGATTTAAATATTTGGTATATTTAAATCCCTTATTTTTATATTATTAATTTATCATCATCGACTTTAAATGTTTCTTCAATAGAATTCAATCTGTCAAATATTTTTGTTTTTAGATTATTTAACATTTCTAAATGTCCACTTCTTCTTAGTACTTTAAATACAATATTCCCTGTTGCTTGTTCACCATCAATTGGTAATGATTTTTTTCTACCCTATATAATAGAATCATATAAATAATCAACTTTAGACTATAATAATAAAATAGATTTATCACTATTTAATTCATCATATTTTCTGTTATAATATTCTATTTTATTAATATACATAGAAGCAATTTCTTTTATCATATCTTTATCTAATTTTTTATGTTTATATGCAGGAATTTTTAGCCAATGACTATATTTAACAGAATATATACCATTACTTTCATTTTGTTCTGATATATCCTAAGCATATAATTCTACGTCATAACCATATATTTTTATATTATTATGTTTATTATTCCATTCACATTTTTTTGCATATAAATAATTTTTTACTAAATCTACATTATCATTTAACTATTTGAAATCTGTAATTATATGTAAATCAATATCAGAATATTTTGACCAATTAAATGATGCAATAGAGCCAACGATAACAATATCTACTGGAATGAAATCTAATTCAGTAGATTCAACAAATTCTTTTGCAATTTTTACTAAGCGTTTTCTTATGTTATCTTTTAATTTTCCATTTTTCCATATTTTAGGATTCAATTCTTTTTTAAAATTAAAAGATTTCAGATTTATTTGATTTGGATATATTTTATTTATAATAGTATTTACTTCATTAATTTCCATGATTAAGAGAAATATATGTTTTAAATATTTATTTAAAATGAAAATAAGGAGACTAATTTTATTAATCTCCTTATTTAATTATTAATTAAAGTAAATTACAATACATACGAATATTTCCAATAAGGTTATCTCCATCTGTTGCACATTTTGCAACAGTAAAGAAATTATAATCTCCCATTTTAATTAATTGCTCATTAAGCTGAACATAGAAATATTGATCATCAATAGAAGGAACAAAAACAATCATACCATCGATTTTAAAACATTGTCCTCTATCAGCTAGAGCATTACGATGTTTACGATATGTTTCTTCATGCATGATATAGAATACATCATCATCAGTTAATGTATCAAGTAATTCATCTGCTTCAGAATCCTCAACATTTTCGTTGATCTTTCTCTTTATTGTTTTTGAAACATCTTTCATTATAGCTTCGTATAATGCGCGTTTGCTATTTTTATTCATAATAAATTTTATATTTTTTACTAATATATTTATTATTAAAAATATTGTTTTTAAACAATAGCTATTTTTTTATATATAAAATATAGAAAAATTATATTTAAATACAATGAGTACATACGTGACAAGAGTTATAGAGGTAAAGTTACCATGTGTTAAAGGATATGTATGGAATGAAGAAAGCCTAAATAAGATAGATAAGAAAACATTATTACCATATGATGTTTATAGAGTTAATTCAGATAATGAATATCCATATAGAAAATTTCATATTGCACATGAAATTGATGGTATTCCAGAATATTGGGAGAAAATGAAAACATGCGATTATAAATGGCATTTGGTAAAATATTGGGTATTAAATAATCCTCATTCACATACAGATAAATTTGAAATAATTTCAAATAATAATGGAAAACAAGAAGAAGTGAAAAAGATCTCTGAATATTGTGATAATGGAGGTTCAATCAGAGATGTTTATCTTTCAAGATGGTATGAAGATAAGTATAATATCATTAATCGAGGTATTCCAGAAGATTGTTCTGAAGAAACAAGGAAAGAATTATGTTTAGATGACAATTATATCTATAATAGAACATATGTTTTATTATCAGAACTCTACTCTATTTATAATAGAGAGATTGAAGATTTTAAAAATAAAATTGAGAAAACAATTTTTAATAATCAACTTAAGACATTAGATCAAAAAGTAGATAAAATATATAGTAAATTAAATGGTGAAGAATCAGAACCAGAAGTTGAATCAGAACAAGAACCAGAAGTAAATGAAATGTCAGATGACACAGATTATGATACAGAAGGTTATGATTATGAAGAAAACATAGATACATTATTTGATGAGACTTTTAATGATATTCAAACATTAAATGATGAAATTGTTATTATTCATCGATTAGTAGATGAAATTTATGGTTATATATCATCAGAAAATATACGTATAAATTATTATTTTTCATAAAAATATGAGATAGAAAGATACAAAGCTTATTATAATAGACGGTATGGATAATACCGGTAAAACTACATTAATTAACAGAATCACATCGGTTTTGTAGGATTAGTTGAATATGAATGTGAATATTATTCATCTTGAAAAACCACCGAAGGAAATAAAGAAAGAAGATATTCCACATTATTCACATATGTATTATACAGATATATTGGTAAAGCAACTTAATACATTATATAATACAGATGAATATGATTATATTATACTAGATAGAGGTTGGATTTCTGAATATGTTTATGGTCCATTGTATAGAAATAGAACATATCAAGAAATAACAGAAGACAATATTGTAATGGATTATAAAATTTCTAAAATATTTGGTAAAGAAAACATATTTCTATATGTATTAGTTGGTGATCCAGAATTTTTGTTAGAACATGAAGATAATTTATCATTATCAAATTCAAATAAAGAACTTATTAACAAAGAATGTATTTTATTTCAATAGGCTTTTTGTATGTCTTTATTAACAAATAAGGAACTTATTAATGTAAATAATGGTAAAACAGAATATAAGGAATATCTTCATAATATATTTAATAGTATTATTGAATTTTAATAAAATATGGAGAATAATTACGCATTATTATTCTCCATATTTTTAATATAGTTTTCAAATATATCTATATACTTATTTAAATCTGTTTTCCCAAATATTTCTAAATAATTTAGATTATTCTATATAGCAGTATTTCGCTTTTCTACATCTTTTATCGTCCATGTATTTAAAGCATTTTTGTAATATTTGTCAGATAATGATTTGGTACGCCATATATTCATTATTTGCTAGTCATTTAAATTATTAATATCAAACGGATGATCATTATGAGTCCAATGACCTTGAATTTCTATATATAGGTTAATTGATTTTATATAAAAATCACAATAATATGGATATTCTTTAGATTTATACTAAGTAATAATATCATCTGATTCATATTTTAATTTTAAATAATTTAAAAAATTATTTTCTAATTTTGATTTTGAAGATATTTGTCTATTATCTTGTGATTTTTTCCATATCTCTTTATTTTTTAATGGATTATCAACTCCGTATTTCTATATATTTGTTTGTTTAATTTTTTCTCTAATTTCTTTATTCTTTAATGGGTTATCAACACCGTATTTCTATATATTGGTTTGTTTAATTTTTTCTCTAACTTCTTTATTCTTTAATAGAGAGTCTACTCCAAATTTATTAATACATGTTTGTGAAATTTTCTAATAAATTTCACTATTTTCTTTTTTTAACTATTGTAAAGGAAATTCAACACCAAATTTTTTTAAATTCGTATCTTTTATTTTCTATAAAATATGAGGAATATGCATAACATCATATGCTCCATATTTTTTATATAATGATTCGCGAACATGCTATTGTATTTTATCAACGTGATCTGCTCGACTTTTTGTACGTTTATCTGTTACTTCTTTTAATTGAGACGTATGTTCAACTCCATACTTTTCTAAATTTGATTTTATTTTTATTTCTTTTGTTATTTTTTTACCTAAATCTGAATATTGACATTCTTTACTACAAAATTTTGCATAATGACCAGAAGTATATTTTACTGGTTTTCCACAAATAATACATACTGGTCGTTTTTTTAAATTATTTTTTAACCGGTAATATATTTCATATACGGGAGTTTCTTCAGACAGATCATCATATACATTATATAATATATGTAATATGTTTAAATCATGAGTTTCTACGTATTTTCTGTTTATACGTTTATTATATTCTCCACTATTATCAGTTAAATATTCTATTAGTTCTTGATTTGACATAAATAAAAAATATATTTTTTATATATATTTTAGATTTTTTATAAACAATTTTAGATAAATAATATATAAAATATAAATTAGAACGAAACACGACGATTAAATGAGTCAAAGAGTGTTTAGTTCAATTTATAATATTTTAAGATTTATTTATTTTTTAAGTTTAAGTGCACAAAAGATTTAAAGTAATTAAAGTTTTAAAAATTTAACAAAAAGAAAAGAAAAGAAAAATTAAAGTATTTAAAGTTATGGCTAAAGATTTACTCGATGAATTGTTTAACGCAGCTCCTACAATTTAGGTAGAGCAACAGCAAATTACTGAATGGAAACCTGCTGCAAAGAAGGGTCAGGGACAGGTTTATGATGCAGTAATTCGCTTTATTCCAAATCCAGAAGATCCTTCTAACAAATCTATCGTTTCAAAGAATACAGTATTCCTTAAAAATCCTTTGACAAATGCACAGATGGAGGTTGATTGTCCATCTACAGTAGGTCAGCCTGATATTCTTCAGGACACATTCTTTGCACTTCGTAATAGTGATAATCCAGTTCTTAAGGAAAATTCAAAGCATTTTTCACGTCGTCAGCGTTATGCATCGCTTATTCAGATTCTTTCATGTAAGGCAGAGCCTCAACTAGTTGGAAAGATTCTTGTTTGGCGTTATGGTATTAAGATCCATGAGAAGATTTATAATGAAATGAATCCACCAATGGGTACACCAAGAAATCCATTTAATATGTTTGTTGGTCGTCCTTTCTATGTAAAGTGTAAGTTGGTATCAAATTTCAATAATTTTGATGATTCTCAGTTTATTGATCTTCAACCACAGGATGGTGCTCTTCGTATTCAGGTTAAGAATGCACAGGGACAGGAAAATTGGCAAGTTATTACACAGGATGTTATTGCACAGAATCCTGATGTTAAGCCACTTGTTCTTAATTATCTTAAAGATAATTGTCCTTCTCTTGCACCATATGAATATCATGCATGGACATCAGAGACTACTAATTTTGTAAATTCTTGTATTAAGATTTATACAAATCCACAGGCTTCAATGCAAGCAGCAACAGGAATGCAGGCGGCAGCAATGCCAGCAGCAAATCCATATATGCAACCAGCTATGCAGCCTCAGGTTTCTCCAGCAGCTCCTGCACAACCAGTAATGCCGACATCAATGCCTACTGCACCAGTTGCAGGACTTGAAATTGGTGCAGATGCAACATCAATGAATCAGACAACACCAGGTGGTTTTAATGCCGCTAATATTCCAGGTGTTGGAAATGGTGAACTTGATTCAATTCTTAATGGTGGAGTTCCTGCAGCAGCTCCAACTAATCCTGCATCAAATATGAGTCTTGATGACGTTCTTACCGGAATTATGTAATTTTTAATTTAACATATATTAATAGCATCTAAGATTTAGTATTTTAGATGCTATTATTTTCTAAACAAATTAATGAAAAAGAAAAAATTAATAGATATTCCTGACATTATAGATGATAATTTCATAATATAGTTTTTCATAAAAAATAATAAGATTATTAAAACAAGAGTAAATCATATATTTTTAGATTAGTACCCTACAGTAAAACAATATTTAGAAAACAGATATATTGATTTTAATTCATATAAAGAAACATTATATCGTATATATAATAATATTAATGAAATACCATTATGCTCTTATTGCCATAATAATAAAACTAAATTTTATTCATTTACTAAAGGCTATTTAAAACATTGCTGTTCATCATGTGCAACATTAGATCCGGATGTAAAGGAAAAATTAAAGAATACAAATTTAGAAAAATATGGGTGTGAACATAATTGGTCTAATAAAGATATTAGATAGAAATGTATTGATACTACATTAAAACGATATGGTTATAAAACAAATATTGAAAAAATAAAGCAGACTAATTTAAAGAAATATGGTGTTGAATTTCCCTATCAATATAAAGAGTTTTTAGATAAAGCAAGAAATACATGTTTAAAACATTTTGGTGTTGATTCTGTTAGGAAAGATAAAGAATTTCAAAAACAATGTTATATTAAAAAATTAGGAGTTGATAATCCTTTTAAACTTAAATCTGTAAAAGATAAAATAAGGCAAACATTATTAGAAAAATATAATGTTGAATATGCATTATCTAATAAAGATATAAGAGAAAAAGGATGGGAAACACAGCGTAAAAAATATAATGGTTTACTTTATGTTTAGACAGAAGATTTTCTTAATAAATCTTATAATACAAAAAAAATACATAACTCATTTAATACTTCAAAAATAGAAAATTTATTTGAACAATATTTAATAGATAATAATATAAATTATAAAACACAATATAAATCTGATGAGTATCCATTTAAGTCCGATTTTTATATTATAAAATATAATTTATATATTGAAATAAATGCGCATTGGACACATGGATTTCATTTATTTAATAAAGATAATAATGATGATATATAGAAATTAAATGAATGGAAACAAAAGAATACAAAATATTATAATAATGCTATTAAAACATGGTCTATTAGAGATGTAAACAAATATAATATTGCGATGAAAAATAATTTAAATTATTTAGTAATATATTCAAATAAAATAAATGAAGTAATTGAACAATTTGAAAACTATATTAATAAATGTGAATATAATATATAAAGAAAAATTTATTTTAATTAACATATATGGCAAAGAAAAAGTAGTCAAGTGAAGATTTTGAAGGTGGTATTGGTTCATTGATGTCAATGGTAAGTAGTATAGATGATCAAGCAGAAATTATTGCAGATTCATATTATTCTAATATTTAGGAATGGGTACCAAGTGGTAACTATATACTAAATTGTTGTATGAGTGGTGATATGTTTAAGGCATTACCATCAGGACGTATAGTTTCATTAATTGGTAAATCTGGTGTTGGTAAATCTTTTTTAGCGTGTTCTTTTGCGAGAGAAGGTTAGAATATGGGTTATATTCCTATTGTTTTAGATTCGGAAGGTGCATATGATAGTGCATTTGTTAGTAGGTTAGGAGTAGATCCAAAACGTATGATTGTTAAAAAAGTAAATACAATTTTAGAGACAAGTCAATTTATTGCAAGTATATGTGATAAATTACAAGAGTAGCAAGATAAGTATGGTAAACATGATAAAGTAATGTTTATTCTTGATTCTTTAGGAAATTTAACTTCTGAAAAAGAGAGAGAAGATACATTATCAGGTTCTCAAAAAGCAGACTTTACGAAAGCAAAAGACACAAAAGCAATGTTTAGAGTGTGTGCAACACCAATTGCTAAGTTACAATGTATTATGATAGTATGTAATCATGTATATGATTCTATGTCTTTCATACCGCAGACAATCCAAGCAATGGGATGTTTGAGGCCTGACGAAAAAATTATTACAAATAATGGTATTAAACAAATGAAAGATATTGTTGTTGGTGATAAAGTATTATCTCACGATAATGAATATCATGATGTAGAGAAAGTATGGCATTTTAAGAAACCAACATATACATTTACATTTGATAATGGAGAAACTATTACATGTTCAAATACGCATAGATTTCTTATTAATCCTGATAAACCTGAATTGGATAGTTCATGGAAGGTTGTTTCAGAATTAAATGAAAATGATGAAATTTATGCAATTTCTGAATAATACCATAAAATATTTTTTAATTTTTGATTATTTTTATCTTAATATGAATAAATATTATAAGGTATAAAAATAATCAAAAATTAAAAATAATTAATATGAAAAAGGTAGAAATAAACGTATTTAATATAAATGAATTTATATAGTTTATAAACAAATATAATAAGTTTTAT